>Ga0209490_10002005_pt1 | contig 19492 bp, 9 predicted proteins | sample MAT06_FD_187209 | JGI IMG/M metagenome (GOLD analysis project Ga0209490, IMG submission 187209) | Freshwater microbial communities from Lake Fryxell liftoff mats and glacier meltwater in Antarctica - MAT-06 (SPAdes) (version 2) | ecosystem: Environmental > Aquatic > Freshwater > Ice > Liftoff... | reverse complement strand
ATTTAATGCTTCAAAATAATTTGGCAGCATTACTTCTGCTTCGCCATTTCCATTCAACACCACAACCCCATCGTAAATATTTTTCATATCGGGCGACTCAACAAAAGAATGGTATAGAAATTTATTTGTTGGATCAAGGGGGTGATCAATTTTGAAAGTTCCGGATCCTTTAGTTACAGCACCAGTTACATTTAAGGTATTATTTATGGTTGTTGCTCCACTAATATTTACACGCCCCGCAAAAACACCTGCAAAGCCTTCAGCAGTAGAGCTTCCATAAATCCCAAAACCAAGACCACTGCCCAAGTATTGACCAATTGTACCAAATGCGGCAGCATTAACGCCTGCAACACCGCCATATCCCCAAATGCCAATTCCTGTGCTGCCGCCACGGATTGCAGGATTTGCACCTATAGATGTCGCTTCAATAGCAGGAGCAGAGGAGGAAGCATTAGTTGAGCGAGCAAGAATTGCATTTCCTACACCATCCGTTGTGGCTTCAACTGCCACCCCGGTACCCGCAGCGTTGCTTGCCAAAAACAAACTTGCCCCACCAGTGCCTCCGGCCGTTGAAGCCTGAATTGCATAGTTTTTTGTTGCCGGGTTGGTAATAACAAATTGACCAGCGGGCCCAGAGCCCGTGTTATCCAAACTAAAAAGCGGTCCGCCCGTTGCAAGCGTTCCTGTGTATGGTAAACCAAATGCTGAACTATTATCGGCAGCTGGTGCCCACGCTGCTCCATTCCATTTTAAAACCTGATTGTTTGCTGCACCACCTTGAAGAAGTTTGGCTGGAGCAACATTTAATACTTTCGCATCGGTAACTGAGTTATTAGCTAAGTCAGCTGTCGCGATAGTAGCGTCAAGAATATCCAAACTTGTAATTGAACCATCTAAAATTTTTGCAGAGGTAATAACATTGTTTGCAACGATTGGATTTGGGTAGGTACTGCCAGTAAGATCGCCTCCTGCAGTACCACCGGGCAGTGTTCCGGCAATGGTTGTAGTGCTTGCCGCTGTTAACCTTCCTTGCGCGTCAACAATAAAATTGGGAACCTGAGTTGCCGAACCATACGATCCGGCAGTTACTCCTGAATTGGATAAAGAAATTGTACCCGTAGTCGTGATTGTACCACCATTTAAGCCGGCACCGGCAATAATACTAGTTACAGTTCCCGATGCTGGTAAATTTGCCCATACAGTACCTCCAGCGGTAGTTGTTAATACCTGATTGAGTGCTCCTGAAGTGAGCTTATTCACAGCCACGCCAGCCGCAATTTTGGAATCGTTAATTGCAAGATTGGCCACATCAGCTGTGGCAATCGTGCCATCAAGAATATCTAAATTCGTTATTGTTCCATCCAAAATTTTAGCAGAAGTAATTACATTGTTAGCAACGATCGGGTTTGGATAGATTCCCGTTAGATCTCCGCCAGCAGCCCCCGTTGGTGCAAATCCAGTAACCGCCAGATTGGATGCAGTTATTATTCTTCCTTGGGCATCAATTGATAATTGAGGTATTTGAGTTAACGATCCATAGTTACCTGCCGTTACTGTTGTATTCGATAAACTTATGGTTCCAGAAGTAGTGATTGGTCCACCAGCTAAGCCTGTTCCGGTTGCAATATTCGTTACCGTTCCACCAACACTTGGCGTTGACCAGGTTGGAACTCCCGCAACTGTTGTTAGTACTTGACCGGCAGTTCCAGCAGTTATTTTGGAGGCAGTAACTCCCGAAGCAATCTTAGAATCTGTAATGGCAAGATTCGCAACGTCTGCTGTTGCTAATGTTCCATCCGCTATATCTGCACTTAATATGGTGCCATCAAGAATTTTTGCAGTTGTAATAGCATTATTGGTTACCACCGGGTTGGGATAGGTATCCGATAAGTCTCCGCCAGCAGCCCCCGTTGGTGCAAATCCAGTAACCGCCAGATTGGATGCAGTTATTATTCTTCCTTGGGCATCAATTGATAATTGAGGTATTTGAGTTAACGATCCATAGTTACCTGCCGTTACTGTTGTATTCGATAAACTTATGGTTCCAGAAGTAGTGATTGGTCCACCAGCTAGTCCAGTGCCAGTCGCAATATTTGTTACAGTGCCGCCTATGCTTGGTGTCGACCAAGTTGGCACTCCGGCAACTGTTGTTAGCACCTGACCGGCTGTTCCAGCAGTTATTTTTGAGGCAGTAATCCCTGAAGCAATCTTTAGATCAGTCACTGCAGTATTTGCTAAATCGCTAGTACCAATTGTGCCGTCTAAGATCTTAGTGGATGTTATGGTATTATTGGCTACGGTTGGATTTGGATAGGTTCCTGCCAAATCGCCCCCGGCTATACCCCCTGGCAAAGTACCCGAAAGATTCACGTTGTTACCACCGGTTATGCTGAGTAAGCCTGTGCCTGGATTAAACAATAGCGTTTGGCTATCCGTACCTGTGCTATCTTGTATAACGGCCCAGGCTGTTCCATCCCAATAATAAAATCTATTGATATCCGTATCAAAAATCAAAAGACCTTTCTCAGTTGCTGTGAGAGTACTAGTAAATGAAGTTGCCGTTCGCTGAAGGGTAGTTAATCTGGGAACCAAAAACCCTTGGTTATTTCCTTGCGATTTCAGATCTAAGACCGATTTAGGGTTTGGATTTTGAGTCCCAATACCTACTTGTGCGTGACTATAGAAAGTCACTAAGCTCAATAAAGCAGTATATCGAAGAATTTTCATAACTCTAAAATTTATGTGTGTAGATTATTCATACTTGATCTTTTACTGAGGGTATTGGTAACATGAAATCTTATTAAGATCTACTTCTTAACTTTTGCATTTGCCTCCACTCCTACTATTCTCTTGATGTTTTCAAGTTCTTCGCTCATGGCTGCAACCTTATCATTATTAGCTTTCATTGATTGAACCGATGCCTCCAACTCGGCTATTTTCTTTTGGCTCATCAAAACCTGAGATTCAAGAACTTCTATTTCTTTTTGCTGTTCTTGCACGGCTTTTACTAATGGCGCCACAAAATCAGTATAGCGCAAACCAAGTGTTCGGTCTTTGTCGCCTCCGACTGTAAGTACTGCATTATTTGACCCAACAAGCGTTTCAATATCCTGTGCAATAAATCCCCAATTTAATCGCGAGTCTTCTGAATTTTTCATGCGATAGCTTACAGGCTTTAGTTTGAGAATAAAGTCTAAACCATTTTCTATTCGTTGAATATCTTTCTTGAAGCGTCTGTCTGACGCATTTGTAAAAGCAACTTGACCTTCAATTACAGTAACGGTGGCATTTCCAATCCTGACTTTGTTGCTAGCATTAACTATCGACCCTTCGCCAATAGCTGTGGCGTTATTTAAACTTGCAGCGGCAACATCAGCATTGCGACCAATAAGCGTTAATTGAGAGCCACCAACATTTGTTGCTGCTGATGTTGTTCCGATAAACGTGTTGAAAAATCCAGTTGTCGTAAGTAAACCAGCGCGCTCGCCCAACATTGTGTTACCAACACCGGTAGTTACAGCTTGGCCAGCCTTTTCACCAATAAATGTGCTCACATTTGCAGATGTTACATTTTCTCCGGCTTGAGCTCCCACAAAAGTATTTCCCTGATGATTACCCGAAGCCCCTGCTCGCCAGCCTATGATGGTGCTTAAACCTAGATTGGTATGTGACAGAGCTGCCTGTGTTCCAATAAACACATTGTAACTTCCTGTATTTGAAGCACCGGCAGAAGAACCATAAAAAGCGTTGTCAGTACCTGAGCCAACACTACCAATTGGACTACCTGCAACCAAATTTCTCATACCCGGTGCCTGAATAAGAGTTGTGACACCCGGTGCTGACCATTGTGCTACTCCGCCAGATGTTGTTAATATTTGCCCAACAGTACCTACTGAAAGTTTTGAAACATTTAAAGAACTTATGTCTGCATCCACGATTGTTCCATCTAAAATTTTTGCAGATGTAATAGCGTTTGGCGCTACTGTTGGATTTGGATAAGTACCCGCCAGATCACCCCCTGCAGCACCAGTGGGAGCAACGCTAATAGCAACATTCGTTGCATTGGTTATTCTTCCCTTCGCATCAACAACTAGTTGCGGAACAGTAGCTGCCGAGCCATAAGTAGCAGCGGTTACCCCAGTTGATGAAAGATTTAAACCAGCAACAAATGTTCCATTGATTTCGCCAGCAGCGGGTGATTCGGTGTCAAGAACTACACTAGCGTTTAATCTATTAGTATTTATTGTTCCTGTGGTAGCTGCATTGTTAATCGAGGTAACTAAACTATTGCCTGAGCCAGTAGCAAGGGTTGGGTTAGGATAGGTTCCTGTAAGATCTCCTCCTGCAGCTCCCCCCGGCAAAACTCCAGATATAGCAGTATTGCCTGCAACGATTACCCGTCCTTGTGCATCCACAGTAAAATTAGGCACTTGTGTGGCTGAGCCATAAGCACCAGCTGTTACGCCCGTGCTTGAAAGGTCCCCACTCGTTATTGTTCCATCCAAAATTTTTACACTTGTGATGGCATTGCTAGCGACAACGGGGTTAGGGTAACTTCCAGAAAGATCACCTCCTGCACCACCACCTGGAGCAACTCCATCAATAGTTGTATTCCCAGCTGCGATTAAACGACCTTGAGCGTCAACTGTGAAGTTTGGTACCTGTGTTGCACTTCCATAAGCGCCAGCCGCAACACTCGTATTGGCAAGTTTAGCAGCAGTAATAGCACCAGCCGCCACCGTAGGATTTGGAAAAGATCCAACTAAATCTCCGCCAGCTGCTCCGGTAGGAGCCGCACCGGTAATTGTAACATTTGCGGCAGATGTAATTCTTCCTTGAGCATCTACAATTATTTGAGAAACCTGAGTTGAATTTCCATAAGTACCTGAAGCAACGCCAGTATTGGAAAGTTTTGTACTTGTAACAGCGCCATCCAAAATTTTTGCACTGGTTACGGCATTTGCACTAATGACAGGTGCGGGATAGGTACCTGAAAGGTCACCTGTCGCTAGGCCACCTGGAGCAACTCCGTCAATAGTTGTATTGCCAGCAGCAGTTAACCTGCCTTGTGCATCAACAGTAAACGTTGGTACTTGTGTTGCACTTCCATAGGCGCCAGCCGCAACACTCGTATTGGCAAGTTTAGCAGCAGTAATAACACCAGCCGCCACCGTAGGATTTGGAAAAGATCCAACTAAATCTCCGCCAGCTGCTCCGGTAGGAGCCGCACCGGTAATTGTAACATTTGCGGCAGATGTAATTCTTCCTTGAGCATCTACAATTATTTGAGAAACCTGAGTTGAATTTCCATAAGTACCTGAAGCAACGCCAGTATTGGAAAGTTTTGTACTTGTAACAGCGCCATCCAAAATTTTTGCACTGGTTACGGCATTTGCACTAATGACAGGTGCGGGATAGGTACCTGAAAGGTCACCTGTCGCTAGGCCACCTGGAGCAACTCCGTCAATAGTTGTATTGCCAGCAGCAGTTAACCTGCCTTGTGCATCAACAGTAAACGTTGGTACTTGTGTTGCACTTCCATAAGCGCCAGCCGCGACACCCGTATTGGCAAGTTTAGCAGCAGTAATAGCACCATCTAAAATCTTAAGTGTTGTTATCGCGTCATTGGCAACATCACCCGAAGCAATCGTTCCATCTAAAATTTTTGCGCTGGTTATTGCGTTAGCTAGTACTGTTGGGTTTGGATAAGTCCCTGCCAAATCGCCTCCAGCTATACCCCCTGGCAAAGTACCCGAAAGAGTCACGTTGTTACCACCACTTACGCTCAGTAAGCCTGTGGCCGGATTAAATGAAAGGGTTTGACTGTCCGTGCCGGTACTATCTTCAATAATTGCCCAAGCTGTTCCATCCCAGTAATAAAATTTATTGGTATCGGTATCAAAAATCAAAAGTCCCTTTTCAGTTGCTGAAAGAGTGCTGATAAATGAGGCAGCCGTTCGCTGAAGCGTGGTTAATCTAGGTACCAAAAAACCCTGATTATTTCCTTGGGAAACCAATTCGAGTACAGCATTTTTATTGGGGTTAATGACTCCGATACCGACTGAGTTCTGGCCATTGGCCACAAAAATGCATCCCACAACAAACGAGACTAGAAGATAAATTCTAAATTTCATAACAGACAAGATTAGGTTAGATTGAAGCAATTCCAAAAAGGATACTAAATGTAGGGTAATTCAGCTAATGGTGGAAATACTTTGACTTAAATGTGACTAGCGGGGGGGGCTAAACTGCGTCTTTGTACTGCATTGTTTATTATTGCTAAAACTTTCTGAAGAAATGAAATTTGGCACAAAAGCAGTTCATGCTGGTGTAGAACCAGATCCTACCACAGGGGCAATTATGACCCCTATTTATCAAACTTCAACGTACGTGCAGGAATCTCCTTCGAAGCATAAGGGATATGCCTATGCAAGAGGCGCAAATCCTACCCGCAATGCGCTTCAAAAAAGTATCGCGGCCTTAGAGAATGGTAAATTTGGAATCTGTTTTTCTTCGGGCATGGGTGCTACCGATGCTGTTATTAAGTTATTAAGCCCTGGAGACGAAGTGATCACTAGCAATGATCTATATGGTGGGTCATATCGAATGTTTAAAAAGGTTTATGAAAAATTTGGAATAAAATTCCACTTCATAGATTTAACCAAAATAGAAAACCTGACGGCCGCTATTAACGAGCGAACAAAACTGTTGTGGATAGAGACTCCCTCTAATCCACTCATGAATATTATTGATATAGAAAGATGCACAATTCTTGCAAAGAAGCATAACATTCTGATTGCCGTTGATAATACATTTGCATCACCTTACCTACAAAACCCCTTGGCCTTGGGTGTCGATATAGTTATGCACTCGGTGACAAAATATTTAGGTGGCCACAGTGATGTAATTATGGGTGCGTTGGTTATTAATGATCCAACACTCCATCAAGAGCTTGCCTTTATTGCCAATTCATGCGGTGCCGTTCCCGGACCTCAGGATTGCTTTTTGGTTTTGCGCGGAATTAAAACACTTCATTTGAGAATGGAACGCCACTGCCTGAATGGAAAAAAAATTGCGGAATATCTCAAAGCCCACTCAAAAGTCGGTAAGGTTTATTGGCCAGGATTTACAAACCATCCAAATCATGAGATCGCTAAAAAACAAATGCGCGACTTTGGAGGCATGTTATCGTTTACTCTTAAAGACGATAGTCTTGAAACAGCAACAAAATTAATGGAGCGTGTTGAATTATTTTCTCTTGCCGAATCTCTTGGTGGAGTTGAGTCACTAATAAACCATCCCGCATCCATGACTCATGCAAGCATTCCGCGAGCAGAGCGAATTAAAAACGGATTAAGTGATTCCCTTATCCGCCTCAGCATTGGTATAGAAGACTCTGAAGATTTAATCGAAGACCTTGAACAAGCTTTAACAAGCATCTAAAATAAAGAGGCGGAACTCAAAAGCTATCACAGCAGTAAGTGTTGAGATTTATGTTTGGGTTTCCTCTTCCTTCCTAAAACTAATTTGGCTGGGTAGCTTCATTGTGTTTTGTTCTCCGAATATGCCTGTTGGCACGATTCTGCTTCCGCTCAAGGCTTCTTCTTTCAGATGTTGTAACATCGCCATCGGCTTTTACTCTTCTTTCCGCTCTGCGAATATGGCGTTGTTCTGAATTAAGTGCTGCGGCTTCTTTGTTAGTAAGATCACCGGTGGCACGTCCTTCATGAATTCTTGCACGTTGCGCTCCTTGTCTAACATCAGCTCTAGGTGTTGTCTCCTGCGCCCATGAAATTACGCTGAATAACATTAAGGCTGGAAAAAGAAAGTTTCTTGTTTTCATTTTAAATTGATTTACCCCTTAGAGCAAAAAACAAGCTCAGGGTTTAATCGATTTAAAAAAAATTATGGGTTTCTGCTGTCTGGAATTTTAATAATAAATTCCGCGCCCTTTCCTTTCTGACTTCGTAAGTGAACTTCACCTCTTAATCTTTCCACCAATATTTTAACAATAGCTAATCCAAGACCGTTGGAGCTTTCCCCGCCAGTTGGCCTGGCCGAAAGTCGTTTGAATTTTTGATAGACAAGTAATTTATCGGCCTCCGAAAAACCTGGCCCGGAATCTTTTATTGAGATAACGGCTACTTTATCTTCAATCTTTCCGCTAATTAAAATTTTTGAATTTTTTGGTGAGAATTTGATACCATTTGAAATCAGGTTATCAATAATGCGGTTAATGAAATCCGGATCCGTAAAAAATGAAGTCCCAAAGGAGTGATTCACCGACAATTCTATTGACTTTAAATCCGCCATAACTTGAAATGAATTTACACGTTGATTCAATAAGCTACCTAAATCAACATGCGAAACTACCGCAACCCTAGCATTTTCGGCAAATGCGTTTACATCCAATAGATCTGTGATCAGATTATTACCTGAACTGGTTGCATTCTTGATCATGTTCACGTACTCCTCCTGTTTAGCACTCAAGCCTCCCTCCATTTCCATGATACTTGCTAAGCCTGCTATTCGATTGATTGGTGACTTCAGATCGTGCGCAACAATGTTCATCAATGTGTCCTTCTCATCATTAACCTCATTCAATTGAACATTCTGTTTTCGCAGACTTATGTTCACATTGGTTATTACTTCTTGCTGTTTGAGGATTTTTTTGTTTTGCTCCTGAAGCCTCTGATTATCCAGTTTCCTTTTCCTGCTATAAATAAGAAAAATAGTCATAACGATGCTTACTGAGATAACAATAACCAACAACAATCTATTTTGAAATTGCTGTGTCGAAATTAACGCTTTACTCTTAATTTGATTAGCTATCAGCAATTCATTTTCCCTTTCCGTTGTCTCAATTTGCAATCGAAACTGAAGTCGCTCGTTTTGATCTTGCAAGTCAATATTTTTAATTCGTTCACCAAGTATTTCTGCCTGAACATTTGCTTCTTTTGCTTTGTTGGTGTTACCAAGTGCCTGATAGCAAAGTGCCAAATTTTTAGTTGCGTCAATCTGATTCTTAATATTTCCAGATTGTTCTGCCTTTTTAACTAGGTCATCGAAAATTGGCAAGGCGACAGAAAAGTTTTTACGAAATAAAAAATACTTACCACGAATAAGGGAGGCTCTGATAAATATATTCTGGTTTGTAATATCAGAGACAGTTTTTAAAACGCTGTTTGCCTTTGTGTAAGACTCTTCAAAGCGTTTTTCATTCAACAAAATTTCTGCTACCCCTAATTCAATTTCAGCCAATGTAACAGGGTCATTAAACTTCTTAGCCAACGAATCAGCCATTTGTAACTTTCTCAACGCTCCTTTTTTATCTCCCTTTTCTTCATAAATTAAGCCGAGTTCCAGCAGGGAAGAAACAATACTGCGCTTATCACCTATCTTTTTCCTTAACTCGTAGGCCTTTGTTGACATTTCTATAGCCTGATTGAAATTACTTTGTGATTTATAAATATTCGCCAAACTTCTATACACATAAGCCAACCCTGATTGATTCTGAACTATTTCAAAAATATCTTTCGATCGAATAAAATTATCGTAAGCCCGATCCATATCACCGCCATCAAAAAACATACGTCCCAAATTATTGTAACCAAAGGCCAATTGCACGGAGTCTTGTTGCTGCGTGGCTACATCAATAGCCTGCTGATGATATTCCAAAGATTTTTTATAGTCGCCTTTGTTGGCGAACGCCAATCCTACAAAACTCAACGGCTTAGAAAGGTCTTTCTCTATTTGTATAGACTTACCTATTTCATAAGCTCGCGAACAATAATAGATTGTGCTATCTGGATATGAATAGCGATACTCAAATCCAATGGCATTGAGTAAGTCAAATTGCTCGAGGGTAATCTGTGTGTTAAGAGATGCATGTAAACTATCAATTACCCTCAGGTTTTGAGAATACCCTACGGACAAATTGGTAAAAAATAGAAAAAATAATGCACCTAAAAATTTATTCATTGCGGGCTCGGTACCGATCCAAATCATTCCTGGGTAATTAAGCACTATTGCAAGTAATTTACAAACAAAATACTGCCACTATCGCTTTATGTAAGAAGTACATGAAAACACTACAATCTTAAGATGCAAAATTAGCTATTAACTTCATCAGGTCACTCTTTTTCGACAAAGTCCAAGTCGCGACCAAAAGTCTCATCAATCAAACGTAAAGCCCAAAAAGCAATTATGATCGTGATAATGCCCAGTAACAACGCTCCGCCAAGAATACCGATCTGTTCACGAAAGTATTTAAAGATTATTGTGAGTGGAATAACGGTGCCCCGAATAAAATTAGGCACTGTTGTAGCAACGGTTGATCTTAGATTGGTACCAAATTGTTCGGCAGCAATGGTAACAAACAAAGCCCAATAACCAACACCAAATCCTAACAGAAAGCAACCCACATAAAAACCAAACGCACTTTGAAATGGCCAGTATAAAAAGCCAACAACAAATACCAGCGTAAGAAAAATAAAAGTGAATACAGTCTTCTTTCTAGATCGAATGATCTGACTGGTTACTCCGCTTATCATGTCACCAGCTGCTAACCCAATGTAACTAAACATAACTGCATCGCCCGCAATTACACCCGTAATTTTCATCGCCTTAGCAAACTCTGGCGAGAAGGTGATCAGGATTCCGATAACATACCAGATCGGCAAACCAATTAATATGCAGCCAATGAATTTTATCAACCTTTCTTTTTTATTAAATAGCTGAAAGAAATTTCCGCGCTGCACACCTTGCTCTTTCACCTTCAAAAAAATACCTGACTCAAATACACTTACACGGGCAACTAACAAAATCAATCCCAATCCCCCACCAATAAAGTAGGCGATCTGCCAATCAAAAATTCTTGAAACATAATTAGCAAGTACAGCACCCATAAGACCCACAGTGGCCACTAATGTTGTACCATACCCACGCAATTTTGTTGGTAACGATTCAGAAACTAATGTAATACCAGCACCAAGTTCCCCTGCCAATCCAATGCCTGCAATAAATCGCAGCAAGGCATATTGATTTACAGTTTGTGCAAACCCATTGGCAATATTTGCCAGCGAGTAAAGCAATATAGATCCAAATAAAACGGATAGCCGGCCGCGCTTATCACCCATCACTCCCCAGATAATTCCACCAACCAAAAGTCCCGCCATCTGAACCCGAATTAAAAACTCTCCTTCGGTCAACATCATATCTTCTGATACTCCCATAGCTCGCAGACTGGGAATTCTAACTATACTAAAAAGAAGCAGGTCGTATATGTCAACAAAATAGCCGAGAGCAGCTACGATAACTGGTATACTTAAGAGCTGTCTTATGCTACTGGAATTCATGCCTGAAATTTTTCTTCAAAATAGGTGACTTTTATCAAAATACAACTCCGCCTGTCATTTGTCTGTATATCCACTAATAAAAAAAGAACTAGAAAATTGACACAATAGAACTAAACTAGCTGCTCAAATCAAAAATTAATTCTATGAAGAAGACTTTCCTCTTACTCCTTTCATTTCTGATTGTTGCACCAGGTTTATTCGCTCAGAAAAAGAGCTCATCAACCCCGGTAAAATCTGTAACAACTTATGATGAAAAACTTTACAATGCGTTAGAGTGGCGCAGTATTGGACCCTATAGAGGTGGACGGGCAGATGCCGTTACCGGAGTTCCAGGCAAACCCAATCTCTTTTACTTTGGCGCAACTGGCGGTGGTGTTTGGAGAACAACAGATGCCGGCAATAGTTGGGAAAATATTTCCGATGGCTACTTCGGTAGTTCAATTGGTGCCATTGCCGTAAGTGAGTGGGACAATAATGTGATTTACGTGGGCCAAGGTGAAGTAACGGTAAGAGGAAATGTATCTTATGGTCATGGCATGTATAAAACTACCGATGCCGGAAAAACTTGGTCGCATATTGGGTTGAAAGATTCAAAGCATGTATCGCGCATTCGTATCCATCCAAAAAATCCAGACTTGGTTTATGTTGCGGTATTAGGCGATCTTTTCAAAACGTCAGACGAGCGTGGTGTCTATCGCTCTGAGGATGGCGGAAAAAATTGGAAAAAAGTTTTATTCGCTAATGCGGATGCCGGAGCGATTGACTTAAGTATGGATCCTAACAATCCACGCATTCTTTACGCATCAACCTGGAGAATAAAAAGAACACCTTATAGCCTTGAAAGTGGTGGCGAAGGTTCTGCCCTTTGGAAAAGCACGAATGGTGGCGACACGTGGACTAACATTTCAAAGAATGAAGGTTTGCCGAAAGGTATCTGGGGCATCTCTGGTGTTTCTGTTTCGCCTGTAAATTCAAATCGTATTTATGCGATTATAGAAAATGATAATGGTGGTGTTTATAGGTCGGACGATGGTGGAGAAACCTGGCGCAAAATGAATGAAGACAGAAACCTGCGCCAACGCGCCTGGTATTACTCAAAAATTTATGCCGATACAAAAGATGAAGACATGGTTTATGTGATGAACGTATCGTATCATAGATCAAAAGATGGTGGAAAAACGTTTACTTCTTACGATGCACCTCATGGCGATCACCATGATTTATGGATTGCCCCTGAAGATAATCAGCGGATGATTATTGCAGATGATGGCGGTGCACAAGTTTCATTTGATGCAGGTGAAAATTGGACAACCTATTCCAATCAACCAACTGCGCAATACTATCGGGTAACTACCGACAATCATTTCCCTTACCGGATTTATGGAGCCCAACAAGATAACTCTACACAACGCATAGCCCATCGCACGGATGGCTATTCAATTGGCGAACGCGATTGGGAACCAACAGCGGGTGGTGAAAGCGGACACATTGCTATTGACCCAACCAATGATGATGTTGTTTACGGTGGAAGCTATGATGGATTTTTAACCCGTGTGAATCATAAAACCGGAGAGCAACGCGGCATTAATGCTTGGCCTGACAATCCAATGGGGCATGGCGCTGAAGGTGCTAAGTATCGCTTTCAATGGAACTTCCCGATTTTCTTTTCACCGCATAATTCAAAAAAATTATACGCGGCATCTCAGTACCTACATGTTTCGTATAACGATGGCGAGAGTTGGGAATTGGTTAGCCCAGATCTAACAAGAAACGATCCTTCTAAGCTTGGTCCTTCTGGTGGTCCGATTACCAAAGACAATACGGCTGTAGAATACTACTGTACGATCTTCGCTGTGGCGGAATCTCCTTACGAAAAAGATTTAATCATTGCGGGTTCCGATGATGGGTTACTGCACATAACTAAAGATGCAGGCAAGACCTGGGATAAAATCACTCCGCCCGGAATGCCTGAGTGGACTATGTTTAACAGTGTTGAGTTCGATCCATTCGTTAAAGGGGGCGCTTATGTTGCCGCTACTGGCTATAAACAAGGTGACTACCATCCCTATCTTTATAAAACAAAAGACTATGGAAAAACCTGGACTAAGATTGTAGATGGTATTGATCCAACACATTTTACCCGCGTTGTAAGAGCTGATCCAAAACGGGCAGGACTTCTTTATTCAGGAACTGAATTCGGGATGTATGTATCGTTCGATGATGGTGCCAGTTGGAAACCATTCCAACTAAACTTACCTATCGTACCAATTACTGATCTTACCATTAAGAATGACAACCTGATCGCGGCAACGCAAGGCCGTAGCTTTTGGTTGATTGATGATCTTACTCCACTACATCAACTCAATGAAACCATTACCAAAAGTGATGTTCACTTATTTAAGCCAATGCCAAGCTACCGCATGAATGGCGGCCAAGCTGGGCGTAGAGGTCAGCCAAAGAATGAAGGAACAAATCATCCTAACGGAGTCATGATTCATTTCATTTTAAAAGACACTGTGAAAGCAGTGGCTACTTTAGAGATCATAGAAAAGAATGGAACCTTGATAAAGAAGTTTGCTACCAAGCCTAACAAAAAAGAAAACGAAGAAGCATTGAAAATTAAGCCTGATATGAATCGGTTTATCTGGAACATGCGCTATGCGGATGCCGAAGGTTTTGAAGGTTTGATTATGTGGGCGGGTTCACTCACCGGACCTAAAGCTATGCCGGGAACTTACAAAGCTAGGTTAACTGTAAATGGAAAAGTTTCTGAAACTGAATTTGAGATTGTAAAAGATCCGCGCACCAGTGGAACAGTTTCTGACATCAAAGATCAATTTGATTTCTCCATTGCCGTGCGCGACAAACTAACTGACACCCATAAGGCGATTAAGAAAATAAGAGCCGCCCGCGAGCAAATAAACCGCGTAACCGAACCGATGAAAGGCAAGGAAGACATGAAAGAAGTTACAGAACTGGCTAAATCCATTTTAGATGACATGAAGAAAATCGAAGAGGCTTTATATCAGACTAAAAACCGAAGCGGACAAGATCCATTAAACTACCCGGTGCGCCTGAACAACAAACTGGCTGCATTAGGCGGAGAAGTTGACGGTGGCGATTATAAACCAACTAATCAGGTGAAGGAAGTGCATAAAGAAATTGTTGACCAGATTGATGTTCAATTGAATCAACTGAACAAGATCATGACAAACCAGGTACCCCGGTTTAATGAGTTAGTGAAGCAGAAGCAGATTAGCGCTATTTCGATAGATAGCATGTAGGTTTTAGAAATGTCCATCGTTTGATTTTAACCGCATACTATTAAATTAGTATGCGGTTTTTATTTTGCGCATTGAACATTAGTTGGCTTTGTGACCCGGTTTTAGTTTCCTAATTTTATCAGCCTACATAGTAAAGGTTAGGAATAAATGAGCATTATTCACAAGTCAAAGATTGGACTTGAAATTCTAATTCCTACAATTGCTGTTCTCGGCACAGTAACAGCAATTAGGATTGCAAATTATGTATGGATTGGGTTAATAATCTGTGGACTAGTCATTCTATTTGGAATTAATATCTATACTAAGGCTTACCATAAATAACGGACAATAATCACCTACTGATTAAATGTGGTGTTATTGAAACTATCGACATCAGCATTAATGACATTGAGTGGATAAAAAAGACCAACGAGCTTGCAAGTGCACCAGCGCTATCGATTGACAGATTGGAAATAGGCTAAAAGGGTGGCCGCGTTTTAGTTTCACCTAAAAACAAAAATAAATTCGTTGGCGATTTGAGAAAAATAAACTCAAAAATCTGGTGGACGAAATAACTAAACTTTCGTTTCTATTCAGTCACCAGTAATCGGTTAGTTTGCCTCCAAAATCTTAAACAGCTCATCTAAGTTAGGAGTTATAATAATCTCCGTTCTCCGGTTCTTCTGCTTATTCTGTGGAGTATCATTGGACGCTAATGGAGAATACTCTCCTTTACCTGAAGCTGTTATTTGCTTGGCCGATACTCCAGCATCGGTCAGAATTTTTGTAATAGAGGTTGCGCGCATCACACTCAAGTCCCAATTATCTTGCATGTAAGCTGATTTTTTAGAAATCGGCACATTATCGGTGTGGCCTTCAATCGTAATCTGAATATCCTTTTGGTCTTTGATAGCTTTGGCCAATTGTTGCAACGCACCTACTCCTTTGTTATCCACCACAATACTGCCTGAGCCAAACAACAGTTGCTCAGCAAGGGATACATATACTTTTCCGTTTTTTACCTGAACCGTCAGATCACTCTCTTTAAAGTTGAGCAAGGAATTGCTAATGCGATCTTTCAAATCCTTAACTGCCTTATCCTTGTTGGCCAATACCTTTTCTAATTCCTTCACTTTCTTTTCACGTTCAGCGAGACTATAACTAAGTGAATCATTTTGTTTGCGCGTACTCTCCAGATTTTCCTGAATAGCCAGCAGCTGATCCTTTTGTGCTGCCAAATCGCGGTTAAGCTTGCCGCTATTGTTAAGAGAATTTTTATAATATGAGTTCAATTGGTCATACTCCTTGTTAAGGTCATCCAACTTTGCACTAGTTGTGCGATAGGTTTTGCCTATGTCCGTTGTGTCCTGCTTTAACTTAGCCAGGGTTTCATTTAACTCCTTTATAGAAGTATTTGCTTTATCTAATTGATTATTTCGCTCAGCTAACTCACCTTCGGCTTTTACCTTTTGGGCAAGTACATCATCAAACTTCTTCTTAGTAACGATACACGATGAAAAAATCAGTAGTGGGATAATGACTAAAAAATTGGAAACTCTCATATTATAAAAAATTAAGTAACAAATATCTTAAATTAAATTCAATTCTTACCTTGGACCGAGAAAGCAATACATATTGAAAAACTTAACTAAAATCCTTAACTCTCCCTCTCCTTCGGAGAGGGTTGGGGTGAGGTAAAAATCTATGGAAGGAATGTTAAAATCAGGATCGTTAAAAGATAAAACGATCATCATTACCGGAGGCGGCACCGGGTTAGGCAAGTCAATGGGCAAATACATGCTCGAACTTGGTGCAAACCTGGTAATCACGAGCAGAAAAAAAGATGTCCTTGAAAAAGCAGCCTCTGAACTTCATGCTCAAACCGGAGGCAACGTGTTACCCTTGGTTTGCGATATTCGCAAATACGAAGAAATTATAGCAGTCATAGAATCAACTGAAAAACAATTTGGTGCCATTCATGGGGTGTTAAATAATGCTGCAGGTAATTTCATTAGCCCAACCGAGCGGCTTTCACATCGCGCCTTTGATATAGTAGTTGATATTGTTTTGAAAGGAACGTATTACATGACGCTTGCCATCGGCAAGCATTGGATTTCAAAAAAACAGCCTGGTACTTTTTTAAACATTGTAACCACCTACGCATGGACGGGGTCAGGTTATGTGGTTCCCTCAGCATGCAGCAAGGCAGGCGTGTTGGCACTCACTCGTTCCTTAGCTGTAGAGTGGGCAAAATATAATATCAGAAGTAACGCCATTGCACCAGGTCCGTTCCCAACTGAAGGCGCGTGGAGCAGGTTATTACCGGGCGAGCTTGTTCAAAAGTTTGATCCGGCAAAACGTATTCCACTTAAGCGTGTAGGCGAACATCAGGAGTTGGCAAATCTGGCCGCTTACCTTATGTCTGATTATTCAGCCTACATCAATGGCGAAGTGATTACAATTGATGGTGGCGAATGGCTTCGAAACGGTGGCGAGTTTAGTCACCTGGAAGGAATCTCAGATGAGATGTGGGATAATTTGGAAAAGAGTCGAGGCAAATGATCTTTCAAAATCTTTGAGAGAAAAGTAATGTTTGCATAGTTACGAGATACCTTCTCTCCTTAATTAATGGGCGTTGCCGTAACTGCATCTTCAAAAAATGAATAGATAAAAACTTTTTTATTTTTAGTATCCATTCCAAACAGAGGCGCAATACTACTTTCCAAAGGTCTGTTTAGAACCGAATTTCCGACTTGATCATATAAGTAAGAAAATTTTTGCTCATTGTCGTAAAAACAAAAAATAGTTCGATCTGTTGATAGGTTTACAGCCAAAGGAATAAGCTTAGAGGAACCCGGGTTTTGTTTTTCAAATACAAGTTGATTGAGCTTATTGAATACAGCTATTTTATCGTCATCAATACGAATAGAGAAAAAATCAGACTTTCCAGTTTTAGTGGTGATCAAGGAAAACTTCGAGTTGTTACCCTTCACAAGATTTTCCTGTGAAATAATTTTTCCATCAAGGCTTCGCTTGGTTACAATGCCTTCGCTCAAGATTGTGTAGAGAAAAGTATTTGATAGTTTGGTTCCGGTTTCAATAAAATAATCTCCAGAAAATAGCTTGAGCTTAATAGGAGACCCCGCCTCGTGATCCCCTCTGCGATTAAAGAAATGAACAGAGCCATCTTCTGTAAAAATCTCAAAATAATCTTTACCACCTATCCGATAATGTTGGGCATCATTAATCTTTGATGTTAGTTTTTTTGGATTCCATCCTTCTAACTCCGCTCCGCTTTTATCTAGGATATACATGTTCTCTCCAGCTGAAAGCAAAAACCGGTAGTTCTTACTCTTATCATAATCAACAACTTCGGAATGAGTAATTGTGAAGGGATATTGTTTTGGAAACCCTTGAACATCGTGACCAAGTCGATCAATAATATAGATTGATGTTGGGGTAGTAATGAAGTATTGAAACTTATTATTCTTAAAATAATCAAGTTCTTGAACATCCTGAATCATTCCATCTAATGGATACTGCCAAAGAATTCCATTTGTTCCTGAGAAAAGATGAATTTTAAAGGTGGAATCCTGCAAAATTAATTCTTCGTCTGAAGAAACGTGACTCTTAACTGTATATCCCAATGCGATCGTATTGGGCAATCTAAAAGAAGCTCGATCAGGCCGGCTCTTTTTGTTTGTCTTTCCCTTTGCAGGTGCAGCTGCCTCAATATTTACGCTGGTGTAAAAATGATTATCAAGCGAGGTCAACTGAACACTTGCCCATACTAGTGTCGAAAGATGCATGGAGTCAATGAGCGACCTCCATTTTTCATTTATCTCATTGATCAATGAGGGTTCCTTAAAAAACAAAGAAATATTACTCTCCTGCAATCCTCTTTCGTAAAATCTCTGAAAAGACAGGGATCTTCCCCAGGTATCATCATTCTCAATAGCATCAATCAATGATTTAAGATCTGCAACATCCTCAGCAAAGAATCCAAAGTTTTCTTTCACTGAATAGTATTCATAATTGCCTTTAGGGATCAAATCCTTAAACGTTTGACAAAGCTTACTCGACTTACTACTTCTTATTTCATATCCTGCATAAGATTCAAAATAATCACCTGAATCAAGTGACACCAAATTATGATCTTTAAGCTTAATAAATAGAAGAAACTTTTTTTTCTCTTGATCAATAGTGCACACGGCCAGCTCGTCCGCAAGATCTGATTCCAAATCATTCTTGGCTCCAAGTGCCTTAGCTAACTTTTGAAAGTCAGAAAATCCATAATGAATTGATGCTTTTGAAGAGTTAGGGATAAACCGGGCCATCTCAAACTTAACTGCCCGCTGATCTTGAAAAACTGCCAGGCTTGCCTTTTTTGTAATGCTATCAATCGTAAAGCCATTCATCGAAATAAAAGAATCGTCAACTTTAACATCCAGCACCGCAGATTTCGCAAACCGTTTTAGCAGAGGTATTGAATTCGTTAAAGTAGAATTGGTTAACGCTGATCGAGACAATTGATTGAAGTTTACGTAAAGATTGCCAGCATCCGACTTTATGGATGCAAACTGAAATAATTTTTTATTCTGAATTTTAAAATTGATCCCCTTCTTGTCAGCAATTGTTCGAATTGCATTTTCAATTAAGAATGAAGATTTACTTAGTAGGAATACTCCATCAAAATAAGTGAAGGCCACGATCACCGCATTCTTATCATTTCTTATTTCCTTTATCTCACTTCCATTATAAAGTCGGCTTACAATTTTTTGTTTTGATTGAGAAAGACTTGTGTCCTTAAGTAATAAAGTATATTCTTTCTCTATCAACGGATACGAATAGAGCAATTCATATTCATTTTTA
>Ga0209490_10001999_pt1 | contig 19519 bp, 16 predicted proteins | sample MAT06_FD_187209 | JGI IMG/M metagenome (GOLD analysis project Ga0209490, IMG submission 187209) | Freshwater microbial communities from Lake Fryxell liftoff mats and glacier meltwater in Antarctica - MAT-06 (SPAdes) (version 2) | ecosystem: Environmental > Aquatic > Freshwater > Ice > Liftoff... | reverse complement strand
CTCAGGTGCGCAGGGCGCAGGTGGGCCACACCGGTGCTTACCGTCACCCGCAGGCGTTGCGCGTTCGAGCCGGCGGGGTAGAGCATTTCCATCTGCTCGGTGCGTTCACGCAGACGCTCCGCTACGTCCAGTGCGCCGGTGGCATCGGCATGCACCAGGAACACCGCCATCTGCGACGGGCCGAGCTGCGTCAGCACATCGGCCGTGCGCAGCGTGGGGGCCGTCAGGCTGAGCAGCTGTGCCAGCACGGCGTCACCGGCGGCCGTGCCGCGTGCATCGCACAGGCGGGCGTGGCTGTCCACGTCCACCAGCACCAGCGCAGCGCCGGTGCCGTAACGGCGCGCGCGGGCGAATTCGCGTTCGGCCAGGGTCATGAAGAGTCCGCGGGTCATGCCGGCCGGCGGCGCGGTGCCGGCATCGGCACGGCCGCTGCCGGGCGCAAGTTCACGGGCCAGCCGCATCATCAACCAGCTGAACGGCACGGCAGCGACAGCCACGCCTGCAGCAGCCGCCAGCGCTGCGGCCCAGGGGCTGCCCCAGCCACCGAAAGGCGGCGCGAGCAGCAGGGCCACGGCCGAAGCCAGCAGCATGCCGGCCAAGGCCAGCAAGAACGCCACCACACCCAGCGGCACGGTGGCCAAGGTGGCTGCCGCATCCTTCGGCTGCACAAGTGCCGAAGGGGTTGCAAGCTCGGAAAGCGTCGCAGGCGTGGCAGGCGTAGCTGGGGCCGGGGCACGGCGACCTGAGGGCGGAGACGGCAGGGAAGGCTTCATCGGCGGTGGACTTTCGGGTATTCGACCACATCCAGCGAAAACTGTAGGGCCCCAGCTGCGGGGGCGCCGATCCGGCAGCGAAATCAGCCCCGTGCAGACCGCCGCATAGACTCCACGCCATGCCCAAAGACACCTCGCAGCGCCCAGCCGGCAGCAGCCCCAAGTCACTCTCTGGGCTGCTGCCCTTCATCCGCCCCTACCGCTTGCAGGTGGGGCTGGCGGGCCTGTTCCTGGTGCTGGCGGCGCTGAGCACGCTGGCATTCCCGGTCGCGATGAAGGTGCTCATCGACCAGGGCCTGGTGGCCACCGAGCCCGGCGCGCGCGTGCTGCAGCTGCGCGACCATTTTCTCGCGCTCTTCGGCGTGGCCGCGGCGCTGGGCATTTTTTCGGCGGCCCGCTTCTACGTTGTCAGCTGGCTCGGCGAACGCATCACCGCCGACCTGCGCAACGCCGTCTACGCCCACGTGCTGAGCCAGAGCCCGGAGTTCTTCGAGACCACCAAGACCGGCGAGGTGCTGAGCCGCCTGACCACCGACACCACGCTGGTGCAGACCGTGGTCGGCAGCAGCCTGAGCATGGGCCTGCGCAACGTGGTGATGGGGGCGGGCGCGCTCATCGCGCTGGTCGTCACCAACCCGGTAGTGATGTCGCAGGTGCTCGGCATTCTGGTGCTGGTGGTACTGCCCAGCGTCTACTTCGGCCGCCGCGTGCGCAAGCTCAGCCGCGCCAGTCAGGACCGCGTGGCCGACAGCAGCGCCATCGCCGCCGAGGTGCTGGGCGAAATTCCCGTGGTGCAAAGCTACGTGCAGGAAGGCCGCGAGGCGGCACGTTTCGACCGCAGCACCGAAGAAGCCTTCGAGACCGCGCGCAAACGCACGCTGGTGCGCGCGTTGCTGGTGGCCTTCATGATCACCGCCACCTTCGGCGCGCTGCTCTGGGGCCTGTACCAGGGCACGCAGGCCGTCATTGCCGGCGACATCAGCGCCGGGCACCTGGGGCAGACGGTGGTTTTCGTGATCATCTTCGTCGGCGCCGTGGCGGTGCTCTCCGAGGTCTACGGCGACTTGCTGCGCGCCGCCGGCGCTACCGAGCGGCTGATGGAGCTGCTGGTTGCACAGTCGCCGGTGGGCGACCCCGCCGTCGCTGCGGCCCTGCCCATGGTGCAGGGAGGCAGCGCGGTGGTCTTCGAGAACGTGGTCTTCCACTACCCCTCGCGGCCAAAGCAGCCCGCGCTGCAGCAGTTCAGCCTGAACATCCGCGCGGGTGAAACCGTGGCCCTGGTGGGGCCCAGCGGCGCTGGCAAGAGCACGGTGCTGCAACTGCTGCTGCGCTTTTACGACGTGCAGTCCGGCGTGGTGAAACTCGACGGCGTGCCGCTGCAGTCGCTGCCGCTGGCCGTGCTGCGCCAGCGCATCGGCATCGTGCCGCAGGACAGCACCGTGTTCAGCACCAGCGCGCTGGAGAACATTCGCTACGGCCGCCCTGAGGCCACCGATGAAGAGGTTGTCGCGGCCGCCAAGGCCGCCTATGCGCATGACTTTCTGAGCGCGCTGCCCGAGGGTTACGCCAGCTACCTGGGCGAGCGCGGCGTGCGTCTGTCGGGCGGTCAGCGCCAGCGCATTTCCATCGCCCGCGCGATGTTGAAGAACCCACCGCTGCTGCTGCTGGACGAAGCCACCAGCGCGCTGGACGCCGAGAGCGAACGCATGGTGCAGCAAGCGCTGGAAGCAGCGATGGCGCACCGCACCACCATCGTCATCGCGCACCGTCTGGCCACGGTGCTGCGCGCCGACCGCATCGTGGTGCTGGATGAAGGCCGCATCGCCGACATCGGCACCCACGACGAACTGGTGGCGCGTGGCGGGCTCTATGCACGGCTGGCAGCCATGCAGTTCGGCCTGGTTACGCAGCCCGGATAATTGGTCGAGATGCAAGCCCGCCCTGTCCGTTCACAGTACGAAGACTTCATGCGCCACGTGGCCACGCACGGCGTGGCCAAGAGCGACCGCACCGGCACCGGCACCCAGAGCGTCTTCGGCCACCAGATGCGCTTCGACCTCAACGAAGGCTTCCCGCTCGTCACCACCAAGAAAGTGTTCCTCAAGGCGGTGATATTGGAGTTGCTGTGGTTCCTGCGCGGCGACAGCAATGCGAAGTGGCTGCAGGAACGCGGCGTGACGATCTGGGACGAATGGGCGGGGCCCGACGGCGAACTGGGCCCGGTGTACGGCGTGCAGTGGCGCAGTTGGCCGACGCCTTCACCCGAAAACCCGGGTGGCCACATCGACCAGATTGCGCAGGTGGTGGACCAGCTCAAGCACAACCCCGACAGCCGGCGCATCGTCGTCAGTGCCTGGAACGTGGCTGAACTGTCCAAGATGGCGCTGATGCCGTGCCATGCCTTCTTTCAGTTCTATGTCGCCGATGGCAGGCTGAGCTGCCAGCTCTACCAGCGCAGTGCAGACATCTTCCTGGGCGTGCCCTTCAACATCGCCAGCTACGCGCTGCTCACGCACATGCTGGCGCAACAGTGTGACTTGCAGGTCGGCGACTTCATCTGGACCGGTGGCGACTGCCACATCTACAGCAACCACGCCGAGCAGGTGGCGCTGCAACTGAGCCGCGAGCCGCGGCCCTACCCCACATTGCAGATCAAGCGGCGGCCGGCGTCGATGTTCGACTATGAGCTCGAAGACTTCGCGGTCGAGGCCTACGACCCGCACCCGGCCATCAAGGCGGCGGTGGCCGTTTGAACGCCATGGCCGAACTGGTGCTGATTGCCGCGATGGCGCGGGGCCGGGTCATCGGTCGAACCGGCACTCTGCCCTGGCACCTGCCCGAAGACCTGGCGCACTTTCGCGCTGCCACGCGCGGCCACGCGGTCGTGATGGGCCGCAAGACCTGGGAATCGCTGCCGGCGCGTTTTCGTCCGCTGCCGGGGCGGCGCAATCTGGTCGTCACGCGCGACCCGGCCTGGCAGGCCGAGGGCGCAGACGCCGCCCATTCGCTGGACGAAGCGCTGGCGCGGGTGAGCGGCGACGACCGCGTGTTCGTGATCGGCGGTGCCGAGCTCTACGCCACGGCACTGCCGCTGGCACACACCCTGTTGCTGACCGAAATAGACGCCAGCATCGCAGGTGACACGCAGTTCCCGCCCTTCGAAGGCATGGGCTTTGTCGAGGTGGCGCGTGAAGCGCACGAGGCGGCGCGGCCCAACCATTTCAAGTTCAGTTTCGTCACCTACCGACGGGCCACGTGACCCGTTCCGTGCGCAGTCGCCGAAGGACTCGCGTCGTACAGAATTGCGCATGGACATTCCCGCGCCGAGGCCCGCAGCGTTGATGGAAACCGGTGACAGCGCCGCGTTGCTGCAGTTGGTTTTCGATCACGCCGGCGAGGGCATCAGCGTTTTCGACGGGGCCATGCGCGTGGTGGCCTGGAACCGGCGCTTTCTGAACTGCACCGGCCTGGCCCGCGACGAGGTGTACAGGGGTGCGCCGCTGCTGGAACTGCTGCGCAGCATGGCGCGGCGCGGCGAGTTCGGGCCTTGCGACATCGAAGCCGAAGCGCAGCAGCGCCAGGTGGCGCTGAGCGAGGGCACATCCTCGCTCACGCAGCGCACGCGGCCCAACGGCCGCACGCTGGAACTGCGCCGCAACCCCACGCCCGGCGGCGGGTTCGTCATGCTGTACGCCGACATCACCGAGCGTGTCGCAGTGGCAGCCGCGCTTGCCGACGAGCAGCGCATGCTGGCACTGCTGCAGCAGCGTACCGGCGAGCAGCTGGCGCAAAAGTCGCAGGTGCTCGCGGCCACGCTGGAAAACCTGGACCACGGCGTGCTGAGCATCGACGCCCAGGGCCGCATCAACAGCTGGAACCGGCGCACCTTGCAACTGCTGGAAGTGCCCGAGGCCGGGATGCGCGGCTGCCTCAATTTCGATGAACTGTTGCGCTACCAGGCCGAAAATGGCCTGCTCGACCCCGTCGCGAGTGGTGGCCTGGACCGCTCGGCGCGCTACCAGCGCCGCCGCCGTGACGGCACGATGCTCGAAGTGCGCACGCATGCCGCTGCCGACGGCAGCGTGGTGCGCACCTATACCGATGTGACGGCCGAGTTGCAGGCCCAGCAGGCGCTGCTGGAAAGCGAAAATCGCTTCCGCAACATGGCCGACGCCGCGCCGGCGCTGATCTGGCTTTCTGGCGCAGACGGCAAGCCGACATGGTTCAACCAGCGCTGGCTGCAGCAAACCGGGCGCACCATGGAGGCCGAGCTGGCCTGCCCCTGGCCGAAGCGCATCCACGTCGACGACCTGGAACGCTGCCGCGACGCCTACCGCAAGGCGGTCGCGGCGCAGTCGCCCTACGCCGTAGAGTTTCGGCTCAGTCGCCAGGACGGCAGCCTGATCTGGGTCGTCGACAACGGCATCCCGCGCGTGGCCGAAGACGGCAGCTTTGCCGGCTACATCGTCTACGGCTGGGACATCACGGAACGCAAGGCCTCGGAAGTGGCCCTGCGCGCGGCCAAGGAAGAAGCCGAGCGCGCCAACCGCGCGAAATCTGAATTTCTCTCCCGCATGTCGCACGAATTGCGCACGCCGCTGAACGCGGTGCTGGGTTTTGCCCAATTGCTTGAACACGACATTGAACACCCGCTGGTGGCCGCGCAGCGCGACCGCGTGCAGGAACTGATGCGCGGGGGGCGCCACCTGTTGAGCCTGATCAACGACGTGCTCGATCTTTCGCGCATTGAAGCCGGTGCACTGCCACTGCAGCTCAGCGCGGTGGACTTGCCGGCGCTGGCACAGGACTGCCTGCGCCTGGTGCAGCCCATGGCAGGCGATCGAGGCATCACGCTGGAATTGCAGGCGGCGCCAGAGGCAGCCAGCACGCACCCGAGTCTTGCTGCCCGCCTGGTGCAGGCAGATGCCACGCGGCTGAAGCAGGTGCTGTTGAACCTGCTGTCGAACGCCATCAAGTACAACCGCAAAGGTGGCAGCGTGCGGCTGTCATGGCACGACGAAACCGCCACGGACACGCTGCGCATCGACGTCGTCGATACCGGCCCCGGCATCAGCAGCGCGCAGCAAGAGCGGCTGTTCCAGGCTTTCGAGCGCCTGAACGCCGCACACTCCACCGTGGAAGGCGCAGGCATCGGGCTGGCGTTGAGCCGGTGGCTCGTCAATCTGATGCGCGGCGAAATCGGCGTGCACAGCGCGCCCGGCGAGGGCAGCCGCTTCTGGGTGCGGCTGGCGCGCTGGCGCGCCAGCGACAACGGCACTGCTGGTTCACTGGCGATGGAAGCGCCCGAGCCGATCACTGCGCCTGTCGATGGACGGGCAACCGGGCCCGTAACTGAGCTCGCAAATGAGCCCGTGAATGAGCCTGTAAATGAGCCCGGCCACACAGCTGCGCGCGACCTTGGGCAGCGCAGCGTGCTCTACATCGAAGACAACCCCGTCAACCAGTTGCTGATGGAAGGCATGCTGGCACAGCGGCCCGGCCTGCGCCTGCTGCTGGCCAGCCTGCCCGAGGAAGGGCTGTCGATGGCCGCCCAGTCGCAGCCCGACCTCGTCTTGCTGGACATCCAATTGCCCGGCATCGACGGTTTCGAGGTGCTGCGTCGACTGCGCGCACAGCCGGCCACGCAGGTCGTTCCGGTGGTGGCTGTCAGTGCCAATGCCATGCAGGCCGACCTTGACGCGGCACAAGCGGCCGGCTTCGACGACTACATCACCAAGCCGCTGGACCTGCAGCGGCTGCTTCTGGTGGTGGACCGTCTGCTGGCGCGCTGAAGGATGCCGGGCACGGCGCTTGATCCAGACGCCATCCGCCGTGCGGCGAAAGTCATCGCCGATGCCGACGCTTTGCTGGTGGCTGCAGGCGCCGGGATGGGCGTCGACAGCGGACTGCCCGACTTTCGCGGCACCGAAGGCTTCTGGCGCGCCTACCCCGCACTGGGCCGCCGCGGCCTGAACTTCCACGAAGTTGCCAGCCCGCAGACCTTCGACACCGACCCGGCCTTGGCTTGGGGGTTCTACGGTCACAGACTGGCGTTGTACCGAGGTACGGTTCCCCATGCCGGCTTCGACATCCTCAGACGCTGGGGTCGGCAGATGCGGCGCGGCTGCGCCGTGTTCACCTCCAACGTCGACGGGCAATTTCAGCGTGCCGGCTTCGAAGGCGACCGAGTGGCGGAATGCCATGGCTCCATTCATCACCTGCAGTGCTTCAGGCCGTGCAGCCAGACCACCTGGCCTGCCGATGAATTCGAACCCGTGCTCGACGAAGCCCACTGCACGCTGCGCAACGCGCCACCCACCTGCCCCCGGTGCGGCGCGATGGCCCGACCGAACATCCTGATGTTCGGCGATTCCGGCTGGTCAGAAAGGCGCACCCGGCAACAGCAACTTCGGCTGCAGCGCTGGCTGCAAGATGCCGGGCGCCTGGTGGTGGTCGAACTCGGCGCTGGCACGGCCATTCCGACCGTGCGCTACTTCAGCCATGCGGCACTGGTCAACCCCAAGGCCGTGCTGGTGCGCATCAACCCGCGTGAGCCCGCAACGCCGCGCAGCGCGGACGTGTCGATTGCCGGTGCCGCGCTCGCGACGCTGCAAGCCATAGACGGCGTGCTGTCCAGCCAACCATCAAACCCGAACTAGCATTCAGACGATGAAACTCGCGACGTGGAATGTGAACTCGCTGGCCGTGCGCCTGCCGCAGTTGCTGGACTGGCTGAATGCTGAAGCCGCCACTTTACCGGTGGACGCCGTGGTGCTGCAGGAAACCAAGCTCACCGACGACAAGTTTCCGCGCGCCGAAATCGAGGCCGCGGGCTATCAGGTGCATTTCCACGGTCAGAGAACCTACAACGGCGTGGCCTTGCTGAGCCGCGGCGCGGCGCCGCTGGACGTGGTGAAGAACATCCCCGGCCTGGACGACGCGCAGGCACGCGTGATCGCGGGCACTGTGCACGGCATCCGCGTCATTGGCGCCTATTTCCCCAACGGGCAGGCGCCTGACAGCGACAAGTTCGTCTACAAGATGCGCTGGCAAGATGCCCTGCACGATTGGGTGAAGGCCGAACTCGCGCAGCACCCGCGGCTGGTGCTGATGGGCGACTTCAATGTCGCGCCCGACGACCGCGACGTCTACGACCCCGTGGGCTGGATGAACCAGATTCACTGCACGCCGCAAGAACGCGCGCAGTTCCAGCGCCTGCTGGCCTTGGGGCTGGTGGACGCCTTCCGCCTCTTCGAGCAGCCCGTGAAGAGCTGGAGCTGGTGGGACTACCGCAACCTGGCGTTCCGCAAGAACCAGGGCCTGCGCATCGACCACATCCTCGTCAGCGAGGCCTTGCGTCCGCAGGTGCAGGCCTGCGTCATCGCCAAGGCCGTGCGCAAGAACGAGAGGCCCAGCGACCACGCACCGGTGTTGGTGCAGTTGGGCCCCGCTTGAGACCCTGAGATTCTGAGAGCCTGGGAGCCTGAGAGTCCAAGAGCCTGGGAGCCGCAGAGGGCGACGGCTTCAGTCGTCCAGGCCCAGTTCCTGGATCTTGCGCGTGATGGTGTTGCGGCCGATGCCCAGCCGCTGCGCCGCCTCGTTGCGACGGCCGCGTGTCAGCCCGAGCGCAGCGTGGATCAGGCAACCTTCGAACTGGCGCGTCAGCGCGTCCCACACTTCTGCGTCACCGGCATCGAGACGGCGGCGTGCCTCGCGCTGCAGATCGGCCAGCCAGCTCGGCGGGGCCGGCGCAGCCGCTTCGGCGGCGGGCAACGGCGGCGCGGCAGCGGTGCCGTCGCTCAATCGCGGCGGCGGCGGTTCTGCTTGAGCCGCCACCAGGCCTTGCGCACCCAGCAGGTCGGGCGGCAGGTCCTTGGGTTCCACCATCTGGGCAGGGGCCATCACCGTCAGCCAGTGGCACAGGTTTTCAAGCTGGCGCACGTTGCCGGGGAAGTCGAAGGCGGCCAGGCGCTGCAGTGAGGCTTCGGTGATGCGCTTGGCCTCCACGCCCAGGTCCCGCGCGCTCTTGCCGAGAAAAAAGCGCGTCAGCATGGGGATGTCTTCGCGCCGTTCACGCAGCGCCGGCAGACGCAGGCGGATGACGTTCAGGCGGTGGAAGAGGTCTTCGCGAAACACGCCCTGGCGCACGCGGTCTTCCAGGTTCTGGTGCGTGGCGGCGATGACTCGCACGTTGCTCTTCAGCGGCTGGTGTCCCCCGACACGGTAGAACTGCCCGTCGCTCAGCACACGCAGCAGGCGGGTCTGCAGATCAAACGGCATGTCGCCGATTTCATCGAGAAACAGCGTGCCGCCGTCGGCTTGCTCGAAGCGCCCGCGACGCGTGGTCTGCGCACCCGTGAAGGCCCCGCGCTCGTGGCCGAAGAGTTCGCTTTCCAGCAGGTCTTTCGGGATGGCTGCGGTGTTGATGGCGACGAAAGGCCCCTGCGCGCGCGGGCTGTGCTTGTGCAGCGCCCGTGCCACCAGCTCTTTGCCGGTGCCGCTTTCGCCGGTGATCATCACCGTGACATTGCTTTGGCTCAGCCGGCCGATGGCGCGGAACACGTCCTGCATCGCCGGCGCCTGCCCCAGCATTTCGGGCGCCTGCACGGGCGTCGCCTCGGCCACCTCTTCGCGCAGGCTCTCTTCCACTGCACGGCGGATGAGATCGACCGCAGTGTTGACGTCGAAGGGCTTGGGCAGGTATTCGAAGGCGCCGCCCTGAAAGGCGCTGACGGCGCTGTCCAGGTCGCTGAACGCCGTCATGATGATCACCGGCAAGCCGGGGTGGCGCGCCTTCACGGTGGTGAGCAGGTCGATGCCGCTGCCACCGGGCATGCGGATGTCGCTCACCAGCACCTGCGGCACATCGTCTTCCAGCGCCTTGACGACGTCGCGCGGGTTGCTGAAGGTGCGCACGCTGAACTGCTCGCGCGCCAGCGCTTTCTCAAGCACGAATCGTATGGATTGGTCGTCGTCGACGACCCAGATGGGTTTCATGCGGGTGGACTGCGCCGCAAGGCGCCCTTCAAGGCAAGGGAATCAAGATCTTGAACACCGTGCGGCCCGGCATGCTGTCGCACTCGATCGTGCCCTGATGTTGTTGCACGAAGGTCTGCGCCAGCGTCAGCCCGAGGCCAGAGCCGCCCTCACGCCCTGAAACCAGCGGCTGAAAGATGCGCTCGCGGATGTCCTCGGGCACTCCGGGTCCGTTGTCCTCGATATGCAATTCCAATGCCAGGCGAAAGCGCTGGCGGCCGAAGGTGGCCTGGCGGGCCACGCGCGTGCGCAGCAGCAGTTGCGCGTCGCCGCGGGCGATGCGGTCTGCGCTGGGGCTTGCACCCTCTGCGCCCCCACCGCGCAGCGCCTGGGTGGCGTTCTGCGCGATGTTCAGCACCGCCTGGATGAGCTGTTCACGGTCGCCGCGAAACTCGGGAATGCTGGTGTCGTAGTCACGCGCCACCGCCAGGCCACGCGGGAACTCGGCCAGGACGAGGCTGCGCACACGTTCACACACCTCGTGGATGTTGACGTCGGCCACCACCTGCGGCCGCCGGTGCGGTGCCAACAGGCGGTCTACCAGCGCGTGCAGGCGGTCGGCCTCGTGGATGATGACCTGGGTGTACTCGGTGAGCTCGCGGCTCTTCACTTCCATGGCCAGCAACTGCGCCGCGCCCCGTATGCCGCCCAGCGGGTTCTTGATCTCGTGGGCCAGATTGCGCACCAGCTCCTTGTTGGCCTGGGCCAGCCCGTGGGCCCGCTCCTCGCGGTCGAGGCGCATCTGCTGCTCGATCTCGATCAGTTCGACCAGCACGCGCCCGGGCCACTCGGTCTGGTTGACGATCACATGCACCGGAAGTTCGAGATGGCCCGCGCCCTGGCGGCGCAGTGCGCCGTCGAAGCGGCTGGTGGCGACCTCGTTGCGCGACACGAGACCGAGCGTTTCGCGCAGTTGTTCGGGCTCGGCCAGCCAGTCGAGGATGCTGCCCCGCATCAGTGCGCGGCGCGACACACCCATGACGTTCTCCAGCGCCGAATTGGCTTGCCAGCAGCGGCCATCACTCGCCACCAGCGCCACCATCGAGGCCAGCTGGTCGAAGGGCTCGAAGCCGGGGTCGGGCTCGCCCGCCGGCACGCCGGCGGCGGCCTTCACCGCGCCAGCTTGTCCAGTTCGCGCCGCAGCGCCGCGATGTCGCTCTCTTTGCGCAGCAGCGCGGCGCGCATCTCGGCCACGCGGTCCTGGTACTTCGCGAAATTGCGCTCGTCGCCGCGGCGCTCAGGCTCGCCGTTGTTGAAGTCGCGCTTCATCTCGGCCAGGCGCTCTTCCTCGCGCCTCAGTTCATCGCCCAGGATGCGGCGCGCGTCGGTGTCGCGGGCACGCTGCTCGGAAGGGTCGACCCGGGCATCACCAGGGCGTGCGCCGGGACTGGAAACCGCCGCAGCCGGCGCCCTCGGGCGCGTGGCGGGCACCACCGTCACCGGCGTGCCTTCAATGGCGCGGCAGCCCTTGTCCCTGGCTTCCTGCACCGTCATCGCGTCGGTGTAGAGCACCGGCGGGCCGGGGCAGCGGTAGACCGTCTTGTCCTGGGCCAGTGCGCCAACGGCCACCAGTGGCAGCAGGGCCAGCACGTAACAGCGGACAACACGGGCAGCAGTGGGCTTGGGCAAAGTCATGGCGTGATTGTCGCGCAGCGTGTGCGGCACAAAAAAAGCGGGCCCGCAGGCCCGCCTTCGTCACTGGCGCCCGGCTGCTTACAGCGAGTAGTACATGTCGAATTCACACGGGTGCGCGGCCATGCGCAGACGCGTCACCTCCTGCATCTTCAGGTCGATGTAGGCATCGAGGTAGGCGTCGGTGAAGACACCGCCCTTGGTCAGGAACGCGCGGTCCTTGTCCAGACATTCCAGCGCCTGGTCCAGGCTGTGGCAGACGGTCGGGATCTTGGCGTCTTCTTCCGGCGGCAGGTGGTACAGGTCCTTGGTGGCGGGGTCGCCGGGGTGGATCTTGTTCTCGATACCGTCCAGACCCGCCATCAACAGCGCGCTGAAGCCGAGGTAGGGGTTCATCAAGGGGTCGGGGAAACGCGCCTCGACGCGACGGCCCTTGGGGCTTGCGACATACGGGATGCGAATCGACGCCGAGCGGTTCTTCGCCGAATAGGCCAGCTTCACCGGCGCCTCGAAGCCCGGCACCAGGCGCTTGTAGCTGTTGGTGCCCGGGTTGGTGATGGCGTTCAGCGCTCGGGCGTGCTTGATGATGCCGCCGATGTAGAACAGCGCGAACTCGCTCAAGCCGGCGTAGCCGTCACCGGCGAACAGGTTGACGCCGTTCTTCCACACGCTCTGGTGCACGTGCATGCCGCTGCCGTTGTCGCCGACCAGCGGCTTGGGCATGAAGGTGGCCGTCTTGCCATAGGCGTGGGCCACGTTCTGGACCACATACTTTTGCAGCTGCGACCAGTCGGCCCGCTGCACCAGGGTGCTGAACTTGGTGCCCAGCTCTTGCTGGCCGGCGCCGCCCACTTCGTGGTGATGAACTTCGACCGGGATGCCCAGACTTTCCAGAATCAGGCACATCTCGCTGCGCATGTCCTGAAAGCTGTCGACCGGCGGCACCGGGAAATAGCCACCCTTGACGGCCGGGCGGTGGCCCAGGTTGCCGCCTTCGAAGCTGCTGCCGGTGCTCCAACTCGCTTCTTCAGAGCCGATCTTGAAGCTGCAGCCCGACATGTCGTTGGTCCACTGCACCTGGTCGAAGATGAAGAACTCGGGCTCGGGGCCGAAGTAGGCGGCGTCGCCGATGCCGCTGCTCTTCAGGTAAGCCTCGGCGCGCTTGGCCAGGCTGCGCGGGTCGCGCTCGTAAGGCTTGCCGTCGGTCGGGTCGAGCACGTCACAGCTGAGGATGACGGTGGGCTCTTCGAAGAACGGGTCGATGTTGGCGGTGGCGGGGTCAGGCATCAGCAACATGTCCGAGGCCTCGATGCCCTTCCAGCCGGCGATGGACGAGCCGTCGAAAGCGTGGCCAGCGGAGAACTTGTCTTCGTCGAAAGCGGACACAGGCACGGTGACGTGCTGTTCCTTGCCGCGGGTGTCGGTGAAGCGGAAGTCTACGAACTTGATTTCGTTTTCCTTCACCATCTTCATCACGTCGGCAACGGTCTTTGCCATTCAGGTCTCTCCTAGCGGGTCTCGTGGATAGGTCAATATGCGGGTGCGGCAGAGGGGGTCGGGCCCCAACAAGGCGCAGACGAATCTAGCAGAAAGCATGCCTGCGCCTGCCTGCGGTGCGTGAGTGGGCGCCGCGCACCAATGCCAGACAGGCAAGCGCACCCTTCGCACCGAAACGCGGCACGTGCTCGCGCCTAACGCACCAATTCGGGGCCCAGCTGTGCGCCGGCCGCCAGCAGTCCGGCGCGCAACGCGGCATAGGCCTCCGTCGGGTCGCTGCGGCCTTTCACGCCCAGTTCGATGTGGCGGCCGAGGCTTTTGTGGTCGACGCTGGGCAGGCTGAAGACCTTGATGCCGGCAAAGCGCGCTTCGATCTCTTCCATCAGCGGCGTCAGCGCGGCTTCCATCGCCCCGAAGACGATGACCGAGCGTTCCACCGTGCGCGCCGCGCCGTGCAGTGCGGCGGAATCGGCATAGAGCGTGTCCAGCACCCATTCGATCATGGGCCAGGCCATCACCGGGAAGCCGGGCACGAAATGCACATCGCCAAGGCTGAACCCCGCGATCTTGTTGTACGGGTTGGGGATGATGCGTGCGCCCTCGGGGAAGACGCCCATGTTCAGCCGGTGCTGGTTGTCGGGCCGCTCGGGCTCGAAGGTCTGGCCTTGTTCGGCGGCCAAGTCGCGCATGCGTTCAAGGATCAAGTCCTTGGCTTGCGGATGCAGCAACAGCGCCACGCCTGCCGCAGCCGCAGCACATTGACGCGTGTGGTCGTCGGGCGTAGCACCGATGCCGCCGCAGCTGAAGACGATGTCGCCGCTGGCGAAAGCCTGTTGCAGCGCCTCGGTGATGCGCGGACGGTCGTCGCCGACGTACCGCGCCCACGCCAAAGCCAGGCCGCGTGCAGCCAGCAGTTCGATGACTTTGGCGAGGTGCTTGTCCTGCCGTTTGCCGGAGAGGATTTCGTCGCCAACGATGACCAGGCCGATGTTCACAGGCTTCATGGGGGCGGGCTCGAGAGGGGCGGAAGAGAGAGCAAAGGAGGCGGAGGCAGCGAAGGCGAAGGCGGCTGCGATAGCGGCGGCGCAGGCGGAAATCCAGCGGCGACATCAGCGCTGCGCAGGCGCTGCAACTCGGCCAGCAGGTAGTGCGTGAACCAGCAGGCCGCAAAGACGAACACCAGCGTGTACAGCCATACCGATACCAGCGCCAGCACGGGCGCGAAGATCAGCGCCGCCGCGCCCAGGGCCCACACCAGTGAGGGCACGGCGCCCAGGTAGCCGCAGGCCACGCCCATGGCCAGCAGCGGCCAGCGGCGCTGACGCAACAGAAAGCGCCGCTCGTGCGCGCTGGCATGACTGGCCAGGGCCTCGTAGGCGAACACGCGGCCGGTGAGCCAGCCCCAGACCAGCGGCGGCAGCACCAGCACCAGCGGCGGCACGAACCACAGCGGCACGCTGAGCACCAGCGCGCCCAGTGCAGCCACTGTGCACAGCAACGACCACCCGAGCGCCTGCCACCCGGTGCAGCCTTCCAGCCGCTGCAGCGCGGGAAAGCGGCGCGCGGCCACGGTGCGCACCACCGCCGGCGTCACCAGCACAGCCACCAGCAGCAGCGTGGTCAGCACCACGAGCGGCACCGACAGTGCCACCACGATCATCGGCGCCATCACCGAGCGCAGACGGTTGGCGCCCATGCGGTCCAGCCAGTCGAGCATGGCCACCACGAGTTCGGTGCGCTCGAGCGTGCTACGCACCGCACCGACGGTGCTTTCCCAGTAGGCCCAGCCCAGCATGCCCACCGCCGCCCCGGCCAGCGCCAGCGGCAGCAGCGACCACAGCACCACACGCGGGTGCAGGCAATACGCCACGGCGCGCCAGAAACTGTCGAAGACGGCAACTGCTGTTGGCCAGCGCCTCACTCGTTGTCACCGCCCAGGATGCCGCCCAACACGCCGCCGCCCACCAGTCCGCCGAGCGCACTTTGTTCACGCCGGCCGCCACCCGCCTGCGGCGCGGCCGCGAACACGCGCGACGCCAGGCGGCTGAAGGGCAGGCTCTGCAGCCAGATCGTGCCCGGGCCGCTGAGCTTGGCGAAAAACAAGCCTTCGCCGCCGAAGAGCGCGGTCTTGACCTTGCCGACGTACTGAATCTCGAAGTCGACCGTCGGCGTGTAGGCCACCACGCAGCCGGTGTCCACCAACAGCGTCTGGCCGGCATGCAGTTCGCGCCGCACCACGGTGCCGCCGGCATGCACGAAGGCCAGGCCGTCGCCCTCCAGCTTCTGCATGATGAAACCTTCACCGCCAAAGAAGCCGGCACTCAGCTTGCGCTGGAAGGCGATGCCGAGCGAAACGCCCCGCGCGGCGCACAGGAAGGCGTCGCGCTGGCAGATCAGCATGCCGCCCATCTGCCGCAGGTCCATCGGCAGGATCTTGCCCGGGTACGGGGCACCGAAAGCCACGCGCTGCTTGCCCGCTGTGGCGTTGGTGTAGACGGTGGTGAAGAGCGACTCGCCCGTGACGAGGCGCTTGCCGGCACCCAGCAGCTTGCCGAAGATGCCTCCGGTCTGTGCGCTGCCGTCGCCGAAGACGGTGTCCATGGTGATGCCGGAATCCATGAAGAACATGCTGCCGGCCTCGCCGACGGCGGCTTCGCCAGGGTCGAGTTCGATCTCGACGAACTGCATCTCGGCGCCCTTGATCTCGTAGTCGACCACGTCCATGCTCATACCACCCGCCTCCACGCCAGGAAATCAGCCCTCCATGGTAACCAAGCGTCCTTGCGAGCGTGCTTGCGAGCATCCTTGCGAGCGCCTGTCCAAACCACTGTGCTGGTGACTGTGCAAGCAGCTGTGCGAGCACCGGCGCGACCGTAGCAAAGCGTTGCAATGCTCCCCCTTGAGGGCGGCCTACAAGTACGGCGGGCTGCCCACAATCGATGCCCATGTTGGCGTCCACCGACCTCTTGCTGTTTGCCGCGGTAGCCCAGGCCGCCGCCGCAGCTTCGCTCACCGCCGTGGGGTTGCGCCGCAACCGCCACGCCGGCTGGCGGTGGTGGCTGGCCGCGCTGTGGCTTTCCACCCTGGGTGCGGCACTGGCCGCATTGGCTCCGGGCGCCTGGGGGCACGCGCTGGCGGCGCCTTTGCTGCTGCAGTGGCCCTTGGTCACGCTGATGGGCTTGCGGCTATTCAACCCGAGGCGGCACTGGCCCGGCCGTGGGTGGGTCGACGCCGCGCTGCTGGGCAGCGCCAGCCTGGTGGCGCTGGGCGCCGGCTGGCTGCTGCCACCCAGCGCCACGACAATTGCGACCTGGCTCGTGGTGGCCTGCGGCCTGGCGGTGCACCTGTACGCTGCGGCGGTGATGTTCAATGGCCCGGCCGGGGGTGACGCCGCGCCGGTGAACTTTCTCGGCGCCACCGTGGCGCTGCTGGCTTTCGCGCCCGGGTTGGCAGTGCTGGCCACCGACTTCGCTGGCGCCGGCCCTTCGGCTGCCGCCGCAGCCCAGGCGGCGCATGGCGCACGGGTGCTGGCCGCCACGCTGGGCGCCATCGTGCTGTCTTTCACCGCGCTGACCCTGCTCTACGAGCGCACCGAGCGCCAGCTGCGTGAATCACGCCGGCGCCTGCGCCTGCTGGCCAATCTGGATGCCTTGACGCAGGTGCCGAACCGGCGCCGTTTCGCTGAACTGGCCAACCACGCGCTGCGAACCGACCCACCGGGCAGCGCGGTGCTGCTGCTTTTCGACATCGACCACTTCAAGCAGATCAACGACCGCCTGGGCCACGCGGCGGGCGACCGTGCGCTGTGCCTGGTGGCCGGAAGTGTGCTGGAACACCTGCGCACGATGGACGCAGCCGGGCGCCACGGTGGCGACGAATTCGTGCTGCTGCTGCGCCGCACCACCACCGAAAACGCAATGGCCGTGGTCGCGCGCATCGTGGCCGAACTGAACAAGCGAACGCAGAGCACACCGCTGCCGCCCATGAGCCTGAGCTTCGGTCTGGTGCAGATGCGCGCCGGAGAAGACATCGACGCAGCGCTGCGGCGCGCAGACCAGGCCTTGTACGAGGCCAAGCGCCAGGGCCGTTCACGCGCGGTTGCCGCATCCGGCGACGAGAGTGACCCGGTCTTCAGCGAGAGCCAACGCCTGGGGCTGCTGTCTGTCTGAGGATTGCCGCCGGGAGATCGCCCCCCGGGCATAGCGGCCCCGAAATAGCGGCCTCGAAATAGCGGCCTCGAAATAGCGCCGCTGGAATATCGCCCCGCAATATCGCCCCCCATAAACGCCGGGCGCAGCGCTGCGGATAAGCTGCAGCCATGTTCGCAGCCATCCTTGCCATCAGCCTGGGCGCGGCACTCGGCGCTCTTTCGCGCTGGGGCCTGGGCCTTGGCCTGAACCACATCTTTCCGTCACTGCCGCCGGGCACGCTGCTGGCCAACTTGATCGGCGGCTACCTCGTCGGTCTGGCGGTGGCGCTGTTTGCGCTGCGGCCGGAGTTGCCTGCCGAGTGGCGGCTCTTCGCCATTACCGGGTTTCTCGGCGGGCTCACCACCTTCAGCACCTTCAGCGCCGAGGTCGTGCACGCGCTGCAAGCCGGCCGCACCGGCTGGGCTGCCGCCACAGTGGCCACCCACCTGCTGGGCTCGCTGGTGCTCACGCTGGCGGGGTTGGCCACACCGGCGCTGTTTAGGCAGTGACGTCCAGACAGCCCACCTAGAATCGCGGGCTGTTTTTGCGCCTCTGTATTCGCTCGAACAGCGCTAGAACAGCGCCCGAACCGCACCCCGCTTTCACTGCCTTTTCGCGAAAGAAATCGCCCCATGACAGCCGCAGAGATACTTGCCCAGTACGGCCCCCGCGAGACCATGGAATACGACGTGGTGGTGGTCGGCGCCGGTCCGGCGGGCCTGGCCACCGCCATTCGCCTGAAGCAGCTGAACGCAGACATCTCGGTGGTGGTGCTGGAAAAGGGCAGCGAGCCCGGCGCGCACACGCTCTCGGGCGCCGTCATGGACCCGCGCGCGATGAGCGAGCTCTTCCCTGACTGGAAGGAACGCGGCGCGCCCCTGAACCAGCCGGTCACGGGCGACGAGGTGCTCTTCCTTGGCGAAAAACAAACCACGTCCACGCCAGGCTGGCTGGTGCCGGCCTGCTTCCACAACGAGGGCATGTACGTCGTGCGCCTGGGTGCGGTGACCCAATGGCTGGGCGAACAGGCCGAAGCCCTGGGCGTGGAGATCTTCCCCGGTTTCAGTGCGGCCGAGGTGCTGTACAGCGACAAAGGAGCAGTGCGGGGCGTGGCCACAGGCAATCAGGGCATCGGCAAGAACGGGCAACCGCATAGCGGCTTCCAGCTCGGCATGGAACTGCTGGCCAAGTACACGGTTTTCGCAGAAGGCTCGCGCGGCCACCTGGGCAGGCAGCTCATCGCGCGCTTCGCTCTCGACAAGGGCAAGGACCCACAGAGCTACGCGCTCGGCGTGAAGGAACTCTGGGAAATCGACCCCGCCAAGTCCAAGCCCGGCCTGGTGGTGCACACCGCCGGCTGGCCGTTGGACGAGCACACCTACGGCGGCGGCTTTCTCTACCACCTGGACGACAACAAGGTCACCTTGGGTTTTGTCACCGGCCTGGACTACCAGAACCCCTGGATCAGCCCGTTCGAAGAAATGCAGCGCTGGAAGCTGCACCCGGCCATACGCGCCCACCTGGAAGGCGGCAAGCGCATCGGCTACGGCGCGCGCAGCATCACCGCCGGTGGCCTGCTGAGCCTGCCCAAGCTGGTGTTCCCGGGGGGTGCGCTGGTGGGTTGCGAGGCCGGCACGCTGAACGCGGCGCGCATCAAGGGCAGCCATGCCGCCATCAAGACCGGCATGCTCGTGGCCGAGGCCATCGGCCCCGCGCTGGCTGCGGGCCGCAGCGCCGATGAACTGGCCGCCTACCCCGCGGCCTTCGAGAAAAGCTGGCTCTTCGACGAGCTGGACACCGGCCGCAACTTCAAGCAGTGGTTCAAGCAGGGCAACACCGTGGGCACGCTGATGACGGGCATCGAGCAGTGGCTGCTGCCCAAGCTGGGCATCAAGAGCCCACCGTGGACCATTCACCGCACGGCCGCCGACCACACGCGCCTGCACGCGGCCGGCCAGGTGGAGCGCATCCGCTACCCAAAACCCGACAACGTGCTCACCTTCGACATTCTGAGCTCGGTGTTCATCAGCAACACCAACCACGCAGAAGACCAGCCCGCGCACCTGACGCTCAAGGATGCCGGCGTGCCGGTGGCCATCAACCTGGCCCTCTACGCCGGGCCCGAAGCGCGGTATTGCCCGGCAGGGGTCTACGAATACGTGAAAAACGCCGATGACAGCGATCGCCTGCAGATCAACGCGCAAAACTGCGTGCACTGCAAGACCTGCGACATCAAGGACCCGACGCAGAACATCGTCTGGGTCACGCCCGAAGGTGGCGGCGGGCCGAACTACGCTGGCATGTGAAGCCGCGGGTGTGACAGCGCCCATGCGCCAGCGCCCCCCCCCCCCCCCCCCCCCCCCCCCCCCCCCCCCCCCCCCCCCCCCCCCC
>Ga0209490_10001998_pt1 | contig 19521 bp, 15 predicted proteins | sample MAT06_FD_187209 | JGI IMG/M metagenome (GOLD analysis project Ga0209490, IMG submission 187209) | Freshwater microbial communities from Lake Fryxell liftoff mats and glacier meltwater in Antarctica - MAT-06 (SPAdes) (version 2) | ecosystem: Environmental > Aquatic > Freshwater > Ice > Liftoff... | reverse complement strand
CGCCCCACACTTCCATGGCTCACCCCGCTCGCTGCGCTCGCCGCCCCTCTCATCCTGAGAGGGGCTCGATATCCATAGAAGATTAGTTTTTTTCTCTCTCTCCCCCGCCCCTCTCATCCTGAGAGAGGGGGGGGGGTGAGCCATGGAGAAAGTGTCTGGTCTAAGAATAGGTTGACAGGGAAAGGACAAGGAAAATGGATCCCCGCCTTCGCAGGGATGACGGAATGTGGGAGCTACAGACTAGCGATGGCCCTCTGGATTATTTCCGCTACAACTTCGTTGAACACGCGCCCCTTTATGCGTGCACCTGCGGCATAGACATGGCCACCACCAGCATATTGCGCTGCGAGATCCCTCACGTAGGTGTCCCCTTTTGAACGGAACGAACACTTTACTTCGTTCTCTAATTCTACAAACAGTATGCCCATGGCTACACCCTGTAGTGCTAGTGTTTGCGAAACAAATCCCTCTACATCTTCGGTAGTGCAGCCATGAGCAAGCATGTCTGCAGCGCGTACAATCATGGTACAGATGGCGCCATTTGCATGTAGCTCCATTGTACTGAGGGAGAGTCCAAACAAACGAGTACGGCCAATGGATCCGCGATTCATAACCTGGTCATACGCACGGACTGGGTTAGCCCCTTCATCAATGAGTTTTGCTACCATTCTGTGCACATCTGCTGTTGTGCGCGGGAACCTGAAGGATCCGGTATCAGTCATGATTCCTGTATAAAGGCACGAAGCAATAGCAGGCGTAAACGTTTCAAGATCCGCCGCACATTGAGCAATCATGATTGCTGTAGAACATGCGTCAGTATCAATCCAAGACGTATGAGCGAAATCCTCCGGATAGGTATGGTGATCTATGTTCACGATTGTTGCCGTAGATGCAACGATGGCCAACCCAAGAGCGCCAAGCCGAGAGATCGCATTAAGATCGAGGACAAATATGGTGTCGGCCTGCCCCAACACAGCTGCAGCGTCCACACAATACACCAGCATATCTGCCGCCCCTTCCATCCAGAGTAGATTGGAGGGGGCTGAATTGGGCAACACAACGGTTGCAGCAACTCCCCTGGCGCGTAGTATATGCCAGAGTCCGAGGGCAGACCCTATTGCATCACCATCGGGATTCATATGCGTGGTGATAACCGCAGTGCGAGTCCCAATAATGGAATCAAGGATTGGATGTGGAGCGTGCATTGCGGAAGATAGCGACTCACTGACGAAATGACGAGATGACCCGCGCCTTGGGCAAAACAAAGGGAGACTGGGCGCGATATGATGGTCCTACACATTCCCATATCTTAGCAGTATGAATTGGACTTGGAAAAAGATTGGCGTTATTACTTTGGTGGCACTCCTTGCCCTGTTTCTCACAGGCGTTGTAGCTGACCAACTCGTTCTTCCGTGGATCGTGTCGATAACGGAAACGATTACTGTTCCTAACGTGCTAGGCAAAGACCTAGCAACATCCCAACGTATGCTCAACGATGCGGGCTTACAAGTGATGGAAGCACGAGAACAATACAGCTCGTCCGCCAAGAAAGGAATTGTGATGTCTCAGCTTCCTTTTTCCAACTCAACGGTTAAGGAAGGTCGGCGCATCTACCTTACCGTAAGCAAAGGTATCGAGACCATTCGTGTGCCGTCCTTGTACGGTCAGACGGTTAGAGATGCGCGTCTAACACTCATGCGCATCGGACTACAATTAGGCGATGTAACATACCAAACGGATGAAAATGTTGCGGCCGACAGAATCGCAGGCCAGGGAGTTCCCCCCGGTGCCGAGATTCCAAATGATGGAATGATTAGTGTTGTTGTCTCGAGAGGGACAAGCGGAATCCGCGTTCCATCCCTCGTTGGTCTCTCACTTGACGAAGCGCAAGGTGTACTTCTAGATGCAGGATTAGCAGTTGGTTCTATTGTAGAGAAATCATCAGGCGCTTTTGACGCTGGAGTTGTGATCGCACATGATCCACGTGCCGACAGCTCGGTTGTTCAAGGAACGGCCATCATGATTGTAGTGGCTCGTCCTTAGGACCCGGTTCTCCAACAGGCGAACGGGGTTTAGACCAACAAACTACTTTTACTAACAGGGAATACGATGTTCGAATCAATGATGCAAGCGGCAAAAATGACTTTCAGCGGGGCTGGGCTATCATATAGAACTTCTGTAGTCTTCGGTTTATTAACGTTGTGCTTCTTTACGGCAACGCACGCGATTTGCTTTCCCCAGGACCCGTGTCAATGTCAAGAGGTTTGTCCACAGGAAGTATCCTATACCAATTCTACAATGGGATATGTTTCTCATCGAACGAGTACCTTTCAATTGGCCGTGGGTAAGCCCTTAAATATTACGATCATGGCTGATATTCAGTTCTGCTGCAGAGTACGGTATCCACAAAACAGCCAACAGTGGGTATCTAGCAATGTCCAGATGTCATACGAAACGTCGATTCGATGCATTCGATTGCCAAAGTCTCAGTTACTGAGTTATTCACGGGCAGGACTTCCGCCGAGTGATGACGGTGTAAGAACAGCGATAATTAAGGCAGCATTGGTTGCAATCATGAGCGCAAATCCATGCCAACAACGCCTAGCACCGTCTGGACAGCCTTTTGAATGGGTTTTCTCAATTCCGAAATGCCTTGATTGGACAAAAAATCTTGCACCTTCGGGAAATTGGTGTTTAACACCATGTTCCATCTCCCACACCTATTGTGTGTTTGCTTACGCGATGCTGTCCACAAATGGCATTCCAAGACCAATCGAAAGAGTTATCGCAAATTGGACACCATTGCTGCAATCCACAGAGTTCCCAAGGGGTGCAACATGTAGGGATGATGGTTGCTATGAAGATATCTCTGATTGCCCGCTCTGGGACCTCTCGAAAAGAAATTGGCCATTTAAATAAATATTCCTTCTTCGCATGGTGCCTGTAATCTCTTGCGTTGTTGCTGACCAACTCGTTTCCTCAGCGGTACCCATTGAGGCCGCACAACCAGTGGCGCCTCGGTAAGGCATCTTGTTTTGGAGCCCTTAACCAGCCTCCTGAAGGGGCTTTACTTCTTCATGAATTTCTTCGTTACCACCGTCCTATTCAGCGTATCAGTCATTTGCAAAAAGTAGATTCCTTCTGGCAACTGCGAAACATCAATCCCTTTTTGAACCTCCAGAAGTGAGGTTGCTATTACTATTTTTCCACTGTAGCTCAGAATAGTAACACTGTAAACGTCACTTGTAGGTCTATTCAATTCCAAATGGATCTTGTCGTCTGAGGGATTTGGGAAAATGAAGTATTCAGTTTCATCCAAGAGCCCATCCGACACTGAAGATGAAATATCGTTCTCCTGGTTGATTTGAACGACGATATCAGCTACATCACTTCCACGAATGATGATGCCAGCTGTGCGGCTTACTGATGAGATGTTCTCTTTCACTGCAACGGACATGTTTTCATCGCTAATGCCACTTAAAGGAGTAACTGTAATCCAGTCAGGAACCATGGTCACAGACCAGCTAACATTAGAACGTACTTGAACAACAGTAGAGCTATCACCGTAGTCAAAGTTGATCTCGTTGGTGTTCGTTGTCAATACAGCAGGAGCTCTCTCTTGACGAATTGTAACTCTTTGCGTTGATAATCCTGCTGAAGAAACTGTTATGGTAGCTACTCTCTCACTGGTGGCTTTGTTCTCTTCTACACTTACACGTAGTGAATCATTGTTTTGTCCCTGGGCCATATTCGTTTTGCACCACGGAGAACTACTGGCTGAATTCCATCCAGTATTGGAAAAGACATTCAATATTCTTGTGGAATCTTTTGCCGCAAATGTTAGGGTGTTTGTAGATACGCTCAATACTGCTGCAGCGCCATTTTGACGGACTGTTACTCTTTGTGTTGGCAGCCCAGTGGCAGTAATCATTACCGTAGCTGCTCTTTCGACGGTAGACTTATTTTCATCTACAGTCAGGCGTAATGAATCGTTGTTTCGTCCTTGCAATTTATCCGTTTTGCACCACGGCGAATCACTATTTACATTCCAAGTTCTATTTGAATAGATGCCCAAAGAATTTGTTGCATTTTTCGAATCATAAATTAGATTCCTCACAACTACATTCAATATCGGAACACTAGAACGCAATAGAACAAACCGGTTTGGAGTTTCCGTCATTGCATAAAGTTTGCCATCTGGTGCTTGTCTCACGTCACGAAAACGGGCATAACCATTCATGCTTCTTGTTGATGAGACTCTCTTATTGTCTCTCATCTTTAGCCAATGAATATGCGTACCTGCCAATGCTCCGATGAGAATATCTGCTTCATTGTCTGGCTGTCCGCTCCAGAGAAAAGCCATTCCACTAGGCGCAATTGAGGGCACCCAGTAGGTGAGCGGAAGTTCCATTCCTGGACGTGTGGTGTCACTAGAAATAACTGATCCATCGTAATCGATACCAAAGGTAACCGCGGGCCAACCATAATTAGTGTTTGGTTTAATCAAATTGAGCTCGTCGCCACCTTTAGGTCCATGTTCATTCGCATAGATATCGCCTGTTGCTGGGTTCATGGCCATACCTTGAATATTACGGTGACCCCAACTATATATCTCGGGTTTTGTGTCCGGAACCCCAACCAATGGGTTGCTTGTAGGAACCGTACCGTCATCATTGAAGCGTAACACCTTACCCAAGTGATTATTTCTGTTTTGTGCATGGTTTGCCGTACCACGATCGCCAACCGACATATAGAGCAGATTGTTTCTATCAAAAACGATACGACTGCCAAAGTGGCTACCATTGCTACTTATTGGCAATGCTCTGAATAATTCTGTGAAGTTTTGAAGCCGGTTGCCAACAAGCGTTCCTCTGCCTAACGCTGTTGTTTGCCCACCACTTGCACTAACAGTGTATGTTAGATAAACATAGCTATTGGTACTAAAATTAGGATGCAAGGCAACGTCCAACAACCCACCTTGCTCGAAGAGCAAAATCGCGGGTAGGCCCGTTATTTCGGTACGAGTATTGTTTGAGATATCATATCGGAATAATTTTCCCTGCTTTTCAGTAAATAGAACTTCATTGCTGTTGATAAACGTAAAGCCCCAAGGAGTGGCAATGTTGTTAATCAATATCTTGTCTTCAAACAACTCTGGCGTTTGGCATAATCCAGGAAATGAAGACAAAACGAATATGACAGATGCGAGTACCAGACCAAATGCTCTTTTTGGATGTACGTTCGAAACGAAGTTAGATATTACCATTGCGGTGCTCGTAGAAGCTATGTGATTTTCTAGTTGCTGATGAAAACCCAAGGTTTAGAGATACGTTACAAACTCCCCCACACCCACCCAGCGTCTTCTTGTACGTCGTATGTTTTGAGTCCGCCGCCCCCTGAGACATTTCTACCTGTGCAGATATCAAAGCGCCATGCATGCATAGGACAGGTTACCGTTCCGTCTTCAACATAGCCGTCGAATATACGGGATATGCGTTTATGCGGACAAACGTTTGTAACACAATGCACCTGACCGTTCAGGCGGAAGAGTGCTAAGTCGTGCTCGATATCTATCTCAACACGAAAGCCCCTGCGCTCCGTTACGTCAATGGATCTGCACAACTGTAGCCATTCTGTGCCATCGATGATCTTCGCTACCCTATCGTACATCATGCGGTGAGAGTTATAGGTGGGGATAACATCGGCCCCTTATCACCCATAACAACACGTGCTGCATCACGCAAGGCATCGTGTTCAAAAACCACGATCCATTCTTCGTCGATGATTCGCGGAAGGAGTCGTTTCTTTTCTGCAATGGTTATAAGCGGATGATTATCGTACCCCATCACATACGGCACCGGCACATGTGCGCCCGTAGGCATCAGGTCTGCGGGATAGAACAGAGTGGACGCACCGTCACGGACAATCACCCCCTGCATTGCTTGCGTATGACCAAACAATGGCTCAACGCACACTCCCGGAAATATCTCTCCTGCACCGTCTAGAAGCTCTACCATGTTGCGCTCAAACAACGGCTCATACATCTCGGTCACAAATGATGCACGATCCTTTTCAGTTGGTTGTTTGGCCCAAGCATAATGATCGCGCTGCACATAATGTTTTGCGTGAGCAAAACGTGGCGAACCATCACCGAGCACGGCGCCCCCTACATGATCAAAATGTAGATGGGTTAGCAACACGTCAGTAATATCAGATGTTTGCAGTCCATGCGCAGAGAGAGACGTTTCAAGCGAATATTCTTCGAAGGTGATGCCGTAGATGTCTTGGAGTTTGGGATTCATATACGGACTGTTCCCTGTGTCGACCAAGATTTTTCTTTCAGCAGATTCTAGCAACAACACCTTTGCCGCCATCGGAATCCGGTTCTTTGCATCTGCAGGCGCGTAGGCCCGCTCCCATAACGTTTTGGGCACTACACCAAACATCGCCCCTCCGTCGAGGCCAAACCTGCAGGTTTCCAACAACGTAATTGTGTACGGTCCAATAGTAATCATTGCAATGGCGGAAGTGATAGTGGAGTTTGATGTGCGCGACACAATTGCCAATTCATCAGAAGCTCATCTTCATGTAGAATGATCCATGCCCTAACAAGAGCAAGTTTCTTTGGTTGGAAAGAGCCAGCTAGAATTTCATTGCCAGTTATGGAGATAGAGGCCTCGAACTCTGCCGATCTCGCGTAAATGTGAGGAAGATTGTGCTGCGCGCGCGCTCGATTTATCATCATCATTACGATTCCGTAGAACATCGAAACAACCGGCATAACGTCTCCCTGTAGTGGAGAAATCGTGCCCGCACTATCTGGAAACGTGACTCAGCCCACGTTAACAACCCGCAAACAACATGCGGGTGCAGAGCAACTCGAGATTCCCGTAGTGCTAAAAAGCCCGGTGTATCCGAGAATACATTGATCGGGACCAAATACCTCTCTTCTGATTCAAAGATCAATTCCACAATCTCGCCATTTGAGCGAGCCGATCTACGTAAGGGGCTAGTCATCAAACACAAACACAGGTTCGTGGTAATACCGCACCTTGCGGGCAAGAATCTTGGAGGTGATCACTTCATGCAACCACTGGTTCTTTTCCTCGAGTGGTGTGGTTGCCATCAGCAGATGTAGCGAGATATTCAGGTTGAGCGCTCTACCTGGAATGATATGTCGGGTAATACCTGCTGGCAGGAGATCTTGTTGTTTAGCCGACTGAATAATATTATCAGGAGAGAACGTTGGGAACATGACGATTGCTGGACACTCGGAGGCCTCGCGGACAGTTTTGATGAGATCATCATGCACAATTCGATAAATCTCTCCGCTGCCACCGTAGAGGCCAACAAGTTCGCGCAATACGTGAGGAGTCGAAACATCAGGTCCAGATGGATGAAGCAGGAGAACATCATCTTCACCACGAACAATTGCAGCGCACGCTCTACCGGCCATGCCCGCTTGAAATTTGTGCAACGCCTCTGCGGCCTTCGCCAGTGTTGTCCGCTCAATAATGCCTGGCTGGTGCAAGCCCCCTTCCACAGCTTCGATAACGCGATGTGCTGCCGCTGAAGGCAGAACATGGTACCAAGCTTGAAGATCTACACTATCGTGTACACCATACGGTACTTGCTGAACTAGAAGGTGTCTAGCACCCATAAGTTTGAGAGCGGTAGTGCGGGTTGCACCATCTAGAACAGTGTATGGAGGAAGGGAATCTGAATCCCCTACTCCGATGATTGGCGGGTTACGTAACACGCCATCATTGTCGAGAGCAGCCCGAATGCGGTGCACACGTGCCGGATCCGTCTCCTCGTGGAGGGCCACGTCCTCTATCGGAACGAATCTTATATGCAGGTGTTGAGGCTCAAGCTGGGGGGTTGCCATAACGCAAGTTACCAAATGGAAGGCGTGGAGAACGTCATTCGCAGTATATTTGAAGCTTGTCCAACGTGTGACAATACAAAGAAACTCATTTCTCGTCCCTTTAGTTGTAGGAGTACCCAGCATGGGTGCCATTACCAAGATCCGCCAGATCAGCCCGTATTTCCTTGGCTTTGTAGCCGTACTCTTTGTTGCCTTTATGGTAATTCAAGACTCAAGCTGCCAGTCTGTCCAGCGTTCAGGCAAGTCAGCCGAGAACGTGGATGTGGCCAAGATAAACGGGGATAAGATAACCCTAGCCGACTTTGAGCGTCGCGTGCGCGACGTGGTGGAGGCACAACGTCAACAAAACCCAAATCAGGAGATCGATGACGAAACGATTCGTCAACAGGTGTTCGATGAGATGGTAAACGAAGTCCTACGCAAGCAAGAATCCGCCAAACTTGGCGTTGTTGTTACTGCGCAGCAGATCGTAGACGTTATGGTTATCAACCCACCGGAACAGCTCCAGTTCTTTAAGGACTCAACGGGCAGGTTCGATAAACGTTTGTACCAAGACTTGGTGACAAACCCCGACCGTATGGGCGAATTGTTGGCAGCACAGAAGGTTCCTCAGGAAGAGATCGACCGACAAGTTGCTCAGTGGAAGAAGACGTTGTTCGACATCGAGGACGGTCTGCGCAGCCAGATGCTTCAACAGACACTTGCATCTGCCGTTGGTGCATCGGCGAGTGTTCCGTCGGTTACGGCTGCCGAAGTTCAATACAAGACAGACAACAGTATGGCAGACGTGCAGTTTGTTGCGCTGAGTACCGACCGGATGCCCGATAATGCCGTAAAGGTTTCTGACGAAGAACTCAAGGCGTATTACGAGAAGAACAAAGAATATTACCTTCAGAAGCGTGCGCGCAAGATCAAATATTTGGTCTTCCAACAAGTACCTTCACTCAAGGACACACAGGCCACAGCAAAACGCTCATTGCGTCTGTCCGAGACTTTTGCAGCCCTTCCAACTTCTGCTCAAAAAGACAGTGCGTTTACGGCTGAAATGAATACGTATAATGGTGTAACCACGGACTTCACGCCGTTAAGCCAAGTAGACCAAACAGCAGCTACCATCCTAAGTTCCTTGAATAACGGCGAAGTATTTGGTCCTCTCAACTCCCCAACAGGCATCTCGTATTATCGCCTAGACGAACGCCGTGAAGGCACAAACCCATCTGTTCGTGCATCACACGTTCTTATTCCGTTTGGAACCAACAAAGATTCTGCAAAGGCAGAAGCTGCCAAGATCTTTGCTCGTGCAAAGAAGGGTGAAGATTTTGCGGAGTTGGCCCGTGTGTATTCCAAGGACCCAGGTTCTGCGCAACAAGGTGGCGACCTCAATTTCTTTAGCAAGGGGCGTATGGTTCCTGAGTTTGAGACCGCTGCTTTTGCTGCTGGTGTAGGAGAAGTTGTAGGACCAGTGGAAACGCAGTTTGGATTCCACATCATCAAAGTAACCGATAAACAATCCACAGAGCTCAAATTTTCGATAATCACCATTAAGCCAACATTGTCTTCTTCTACAAAGCAACAGACAATGGTTCGTGCTCAGAAGGCTGCCGACGATGTGACCAATGGTATGTCAATCGACTCGGTTGCATCTGGACTCAAGATCCCAATTCAAGAGTCACAACTTTTCAACAAGGAATCGCCAATTCTGAGCTCACGCGAACTCACGTCTTGGGCGTTTGACAATGAGAAGGGTGCCGTTGTTCGCAAGGATGTTAAGTACTACGGTACTGTTGTATCGCAGATATCTGACGCGCGTGAAGTTGGCATCAAGCCATTTGAAGACATGAAAGAAAAAATCATGTCAACACTTACCATGCGTAAGAAAGTGGAAATGCTCAAGGCCAAGGCAGAACAAGTAGCTTCAGCAGTTAACGCAGCGGGATCTATTGATGCCGCTCGTGGTGTAGACTCTTCATTGAGTGTTGTTAGCCAGTCTGGCCTAAAGGACAACGGCTCGCTCACTGGTTTCGGTGGCGAATACATGGCTACTGCTAAAGTGTTCTCAACACAACCAGGGTCAACAACCGGTGCCGTTCGTGGCGAACGTGCATGGTTCATCATCAAGGTAGGAGCGCGCACGGATGCCTCTATTTCGGCATTTGCAGCAGAGCGTAACGCCGTAATGCAGAACATGAGCAACAAGGTACGCAATCAAGCTTTTTACACATGGTTTGCCAAGGTTAAAGAGAACTCTGAGATCGAAGACCTTCGCAACAAGCGTAACGACTAACATGATAAGCGCAGATGAGGCCTATGCTCATTGTGCGGCGGTTGCTCGCAACCATTATGAGAATTTCCCTGTAGCATCGGTGCTTGTGCCTCTTGGGATGCGCAAGCACCTTTTTGCTATATATGCGTTTTCTCGTCAAGCCGATGACATTGCAGATGAGCCTTGGACGCTGAACGATGCAGAGCGTATTGACCAACTTGATGAAATGTCGATGAAGCTAGACGGACTTGTGAGTTACGAGGCGGACCCCGTCTTCATTGCACTTCACCACACCATACGTGAATGCAAACTTCCACTAAGCCCCTTTCAGCGGCTGCTCACGGCCTTCAAAAGCGACGTCAATTTTGTGGCACCACAATCATGGGACAACGTTCTTACGTATTGCAGTAATTCTGCCTGCCCTGTTGGAGAACTCTTCCTGCGTCTCAGCTACGCCGGTGATGAGCCCCCTGCAGAGGCCATCATTGCTAGCGATGCCGTGTGCACCGCCTTGCAGATTACAAACTTCTTGCAGGACGTTGGCTTAGACCTTGAGCGCGGAAGAACCTATCTTCCATTGCCCAACGCCGAGGTGCTTTATCGCACTCGCGAGCTCTTTGCAAAAGGGGCAAGTGTTACCCGCTATGTAACTTCATGGCGACTCAAACTCGAACTTCGAGCCATCATTGCCGGCGGACGTACCATCTTGGACTATTGCGAACAGCGTGCCGATAGAAATCAGCGGCCAACACTTGGCGCAATGGCAATACTTCGGATTGTGGGGCATATGGGAACGTCGTAATCCCGCGAAGTGGGTGTTGTGCTGCAAAATGTCGCTACGAAGTGTGGTTAACCACGCAACGGGCGTCATTCCGTCATTACGTATCTCCGTATCTCCGTAACTTCCCACGTGTCCAATCACCTCTACACAGATGCCGAGGACGGGCTGGTTCTCACCACGCAAGGAAGTACCACGTTCCATTATTCCTTTGGGTTTTTGCCCAAAGAGGAACGCAATGCTATTCGTACTGTGTATGCGTTTGCAAGGCGTATAGACGACATTGTAGACGACAACCCATCGTTGGACACAGCGGTAGTTCTTACGAAGCGTCAGCGGCTTCAGTGGTGGCGAACAGAAATCGAAGCCATTTACGATCCGCTACATGAAAAAAGGCCTGCTTCGATAGAGGCCCTTTCTGCGGTGGTCCGCAGGTTTACCATTCCGAAACAATACCTCCTTGCCATCATTGATGGATGCGAAAGAGATCTCACGCAGACGAGGTATGAGACCTTTGCAGACCTAAAAGAATACTGCTATAGTGTTGCCTCAGTTGTTGGTCTGATCAGTATCGAGATATTTGGATATAGGCATGAGGAGACGCGGCAATACGCCATCAACCTTGGATATGCTTTGCAGCTAACGAACATCCTTCGCGACGTAAAGCAGGACAAGGACCGCGGATACATCTACATCCCCAAAGAAGACATGGTCCGCTTCCGTTACACAGAAGAGGACCTCAAGGCGGAGGTCTACGACGAACGTTTTGTGGACCTGATGCAGTTCCAGGCGCAGAGGACCCGTGATTTCTACCATCATGCGAGGGCCTTGCTCCGGCCAGACGAGCGTATGACCATGGTAGCAGCCGAGATCATGGACGCTATGTACTACCGCCTGCTGGAAAAAATAGAGCTTAAGGACTACCGCGTTTTCTCCAAACGAATTAGGGTAAACGCAATACACAAAATCATTACTGCTTTGCGTATCTGGGTAGGCAGTAAGCTGTTTGTGAAGCGGCTTCGATAAATCCGTATTTTAGACACTTGCACTAGCCCATTGTGAACCGAGAGATTACCATGAGTACAACGTTTACTACTGAAGAACAGCAACACATCACGGTGTTGAAGAAGAAGTATCCCGATCCAAAGGCAGCAATCATGCCTGTGTTGTGGATGGCCCAAAAGAAATGGGGCTGGCTATCTGAGGACGTGATGAAGGAAGTTTCAAACGTCATGAATCTCCCCTATGCGCATGTGTTGGGTGTAGCATCGTTCTATACGATGTACTTCAAAAAACCAATGGGCAAACACCACGTGCAAGTATGCACCAACGTTAGTTGTATGCTACTAGGGGGCGAAACACTTCTCAAACATGCCAAAGAGCGTTTGGGTGTTGGACATAACGAAGCAACTGCCGACGGGAATTTCTCGCTCGAAGAAGTAGAGTGTATGGGGGCCTGTGGTGGCGCACCAATGTTTGCGATTAATGAAACGTTCTATGAGAACGCTACTACAGAACAGTTGGATGGGTTGTTGGAAGAAATGACGAGATGACGGGATGACGTCCCTCTACTACGCTTGGAGTTACGGAGTTTTTGATACATCCATTCAAAAGCCCCTTACCATGAAACACATTCTTGTACTCTATTGCCTCAAACAGATACAATTGCTGGCGTCTTTGGTGTGAGCGTTGGTGCACTTCACACGGCATTGCTTGCCAGTAATACGGTGTATACGGGGCCTAGCTCTCTCGTCAGCGTACGGGCTCCAGCAAATCTTGCACAAAGCATTCTAGAAGGGGGGGCATTTACAGGTTGGAATCCGCACAATCGCACTTCATTCGTCAATAGTGCAGGCCCCCTACCCTTGCCGTATTGGTTACACAGACTATATTTCTGGCGTGTATTTTAACAAAGATTTGCGCACAGATGCTAGGAGTGATCAGGCAGTTGAGAATCTCGTTTTTGCGAGTGCAGTTACGCCATTGATCATGGACTGTATCCGACTTCAGCGTTCGTCCGGAGCATGGACGAGGTTAAGTGATGGTGGTTTGCGTCACGTTGTTACCGCGGCGGAAGTTGCCGCTTTGGCTCAGTCTCTTGTTACACAAGGGGCGCCCCCTGCCGACGTCTCAGTATCTGTATTTGTATGCAGTCCGGCAGTTATTCTGGAATGGATTATTGGCACATTCAAGCTTTCCACTGAGATCAGAAATTTGGGCGGTCGGGTAGAGGTCTATCAGAATCCTACTGAATACCTCACTAACAGCATCACAAGTTTTACTCCGGCCGATGTTTCTTCGATGCTCCAGTCTGGCTACGATCATGGCGCCTCTCATTTTGCAGGTCCAATCGTATAGGAAGCAAGCCTATCCTCAACCGCAATTCGTACCTCATAATTCATAATTCGTAATTCATACTTCGTAATTCAAAATTCGTGATTTGTCCCTGGCTTTAGCTTTGTTTCCTGCTCATTTTTGCGGAGTTTGGCCTCCGAATTCGCCCACCATTCAGGTTTCGGACATGCAGCCAACCAATACGAAGGACCCGGAATATTATCACAAGGTTGTTGATTGCCAATATGCTTGCCCCGCACACACTCCCGTACCTGAATATATCCGCCTGATTGCAGCGGAAAAGTACACCGAAGCCTACATCGTCAACTGGGAGTCTAACGTGTTCCCAGGTGTGCTTGGGCGCACGTGCGACCGACCATGCGAACCTGCATGTAGACGCGTGCGAGTGGAGGAACAACCGGTAGCGATTTGTCGACTCAAGCGTGTTGCGGCCGATTATAAGGGTGATGTTTCTGAGTACATCCCGGCTGGCCCCTTCCCTGCCAATGGGAAAAGGATTGCTCTTGTTGGCGGTGGCCCTGCCTCGCTTACGGTAGCTCGAGACCTCGCACCACTAGGGTATGAAATACATCTCTTTGATGAACAGCCGGCAGGGGGCGGGATGATGCGCACGCAAATTCCTTCTTTCCGGCTGCCTATCTCTGTTCTTGAAGAAGAAGTCAACTACATACTTGACATGGGCATTCACACCCAGTTCCATACGTACGTGAAGAGTCTGGCAGAGGTGTTGACAAAAGAGTACGACGTGGTGTTTGTTGGAACAGGCGCCCCTCGTGGACGCAACCTGGACATACCAGGAAGAACAGAAGCAGCCAAGAACATTCACATTGGTATCGACTGGCTACAGTCGGTTGCCTTTGAACACACATCAACCATTGGTAAAAACGTTATCGTCTTGGGTGGTGGCAACACTGCGATGGATTGTTGTAGGACGGCGCGCCGTGTGGGTGGTGAACATGTTAAAGTTCTTGTGCGTAGCCCCTTCAAGGAAATGAAGGCATCGCCATGGGAAAAAGAAGACGCGATGCATGAGGATATTCCAATCCTCGACAACCATGTACCTGTTTCGTTTGTCCTCGAGAACGATGTACTCAAGGGCATGATGTTCGAAAAAGTTCACGCGGCATACGACGATAAAGGAAAACGTTCGCTTGTACCAACTGGTGAACCACACGTTTTTGTAGAAGCCGATGATGTGTTAGTTGCCATCGGACAAGAAAATCACTTCCCGTGGATTGAACGCGATCTTGGATTGGAGTTCGACAAATGGGACATGCCTGTAGTAGATGCCGTAACGTATCAATCGAGCATTGCAAACGTTTTCTTTGGTGGCGACGCTGCCTTTGGACCAAAAAATATTATCACCGCCGTTGCACAAGCACACCAAGCCGCTATCTCGATTGATCTTTTCTGCAAAGGGGCGCCCCTTACTGACCGCCCTCATCCGATGGTGAATCTCGTGAGTCAGAAGATGGGCATTCACGAGTGGAGTTATGATAGCATGGTAACCATCGACAAAAGATTTGTGGTGCCGCAGGCGGACAAGAAGCTCACGCTCAATAACCGGAAAATGGAAGTTGAACTTGGCTTTGATGACCTTACAGCGTGGAAAGAAGCTGAACGGTGCTTGAACTGCGACGTACAAACCGTGTTTAAAGAGGCATTGTGCATTGAGTGTGATGCATGTGTAGACATCTGCCCAACATCTTGTATTACGTTTACCGAGAACGGTGCCGAATCGGATCTACGAAGTAGACTCAAGGCGCCAGCTCTTAATCATTTGCAAGACATTCTCGTATCTGACCTCCTGCCAACAAAACGTGTGATGGTAAAGGACGAAGACGTCTGCCTTCATTGCGGACTCTGCGCAGAACGTTGTCCTACGGCGGCATGGGACATGCAACTCTACTCGTACAACACAGCCAAGGCGGGGGCGTAAACCATCATGTCTAATGTACACGGTCTCAACGATCTCGTCGTCCGCTTCGCCAACGTAAACGGTACTGGTTCTGCAAGTGCCAACTACCTCTTCGCAAAAAGCATCTTTAGGATGGGCATACCAGTTTCGCCCAAGAACATCTTCCCATCGAACATTCAGGGTCTGCCCACATGGTATGAGGTTCGTATTAGTGAAAAGGGGTATCTAGGAAGAAGAGACGGCGTAGACATTTGTGTAAGCGTTAACCCACAGAGTATGAAGCAAGATGTTGCTAGCGTTGCGCCGGGTGGGTATTTCTTGTACGACAACACAAAGCCCCTTGCCGAAGAGTTTATTCGTGAGGATATCAACTACCTCGGCATCCCATTAATGGCAACCTGCAACCGAGAGTATACGGACCCACGCCAGCGTCAGCTTTTCAAGAACGTGATGTACATCGGTGCGTTGTCTGCCCTACTGGAGATAGAATTTTCTGTCCTCGAAGACCTCCTCGCAGAACAATTCAAAGGCAAAGAAAAACTCATTGCCCCAAATGTTAAGGCCCTCAAGCTTGGGATAGACTACGTACACGATAACCTCACGTATCCCCTGCCAGTGCGGGTGCAACGGCGCAACCTCATTGGCGATCAGATCTTGGTTGATGGCAATTCCGCGTGCGGATTAGGTGCTGTGTATGGTGGTGCAACCGTTGTTGCCTGGTATCCAATTACACCAAGCACGTCTGTTGCTGAAGCGTTTCATGACTACGCAACTGACCTACGCATTGATGAAGATGGGCGCACCAACTTTGCAATTGTTCAAGCAGAGGACGAACTTGCGGCCATCGGCATGGTTCTTGGAGCATCGTGGAACGGGTCTCGCTCGTTCACAGCAACAAGCGGCCCGGGCCTTTCGCTCATGAACGAATTCCTTGGTTTGGCGTATTTCGCTGAAGTACCGGCGGTGCTTATAGACGTGCAGCGTAGTGGACCAAGCACAGGAATGCCCACGCGTACACAACAGTCGGATATTACACTTGCTGCCTATGCATCACATGGCGACACCAAACACGTGATGATGTTCCCTGCAAATCCTACCGAGTGTTTTGACATGACTGCCGACTGTTTAGACTTGGCAGAACGTTTGCAAACACCCGTGATGTTGATGACTGATCTAGACCTTGGTATGAACGATCACCTGTGTGCGCCTTTCAGATGGGACGATGCCCGTAGGTATGACAGAGGCAAGGTGTATTCAAAGGAAGACCTCGATGCGATTGGGCGGTTTGGCCGGTACCTCGATGTAGATGGCGACGGTATTCCCTATCGCACCATCCCAGGCGTTCATCCAAAGAAAGGTTCTTATGTTGTACGGGGCTCATCACGTGATGAATATGCCGTCTACACAGAAGATTCCGCTGCGTATCAGCGCAATATGGAGCGCCTGGAAGTTAAGTGGGAAACCGCAAAGACCCTTGTGCCCGCTCCGCAACGGTATCAAGAAGCATGCACGCAGAAACACGGCGTGATCTTTTTTGGAACTACTACCGATAGTGCACAAGAAGCAATGGATATACTCGGAGAACAAGGTATTCATTTTGATGCCTTACGTTTGCGTGGTTTTCCCTTTAACCAGACTGTTGATGAGTTTATTACTTCACACGAGCGTGTGTTTGTTATCGAGCAGAATCGTGATGGACAGATGAAGGGGCTTCTGGTAAACGAACTCCAGATTGATCCAAGGAAAATCACATCGGTCTTGAACTACGATGGCATGCCAATTACAGCCGACAACATTGTTCGACAGATCCTCAATTATCTGAACCCAACACAATGAGTTATGTACGCCCAAATTTTCGACACCCACATCTTCCTAAAAACGAACTCGGCTATACTGCTCGCCAGTATGAGGGGTCATTGTCCACGCTATGTGCTGGTTGTGGGCATGACAGTATAAGTGCCGCTATTGCAGAGGCATGTTTCGAAATGAACATCGAGCCACACCTTGTGGCCAAACTTTCTGGCATTGGTTGTTCATCCAAGACACCAGCATATTTCCTTGGCAACTCGCACGGTTTTAACACCGTGCACGGCCGTATGCCTTCCGTTTCAACTGGTGCGTATCTGGCCAATCGCGATCTTATCTATCTGGGTGTATCGGGCGATGGAGACACAGCGTCCATTGGTATGGGTCAGTTTGTTCATGCCGTACGGCGTAATCTCAAGATGGTCTACATCGTAATGAACAACGGATGTTACGGTCTCACAAAGGGGCAGGACTCCGCAACCGCCGATGTTGGTTCCAAGAGCAAGGCCGGATCCGTAAATCCATTTGATGCCATCGACCTTTGTGGACTTGCGCTTGAACTTGGTGCATCATTCGTTGCCCAGAGTTTTAGTGGAGACAAACCTCAGCTCATCCCGCTCATCAAGGCAGCCATTAATCATGATGGTTTTGCCCTTTTGAATGTGATTTCTCCGTGTGTGACGTTTAACAACAACGTTGGCTCCACCAAGTCATACGATTACGTACGCCAGCACATGGAAGCTACCGCCACAATGGACTTTGTTCCAATGTCAACCGAGATCAAAGCTTCCTATGCAGAAGGAACAGATGCCAACGTAACCATGCACGATGGAAGCGTAATTCACCTACAGAAGCTTGCAAAAGGTTGGGATCCATCCAATCGTCTCAGCGCCATACAGGCGTTGCAGCATGCACGTAATGAAGGCACCGTGTTAACAGGACTGATTCATTATGATGACAGCAACAAGGACCTGCACACGTTGCTCAACACCAGCTTGCGTCCACTCAACAAACTCACACAGAGTGAGTTATGCCCGGGGTCTGCAAAACTTGAAGAGATCAACGCCGGCCTGCGCTAACGTGTTCATGATGGTGGACACATAAAATCACACGATGTATGTATACACTCAACTCACCTCCCAGACCCCTCTCTCACGCTTCGCTAGAGAGGGGGAGCCAAAATGCCTCTACAAGCAAAGCTTGTGTAGCTACGAGCAACGCGAGTGTCTCTTGGCTGGAGACCTCGTGAGAACATTCGAACAAATCATCGCAGACGTGGGCACGGCCACGAACATCAACAACGCGGCAACTCTCATGCGCCTTGCTGGCGAGCTCGATGAGCTTGCCACACCCGAAGCAGAGGCCGCCGCGCAAAGAGCTCGTGGCTGGGCGTGCTATTGCACCGGCGATTTCCCCGCAGCCCTCGAACACTACAACAGTGCTCTAGCCTTGTTCCACGAACTTGGCAACCGCACCGGCATGGCAGGCGTCACCGGCAGCATCGGCAATGTCTACCAGAGCACTGGCGACTACCCCGCGGCCCTCGAACACTACAACAGTGCTCTAGCGCTGTTCCACGAGCTCGGCGACCGCAGAGGCGTGGTAATTACCACCGGCAACATCGGCATTGTCCACAGTGATACCGGCGACTACCCCGCTGCCCTCGAGCACTACAACAGTGCTCTGGCCTTGTACCTCGAGCTCGGCAACCGCAGCGGCGTGGCAATTGTCACCGGCAACATCGGCAATGTCTACACTAGTACCGGCGACTACCCCGCAGCCCTCGAGCACTACAACTCTGCTCTGGCGCTGCACAACGAGCTCGGTAATCGCAGTGGCGTGGCAAGCGTCACCAGTAACATCGGCAATGTCTACAATAATACCGGCGACTACCCCGCGGCACTCGAGCACTACAACAGTGCTCTGGCCTTGCACCAAGAGCTCGGTGACCGCAGCGGCGTGGCACACGCCACCAGCGTCATTCTTCATGCGCTTCTCCGTAATGATGACATTGACGGTGCGCGGCGGACGCTCGCGGCGCTGGATGAACTCGTTGTTGACAATCCGGTCGCTGCAATTGAGCGCGACACGGGCCGGGCCATGATCTTTGTTCTCGATGGTGACCTGCAGGCCGCTCACCCAACCCTTACCAACGCCCTTGAGCTTGCAAAAACTCATGGGCTGCGCGCACTACAGGCAGATGTCTGCAAAGAACTTCGAGACCTTGCACAAAAACGCAACGACTTTGCAGCCTACATCGAATTCAACAACGAATACACCCGAATCAACGATGAAATACGTGGCGCTGATGCCAAACTGAAGATTGCAATGCAGGCAAAGGAGAGAGAGATAGCCGAGCGCGAGAAGGAAACTGCGAAGCATATGGCCGTGCTCCATTCGACTCTCCCCAAACACATTGCCGATCGTGTAGCAAGGGGCGAGGTGGTCAACGATCATTATGACAATGCAGCGATACTCTTTCTCGACATCGTGGGATTTACAACAATGTCGTC
>Ga0209490_10001996_pt1 | contig 19523 bp, 5 predicted proteins | sample MAT06_FD_187209 | JGI IMG/M metagenome (GOLD analysis project Ga0209490, IMG submission 187209) | Freshwater microbial communities from Lake Fryxell liftoff mats and glacier meltwater in Antarctica - MAT-06 (SPAdes) (version 2) | ecosystem: Environmental > Aquatic > Freshwater > Ice > Liftoff... | reverse complement strand
CAAGAAAGCGGACGCCGCCACCGAGTGGGCATCCTCATTGTGGCCGCTGGCAACAAATCATTTGTATCTGGTCGAAGGGGAATCTCCGCTTGGCTTCCGGCTGCCGTTGGCGAGCCTGCCGTGGGTGGCGCCGGCTGATATGGAAGTGGTGATCGGTGGCGATCCGTTCTCTGAACGCGAGGCACTCTCGGCACGGATGAAGCTTGCCACCAAGAAAGATCTGGAGAAACCAAAAAGTACCAAACTTAAGAAAGGCGAATCGGCCAAAGACGTGGTGCGAACCGCGCTCTGCGTGGAAGTTCGCAACGGCATCTTGCATGTGTTCTTCCCGCCGCTGGAGTTGCTCGAGGACTATCTGGCACTGATCAGCGCGGTCGAACAAACAGCGAAGGAAATCGCGACCCCCGTCCGTATTGAAGGCTATACGCCGCCTTCAGATGATCGTATCAAGAAATTTGCGGTAACGCCCGATCCGGGCGTGATCGAATTCAATATCCAGCCGTCATCGAGCTGGCCAGAATTGGTGATGAACACCAAAACGCTGTATGCAGAAGCGCGAATGTCACGACTCGGCACCGAGAAGTTCATGCTCGACGGCAAACACACCGGTACCGGCGGCGGCAACCATGTGACAGTCGGTGGCGTGACGGCAAAAGATTCGCCGATGCTGCGCAGACCAGATCTGTTGCGCTCCCTCATCACCTATTGGCAGAACCACCCGGCACTCTCGTATTTGTTTTCCGGAACGTTTATCGGGCCGACCTCGCAAAGCCCGCGCGTCGATGAAGCACGTTCGGATACCTTGTATGAATTGGAAATCGCCTTCGAGCAGATGGAAGAAAAACTCGTCTCCGGCAAGGAGAGTGAGTTTCCGTGGCTGGCGGATCGGATCCTGCGCAATTTCTTGGTCGACTTGACCGGCAACACGCATCGCGCCGAATTTTCCATCGATAAACTGTACTCGCCGGATGGCCCGACCGGCCGCCTCGGCTTGCTTGAGTTCCGCGCGTTTGAAATGCCGCCCCACGCCGAGATGAGCCTGACGCAAACGCTGTTGTTGCGTGCGCTCATTTCAAGATTCTGGCAGACGCCGTACAAGGCCAAGCTGATTCGCTGGGGCACCGAATTGCACGATCGTTTCATGCTGCCTTACTTCGTCGCGCAAGATATGAAAGCGGTGGTTGATGATTTGAACGATGCGGGTTACGCGTTCAAGATGGAATGGTTCGCGCCCTTCATCGAGTTTCGCTTCCCACGCTTCGGCACCGTCGCCTATCAAGGTGTGGAAATGGAATTGCGTCAGGCCATTGAGCCGTGGAACGTGCTCGGTGAAGAGATGGCCGGCTCGGGTACCGCGCGCTATGTCGATTCGAGCCTCGAGCGTATGCAAGTGAAGGTGTCGGGTATGGTGCAGCAACGCCACGTGGTGGCGTGCAACGGCCGCGTGGTGCCGCTCACACCCACCGGCACGCCGGGCGAGTTTGTGGCCGGCGTGCGTTATCGCGCCTGGGCGCCATCATCGGCGCTGCATCCGACCATCGGCGTGCACGCGCCGCTGGTATTCGATGTTGTCGATATGTGGTCTGGCCGCTCGGTCGGCGGCTGCACCTATCACGTCAGTCATCCGGGCGGTCGTAACTATTCGACCTTCCCGGTAAATGCGAATGAAGCCGAAGCGCGCAGAGTTGCGCGATTCCAGAAAATCGGCCACACGCCGGGGCCGCTCGAACTCAAACTGGAGGGCCGCAATCCGGCGTTTCCATTTACCTTGGACCTGCGCCGTGCGCCAGACTTTGACGGCGCGCAGCTGATGCCGAAACGGTTGCATGAAGGACAGTAGTCGAGCTGTAGTCGCCACCTCGGCAGCCGCTTCTGAATACCAGCTGACTCTATTGCCTAGACAGGAACTTCCAAAAAAGCTCAAAAATTCGTCATTCCCACGAACATAGGAATCCATAACCCGTTTGATCTCAGTGATATCCGTCCCGCGTTCGGGGGAACGACAGCGGGCGATAGAGGTTCCCTAGCGGGAAACTCTATATTCCGCGGGCATTTCCAAGCAAAATGTGCTGAAAACACCCGCCAATAAAGGACTTTTACATATTTACACTTACTGCCATCTTGAAGCGCCTGCCGTATCGCGTCACGCGTGTCACGCTTGTCTCGCTGCTATTAGCGGCGGCAACAACGAGCTTTGCCCAGCAAGGTGTTCGAAAACTCGATCCACCGCAGCCAGTGATGGAAAGCGGAATCGTTGAGGTTATCGAGTTTTTTGCCTATGGCTGCGGGGCTGTGCTGCGATCGACGGCCCGTTTGACGATTGGGCGAAAAAGCAGCCGAAGGATGTGAAGATCCGGCGAGTACCCTCGCCCACGCCGGTGGCTGGGGTGGATAGTGCGACGCTCTACTACACCTTGGAAAGCATGGGGCAGTTGAAGCGGTTGCACGCGGCGATCTTCAACGGCATTCACGTTGAAAAACAGATGCTCGGCCACGGCCCCACGCTCTTGAAATGGTTGGAGAAGAATGGCGTCGACCCGGCGAGATATAACCTCATGCGGACGTCGTTTTCCACTTTAACCAAGATCAATAGCGCCGGCAAGATGGCTGAGGACTACCGCGTCGCATCAACGCCGACCTTTGTTGTGCAAGGCCGCGTCGCGATATCGCCAACCAGCAGAAGTGTGGCTGAGCTGTTCGGCCGGATCGACAAGGCTATCGCCGAGGCGCGGACGGTCGCAACTAAGCGTGAACGCGGCGTTGGATCTCGGGTTGCTATTTAATTCTGCCGAGCGCGCGCATTCGTTCATCGCCACAGTTGCGCTACACCGCTAACACCTACCATTTCCCAATCGCATTGACGAACGGCCCGCGCGAGCGGTACGACAGATTGGTGACATCGTCGGTAAAATCTGTGAAGTTATAGCCGCCCCCGAACTTCATGTTTTCGTTGATGTGATAGTAGATCGCGCCGAGATAGCCCTGCCGCGCGCCCGATTCCGACGTGGCCAGGCGTCTGGCTTCAAGCAACGCATCCCAATTGCGAACCACCTTGTAATCCGCGCGCAGCACAGACAGTGTGGCACGGCTGGCGAACCATGGCGCACTGTTGTCACGCGTGGGTCGCAATTCGCCGACCCGGACGCCGTACTTGCCGCCGATCGAGAAGCGGGATGTAAGTTCGTAGGTCACGTCAATTGCCGCTACCTTGCTCCGCTGTGCGAAATCGACCGCCACACCGGAATCGGTTAGCTGTTGGGACGGCGCAAGATCAGCCAGGTGCTGCAGCTTGAACAACACATTGAGCTTGTCGTTGCGCGCCGGGCGCCAGGCATAGCCGATCATCAAATCGCGGAACTCGCCATTAAAGAACGGACCTTTCGATGAGTCGCTATCGGAGATATCGAAACGACCGATCAAGCGCCAGTCGTCACTGGTCCGATAGCTAAGGTTATTGCGCCACAACACGCTACGACGCGTCTCGGCTAGTGATGTATCACGCCGCCATTCCACTGCGCCGCCGTACTTCACATCTTTGCTGCTGTAGTTTATTTTGAAGCTCGCCGCCCTGCGATCAATCTCAGTCGCACTTTCGCGGCCAATGAAGCCATTTTCAGCCGAAAGACCGAATGTCCACTTCTCGCTCGGGACCAATTGGATACCGTAAACATGCGTAAGACCACCCGCGGTGCCAATGGTGTACTTCTGCTCGCTGAAGACCGAGAGCTGATCGGTGAAGCGCGACTTGATGCCAGCTACCATTCCACCGTGGCGCGCCCCCAGCCCGTCGTCAGCGCGTCCGGTCGATACCAGATAGTTCAGATATGTCGAGGTGCGGTCGGAATAAAGGTAATCGAGGCCGACGCGACCCGCTGCACCACCATCACCGCCGGAGTATTCGCCAAGCAATGAAAGTTTGTCGTTGACCCGGTACTTGCCGCCGAGCCCGAGTCGATCATTGTCGAAGCTGCTGCCGGTGCGACGCACCGTTGATTGACCAAACACATAGGCAGCCCAGTCGCGACCAGCCAGATAGTCGATACGCGCACCTATGTCGGTGCGTTCACCGATGGCACTGACGTTGGGTGCAGGCAGGAAGCTCTGGCCGACGGTGACCAGATTATCCTGCGCCCGCTTGTCGCGGAGCATACCGATGGATGCACTCCACTGCTGGTTGACGCGATACGTCAAGTCAACCGACGAGGTGCTCGAATCAAAGCCGTTGGTCTCGTCCTTTTGATCGTGTTTAAACTTCAAGCCAAGCGCCGCGCCGAGCGGCAGCTTGCCGGTGACACCGAACTGCCGCGTATCGCGGTCAGTGACCTGTCCAGGTGCCGAGTAACCACGGTCGCGCTGCTGCCAGTAGCCGCCGACCTGACCAAGACCGCCGACCTCCTTCAGATCAACCTGCCCTTCCAACCGCGAAGCATTGGCCCGGATGTCGGTCCCGGGTGCCTGCGATTGCTGCGCGAACGAGAATCCACCATCAGCGGAGTTGTTCAGGCTGCCGATCGCAGGCCCCTGACTGCGACCCTGTTCGAGCTTGGCAAAAGTACCTTCACTCTTGCGCAACGTGACATCAATGCCGTCGACGCGGTTGTTACCACCGGCCTGCTGTTGCTTGCTGCCGGTGACACCAAGCTTGACGTTGTCGTTTACCCATGCGCTGGCACGGCCGCCGTAAGCCATTGTGTCAGCGGAGACGCTGGTCGGCGTGAATTCGTAGTCGATCACCAGAAACGCCGGATTTCCGGCAAGACCGACGGTTCGAATCAACTGCGAGTCATCGGCGAGCGAAGCCAACGGGTTGGTTAACAGCACCCTGCCCTGCAGATAGTCGATCGTGTAATCAGCACCAAACACCAGTGCGCGCGTGTTCATCACCTGATTGGAGTCTCGATCACGAATTTCGATGCGGACGCGCTCGGAGCCACGCGTAATGTCTTGTCGCTTCAGGAAATAAAGTGAGCCGCCGGTACCGCGGAAGTCTTCGCGTGCCGCCAACGTGCCCGGATCGGCACCAAACGCCTCCACCCTGATGCGTCGCTCGCCAAAGCTCGTAGTGGCGCCGGATTGGTAGCGCGCGTTGGCGCCATACAAGCCGCGATTGACCTGCGCTAATTGGGTGTCGCCCAACGTCTCTTTGAAGTTGCCCCACAGCACATGGGACTTGCCATCTTCAAGTTTAAAGTACAACTTGCCTTGCGTGGGCGCATCGTAGATGACGGTCGAGTCATCGCCGTACACCGGCCAAGTGTCTTTCGGATCGATGCGATTGAAGAGGCTGCGGGTATCTTTGTAATTGAAGTTTTTAAAGATATCGCCGATCGGCTGGTTGAACGTATCTAGTGCGCCGGTCAGCGTCCATTTATCGTTGATCTTACCCTTGGTGAAAAACGCGATGCGGCCGTCGGTATAGCGGTCATTGTCGTAGTGCTGCGTGTCACCCGTGACCAGTGCCGCAGGACCGGTGACACTATTGCGGCCGACCGTAAGATCGGCAATGCCAACAAAGAACCAGTCGCTGCGCGGCAGTTCAAGGTTGCGTCGATACACGCGTGCGGCTCCGTCGGCGGCAATGACGCTGATCTCGGCGGTATTAAATGCGCGCGGAACGATCTGCTCCATAACGAAGTTGCCGCGTGCGTCAACCGGTGTTGGCAAGCCCAGCGCCAGCACGCGTTCACCTTTGCCGATGTTGCCCCCGTGCACCGTCAGGGTGCCGCCTTCAACAGGCATGTTGGTCGAATCAATACGGTTCTCACCGTAGCCGGCCAGGAGTTCGTCGGTAGGCGCCAACGCGTCGGCAAACGGCTGGCGCTGCTTGACGATCGCGAGCGGCATGACGATGGTTTCGTCAAACCGACCCTGCCCGTCCATCACACGCAACTTGTAATAAACCGTCTCCGGCAAGGCGTCGCCCGGCGTCCAGCGCGCTTCAAACGCCCCATTCAGCGGAACGGTTGCGATCAGTTCAGTGGCGCCACGCGTGTTGCCGGCAAGTATGCGTAGCTCGGCTGATTTGATGTAATAACGATAGTTACTCCATCCACGGAAGGTCACCTGCTCGCCCTTGATCGCCGCTTGCGGCCATGGGGTCACGTTCAGCGAGCGTTGCGAGCGGAGGTTGTCGTATTGAAGGCGCAGATTATGTTTTTCCAGCGCAACATCGATACAACGCTCACGGTCCGCTTCATGACGAACGTGTTTCGGGTCCACCGGTCGGCCATCGATGCTGACGCGGAATGGCTGCGCGGCACCCGGCGATTCCGGTGGCGTTAGCATGGCGCACGCGGTTGGATCGACGCGCGAGACGACGCGGTTGACGGTCGGCGGAACAATTTGTTCTGCCGAGGTATCAAGGTAAAACGCTTCGACCACGACGCGCCGGTTTACCGGCCAGTTCTTTATGTCATCGACCGGCGTCGCCACTGGTTCGTCCGGACCGCGGCTGTCAAAGCTAAAAGCGCGGGCGTCCATACCAAGCTTGTTCTGCAAATAACCGCCAACCTGTTTGGCCCGCGCGAGGCCTAACGCGTAATTGTCAGGGAAGCGTGGTAACAGCTCTTTCTTGATGCGCTGCACATCGGTGTGACCGATCAACCGGAAGCGAAGATCCGGCTTGCCCTTGAGTCTGGCCGCGATGGTATCCAATTGGCGCGTGTATTCCGGCGTGAGGATGTCTTCGCCTGAATCAAACAGCGGCGTTGATGAGAATGTTTGCGGGGTACTGGTACCCGGAATTGTCCGACCCGGCGTGCTGGTGATCTTTTCAGTTTCAACGAGGCTGCGTAATTCGCCCCGAAGCACGAATGTCTCCTGCGGTACGGTCAGCATCCGCTCGCCAGTTGCCGGCAGCGCACGATTACCGTCGATCTGAACTGCACGGGTCTCGATTTGTCCAGCGTCCCGCATGCGACCCCGGTCGCGCTCGGTGCCGGACGCCGCCTGCTGCGCCAGCAGGGCATCAATCGGCAGTGTGCAAAGAACAGCGAGTATGGCAACGTATGCGCGCATGGTGGATGAACGATTCGACATGGATCGGCGGGAACTCGTTAGGGACGTGTCAAGCGTGTTCATTTGGCACCTCCGTCAACGGCAACTTTGCCGGGGACCAGTTTGGTGTCGCGCACAACCTCAACTTCAATTTCAAGCCCATAGAGCTGAGATCGTCGTTTCTCGCCAGATTTATCTGGCGGGTTGGGTTGGTCGGCCCACAGCGTTTTGACCAGCCCTTTCAAGCCGTCCAAACGCGCGTTGGTCACTGACGCGCTTTCTTCGTTGGCTGGTGCGTAACCGACCCGCAGAATCGATGGCCGCTCCACCAGCAGCGGAATAACTTCGGCCACTCGCGAACGGAACTCTGTAGTAAGTGCCTTGCCGCCAGATTCAAACGCGGAGGCCGTCAGGTCCAGTCGAACCACACGATGGATGGTTGCACCAAAATTCATGCGGACCGCCTTGCCACGCGTGAGACGCTCGGTCAGCGGATTTTCGGTGGTCACACGATAGCCGGAGGGTAGCGAGCGATCGTCAAGTTTGAGAATGAAGTTCGAACCAATGTCCGGCTGGGGAACCGCCGCACAAGCAACGTGGTAGCGTCCCTCGGCATCGGTAGTGGCGGTGATGCCACGTGCCGAAACTACACGCGCGCCCTTCAGACCGGGCTCGCCTTCATCTTGATACCCGTTGGCATTTCTGTCATCAAAAACCTTGCCAATGATATCCGTGCAATCGAACAGCGAATCGGCGACGACCCGAACTGCCGCCTGCGCCAGGTTTGATAGCCCGCCGCCCAGTGGGCCACCTGCACGTACTACCGCGTAATTGGTGTATTCGCCTTCGCCAACACCAGGCCCCACGGCAAGCAACATCGACAATGAATAGACGTCCGTCGGTGCGACACGCGCGATTGGGAAGGCCAGATTGCGGCCATTGACCTGCGGTGCGATGGCAACAGCGACGTTTCCGATTGAACCACCTGAGATACGCGCAGAGCCCGCTATAAAGCGGAAGCCAGGCGGGATGGTATCAACCACAAACACGTTGTTGAGGGTTCGCGTAGTCAGGCTGCTCATCGTCAAGCTGTAAGGTACCAACTCACCACGTACAACATTGAGTTTGAGCGTGGACTTACGCAGATCGATAAAAGTCCCGGTTGGCAACGCAGTGAGGCCCAAATGATTGTTCAACACATCTTGCGGAGCGGGGCCGCCACCACCAGGCCCAATGGGAACAATGAGAAAACGGTCAAAGTAGATTGGACCGGGACGAATAATCTCACCAACGATCTGCGTGCCGCCCGTGCCCGGGCCGACACCACCACTGGGCGGTACGCCTCCACAAGTCCGGAATGCGGCGACGTTCGTGGTGGGATTCACGAAGCACGGCGCGACCGGGTTCGGATCGATCGGACATGTCGTGGCATTCAACACCGTTGTTTGCGGCGTGGTCTGCCCGTTCGGTGAGTAGCCCGGTGGGGGTATAAAAGTGAGTGTGTAGATTCCGGCCGGCGCGTTCGGCGTCAGGAAGAACTGGTAAAAACCGTCGGCACCGACCACCTGCCCCTGCATCGCCGGATCTGTCAGGTGGATATCAGGAACGAATCCTGGTGGGCCAGACATGAAGAATCTGACGCCAGCAATCGGCTGCCCGGTACAGTTGTCGAACACAATGCCGGATGGGTCGATCGGAAAGTCCTGATTGACGATGGTGGTACCAGTACCGACAACAACGTCAGCACGTCGTCCACCGGTAATGCCATTGGTCGGGTTGCGGAACACAACCGTGTAGGTGCCGGGCGGGAGATTATTGAAGCAGTAATTACCGGTAGCGTCGGTGCGGGTATTCGCAATGACGACGCCACGACCATCAGCGCCAATGACCGTCAGTTCGACGAGCCAGTTTGGTTGACCGGTCCGCCCGTCGTTGTTCGCGCGATCGCCATTCACATCGAGGAATACCTGGCCACACAGGGAGCCAGGATTAGTCAACCGCTCGCCAAAGTTATATCCGGTACCGTTGCCACCCGGCGTGGTGAGGCGAACGTTGAACGTGTCATTGGCCGGCACTGTGCCGCCAAGCGAGCCGGCGGTTTCGCGACCGTCGATAAACCCGGTCGGCTGCGTCTGTGTGATGGTGTATCCGTTTGGCCCGGGTAACGGCAACCCGTCAAAGCGGTAGCTGCCGTTGGCACCGGTCGTGACGCTGCGCGTGATGGCATTGCCGTTAACGTCGATGCCGCTGAGTGTAATCGTGACGCCGACAATTCCGGGTTCACCACCATCTTGCAATCCGTTGTCATTGCCATCGACATACACTGTCCCGCCAATGCTGGAACCACGCTCGCCAAAGTCATAGCCAGTGGCGACGGTGCCGCCGGGGAACACGATGTTGGTGATGCGGTCATTGCCGACAATCCCACCCAGACTTCCAGCCCGATCGAGGCCGTCGGCATAAGCGTTTGGCTGGGTTTCGGTGACGGTGTAACCGGCTGCGTTTGACGCCAGCAGGCCACCGAACAAGTACTGACCATTAGCGTCGGTAATAACCGTGCGTGTCACCACATTTCCATTCACATCACTACCGGTCAGGGTCACAGTTACCCCAACAATACTGGTTTCACCCGCATCGCGAACGCCGTTGTTATTAACGTCGACATACACCTGTCCGCCTATGCCGCCGGCCAACTCGCCAAAGTTGTAGCCGGTACCAGTGTCACCCGATCTGACCACAATATTGCTGATGACATCATTGACAGTGCTTGTCCCGCCTAGACTGCCGACTGATTCACGGCCGTCAGCGAAGCTCACAGGCTGCGTCTCGGTAATCGTGTAAGTACCGGGCCGCAGGTTCGGGAACGTGTAGTTGCCGGATGCGTCGGTGGTCGCCGTCAGATTCACGGCAATAGCGCGATCATCGATCCCCGTCAACCGGACCGTGGTGCCAGCGATAGCGGGTTCAGCAGTGTCGCGCGAACCATTGTTGTTACTGTCCTCGTATACGCTGCCAGCCAATGAAGCAGGTTTGAGCTCGCCAAAGTTGTAGTTGGACCCAGTGGTCGGCCCACCGCCACCAAGAATGACGCCGGTGATCACGTTGCCGTTCGGATTGGCCGATCCCCCGGTATTGCCTGGCGTTGCGCGCCCTTCCAAGTAAGCCGCGGGCTGCATTTCGGTGATGGTGTAGCCTGCCGGACCGGATGGCGGCACGTTTGGAAAACTGTAACGCCCCTGCGCGTCCGTTGTGGCCGTGAGGTTGACGGGATTGCCTTGCGCGTCGGCGCCGGTCACGGTGATGACAACACCGGCAATACCTGGCTCATCCGGTCCTTGGATGCCGTCGTTGTTCTTGTCTTCATAGACGGTACCGGACAAGCCAAACTGAATTTCAGCAAAGTTGTAGTTAGTACCTGCGTCGCCCTGCCTAAGTACGATGCCGCTGATCACGTCGTTGATCGCAGCGCTCCCGCCCAAAGTGCCCACGGTTTCTCTGCCGTCTTGGAATGTTGCAGGTTGCGTCTCAGTCACGGTGTACGTTCCCGGGCGCAAGTTCGTGAACACGTAAGCCCCGCTCGCATCAGTCGTCGTGTTGAGCACTACGGCGCTGCCGCGATCATCCGTGCCGGTCAGGCGAATGATTGTGCCGGCGATTCCCGGTTCGCCCCCATCACGCGTGCCGTTGTTGTTGAGGTCGTTGTAAACGATGCCGCTGATGGCGGCCGGTCTCAACTCTGCGAAGTTGTAGCCACCGACGACGCTAGCCGAGCCGGCTGTGAGGACGATAGCCGAAATAACGTTGTTCGAAACTGTCCCGCCAACGCCACCCGCAATGGTGCGGCCGTCGAGATAGGCCGGCGGCTGGGTCTCCGTGACCGTATAGCCAGCCGCATCAGACGGTCGCAAGCCGGTGAATACGTACTGTCCGTTCACATCTGTTGTTGCAGTCGTGTTGACGGCATTGCCGAACAAATCTCGCCCGGTGATCGTGATCGTGACACCGGCGATGCCGCGTTCGCTTGGCGGTGCCTGGATGCCGTCGTTGTTATTGTCTTCGAATACCGTGCCCGAGAGGGTGATGAGCGTAAAGGTCTCACCAAAATTGTTGTTCACGGAATTCTGATTTGACTGCAACGCGATGCTGGCAATCGTCGTCGGGCCGGCAACACCGCCTGCCGTGCCGGGGTTGGTCGTGGCGTCCGCGTAGCCCGCTGGCTGCGTCTCCGTTAGGGTGTAAGAGCCGGGCAACAGATTTGCAAAGCTGTACGCACCCGTTGCGTCGGTTGTACTGTTCAGTGAAACCGGTGCCCCACGAAAATCCGTGCCGGTAAGCGCCATAGCCACACCCGCGAGCGGCACGTCGCCTGCCGTACGCGTGCCGCTGTTGTCTGAATCGGTGTACACGAAGCCGGCAATCGACCCGCGTCGGACTTCACCGAAGTTGTAATTGATCGCGGTGTCTGCCGCGCTGATCACCACACCAGAGATCACATCATTCACCGCGGCGCTACCGCGCGCGACACCGCCGACGGTCCCGCGCGTGTCCAGGCCATCAACGTAGGCACCCGGCTGCGTTTCGGTGACGATATAGCCGGCTCCATTGGAGGCGAGCAAGGCGGTAAATAAATAGGAACCATCCGCTGCTGTCACCGCATTGCGTGTGACTGCAAGGCCGTTGGTGTCGGTGCCGGTGAGCTGCATCGCAACGCCAGCGATGCCGGGTTCACCGACCTCCTTTATGCCATTGCCGTTCAGGTCTTCGTAGACGAAGCCGGCCACCGATGCCGCGAGCTCGCCAAAGTTAAAGTTAACAGCGCTCTCATTTTCACGAAGCGTAATTGCGAAGCGGTCAAGAAGCGGGTTGGTGCCCGGCGTAGCGGGTCCGGTGCCGATGTTGTTCGCCCCTTGGGTCGCGAAGCTCGGCTGGGTCTCGACCACAACGTAGCTTCCCGGCCGTAGATTCGGGAAGGTGTAGAGCCCCGAGCCGTCGGTGACAACGGCAATATTCACCGCGGTCCCGTCTATGTCAGTGCCGGTCAATGTGACGGTAACACCGGGGATACCCGGATCCACGCCAACGTCGCGCACGTTGTTGGTATTGCTATCGGCGTAAACGAAGCCACTGATTGAAGCGGGCCGCAATTCTCCGAAATCGTATCCGATGCCGTTGGTTGAGCGTGAAAATCGTATACCTGAAATCGTGTCGGTACCAGCCGGCGTTGTTGCTGTGCCGACGTTTGCACCAGCGTCTGCCGGCATTGTAGGCACAGGCGTCAACGTCCCGTTTACTTGTTTGCCGTCAAGAATGCCAGCCGGCTGGGTTTGGGTAATCGTATATCCACTAGCGTTTGGCACCTTCAAGTTCGAAAACAGGTAGTTGCCAACGGCATCAGTGAGTACTGTTGTGTTGACCACGGTGCCGTCAACGGCGGTACCGGTCAGCGTGACGGAGACGCCGACGATGCCGGGTTCACCGGCATCGCATCTACCGTTATTGCCATTGGCGCCGACGCTGTTGTCGAAACAAACCCGACCGGCAAGGGAAGACGACAGCTCACCAAAGTTGTTGCCGCCGGACGAGCCGCCCGGACCGATGGCGATGGAGTTGACCGCCGGCGCGACCACGCCACCGGCAGCGCTACCGACCGCAGCGGTCGTGGTCGTCAGCCCATCGCGGCTCACGAAATTGACGCCTAAAGTGTTCGGACCTTGCACGGATGCTCCGGAGTGGCCGTAGCCGAGCACTGCGCCTTGACTAAGCGAGTACGTGCCGGGTAGCAGGTTTGCGAACGTGTAGTCGCCTGCAGCATTGGTGATCGCTGTGATGCTGGCGACGACCGCGTTTCCGTTCAAATCGGTACCTGTGAGCGTAATAGTTACACCCGCCACGCCAACCGTCTCTGCCGGATCCCTTGCCACATTGTTGTTCAGGTCGAAATACACCGTGCCCGAGATCTGGGCCGGTCTGACTTCACCAAAATTATTGTCGTGATGCTCCTGCCCACCACCCACCACAATACCCGTGATGGTGTCCGTGGTCGCGTTGGTAAAGCCGGTCACGACGCCACCCGCTGCATAGCCTGTGGCACCAGCGGCGTTGCTTGAATTAGCGATCACATTCCCCGCTGGAGGCGCACCCGCCGCAACCTGCCCGCGAATCTCTTTGCCGTCGAAAAATCCGGCGGGCTGCGCGACCTGCACGACCGTGTAGCCAGTAGCGTTGGACGGCAGCACGGTAAAGGTGTATTGGCCGGTCGCGGTAGTCGTGGCGAGCAGTGGCGTCAGCACATTGCCCAAGAAGTCGGTTCCTGTGAGCCGCATCTGCAAGCCAGCGATGGCGGCCTCCCCCGCGTCCATCTGGCCGTTGTTATTCCTATCTTCGAAAACAAACCCGGTCACTGTTGAGCCTTCGATCTCGCCGAAGTTGTAGTCAATGGCGTTTTCAGTTGCGGCTAGGACGATGCCATTGATCCTGTTGAATTCCGGCCCCGCCCCGTAGACCAATGGAGACTGCACAATACCCACGGTCGATGCGCCGGTGCCCAAATTCTCGCGATAGTCAGTCACGCCGCTGGGCTGTGTTTCCTCGAGCGTATAGGTGCCAGGAGGAACGACAAACGAATACGCGCCCGCGCCGTTGGTCACGCTGGTGAGCGCACCCCCGGGGCATCCGGCCGCCGGGCCTGATGGTGCGCCGCCGCCGATGTTGTTGGCGAATGCGTCCACTCCGCATAGCCTGACCGTGACACCGGCGATACCGGTGTCACCTGCGTTTAGCACCCCGGAGACGTCCGCGTCCTGATAAACCCTGCCTGAGATGCGGGCAAATTGAACGGTAACGTTGCCATCGTTGAAGTTGTTGCCTGCATTGAGATTCGTCCCGCCATTGGTGTCGAACGAGGCGGTTGTGATCGCTTGGGGGGCAATACTGCCCCTGTTCGTGAAAACCTGCGTTGTCGCAGGCGCGAATGGCGGCGATGGCAGTGACGCCATCCGCGCCGGCACGGTGATGAGCGCGGTGCCTCCGTTTGGAATGAAAGTGAAGTCACACTGAAAGCTCGTGCCGCCGGTGATGCCGGTACAGGTCGGCGCGGCAGGCAACCAACCCGCACCGACGATACTTCCGACGGTCGGCGTGCCGGTTAGAACCATACCCGACGGTAGCGCATCTTGAAACCGCACCACTTCTGCTTCATCGGGACCATTGTTGCGGATTGCGACGGCCCAGCTAAAGGTCCCACTGAGTGAGACGGTCGCCCCGGATGGCGTCTTCGAGACCACTTCGACGTCAGCCTTGGTGCGTATGGTGGTCGGTTCGGTCACCGTATTGTTTGCGGTGTTCACCTCAGCGACGGAAAACGCGCCGAGAATTGATGTTGAGAGCTGGTTTTGAAACGTACCTTTGCCTTCGCCGCGGAAGTTCACAGGAATATCCACGCGATCGCCGAGCGGAATCGACGAAATCAAGCACTCGATCATGCCGCTTACCGCGTTGACCGCCGGAAGTGCTGTTGCGGGCCGCGGGCACTGAACTGTAACCGGCACGCCGCCGACCGTCGCGGTAGGTAGCGTACCCATCCCCTGAAAACTTGCAGAACCGGTGGATGCTGGCGCGGGCGAAGGAAAGGTGTCGACGACAACAATGTTCTCAGCTACGGAACCGGCACCCGCCGTCGCATTGTTGGTGACTCTCAACGTATAGAAGTAGCCGTCGCCTTTATTTGCTGGGTCGACCGAATCAATTTTATTGGCCAGTAGGTCAACCCTCGGTGGCGTTACTATCGTCGATTCGGTCGCCGAGTTATTGCCAGCATCGGTCTCTGTTGTCGTCGACGCGACCACGACTGTGTTACTGATGGTGGTGTTTGCCACGGCGTCGGCGACGGTAAACGTTGGCCGCACTACCACCGTTACGGTTTGCTGCCCGTTGCGGGCGATGTTGCCGAGCGTACAGGCTAGCGTCTTGTTGCCCGCCGTAGTCGTGACGCCAACTCCTGGCGTCGTGCCGCAAGTGCCCGTGGAAGGCGTCGCAGAAAGAAACACCACGCCTTCCGGCAGCGTATCTATAATGGATGTGGCAACGGAACGACCAGGCCCGGCGTTTTGCGCGGTAATGACATAGGTCAAATTGGTACCGGCCCGAACAGGATCTGGACTGTCGGTTTTCGTCACCGTGACGTCGACACGAGGCACGAGGTTGGTATTGACGGTTGCGGTGTTATTGGCGCGATTGGGATCGGCTGTGATGTTGGATTCGAACAACACGGAGTTGGCGCGCGAGACATTGGCGTTGGTTGGATTGTCATCGAGCGGACGGATGGCGACCGTCAGGGTCGGGCAATTTAACCCCGCAGTGCATGAAACGAACGAGGCGAACACGCAGTTCAGTGTAATCGTGTTTCCAGCTGCGGGCGTGGTGCAAACTGGCGCGGCGTTCGAGCCGCCGTTGGGCACCCACTGAAAGGCAAAACTCTCGTTAGCAGCCAGCGCTAGTGAAGCACCGATCGTGGTATTCACCAGCTTGTCGAACGTGTCTGCCAGCGTCGCATTTACCGACGCTACAAGCGCAGTCGCATTGCGAACCTCAAAACTGTAGGTGAGGATGTCACCCATGTTGACCGTTGCCGGCGAGGCGGACTTGGTGACTGATATATCCGCTGACACGCCCGTTATCTGAGCGTCAGAGCTCAGCGTCACTTGATTGTTGCCCGCGCAGGCCAAGTTGCCGTCTGGGTCAGCCGGCGTGCCTGTCGTTTTAACACACAGGGTGTTTAGTTTTGTGCCAGCGGTGGTCGCCTTGCCGGTGTAGACCACAGACACGGCGGCTTGGTTGGCGAACGATGCGAAGGTCCGCGTGCAGTCGAAACTTGTGGGCCCCAAGATAGGCACTGCCGGACAGGTGAAGCCGTTCAATGTATCGAATGAGTCAACCTGGAAGCCGGCTGGGATCGTGTCGGTCAGAGTGACGGTGCCGACGTGAGCGCTCGGGCCGTTGTTCCTGACCGAGATTGTGAACTGTACAGGCTCGTTCAACACAATCGCCTGTACGATGTTGCGTGACTTGGTCGCTTGTAAATCTGACGCCGGCGGAACAATGGTCACTGGCGCGGTCGAAGACGAGTTGTTTGTTGTATTGGTCTCTGGCGTCGTCGTCGAAATGGTGGCCGTATTAACAACACCTACGCTGGCAGATATAACTTGGACCGCGAAGGAAATGTTGCCAAGCGCAACATTCAATCCCGCCACTCCCGACCCGGTTCGCGAACACGAAACGGTCTGCCCGCTGACGTTACAAGTCCATAATCCCGCTGTGAACGGGCTGCCAGCCGTATACAGATAGTTGGCGGGCAGCGTATCGATAATCGCCAGACCAGCCGGGAAATCGCCGGAGTATCGCGGGTTGAGCGTGAAGGTCACAGTGTCTCCGACGATGACGTTGGACGTCGGCGACTGGGTCTTGGTTATCGAAACATCGGTACCGGCGGTGACCGTTGTGTTGGCGGTGGAACTGTTATTGCCCAAATCGGGGTCTCGCGGCGCAGTTAGTGGCGCGAGCGCGTCAACGGCGACGTTGGCAACGTTGGTCAACGTGCTGCCGCTGCCAACGCCGACGATGCCGGTGATCGGCCCGATTACAACCGACCCACCGGCGGCAATCGTGCCGGCGATGTTGCAAGTAAGGGCCTGCGCCGCCTGGGTACAACCGGCTGGCAATGCAGCGTTTACACTGAAGCCAGGCGGCAGATTGTCAGTCAAAATTTGATTGGTGGCAGGATCGGGGCCTGAGTTTGCAACCGTAAAGTTATAAGAGAAGATGCTGCCCGCCGGTGTTGAGGCCGGTGCAGTCTTTGTGACGCTGACGTTGGCGCCAGAGTTAACTGTCGTAGATTGGCTGATGTTTAGGTTGTTTGAGGTGTCACCGTCAGTGTTACTTGCGGCGGTCACGGTTGCAGTATTGGTGATTGTGCTTTGGACGCTGGTGCGGACACGAACGTCAATGTTCCACTGCGCCGGTTCTGTCAAAGCGGCGGTAGTGCAGGTCAGGACATTGCCAACCGGTGCGCCGCACGAGCCGCCGCCAGCGACGACGGTCGCACTGACAAACGTTGTACCGGCGGGTAGTGTGTCGATCAGGGTCAGATTGTTAGCGGTGCCGCTGATCGGCGCGTTAATACGGACGCTGATGCGGTAAACGACATCTCCGCCGGCCGGTACAGGGTCAAAACCGGTGTCCGAATGGTTGATCAGCAAATCCACCTGCGCATACGCGATCACCGAGCTCAGCGCGAAAACTGAGATTGCCAGTTGCCGCTGGCAGCGCTTAAAAAAGCCCTCTAGCAGCGGTTTGTCGACGCAGGCAGGCCCATCGCTTGGCCCCAACAACATCGTGGTGTTACCGAGTTCTACCGGGACGGCTATGCTTGTCAATAATGTCATTTGGGATGGTCGGGCTGTTTGTGTGAAACAAAATGCCCGCATACACCCCATCACACCGCGAACGGAGCGAATGGAGACATGTCGAGCGGATGCCAAGCGAGGTAGCTCTCATACCAAGAGTATCTGGATACCACCAGTTTCTGGCGCGAAACCGCAGATCGACAAAATGTCGATGGAACGTCGACGACTTTAATACTATGACAGCGTCCATTCGAAAATTGAACGCACAATGTGAATTTTTGCAAAAAGAGGCGTGTAAACAAACCTAAATTGCTTGGGGAAAAACGGGCGTCGATATCAAACCCGAAAATACTTGCGAAAACTTATTTGTGCGCTAATACTTATTGACAAATATCAAGCTAGCTGAAAAAACTACCGCCAACTCGAAGTCGAACCGCTTCATTCCGCCCCAATAGAAGCAATGCAAATCTCAACAGGAGCAGAATTGAACGGTATCTCAACAACCAAAGCCACCGCCCATGGCAAAGGCAACGGGCGTCCGGCGGCCTTCACAGATGGCTAAACCTATCCGCCATGTCGTCAGTGCCACCTCGGCTGCAGATTTCACATCCATGTTTAGCGAGACCGCTCCCACCGCCGCTGACGACCCGATGTTTTTGGCGGAAGGCGATAGCTGGTTCAATAAGTTCTATCCGGTCGGTGCCAACCTGCTGGATCAACTCGACCTGCCGAAGAGCTGTCGGATCATCGACCACTCGTGATCCGGCGACAAAGCGGACGATATGTTTGGAGCGGCGCGGATATCTGAGGTGGCGCAATATTTCGACGCGTTTTCGTACAAGGCGATTCTGTTGAGCGCGGGCGGCAACGATCTGATCAGCCAGATTGGCAACCTCCTCACGGGCAGCGGCAACAGTGCAGCGCTCGACGACGTCAAGCTCAAAGACGCGTTCAGAAAAGTAGAAACGCTGCTGCGCACCTTCGCCTATGCGCGTGTCGGTACCCGCAACGCCGAAACGCGAATCTTCATTCATGCCTATGATTTCGTGACGCCGCGCAACGCACCGGTACGCCACAAGATCGCCGGGCCGTGGGTCTATCCGCGCTTGATGGCGGCCGGCGTGACGGACAAGGCCGCCCAGCTACGATTGGTCACCGAGTTACTCACGCGCTGGATGGATCGCCTCACACAGCTTGCGTTGCCCGACTCGCCGAAGTACATTCCGGGTTTTCATGTGCTGCTGACACAGGGACTGCTCAAACCGGCGAATGCCAACGACACCGCACGCTCGGGGGATTGGGAGGATGCGATTCATCCGACCAATGCGGGTTATCGTGTGATCGCCGAGCGGCTGTACAACCCGGTGCTGCTCGCGGTGCTTGACGGCGCTTAACCGACGGCCACGCCCCGTTACTCGTCCTTTGTGAGACGTTCCGGCATATCCGTCCAATACCGTTGATTCTTTGCGCGGTAGGTTTCGACTGTCGGTTTGCCTTTAGCGTCCGGCGCGAATTTCAGCGTGATCGCCCCTTCCCAGTCGGTTCGTCGAATCGGGATGTTGCGTGCGTCGTAACGCGCTTGCACATCGGGATGTGGGTGCCGAAAGCGATTGCGATATCCCACTGGGAGCAGCGCGAGTTTTGGTTGCACCGCATCGATGAAGGCCTCGGTGGATGACGTCTTGCTGCCATGATGGGGGACGATCAACACATCAGACTTCAACCCGGCAGCACTGCTTGCCAGTAATTCGCCTTCTACAAGCTTTTCAATATCGGCAGTCATGAGTACCGTGCCGCCAGGCGCGCTGATCTTGATCACGCAACCGAGGTTGTTAGTCTTGCGTGCTTCGTCGTAACCGCCGGATGTTGGATGCAACACATCAAATTCAACGCCGTCCCAACGCCAGCCGTCGCCCACTTCACAGCGCATCGTCTCCACTGCATTGGCAAGGTAATCGCGATCAGGCGGCGCCGAGGTCAGCACCCATTTCGGGTTGCGTGCATCGATTACCGAACGCGCCCCGCCAGAGTGGTCTTCATCGTCATGCGTGACCACCAGCGCATCGAGCGTGCGGATGCCCTCGCCGCGCAGATACGGCACGATGATACGGTTGCCCGAGTCGGCGT
>Ga0209490_10001991_pt1 | contig 19544 bp, 19 predicted proteins | sample MAT06_FD_187209 | JGI IMG/M metagenome (GOLD analysis project Ga0209490, IMG submission 187209) | Freshwater microbial communities from Lake Fryxell liftoff mats and glacier meltwater in Antarctica - MAT-06 (SPAdes) (version 2) | ecosystem: Environmental > Aquatic > Freshwater > Ice > Liftoff... | reverse complement strand
GCCGCCAATGCGACATTTTGCGCCCCGAAGCCGTTAATCAAAATCGCTTTTTCCGGTTCACGAGCGCAGCCATCGACATCCGTCCAAGCAGCGGGATTTAAAACAATATCCGGCTTTAAATCCGCGACAAAAGCACGTATCGCTGCGTAATCCACAATATCCACCTCAGCGATATCAATCCCCATCACTTCATGACGTGGAGATAATACTTCGACCAGTTTTCCACCGAGTCTTCCGGCTGCCCCAGTGACGAGAATCCGCATTTAATTGTCGCTCCAATAATCACAGACTCGCGCAAATTGTGCCTGCCAATAGGCTTCCGGGTCGGAGACATCTTCGCCACTCAGCGCGGAAGATTTAAAAAATCCTGCGCCGCAGCGTCCAGTCTGTTTTCGGACGACCAACACTGCGAGTGAAGGTTGATCTGGCTGCTCATCCAATTCGTCCAATTCGCGCAGCATCGCATGAAAAGCAGGTGCGCGATGATGCACGTAGGCGGTTTGGATCTGCGCGGCGAGATCAGAATAACAAATCGTCAGGCGCATTTTTGCCATCGTTATCAGAATAGCGCGGATTTCTTGCTTAATCGTCCCCCAATCCGCTTCTGTGAAATGATAGCGCTTATCCGTCATGGCTTCTTTCATAGACGCTTTACCATGTACCATTCTTCGTCAGCAGGTTTATCGCGGGCAGGATCATGCTGAAAGCCTGATTTGACATAAAAGGCTTTTCCGACTTCATTCCGCCCATGCACATAGCAGTAATATTCGTCGATTCCTTGCTCGCGTAGATGTGTTTCCATCAACGCCAGCAGTCGCCCACCAATGCCGAGCCGCCAATAATCAGGATCAACGTAAAGACGATAAAGTTCTATGCCGTCGTCGCTGATATTCGGCCCAAAATGGCAAAATCCGACCACGACGAAATCATCCTCTTTAGCGACCAAAAAGGTCGTGCGCTGGCTGTTGACCGAGCGTTTAAGATTTTCGGTAGAATAAGCGCGTGCTAAGAAGGTTGAGATAAAGGACTCGGTGAAAATGTCTTTATAGGTCGCTCGCCAACTTTCTTCCGCCGTAAACTGGATTCCCGTCACATCGGCTTCGGTAGCTTTGCTAAACGTAAAATCATCCATTTGTACCTCGCTCTGTCGCTTTATCATTCATCGCATTACCAACGTCAGCGTTGTATCATCGATAATGACTTCGGAAAGCGCATAATTCTGCCCGCCTGTTTCCAGCGCGACTTGGCGCAGGACATCGTTGCCCGTCGCTTCGATTTCGTCTACCGAGTCGCCAATCCCGCCGGGGGCAGAGGCCGGATCATAAAGTACGTCTTCTATATCGACACCGACTAGATCAAAGCGGGTACGGCTGGCATCCAAACGCAGCACCACGCCCACACGCTGCCAGAGTCCGCTGCCGATATTGACATCGGCATAAATAATCGCCCCACCGGAGCGCAAATCAATCCCGGCATTGCGATAACGTCCATCCGAACCTGAACAAACCGTACTGCGTTGGTTACAAAGTGCCAACAGGCTAGGTTCGGTAAAATTGGCTGTCGCCAAAGGCGCACCACCCGCCCCGCTGCCTGTCGTTACGGTAAAGTCACGCGAGTCTAAATCCAGTTCGCCATACTCTCCCAAATTGACGGTTACTTGTGCGGGATTAACCGCATCCTGCACAACGGGGACAGCGGCGGGTTGAGCATTCGCGAAAACATCATCAGTTTCGCCGATGCGATCTATCCCCGCCAATTGCAAAATAAGCGGGGTAAAGAGGCCAAAGGTATATAATCCGGCACAGAAAACAATCACCCCAAAGGCTGCGGTCAGTAAACAGCCTAAGCCAATCATCCAGTTCGGAGGCCGATTCCGCCGTCCTGTATAGCGTTCTACACGCATTCCGTTTATCAGCCCTAAAAACCCACTTCTTTAAAATCAGGAATATTGTACAAGCTACGTTGTTACGTGGTAAGGTCGCAAATTTCCGGTTATAGTCCTCTTACAACAACATAGGATTAAACCGAAGGACATGCCGTTATGCGCGTAGGTCTACAACTGATCTGGTACGATTGGCCTAAAGGCACAGCAAAATTAGGAAAAAACTTACGCAAAATCGCCCGTGAAGCCGAAAGTGCGAACTTTTACAGTCTGTGGGTGGTTGATCATTTCTTCCAGATGGAAGGCGCTGGCAAGGCTGAAGATGCTATGCTGGAAGCGTACACCCAATTGGGATTTCTGGCGGCCTCCACCCGTCGGGTTAAGCTCGGTGTCCTCGTAACCGGCGTGATCTATCGTTATCCGGGGATTCTGGCGAAAACCATCTCCACGCTGGATGTCTTAAGCGGCGGACGCGCTTGTTTAGGAATCGGCGCGGCATGGTATGAGCGCGAATCGTTAGGGCTAGGTGTGCCGTTCCCGCCGCTGGCAGAACGTTTTGAGCAGCTCGAAGAAACGCTGCAAATCATCAAGCAAATGTGGTCGGGCAAAAATGGCGCGTTCAACGGCAAACATTATCAACTGAAAGAAACGCTCAATAATCCCCAGCCTGTCAGCCAGCCGTATCCGCCCATTTTGATCGGCGGGGCAGGCGAGAAGAAAACCTTACGGTTGGTCGCCCAATATGGCGATGCGTGTAACTTTGATGCAGGTATGGGCATTGATGGACTCAAGCATAAATTGAATGTGCTGCGCGAACATTGTGACGAATTGGGCCGCGATTATGAGACGATTGAAAAAACCGTCGTCACCGGAGCGCGTCCGCTGGAAGGCGCACAAGCCATCATCGACCAATGCGGTGCATTCGCGGAAGCAGGTTTCAGCCACGTTATGTTCAATATGCGCCAAGCCGAAACGCTTAAACCGATTGAAATTTTTGGCAAGGACATTATCCCAACCGTTTCCGCTTTTAGTTCAAATTCTTAGAGGTCTTGGAGTCTTACTCCGGCAGTTATGAGGGTATGGGGTGGGTCATTTAAGCCCAAGTGCTGCATCACCCTGGCAACGCGCTTATGACCGACCACCTCGCCCGTTCCTGAAGTCCCCTAAATTCCGACACCGGAGGGCGGCGCACTGCCGCCCGAACCTACACCAGAAGCCAACAACACGCCTTAAGTTCGTTAAATTAACCTCAGTTTTGGATAGCATACTTTGATTAACTTTTATGATGTTCTCATCCCCCGACCCCTTCGCCATTGCATGGCGAAGGGGAGAAAAACGGTTCGCAATGGTTCTTTGAGTCCCCTCTCTACGAAGTGGGGAGGGGATTTAGGGGTGGGGATAGAATGAAAACGCTATCCGAAACTCAGGTTAAATTAAAACGGCAGCATTTTGATTTACATAATTCTGCCGTTAAATTTTTTGGTTGCGGATCAGATTTAAAGCATTTTTGGGGCTTTTAAGGCGTGTTCGTATAGTTTTTTAAGAAGACGATCCAAACAACAGGCTTTCGCCCTCATAGCCGGGCATCATAAAGGACTTTTCTAATTGAAAGCCGAGTTTTTTAAGGACGCGAATCGAGCCATCATTATCGGGTGCGGTAATCGCCACAATCCGCTTGAGGCCGATGACGCTGCGTCCGTAATCTAGCATCGCCGCGCCCGCCTCATTCGCGTAACCCTTGCCCCAAAAGCGCTCCAAAAAGGCATAGCCAAGATCGACATCTTCTAGGGTATCACGCTTGATTAGTCCACACATCCCAATCGGAAGGCTGGATTCTTTGAGAGCAACCAGACACAGACCAAACCCATTTTTTTCATAGCTGGCAACCGGGCCATCGGTGATATATGCCCGCGCATCGTCAAGCGTTCTAACGCCGCGATCTGCGATATTTTTGATATAAGCAGGTTCATTGAGCAGTTCAAGCGTGAAATCCGCATCTTCGGTGGAAAGATGCCGCATAGATAATCGTGGTGTCTCTAGCACATTCATGAGGAATCATCTCGGCGTGGGTGAGGTGGATAAAAATAGGTTACTGACAGAAAGCGATAAGTTTATGAAATGAAAACGCCCCTTGCGGGGCGCTGTGTTTTCGTGTGTGGAGAGGGAGAAAATTTTTTCAAAATTTATTTTTTTGTGTACTCCACACAACTAACTTGTCCGTATAGTATCAAATGTAGACAGCACAGTCAAAAGGAGTTTTCGCGTACAAGTGGCAAAATAGGTATGTGTAGTAAAAATTATCGATAATTTATTTAGGCACAAATGGGGCATAATCTCATATGATGCATCGTAAAAATAGGATTATTGCCTGGTTTCCTGCTTATAATTGAGAATGGACAAAGAAAATATAAGTAAAAGAACAAAATTTTAGAATTAAAGAGAGTTTAAATATAGAGGGGTATTTGATTAAATTCATGCAGATTGCCCAAGCAGAAATTATCAAAATCGGTAACATCCCGCGCCGTAAAACGTAAAGGCGACAATCTGTCGCCTCTAAACGTTAAAATCAGGGACAAAATATGGAATTTAGCTACTGCTGTGTGTAGCGGCAAGCTGACCTAAATCACTTATGGGTGGATATTCACTGGCAATAATTTCGACCACTGTACCGATTTCTGCCCAATCATAGAGTGCTAGGGCTTGTTCATCACGGGACATCACACAGCCGAAGGTATAGGGTGCGCCGACGTTGCCACCACCGAGGTAATTACCATTAGGGAGCAGTACGCCGCCATGAAAGCCGTTGACGAGACCAGGCACAACCTCATAAATACCCATGAACCAGTTCATCTCCCACTGTCCGCACACTACCCCGGCTGAGTCGCATAGGCTGTTGCTGCTGCCGTAGGCTTTTTCATCGTGGCTGAGTATCTGGAAGATTCCGGGGGAAGTTGGGGCGTTGCTTACGCCCGATGAAATCGACCATGAAAGGACTTCCTGCCCATCCTCATACGCTACCATCCATTGTGTATCCAGATTCACAACAATCCGTTTGTTCGGGAGTGGATCAAACTGCATCGTGACATCGCGCGACGGAATCTGAATTAAATCGCCGGGGCTGAGGACATTCATATCGCGTCCATTATTAATCTGCTCAATCAAATAATAGGGAATACCCGTTTTTCGTGCGATTTCATAACCTGAATCACCGCTTTGAACTTCGTAAGTCGTTGGACGATAACGGACACGAAAATTGACTTCGGACTGCCTTTGCGAAAGCGCCCCTCGCAGGGATTCCATCGTTTCATCCGGCGAAAGATAACGCAAATTATCCCCTTCCGTGTTCAAGGTGGCATTGAGCGCGTCGATATATGGTAAAAAGGCTTCTTCCCGCAGTGTAAGTGATGTTGGGCCAGCTTCTAGCCAGCCTACGAAGATTTCTGGCTCGATAGGCCACGTAAAATGCTGATTATAAAATGGATCATAACCCAAGAGCGAAAGCGGTTGGCTGGCAAGTGCTTGCGCCTCATCTAAAAACGGTGTGGGATCGGTAACATCCGGGCGGAGCGTCGTCATCAATAAATCGAGTTGACCCCGCTGTACAATTTGGGCGATATCCAACCCCAATTGATCGAGTGTGAGGGTCACATCAAGGCTTTGCCCATTCGTCCCATCCATTCCGACAATCTGACCGCTGCGCCATTCATAACCAGCGTTAAACGGCACTTCGTTCAAGGTTTCTGTCATATCCAGCAAATAGGTTTGTGCCGTAAGATAATCAAAATCCACTATGGGAACGATCTCATTTCCAAATGGGATTCCGGTGAGGCCAGCGCTGCGAGCTTGTTTGGCTGTCTCCGCTGCATTAATTCGCAGCCCAAGATCGGTTGGGTGGATAGATTGCACCGTTTCGCCATCAATCACAAGATCAATCTTGATTTCGTCCATCCAAGCTGTCGCTAATTTCTCGGCAGCATCTTCCTGTGATAATCCGGCTAAACCAACACCTACCGATTGGATACCGGGAAATATTTTCCCGGAAAGTAGATAACTGACCATCAAAAGGCCAAATATGCCGATCACGATTCCCGCTGCACCACGCATCACAATCGGATTGTGGGTGATGTGCCACCTTGCATCCTGAGCGATTATTTTTGCTAATTCAATGAACTGCTGCCAGCGAGTCGACTCGCCAAAGGGCAGAGAAAATCGACCCGTTGTGTTTTTAGGCTGCGGTTCTTCGATTTTAGTCGCCATCGTCTGGTGCTTGCGCTGGCGGGCAGTTTGACGTTCACGCGCACTATTCGACTGTTTGCGTCGCGGTTGTTGTGCGTCCATATTAAACACCTGTTGCATTTACACACATTACGATATGAAGTCTATTTTAGCACGTTTGGGCGTTAATGTGCTTCTGTCTGGTAATCATCACGCGGAGGCGAAAAGACATCAATAACGAGCGAATCATTGATGACTCTAACACCGTGAACAATGCCACCCGGAATGGCATAACTGTCACCGGGTTCGCAGATGCGCGTGTGTTCGCCAATCGTCATTTCAATGGATCCGTAGACGACATAGCCGACCTGATCGTTAAAATGGCTGTGAGCATCAATGACTGCGCCGCGCTCTAAAAAGAATTCGCACACCATCATCTCCTCAGTCATCGCCATTGTGCGGCGATGTACCCCTGTTTTCATCTCGATTTGTTGAGCATTTTCAGGGGTAACAAAAGGCGTATTGGGCATGGCGTTTTCCTAAAATAGTGAGTCTGTCTTCCTAAACATAGCCTGTATTATCCTAATTTTGCTGTTTCGGTCAACAACACGCTATTCGCAATCGAACATCCCCACGCTACAATTCCCGCGATTGTATCGTAAAAGACTGCGTTAAGGCATCTTAAGGGAATTTATCAACGATGACGCTTTCAAAGTCGTTTATCTATGAAATCAATACATGGGTTTGGCTGAATGATTTGAGCAGACGCTATCAACGTCCAGTTCAATTAGGAGATGTGCCGGAAGAAGTGCTGGATGAATTAGCACGGTTAAATGTCGATTTTATCTGGTTTATGGGCATTTGGCAGCGCAGCCCGGCTGCTCGTGCGAGTGCCTTGAACTATACCCATGAATATCGTCATGTGCTACCAGATTTAACTGATGATGATGTTATCGGTTCGGCTTATGCCATCGGTGCGTATGAAGTCGATTATCATCTTGGCGGACGGGAAGGACTGGCTGCACTGCGCCGCCGCCTCGCAGATCGTGGCTTGAAGCTCATTCTTGATTTTGTGCCGAATCATGTCGCCACCGATCATCATTGGGTTACGCAGCGCCCGGATTGTATGATACGTGGCTCACGCGGTATTTTGATGAAGCATCCCGGATTGTTTTTTGAAACACACAGCCCTGATGGGAAACCCTTGGTGATCGGGCATGGGCGTGACCCATATTTTCCGGCATGGATTGATACCGCCCAGCTTAACGCACTCTCTCCAGAATATCGCCAAGTTGCCTGCGAAACGCTGTTGGATATTGCCACCCAATGCGATGGGGTGCGCTGCGATATGGCGATGCTGATGATGAACGAGATTTTTTCTAAAACATGGGGGACGTTCCTAGCCGGAACAGTGCCACAAACTGAATTCTGGGAGGAGGTCATACCCGTGATTAAAGCCCAGTATGGGGAATTTCTCTTTATCGCGGAAGTCTATTGGGATATGGAATATGAACTGATTCGGCAGGGCTTTGACCTTACCTATGACAAAGTATTATATGACCGGATATTGGAAAGCCACGCCGGAAAAGTGCGGGAGCATCTGCTTGCTGCGCTTGATTTTCAAATCCGGCAGGTACGCTTTATCGAGAATCATGATGAATCGCGTATTGCTGCGACGGCGGGCATAGAACGCAGTCGAGCCGCCGCGACCCTCATCTGTACCCTGCCGGGGGTGGTCCTGCTGCATGATGGACAGTTGATGGCGCGTAAAGTCAAACTGCCCATGCAGATTAAACGCCAACCGAATGAGCCTTTAAATCACGCGCTCTCGACCTTTTATTATCGTCTGTTGGCGGAAACCCATGCCTCGGTTTATCGTCATGGGACGTGGCAGATGTTGGACTTAAGTCCGCTGCATGAAGGCGTGAACACCCATAATAACTTATTGGCTTATAGCTGGCGCAGTGGAGACGACCTACGGTTGGTTGTGGTTAATGTTACGCCCAACTGGTCGCAGGCTGTCATCCAACCTGGGGATTGGCCTGCGATGACGGGCGGGATATGGTCGCTTTATGATGTGCTGCGCGGCGCGTATCATATTTACGATGGCGATAAACTGGTAACAGAGGGTTTAACCGTCGAGATGGAGCCGTTCCAATCGTGCATCTTCCGTTTCGAGCGCTTGGATGAAACCAGCCATCTGTGGGGAGACCGCGCTAGAAAATCTGGATCTGAGTAAATGATCCGCTTCCCGCATCGTAGCCGAAAAACACGCTGGATCGTCATCCTGTATGGGGTCGGCGTTTTTTTTTGGCTTGGGCTGGAAGATAATAACCTTGTCGGAGCAATCCTCATGGGGCTTATCAGCGCGGGGTTGGCAGTGTTTTTGTGGATACAAGAACGCTTAGCACAACGGATTTTTCCAGCACGTTATTTGCCTCTATTAAGTCTTATCATGGGTGGTCTAATCGGGGCAGGTACGAGCTTATTTTCAGCCGGATTGATGCTGTTTAAAAATGCCCGTCATGCCCATCTGTTTCCTGATTATCCGGCGGGACTCATGGGAGCAATATTATCCCGCGCCCCTATATGGACGGTGGGCGGAGCGTTGGTCGGCATAGGGATTGGTTTTTTATGGCTGGCGTTTGCCAGGCGAGAAAATAAGCAATCTGAATAATGGCTTTTTCCCTTTTGGAGCAACCTTTTGCAAGAGAATTCGCAAAATAATCGGCTGGTGTTTTCGGTCTTTGTGCTGGCGATCTGCCGCGTCGTTATTGATATGACACGGCGCTTCGCTTATCCTTTTATCCCAGAAATTTCGCGCCAATTAGGGGTTCCGACGGAAAGCGTTCAAACGATCATCGGATTACAGTCCGGCGTGGGCGTTGCCAGCCCTGCTTTCGGATCACTCACCGAGCGTTATGGGCGCAAACGTATGATGATGGGAGCGTTGTGGTTAGTTTTTTTTGGCGGGATTTCTGGTGCGTTACTTCCCCGGTTTTGGCTTTTTGCGCTTGTGATGGTCGTATTTGGTATCAGTAAGATGATTTACGGCCCCGCGATGCAGGCTTATCTGGGAGATCGTGTCCCTTATCACCGCCGGGGGATGGCTTTCGGCGCGACGGAACTCAGTTGGGCCGGCTCATTGATAATCGCCGCACCCATGACTGGATTTCTGCTTGCTCGTTATGGCTTGCAGGCGGTTTTTTTGGCGCTGGCTTTGGTCAGCTTGATTGCATTAGGGGTAATGTGGCGTTATTTGGTGGATGATACCCCACAGGACGAGGTTCAAACGCGACCCATCAATCCTTTGTTAATATTCACCATCCTACGCCACAATCGGGCGGCGTTGGGGGCAGTGGTTTTTACATTGGCACTGGTGCTGGCGAATGAAGTTTTTTTCATCAATTACGGGTTATGGATGGAAGAGGCTTTTGGGCTTAGTCCGCAGCGACTTGGGGCAGTGACCAATGTGATTCCGATTGCGGAAGTGATCGGTGAATTCTTGGTGATTGGTATCTCGGATCGCATCGGCAAACGACGTTTGGCGCTGATTGGCGCGGGACTCGCCAGTTTAGGGTATTTCGCACTTCCGTTTTTTTCGGGAAATCTCCTGCTCGTGATGGCAGGTTTATTTATCATCTTTCTCGCTTTTGAAACAGCGGTGGTTGCGTCGATTCCGTTATTTAGCGAAGTTGCGCCGGAGTCGCGGGCGGTGATGATGAGCGGCAATATGAGCGCGGCATCAATTGGGCGCTTTGGAGGCGCGGCGCTGGGTGGGCAGATTTTTGCGTTGACTGATAACTTTACGGCGGTGTGTGTTTTTGCAGGCGTGATCGGGGCATTGGCATTCTTTGCTTTATGGATTTTTGTTCACGAGTAAAGGGTATCCTTCGGGTTTTTATTCGGCGAGTTTTTCCAGCGCTTTCGCCCATTTTTGTGCGCCTTCGCCGCGTTTTTTATCCCCACTTGCGTCGAATGCGGCATTAGCCTGTTGCATGGTGGTGAATGCCAACCGGTTCTGATTTTTACGGTGATAGGCCAGCGCTAAGTAATACAGCGTTTCGGGACGTTTGGGATTGGCCTTATACGCATTGGTGAAGTGTGCCAGCGCCTCATCCCATTTTTGACCTTTATAGGCGATGATGCCGAGTCCATAATGCGCCAACATCTCGTAAGGATAGCGCTTGAGGGCTTCCTCAAAATCATCCTTTGCATCCTCGTCAATGCCATCTTCCAGATAGAAGAACCCACGTGCCGCATAATATTCGGCGTTAGAGGGGAGGAGCTTAATCGCTTCTTCCATCGCCAGAATTGCCTCATCCAGTTTGTGCTTAGTATAGGCATCCAGCGCTTTTTTATAATATTCGTCGGCCTCAAAGCGCGTGAGGCCGAGGCGCTGCGTAAGTTTAGCCATGCGTGAGCCTTTAGCTTTTAGCAGTTAGCGATTATGTGTTCATACTGTATTATACAGAAAAGACCCCTATTTGGTTGACAGAGCTGGAGGTAAAAAATGGATTTTGATCTGAACGACGAACAAAAAATGTTTCAGCGTGTGGTACGCGATTTTTGTGATGCAGAACTTAAGCCTTACGCTGCCGATGTGGATGAAAAAGCTGAACTGCGTTGGGAAGCCATCCATAAAATGGCGGGATTTGGCCTGTTGAGCTTGCAAATCCCGGAGGAATACGGCGGGGCGGGGCTGGATACCATCAGTGCGTCAATTGCAATTGAAGAAATTGGGCGGGTGTGTGGATCAACGGCGCTTTCGATTTCGGCGCACAACGGCCTCGGCTGTGGGCCGATTGTTAATTGGGGGACGAAAGCGCAGAAAGAAAAATATCTGCCTAAGTTGATGAGTGGGACGGCGCTCGGATCGTTGGCGCTGACCGAACCAAATGCTGGGAGTGATTTGGCGGGGGGCGCACAGACCAGCGCTATTCGTGACTGGGACACCGACGGTTGGATTATCAACGGGACGAAAGCATGGATTACGAATGCCAGTTTTGCCCCCACGATTAATACATTGACGCGCACCGATTCCAGCACGGGAACACGCGGGTTTAGTATGTTATTGGTCGATACTGATTCGCCGGGATTGACCATTCATGCCCCGGAAAAAAAGATGGGGCTGAAGGGATCACCGACGCACATGATTAGTTATGATGGGGTGCAGGTCGACGCGGATGCGGTGTTGGGCGAGGAAGGGCGTGGGTTTCATCAGACCATGCAAACGCTCGATTCAGGGCGAATCAGCATTGGCGCGTTGAGCGTGGGATTGGCACAGGGCGCGTTTGAAGAAGCGGTGCGTTATGCTCAACAACGACGGGCTTTCGGCAAGGCGATTTCTGAACATCAGGCGATTCAGTGGATGATTGCCGATGCCGCGCTGGAGATTGAAGCGGCGCGGACGATGGTGTATAAAGCCGCTTGGATGAAGGACGCGGGCAAGGATTTCGGTAAAATGGCGGCGATGGCGAAGCTGTTCGCCAGCGAAGTCGCCGAGCGTGTTTGTAAAAATGCCATCCAGATTCACGGGAGCTATGGTTACAGCCGCGAATTTCCGGTGGAGCGCATGTACCGTGATCAACGCTTGATGAGTATCGGCGAAGGAACAAGCGAGATTCAGCGGATGGTGATTGCGCGGCGTGTTTTGCAGGAGATGGAACACGGCGCACACGTCCCGGCATAAGTTCCCCTCACTGCTGCTGCCGCCGCCGATTTAGCAGGGTCGGCGGCAGATGGTTGCCTTACGGTTGCCGAAATTTATCTCACCCCCAACCCCTCTCCAACTTGGAGAGGGGAGCAAGAGGCCGACTTTTTGATGGTCGTGGGGTTAGGTGTTTTATGTTTTTTACTTGAATTTACCAAGATTGTTTCTCAAATGAGCATAGCATAAATCAAGGCGTGAATGTGGGACATTTGTCCGGCCTTTTGTCCCGTTTTTGCTAATCCTGTTCCTCACGCTCCCAAATTGTGATCGTGCCATCAACATGCCCCACAGCCAATTGAGTGCCATCAGGACTCCATGCCATAGTTCGCCCTTGATCGTCAATAGTAGCCAAACGTTCTCCGCTTGTGATGTCCCACAATTGAATATTTTCCTCCCCTAAAACCGCTAGGGTTTGATTATCCGTATTCCAAGCCACTTGACTCACTGAACGAATTCCGGTGATGATATCTCGGTAGATCGCTCCGCTTTGTGGATTATAAATGTGTACTGCCCCAGCTAGTTCACCGCCCAAATCGCTGGCAGCAATCCATCTTCCATCGGAACTCCAAGCAATTGCATTACACAACCCACACGGAAGCCGATCTATAAAATCATCTGTAATGACATTCCAGATGCGTACTCCACCACCGATGGCAGCAATTTGGCTTCCATCAGGATTCCAAATTACAGAGGTTATAAAAGCAACTAAATCGTCCAGCACATGGAAAATTTCGCCTGTTTCGATATCCCAGATGATAACATTTCCATCATAAGCAGCGCTGGCAAGACGGGTGTTATCTGGACTCTAAGCAACAGATTCAATACCACCAATGTTGCTACCAAGATAGAGAGACCTGTCATGTCCACTTAATGTGTGCCTTAACGGAAACTCAACCCCTTGATTTGTGTCCCAAATACGGACAAGATTGTCTGCACCACCGTCTGCAATGTATCTCCCATTGGGACTCCAATCAACTGTTCCTATACCTTGGAAATTGGCGGTAGAGTAAGCAAACATATTGACCAGTTCGCCGCTGTCAGAATCCCAGATACGGATGTCATTATCGCCGTCCACGCTGACGAGTTGTGTCCCTTCTGGATTCCAGTCGATTGAAGATACACTGCTCATATAACCGGGGTTAAACAACTCGTTTTCCCAGGCTGGAAATCTATAGAAGTCATAGGAATCGTCAAGTTCGCTCACTTGCCAAAGACGTATCGTATTGTCCTGCGAAGCGCTAAGGAGTTGGCTTCCATCAGGACTCCAATCAACAACAAAAACATCTTCTGTATACCCACCTAAGTTAGTGAGCTTTAAACCCATAGCAACGTCCCAAACAGCTACACTGTTAGGATAGGGTAAGGTCGAATAGTTGGAGCCTGTGGCGATCATTGTGCCATCGGGGCTCCAATCGATTGGACCCATGCTGCCTGACTGAATAACGAGTATTAATTCCCCCGTATTTGTGTCCCAAATACGTAAGAAATTGGCTGTTACTAGCGTGCGATCAGAAGGCCGGCCTGAAACAGTAGCGATTTGACTTCCATTAGGACTCCATGCGATTTTTAGAACAAGGCTTAATTCGATTGTTGTAAGAATTTGCTCGTTTGTTACATCCCACAATTCAACACCGGTGTCTGAGATAACGGCGAGGAGGCTTCCGTCAGGACTCCAACTTAATCCGAAAGTTGAACCTTCAATCAAAAAAGTTTTGGTTAATTCACCGTTGAATGTGTCCCACAGCCAGACGCGCTGAAAACCTATCCCCGCGATAAAGTTTCCGTCAGGACTCCATGCCGTTTGGCTGACATATCCTTGATCTTCGGGGACTTCCAGAATAGAACTGGAGATACCGGAATCTACATCCCAGATATATATTTTGTTATCCCAACTTTGTTGAAGAAGTTTTGTCGTAGCTATCTGTGTACCGTTGGGATTCCATTCCAAGTTGTGGTGATCGGATAGTTCAATATGTGATATATCGTCGAACTGATTTGTATATATCCATATTCCTTGTGAACCTATAGTGGCAAAAGCCTCACCGTCTGGTCGCCAATCAACATCGGTTAGAGAGCCTTTACCTATTTCTATTACCTCTCGATAATGCGTAGGCAAATCATTTGAGTCTTGTGCATATAAACTTGCTATTGGAAATTGAAATAGAGCAATCACGAGGAAATTGAAAAGTATCCAGCAGTCATGTTTTGTCATGTTTTTTGACGTTATTAAAATATTAACCATAATAAGATTAAACCTGTTTTCTGTGCGGATAAAATTATTTATGAGCGCAATGTGTCATCTAATCAAGGCGAATTTGCGAATCTGTTTTTTTGCTAATTCTGTTCCTCACGCTCCCAAATTGTGATCGTTCCGTCAACATGCCCCACAGCCAATTGAGTGCCATCGGGACTCCATGCAATATTTCGTACATCTTGTTCAATCTCTATAGTGGCAAGTGTTTGGAAAGTCGAGGCATCCCAAATTTGGATGACATCGCCATGAACACCGGCGATTTCATTTCTAGTAGGATTCCAAACGGGAATGCTTATGCCGGGATATGAAATTGCAAATGACTCTAAAAGATCGCCGTTAGTTACATCCCATAAATTTAATTCACTGCTAGCGAGATAGGGATTCTCTACGATGCTTAATAGTGTACTCCCCGTAGGATTCCACATAATTGCGCGACAATACATACAATCTATTGATGTACTTAACTCATAGCTTTCCGCATCCCATATTTTTATAGTTGGACTCACGACTTCACTCGGCATACTTTGACCAAGGCTAGCGATAAAGTCTCCGCTTGGACTAAATAATGCTGAATTGGAAAACCATATTTCTGTTTCGGTATCGGTCTCAAATTCTGAGACGATTTGACCGGAGATCATGCTCCAAATATCGACTTTACCATCATAGCCTGTAGTGATGATGCGGGTGCTGTCTGGACTCCAATCCACATTTCGGATGCCGCCTGGTTCGCCGAAAGAACGCCTAGATGCGCCACCACTTCCCTCAAATGTGGCTAAAACTTCACCATTACTCGCATCCCAAACCAGTAAGTTGTATTCATAGTTTGCGGCATTTGCGGCGGTTATTTGCCGTCCGTCAGGACTCCATGCTATATCGTTGAATAACCCGAACCGATCAGTTATTGTTAGCAAACGTTCTCCCGTAGAAACATCCCAAATATAGATTTCTGGTTCATGAGTTTCCGTATCGTTTCTACGAGATGCAGTTGCTAATTTACTACCATCAGGACTCCAAGTAATTGAAGTTAATTCAAGCCCATCGTGTTGCAAGCGTAATACTGCGTAATATTCGACAATTTGGGAATTAGTCTGTTGTAGCATAAATGTCGTCGCGTTAATTGGATAGACTGCGACTACCGCTAATATCGCTATCAAAAGACTATGCTTTAGAAAAACCTTCATAATCTTATACTCCAAATTTTAAAAATCTTGAACTGAAAAGATTTTTACGGTCTCGGTGAGATACAAAATCCCGGTTCAGTTCCACCTGCCCCTCCATTGATAAGGTTGAAGCATTTTAATCGCAAGTCACTACGCACCGTATAGTTAAATGACGCACCACCAATTGATGCACCATTGTAGCGGTCTAAAGCATATTCAGGGGCTATTTCGTTAGTACACGTAGGTTCATTATCTGTACTATTAAATGAGCCTTGCTGACTGGAAGGGAGAAACAAAATAGGATCTGTGGCGAGCGAAGGATTCCTACCTGTAGTAATAGTGCTGTTTACAGCTCCAAATCGAGGACGCACAGGAACGGGAGGAGTGAAATCGGCTGTAGCAAAGTCACGGACTTCTAAATGAAGATGTGTGTTGCTAGGTTGAACTGCCAATGAGCCAATACGCTCACCAGCATAGACATAAGCCCCTAAATAATAATAAGGTTCGATACTTTCTAAATGCCCATAAAGTACATAGTGACGACCTGTTCTTATGATTATGTTATATCCACCTCCTACAGCTCCCCAAGTAGCAGGAGGGATGATCTTCACAGGATCTGGGTCGTATTTACCCATACCCACTATGGTTCCACTTACTGCCGCAAGTACGCTTGTCCCTGCTGCGTCTCCGCTTGAAGGAAAGAAGTCCATACCCGGATGAGCGCATAAAGGGATAGTTGAGTATGCGTCTGAGTCTACAAACCCAAATCCTCTAAATGCGTTACCATTTGGGTCATTTGTGGCAAAAGCATTTAAAGGCTTATTTGTAAATACTAACGCTTCTTCCCAGTTCTGGTCGCTTGATGTTGATGTACTGAAATCACGATCTGCCAAAGCGCTTATGTCACATGGACTTAAACTGGAAAAATTTGCAGATACCCAAGATAAATAGCCCGGACGATTGATTGCATCAACGACACCATACCAAAGCTGACCATCTTCATCGGTTGCTTTTGCGCGAGCATCAAACTCGTTACCTTGCGTCAACATACAAATAGATAAGTCATCAATGCTTGGCCCGCGTCTTAGGTTTACTCCCGTTGCATTTACAGTAACTTTGCAATTTGAGATAGTAGACGGAACAATACAAGTATGTACTGTACAAATTCCTTGCACGATATGGTTACTACCAGATATAGGATTACTTGTAAAGGATAAGCGATCAGCTAACACAGGCGGGTTGAAATTAAAAGTTAATGTTTTGCACTGGCCTTGGCTTACAGTGTTACGGTAAGGGGCTGATACACTTACTGCCCCTGCTGTACAAATAATATCAATAGCAATCGCATTATGGTTAGGAGAATAGGGACGATATGCCACAACAGTAACTTGGGAAATGTATTGATAAGCAGATAAGTTTAGCTCAAAAGGAGGTACACGCGAAGCAACCGTTTGGCTACAACGTGTCGCTGGATTGAAAGAAGATTGATTCCATGCAGGGCTGTTAAGCGCATATACAGTCGGTCGGGTAATTTGGCAAGTTAGTACCATTTTATATGTCTTCTTTATACTGTTAGAAACAAGTATACAGGAAAAAGACTTTTTAAACCTGACGCTTACCCTACGCTTTACAAAATTTATTCTTCAAGCGTAAAGACAGAATCGGCGATGGTGGGATTACTTTCGACTGTGACGGGTTCGACCTCGAAAAAGGGATCGTTTTCCCAAAAGGCGCTGATTTTGCTCGGTAAGATCAGGTCATTAACAGAGTGCTGGTCATCCGAGAGGCGCATGATAAATTTTTGCTGGCGATTGTCGGGATTGAGACATTCAACGGCGACATAATCGAGCGTATTATTGGGGCGGAGGTAAATGCTGGCTGCATCGTGCAGTTGGGTGTTGGTGGCGTTAAAGCTCTGGTCACCGTTGAGGGTGAGTTTGACGAAATGATCGCCCAATGGGGTGAGCATGATGGCAGCCATCGCCCACAAACGACGGCGCAGGGAACTGACCTGCTCGGCATCGCTGACTTCGGTTGGTTTTTTGCCGCCGCGTGAGGTGCGATAAGCGGTGCCATCAAATGCTTCGATGCCACGCTGGACGGATAAGCCGAGCGGCTTGACGTTAAAATCCCAACGCATCGCTGTCGGAAAACGGAAATAGGCCGTTGCTTCGACTGGCACCCAGGTATTGACGGGGCCGATTTTGGCACGGGCGCGGCCTTTAAATTCGATTTTGAGACTGTCGAGCGCGGGGGGACGCAAGCCGTAACGCGCTTCAATCGCCTTCCGCAGCATGTCTTTTGCCTGTGGGTCACCATGAGCGAGTAGTAGAACAGGCATAAGCCAACTCCTAACGAGAAATTTCGCCGGAAGTGTACCATTAAACTGGTTTAAACTGGGGAAATATTTACCAAATTCATAAAGTTTTCAAACTTCTAGTGAAATAGGCGTAACATTATTTTGATTTTTGTCGATAGCATCTAGCAGTTCATCAAGCGCATGTTCTAAGCGGCGAAAAGACCGAGAACGTTCTCGAACAAAGTCAAAATCGATTAATTGGGTCATAGCAGCTTGATCCTCAGTTTCTCTTAGGACTTTCGCTCACGCATTTACCCCACCCCTAAATCCCCTCCCCATTGCATGGAGAGGGGACTTCAAGATGCGTTTTTCTCCCCCTCTCCAAGTATTGGAGAGTGGGCCGGGGGGTGAGGTAAGCGAAAGTCCTGTCTCTATAAGTGCGACCAAGTGGCATATATTGAGTCAGCCATTCTTTTACACCCCTTTTATTTTCTACTTCGCCCTCATATTTTGCATCTTTTGTTAGCCCATCACGGCCTTTAATCGATTGATTTGCGGTGGTTTCAAGGCTTGCCAGAAACCATGCCTCATATTCACAGGTAGCGCACACTATAGCAATTGGTATCTGTAAGCCAAGAAGTCTTGCGCGTGCGGCAAGATCAAGCGCTAAGTCTTTAGCACAATTTTCATCAGTATCAACAAGAACGAGTATTGCAGCGCATGACGAATCGGCGCGGCATAATTCGAGAAACCGTTCGATACCCTTAAATTTTGTAAGATTATTACAGCCGTGAGCATTTTTGGGTTGGTCAATGTGAAATTCAAAACGTTCTTTAACTTCAAAAAGTAACCGGCGCAACAAAATAGGAAGCGCCTCAACATCACCGTCTCCTTCGACAATAGACAAAATTTTGTTACGAGTCATGCTGGTCTAAACTTGGGGAGAGGGAGCGCGACGTAACCCTTCGATCCGCAGCAAATCACTGGTTGAGAATAACTCCTCATTGATAATATGCCGCTGTGTTTCATCGATTGGGCCGATTTCTGTCCCTTCAAGTGTTCTTTCTACAATAAAAAGTTTATCGACATCAAAACCACTAATTAAGTCTGGGTTATGGGTAGTAACGATGATTTGGCTCCGTAAAGCAGCCTCTTCTATAACTTCTCGTAAGGTAGCTAACGCTCCAGGGTGTATGGCTAACTCAGGTTCTTCAATAGCAATAAGTGTAGGCGATGGTTGTTGATATAAGGCAAGCAATAAGCCAAGAACACGCAAAGTTCCATCGGATTCTTGCTCTAAATCAAATTCACTTCCATCTTCATATTTTAAACGTATGACCAAATAACTTCCTACTTGGACAACACGAAGATTACTGACTCCCGTGACTACTTTTTCCAGTTGGTTTTTGAGATCAATTGACCATTCGCTTAAGCTCAAAAAATCTCTTAAAGCAGAAGCAAGATTTTCACCATGTTCCAGCAAAGGATAAGGAGTAGTCGGTTTTTGCGGAGGACGCAGCACATTAGGGAAAATGGTATAGAAATTCATACTGGTCAAAAATTTATATGTATCTGCAACTTCGGGTAAATTTCCGAGCAGCAGAAGGGTTAAAGCACGTTTTTGAATCGGTAAATCTAGTAAAGGCTGTGGGGCAATTATCCATTTATCGTTTTCACGCTCAAAGATAATTAAGGAATTGTGACGATAAAGTTCGCGTTTTATACCATATTCATTACGTTTTCCTCCGCCAAGTGTAAACGTATATTCACTCTCAATGTCATCAAATTCCTTGCGCGGATACCCCTGCCTTTAGGCATGGGGAGGAAGCGCAAGTTCTCCTTTCATATAGGTGTAGCCGTCTGATTGGTGAAGCGGGGTGAAGTATTTGTAGCCAATACCCTGCACCGTGCCTGTGCGGGTGGTGATATTAAAGCTGCCTGAGCTTCGTACCGCCACTCGCCCGATATACGCGCCAGCTTTCGTACCAGTGGTGACGACGGCCTTTACCATGTCGCCCGTC
>Ga0209490_10001989_pt1 | contig 19556 bp, 28 predicted proteins | sample MAT06_FD_187209 | JGI IMG/M metagenome (GOLD analysis project Ga0209490, IMG submission 187209) | Freshwater microbial communities from Lake Fryxell liftoff mats and glacier meltwater in Antarctica - MAT-06 (SPAdes) (version 2) | ecosystem: Environmental > Aquatic > Freshwater > Ice > Liftoff... | reverse complement strand
CAGGTAATTTGGCGAATGCAATTTCCAGGATTAGGCAAACTGAAGCGTTTGAGTATTGCCGGAAATCGAGAATCGAAGCCCCTGCCGCCAGAACCACTCCCCGCATGAGATCAAGAGCTTGGTGACGCTCTCTGCTCGTGAATGCCTGGAGGCGGAATGGTGGGAACAATAGATATCCTCTTGATCGTGGTGTCGCCTAGTACGGCCATGGCGTTGCTTAAGAGTCCGCGGCCCATCCTTCAGGTCCGAACGCACACCTCATCGCACCGCAGCCAACGTCCGCACCCACCCGGTCATCTCACCCGTACGCGGCACAAAAAAACCCCGGCAGCCATGCAGCTGCCGGGGCTTTCGGAACATGCGCGTTGGTTTATCGCGCCGTTTCAATATCGCTGTCAAGACTCAGAACACCGGGCGCGGAACGCGCGATCTCCTGGACAATGCGGACCTCATCCGAAGTTGCGACTGCACCGCGCAGATTTACCGCCCCATCACGGGTGATAATCTTGATATTCTTGGCAGTATGCGAAAGCCGTTCGTCGGCGATCAGACGCTTACGGATATCTGCGGTGATGGCAATGTCGGACGAAGCTTCCGATTGGTCCATCGGGGTCAGGCTGTCCGCATTGCGGTCGCGCGTGTTGCGACCTGTGTTATCGGCCTTGTACTCGGTGGCTTCCTGGCGGTTCTCTGCGGCGATGACCGGATCGCTGGTCTGACCGACCACACCTTTGGCTTGCTCCTGCGTGCGGTTCATCGACATGTCATCATCCACCATTTCCCGATCCCGATCAGACACCACCGTTTTGGTGGCAGGCGCGGTTTTTCCCATATTTGTATTATTGTTGGTGTCGGTGGTGCCGGTGGTGAGGCGATCCGACTCATCCGTCGTGGTGATTTTAGCAGCACCCTTGGCTTGGCTGTTGACGTCGCTCGGCATAGTGGCCGAATTCAGATCATGGTCACCGACCTGGGTGCCATGTGCCGAATATTGGTCGTTGTTTCGCACCGACTTCGGCGCATCTACCGGGTTGCGCCCATCCGCCGGACTGAGGTTGGCTCCAGCAGGAGGATTCGCAGGCGGGGTGTTTTCTTCGCCGCAGCCGCCCAAGGCCAAACAGCCCACCAAACCGGCGACAGCCAGCAGAGTGGGGGCAAGAATGCGTGCGTGAATCGAAGAGATGGAGGAGTTCATAGGGAACCTAGATTGGGGTGGTAAGGACTGCGGTGTGGTCACTGGGGAGCCAAGGACTTTCCGAGTTAGGAGAAGACACAGCATCCGGCGTGCCAACCGGGAAAATGCCCAGAGTTCAAGCTGAAATGCACAAATGATCCAATGCGAAGGCAATTTTATTCGGTAATTTGCCCAGTAGGCGTTGTTGGGCAGGTCGTAAGCGACTATTTCAAGCGACTTACAGGTCACCGCTTCACCCTCGACTACCGACAACAACCCTCGTTCTGTCTCAACCGTTCCACGCACAGGCACGCTGAGCTGCAAGGTCTGCTGAGCGGTGATCCTGCAAAAAGCAGTTTAATGCCGACCCATTTCCATCATGGATTTGGCATGCCAATTGTTATGAGTTGTTTATGAATCGCCATGTGTCTTTCTGCTCCTGTCGCGGCCACTGCCAAAAGCAGGAGCGGTTTTTGCCACAGGGAAATGATCAGGGCCGCATGTGGTCATGAATCCTGACCCTAGCGAAATGGTTCTGGGACGGCCGGTCGGGCTGGCACGACTTGCCTGTTTGGCGATCCTGCTCGGTGGCGGCTTGGTCTTTCTCTCATTAGCCCAGCATATTGTTCTCCCGGTGGTCGTCGCCATCCTCCTCTACTTCCTGTTTGGGCCACTGGTCCGCATTCTCACCAGACTGGGCATCCCCCGGTTATTGTCCGCTGCACTGGTGCTGGGCTTATTTCTGAGTGGGCTTGCGTGCGCGGTGTGGTGGCTCGCCGGGCCGGCCGGCCAATGGTTGCAGCGGCTGCCACAAAGCATGGAAGTACTCCAGTCCAAGCTCTCGTTCTTCCGCCGCCCCGTCCAACAGGTGGCAGCTCTGGCCCAGACGGTCGAAGATGCAACGGCCTCAGCGGTCGGCACCGTGAAAGTGACCATCGCGGATAGCAACTGGACCCAACTCCTGGTCAGCCATGCGCAGATCTGGGGTTCTAATCTGCTCTTCACTGTGATTCTGACATTTTTTCTGTTGGCAGGTGGGGACGATCTCCCTCAGCGGCTCAGCCGCGCTTTGTCTTCCGGGTCCGCTAGCGGTGATCCATTGGCAGATAACCTGCGGCAGAAACGGCGAGCCGAGGTTCTGACCGTCTTGCTGGAATCCGAATCGGCAATGTCCGGGTATCTGTTGACGGTCAGCGGGATCAATCTCGGGCTTGGTATCGCAGTCGGCCTGGGTTGCTGGGGCCTGGGCATGCCCAATCCCCTGCTGTGGGGCTTCATGGTCTTCGTCTTGAATTACATTCCTTACTTTGGGGCTATCGTTGGGATCCTGGTCCTGGCAATGGCGGGCCTCCTCAGCTTCGACACCCTCGCCCAGGGCCTTTATCCCGCGGGGTTGTATCTGCTGTTCAACCTGCTCGAGGCTGAATTAGTCACGCCATTGGCTTTGAAGCAGCGTTTCTTTCTCGATCCCGTAATAACCGTCATCTGGACCGCTTTATGGCTGTGGCTGTGGGGCGTTGCCGGGGGCGTGCTCGCCGTGCCCATCCTGGTCTTATTGATCACTTTTGCTCGCCATTTTCCGTCCTTGCACGCGCTGGTCATTGTCGCTTCCCCGCGCCCGCGCAAATCTCCTCTACTCCCCCGTCTGCCTCAGGTCGATCCGATCTGAGGCGGACATTGCAAACCCGTCTGGGCCTCACCGCCCAGCATTTCAAACCAATACAAGGATACTTCTATGTTTCGCACTGCTTCTCTTGCTTCCACTTTACTCCTAGCGGTCGCAGTACCCACTTTTGTCCAGGCAGAAGATGGCGCTTTGCGCATCGTTCCCCAGATCCTCGTTGGCACCAGCGGTTTTGAACCGGGCGTCGCCGTGGAATTCGGTATCGGTTCAGCGTCAAGGTTGATCTTGCGGCCAGAGGTCTTCGTCAGTGATGATGGTATTGGCGGCGGCGCCGCTATCCTGTGGTCGCTAGCAAAGCCGTTCGACTTAAGCGATCGCAATGATTTTGCCGTCGGTCCCCGCCTCGTTCACCACAATGCTGACGAGCACGGCTTGGAATTCAGTGCCATGGGCATCTGGAGCATAGGGATCGGCAGTAACCTCAACCGTCGCCATGCTATACAAATCATTGGCGCCCTGGGCGCAGTCGACGAGATCGACGATGACAACAATGATAACAATAATGACGACGGCATCGGCTTCGCCGCGTCTGTCGGTGTGGGTTACGCGTATCGCTTCTGAATGGCCATCCGGGCCGGGTGTGCGGACGCTTTCGTCCGCACACCCGGCTTTCGGTTTCACTTCCGCAGGCTGAACATGTCTCATCTTTCCCTCTCCCGTTGGTGGATCGCCGTTCCACCCTGGCGACGTCGCCTCCGAATAGCGGTGGGAATCCTGCTGATCGTGGTGCTGCTGGTGCGGCTTGCCGCGCCATACGTCTTGAAATCGATTCTTGAGCGCGCGCTGGCGTCTACAGATGGCTTCCGCGGTACGATCGGTTCGACGTCGCTGTCCTTTACTCAATTGAGTTATCACTGCGGTCCCGTCCATCTGGAAGGGATCGATGCCCGTAATGGCAGTTATTTCCCGCTCGTGGACGTGCGCTCGTTGACGGTTGATGTGGATTGGGCCAATATTTTTTCCGGCCCGATCGCCGCCACCTTGACGCTCAATGAGCCCGTTTATCACCTGTACCTGGACGAGACGAAGAAAGGCTCGGAACTGCTGGTCCTGGGGTCCGCGCGACCGCCTGCAGGTCCCGCGTCAGAATCTTCCGGCGAGGCAGGAAAAGCTGGAAAGGCCGGAAAGCCCAAGCTGGAACGCTGGCAGGATCACCTGTCCAGGCTGGCGCTTTTCCGTCTCGACACCATCGACGTCCGTCAGGGTTCCGTCTTGGTACACACCGTGGATGGGAAAGCCACCCTGGGCCTGACCCAGATCGATGCAGGGGTAATCGGCCTAGTCACGGGCATGAACCCGCAGCGCGCGAAAGCCGCTTTCCATCTCGACGGCTTGGTCGCGGAAAGCGGCATGCTGCATCTCGAAGGAGAAGTGGAACCGTTGGCGACCCAGCCTGATTTTACCGTCAAAGCGTCGCTCGAGGAACTTGAGCTGCCCCGCCTGAATCCTCTCACCAGCCACTTCAAGCATCTCACGTTCAAAAAGGGGCGTCTCCTTGCCTATGTTGATCTCGCGAGCACGTTGGGGCAAGTACAAGGAACTTTGAAACTGATATTCCGCGACCTAGATATCGCCACGTTCAGCGATAAATCCGGTTCCCTGGCGGTGACGTTGTTTTGGAAAGCGGTTGTGCCGATCGCTGAAAATATCCTGGAGAATAGCGATAAGAGTCAGCACGCCGCAGTGATTCCCTTGGATGGCCCCTTGGAGGATCCGAACACCGATACCTGGGATGTGATGGTGAGCATCCTCACCAATGCGTTTATCCGGGCCATCGTGCCCGGTTACGGACGGTCATGAAACGGTGGTTGCTGGCACTTCGGCAAAAACGTTGGGTTGATCTTCCCTGGCGAGTGGGTGTGGCATGGCAACAGGATCGGGTGGCGAGTATGGCGGCATCGCTCTCGTACTACACCTTGTTCTCACTGGCTCCATTATTGCTGATCGTCCTCGGCGCACTGGGCCTGTTCGTTGACCGCAGTGTGCTGGATGTGCATGTTCTCGTGGAAATCCGCCAGTTGTTGGGCGACAAGGCGGCGACGGGAATCCAGGCCGTTCTCGAACACGCGTCCCAACCGGGGAATGGTGCCGTGACCATCGCGATCGGCACCGTCATCCTTGTTTTCGCGGCAACCGGCGTCTTCGTCGAACTCAAGCGCTCTTTGAATATCATCTGGCGGGTCGCCGCTCCTGAAGGCGGCGGGGTGAGGATTTTGATCCGGCGGTATTTTGCGCCGATGACCATGATCGTGGGCATCGGTTTCTTGCTCCTGGTGTCACTGCTGTTGAGCGCAGGGCTTGCAGCCATCTCCACCTTTTTCGGCGACCGCTATCCCGCCGCCGTCCTGCTCCTGCGCGGCCTCGACCAGGTGCTGGCCATCGGCTTGGTGACCGGACTCTTCGCCTTGATCTATAAAGTATTGCCTGACCTGAAATTGGCCTGGCATGACGTGTGGTTCGGCGCTGCCGTTGGCGCCGTCTTGTTTGTGATTGGCCGCGCCGTCATCGGCATCTACCTGGGTCGGGCAACTATCACAACCTCCTATGGTCCAGCGGGATCCTTGGTCGCCATCCTGGCCTGGGTCTATTATTCTGCGCAAATCATGATGATCGGCGCCGAATGTGCGCGGATCCGGCGCGAATACGTGCGTGGGGACTACAACCCATCCACGACCGTCGTCCCCGCAAGCATCAGCACGGGGAGTACCTGCGATTTGCAGGAGAAAAGCGCCTGATCCCCTCCTGTGGTTCGGTACGATGGTTGCTCGGTGAATAAAGATAGACCGCCGCAGACCTGATCTGCATCAGCGCCATCGGCGCGTGCTTATAGCTGCGGTGGGCCTGTTATTTTTTTCCTGCTGTTCTGGACCATACCCATGCCCCACCTTTTTCTCAGCGTCTGTGCCGCCGTGTGCCTCAGTGCCTCCTCGTCTCTGGCGGCTGTGGAAACCAGGGACATCGATAAACGCGATATCGCGTTTCTGGTTGCGGCGACTCAGCACAGCTTGGCGATGGTCCGCTGTGCAGAGATTGCGGTGGCGCGTGGCTTGATCGGTGATGATCTGGACTTTGCCGTGATGATGATCAGTGATCATACGCGCATGGTTCAATCCATGCAGGAGCTCGGCGAAAAATTGAGCTTGGATCTGCCAGTGATTCCTGACCTGAAACACCAGGAACTGATCGACACGCTGGGTTCATTGTCAGGCCAGGACCTCCAACCCGCGTTTCTGAAGATCGTTAAGGATGATCAGGAGCAGGCGGCAGCAGATTTCCGGAACATGGCCAAGAAAGCCACCGATCCTCGGATCGCGTCTTTTGCCGCACAGAACCTGGACACCTTGGAAACTCAACGCAGTTATGCCAAGAAACTTCTTGTCAAAGACTGACCGGACCTCACCTACTCACCGGAGACACACCATGCCATTCCTCCCGAATAAAAAACCCACTCCCGCTAGTCCAATGACCCGCGGCCCGTCTACAGAACCAGATCAACCCCGGCTGCATGACGCCAGCCGCTTGGAAGACCATCAACTCCCCAGTAACGCCCGACCCGGCGAGGCGCAACAACGTCCGAATTCGACTTCCTTCGAACGCGATGCCATTGATGACATCGAAGATCGCGAAGAACCACAACAGATGCGCCGCACTGAAACGGCTCCGGTTGATGACGACGAGGCTTTTGACGTCGACGACGCCGATGATCTGCTTGATCTTGAAATGGGCCTGAAGCCCCGCGAAAACGAGACCAACGATTAGGAATCCTTGGAGTGGAACAGGAAGGACGGTGTCGTTAATCATGGCGCAGTTCTCAAGCGAAGAGATGGCGCTGATTTCAGCGCCATTTTTGCTGAAGTGGCGCCATCCCCGTTCGGCGGTGCGGGCCCGTCGCCGCATCGATCGATCAATTCATGGCCTGTGGGTCTCGGACGATTGATCGGGGAATCATGACGTTCGCGAGTTGGTGTTTGGTCGTCGGCGGGGTACTGGTGCTCATGGCCCTGGCCGGATCGGTCATCCGGCGGATCCCGCTGTCGGCAGCAATAATCTACATGGGCATCGGGTACGCCCTCAGTTCGGCCGGGGCCGGCCTACTCGTAGTGGACCCGGTAACCAACGCCAAGTTCCTGGAACACCTGACTGAGGTTGCGGTCATCGTCTCCTTGTTCACCACTGGGCTGAAACTCCGGGTGCCGCTGTCCGACCGGCTATGGCGATTCCCGGTCCTGTTGGCAACGGCCTCGATGACGGTGAGCGTCGGGCTGGTAGCCGCCGTCGGGGTGTTCGCCATCGGGTTGCCGCTCGGGGCGGCGGTGCTGCTCGGAGCGATCCTCGCCCCCACCGACCCGGTGCTTGCGGCCGACGTCCAGGTGAAGCAGGTCGGCGACCGCGACACGCTGCGGTTTTCCCTGACCGCCGAGGCCGGACTCAACGACGGGACAGCGTTCCCGTTCGTCATGCTCGGCCTGGGCCTGCTCGGGACACACGACCTCGGGGCCGGCTGGTGGCGCTGGTGGACGATCGACATCGCCTGGGCGATCGCTGCCGGATTGGGGATCGGGTTCGGGCTCGGCACTCTGGTAGCCCGATTGGTGCTCTATCTGCGAAAGACCCATCACGAGGCGGTCGGGCTGGACAACTTCCTGGCCCTCGGGGTCATCGCTCTCGCCTATGGCTTGGCCGTTGTGCTCGGGGCCTGGGGATTCTTGGCGGTGTTCGCCGCCGGATTGGCCCTCCGCAGCGAGGAAATGCGGCTCAGCGGGCGCCGCCCGGCCGAGGACATCAAAGAGGCGGACGGCAAAGAGGCGGACGCGGTCGAATCCGAGAAGGCTCCGGCGTACATGACCGAGTCCATTCTCGGGTTTAATGAGCAGGTTGAGAAGCTGTTGGAGGTCGCTGCCGTGGTGGTTCTCGGGGCACTCCTGGCCTCCACCCAACCGACGTGGGCGGCCGCCGGGCTGGCGGCGGTCTTGTTCCTCGTCATCCGTCCGGCGTCGGTGTTCGCCGGGCTGGCCCCGGTGCGAAGGGGCGCAGTCCGCAGGTGGTTGGCCGGATGGTTCGGAGTCCGCGGGGTCGGGTCGCTGTACTACCTGTCCCACGCCACCGGGCTGGGGCTGCCGGACGGCCTGGCGCAAACCCTAGCCGACCTCGTCGTGTGGACCGTCGCCCTATCGGTGGTCGTGCATGGGGTGTCGGTCACCCCCATCATGGACCGGTACGGCGCCTGGGCCGAGCGGCGAAAAGGACGAGGCGGCGCACCTCTTGCCCCGCAGAGGTAGGCGAAACAATCGTCGTGTTCTATGCACGCGCTGGATCAGCGGATAGCATCAGCCATTGATAATTTCCCCACCGTTCACATGCAGGGTTTGGCCCGTTACATACGATGAATCGGCACACGCCAGATAGATGAAGGCGGGCGCCAACTCGTCAGGCTGTCCTGCGCGTTTCATCGGCACGGTGGAGCCAAAGGTCGCGACCGCTTGCGCAGGAAACGTCGACGGTATCAGCGGCGTCCAGACCGGTCCTGGGGCGACCGCATTCACGCGAATGCCTTTTCCCACCAGGGCCAGAGCCAAGGATCGCGTCAAAGCGCACAGCGCGCCCTTGGTGGCCGAATAATCGAGGAGTTTTGGACTGCCGCGGTACGCCGTGATCGACGTCGTGATGATAATGGAAGCCCCCTTCTTGAGATGGGGCAGCGCCGCCTGGGTGAGGTAAAAACTGCCGAAGACATTTGTGCGAAAGGTGCGCTCGAGTTGCTGCGGGGTGATATCCCCAATGTTTTCCTGCGGGTGTTGTTCGGCCGCATTATTGATCACGACATCGAGGCGTCCCCACGCCCGCACAACGTGTTTGACCGCCCGTGTGCAGGTGGCGGGTCGGCCAACATCACCGGCAATGGCGAGAGCGCGTTGACCCGTAGCGGTGATGAGCGCAAGCGTGACGTTGGCGTCCTCGGTCTCTTCACGGTACAGGAACGCCACGTCGGCACCTTCCTTGGCTGCTGCCACCGCAACCGCGCGGCCGATGCCGCTGTCGCCACCGCTGATAAAAACCACCTTGCCGGTTAATTTCCCACTCCCGTGATACCGCGCGGCGGAATCCTCGGGCTGCGGACGCATGGGTCGGGTTCGGCCTGGCCGCGTCCGTTGGTGCTGTGCAGGGCGAAGTTTCTTCTTTGCAGACGTCTTGGTCATGCGATGGCTCCGACTCCAGCAAAGTTCACTTGATGCCAACGGGATCCACCCGTCATGGAGGTACCATGCAGGCGGGAATTGCAGGATGACATGCCTGGGCCCAAATGGCATTGCATCGTGCAGAGCTCACGGGGCAAATGGGACCGGTTCACCGGGGATCTGTTTGGCATTGCGCGTGCTAACATCCCTTGTCGTCACCCATCCACTCATTCCAGGAAAATATCCTATGACTTACTCTGTCTTTGGCATCGCCACCAGCCATGCCCACCTGCGTGACATCATCATGCGCCTGGATGCCGCCGGTTTCCGTCGCGATGACCGCTCGGTCATCTTTCCCGACGAACTCAGCTCGCATCCCCTCGCCCACGAAAAGAATTCCAAGGCCCCCGAAGGCGCCGTGGCTGGCGGCCTGACCGGCGCTGGCGTCGGTGGCATTGTCGGCCTGCTGGCCGGAATCGGTGCTTTGGCCATTCCAGGCGTCGGTGCGCTTATCGCTGCCGGGCCGCTGCTTGCGGTTCTCAGTGGCGCGGCGGTCGGCGCTGCTGCCGGCAGCCTCACCGGTAGCTTGATCGGCCTGGGTATTCCCGAATTCGAAGCCAAGCGCTACGAAGGACACCTCAAAGAGGGAAATATCCTCATTGCGGTGCACGCCGATGATGGCGATTGGAGCGATAAGGCGAAGAAGCTGCTGACTGACGCTGGTGCGTTGGATGTGGCAGTTGCCAAGGAAGACTCCAGCGTCCCGAAACGGGCCGAAGCTGCCCGTCGCTGATTACCCGTAATACCGCCGCAATGCCAAGTCCCCGTCGACACGGCACTGCGGCGGCATTTGTGCCGCACAGATCCTTGGTCAGAAAATAATCCGCGGTTCGCTCGTGCGAAGACGGATATTTTTTGACCAGGGATTTTTTAGTAATGGTCCGTCGCTTGCGTCGAATGTATCAGGCAGCCGGCGTCATTACGCCGGCAACGACTGGGTCCACTGCTGATAGCGTACTCGAAGAATCGGTATACGAAAAAGCCAGGCCGTCAGGCCTGGCTTTTTCATGAACGGCGTTCGGTTGCCTGCTCGTGGTCCTGGTCTGCTATTTCGTGTCGTAAGCGCAGGCCCGGTCGGCCCGATGCAAGGCGCGGAAGGCGCGGAAGGCGCAGGGGCAGCAGGACTCCCACAAGCGTTCCGCAACGCAGCAGATGGCTGGCGCGGTCACGTGTACGGCATGAAATAGCAGACCAGGACCACGAGCGCGAAGGCCAATCATGACACCGTCGCATTCAGGTATCCATGCTGCCGAGGTGCACTTCCTGGGCGCCATTGCGGACCAGGAGCGTTTCAACAACCATCGCTTGATCGACATCCTCGGCGGTAATCGCGAGCAAGATTGGTTCGTCGGCTGGATTATCTTCCGCAGCCAGCACGGCGGGCGACGGCCGGCCGTACGGCGATTGATACCCTTCGCCGTGACGCCGCTGCATTCCCGTCAACACGGCACGAAGAAGAATCCCCAGCAGTGATCCTGCCGCCCAACCCACGGTCATCAGGCCGGCGATAAGCAAAGACCCGCTCGAGAAACCCAGCCCCACGGTGTCGGGTCGGAGGACGACATACAGTCCGCCGGCCAAACCAGCAAACAGGCCAAGTCCGACGCCAGCTATCGGGACAAGGGTCATAAACGTTGTCGAATTAGAATGGGCGCGATCAGCAGACTTTTCATCTGGTGTCGGCGCCGCACGGAGGGTGGAACCCGGGCGCAGCAGGCGCCCCATGCCGGCAGGAATTGTCCGAATAGCCATCGGGGCAATGCCAGCTGCTGATAGCACGGCGAGAATACCCGAGCGTTCCCGCTCATTGCGAATAATGGCGTTGATGGTGATACTCATGGTGTGCTTCTTTTGAGAAAGAAAGTCTCGGCTGTCGCCATTCTATTGGCGACTTTCGGAGAGCATTTTTGAGACAAGGCCGCGGCCCCCCTCCCCATTCACCCTCCCCATCTGGGCCGCGATGGACCAACACGGGGAAGCAGGGGGGGGCCGCAGCTGCGATTACATCACTCCGCCAATGGCCAGGCCGATGAAGGTGCCTTCGTGGGTGAGTTCCACATTGATCGCATCGGGGCCGATCGAACCGCCATTGTCAAAATCTAAATCCCATTCGCTATGGATCCAGCCGCCGACTACACCAACTTGGAATTGGGTAATGGTCAAGAAAATACCCCCCTGAATACCGTATTCCCAGACCAAGCCGAGATCGGAATCTTCGCCGCCAACTTCACCCCGGCCAGCACCAGCGCCGATGAACGGCGTCGCCTCGACGTGGAAGATCCGGCCCAAGGCAATGGCCGCGCCGATGCGGGCATCAACGGTCAGGCTTTGAAAACGATCGTCATCACCGGATCGATCTTCTTCCAGGTGGGTGTAGGCTAGGGCGCCACCGAAGACGAAACTAAATGGCATATTATTGCGACGGCTACCCGATAAGGCGACGCGGTACGCCTGGTCGGCATCTTCTTCGCCATCGACTATAATGTTTCCGCCACTGCCAAGGTCGGTTGCCCAGTCGACCGATTCAGGGCCCTGCGCGACTTCCAGACGAAACGCATTGATGCCTGCGCCATCATACAGGTCTTCTGCGCAAGCGAGGCTGCCGAACGCGAGGGCTCCGGTTATCACGACGAGACGGGACGAAAGAGTCAACATGGTGCCTCCAAGGGCAATAAAGTGAGTTATGTGCAAAGGGAACGAGAATTCGCTCCTCACTTGCCATGTATTGCACGATCCATGCCAAGAGCATTGGGCCGTCCAGCTGAGTTGGTCATGCAGATGGCGCTGACAATGCCTTCTTCGTCCTGCAAAGTGCGTGATCGATCACGTTGTGTACTCCGCTGAAAATCTCCCGCTCCCCCGGGGTAACCAGGGCCAAGCCTTTGCTGACAGACTTTTAGCATGTACCCTGCGACCCTGTGGACGGCGAACGCTAGGCGGGAATGTGAGATTCATAGCCAGGGTCGTTGCAGAGAGTGGAACAGAACGAGTATATGGAACGTGGAGCTTGCGGCAGCACTCGCGGCCTATTCTGTACTCCCAACTCAAGCGGAGATTGCGGAAACGACTCACCGCAAACCAGCGTCCATCGTGGATCCGTATTTTTTGACAAGGTAATGTATATGCTTCCCCCTTGCCTGCCTGCCGACGGCGGTCAAGCCGGGGAGCGCGAACAATTCGACTATCAGGCATCCTGGGTCGGCGGCTTTTTATTTGGATCCGTCGCCGGAGGTGCTGCTTTCGCCTGGTCGGCTGCATATTGACGAACCAGCGGCATGATGAACTGGGACCAACGTTGCAGGGTTAAGAACAAACCCATTACCCGCCATGGACGCTGCGCTGAGCTCGCAGCGGTCTGTGAAGTCGAAGGATTATCGCCTGGTGTTGACGAATTTGATGAATTACCACTCTTTTGCCAAGACCCTCGCGCTCCGGTACGGGCACGGCGCCCCATAAAAAATCCACCAATCAACCCAAATCCCACTCCAAGCCAGGGTACCCGCGCCCGTGCCAATTCCTGGACGGGCTGCCAGGTTGAGCGAAGGCCCTGCCAGCGGATATGGTGTAAGACCCGCAGACGACGGTCCGTATCATTCATGGTGGTCCACTTTCACGTTCGTGACTGGCGTGGGTGTGTTCAAGCTCTGCAAGAGCTGCCTTTTCGTGCTGGATTTGCCTGAGTTTCATGAAAGTGAACGGAGCAGCCGTAAACAAGAGATACACGAGGATGCGAATCGGCCCGGGTTCATCCCACGCCGATATGCGCGCAAGCCAATGGGCCGTTTCATGCGCTAAAGCAATGTATCCGACCACCGTTGCGATAATCGCCGCGACGCCCACGACCAAGCTGAATACAATCTGGCGAAAGGCGATTCGCAGTCGAAACACATTGGTGTCAACCACCAATCGGACGTAGCGGACCGCTTCGCTGCCAAAATCAAGCAGCCTCTGCCCCAACCCCTCGAAGGGGTCGGGGCGAGGGCCTGGATCTGGGGGTGGCGACGTCGGACCCGGATCAATCGGCATGTCTTACCGCCGGCTTACCAGAAAGCCGATGAGGGCGCCGACGCCAACAGCAACCATCGCTGCGCGCAGCGGATTGGCTTCGATGCTGTCGCTGACGCATTCGACGGCGGCGCGACTTTTGTCAACGGCACCATTTTTGAGGTGGGTCATCTTTTCGCCGGCCAGCTGACGTGAGAGGCTGACGACCTCTTTGAAGTCGTTTTTCAATTGGCCCATTTTTTCGTTCAATTGGGACATTTCATTATTTTCAGTGGCAGTAGCCATGGGATTCTCCTTGGTCCACTGAGGGACCGAGATGGTGATTGATCAAACATTTTACAGCCACCGTGGCAGAAAAGTTCGACCGTAGTGACGACAGCCCCACCACGGTGGAGCTGCTTCACCATCGCCTTCCCGGTAATGCCGGGGGCAGCGAGCGGTAAAGTCGCAGATCATATGCAGTTTTCGTGCCAAGCCGTCTCGCTCAAACTTTTGCCGTGGATGAGCCGCCTATTTTCGCCCCCAGAAGCATTCCTTCTGACGCTGAGAGCCTCAGGTCGGGCCTCCTCTGTTCTATTCTGAACACCTGTGCAGGACTTCCGCTTGTTTCATCCTGCACTCTGCAGGGAATTTTCTTTCATACGCTGGACATGCCTACGTATTTTTCGTCTGGTCGCTTCGATATGCGCCAGGAGCGGTGAGGGAGACTTTGCCAATCCATCCATTGGTCTAAGTATTGGCACGATGACTGCTCGTCTTTTTATCGCAACGCCTTTGTCCGCTTCCTTTCTTTCAGCATTCATCATTTCACCTTTCATCCCGATCGGCATCCCATGACGACCATCGCCCAGTCCGAAGCTCTTCATCATTTGGCGGGACTGGTTGATGGCATCGACATCGCTATGGTGGTCACCCGTCGCGCAGATGGCACCCTGGAATCGCGGCCTATGGCCACCCAGGCGGTGGATGAATCCACTTCAAGCCTGTGGTTCTTTGCTTCGCGCAGCTCCCATTTTGTCGAGACCGTTCGTGCCGATGGACTGGTAAATGTGTCCTACGCCCATCCAGGAAAGCACACGTATGTCTCTGTAGTAGGCGAGGCGAGCGTGGTCGACAACGAGCGTCTTCGCCATTCCCTGTGGCGTGAATCCTACCAACTGTGGTTCCCCGGCGGCGTCGATGATCCCGACCTGATTCTCGTCCGCGTGGCTATCCTCTCGGCTGACTACTGGGATTCACCGGGAAATGCGATGTCGCGGCTGATGGGTTTCGCCAAGGCTTTATTTACCAATGACCGCTCGGATCTTGGCACCCAGGGTCACGTAGAATTTCCTCCTGGAGGAACTCCGCGCACTTGAACCGCACGAGTTGCAGGGTGCAGGGTGCATCCTGCATTTTGCGGTGCCAGCCCGGTTCGGTCCCTGCGGATGATGGCAGGCGTTCATTCCTGGGGGCCTGCCCTGCGTTGGCACGGATAGTGCTCACCTAAAGTGTTACCCTCTCGATCGATGGATACGACCCCAGTCCTGGTACCGCAACGGTAATCCGTGTGTATGCGGACTCTGAACCTGCGAAAGAATGTAGACAACCATGACTATTCTCACTCATCTCCTCGCTGATCACCATCGCCTGCGCACCCTGATTGCGCGGCTCGAAAAAGCCTCCGGGGAGCGCCGCCAGCAGGTTCTTGCCGATCTCGGTCATGAATTGGCCGTGCACGCTAGCCTCGAAGAGGACCTGCTGTATCCGCTGCTCGAGCGGACGCCGCTGAAAAAGAAGGCCCGCCATGCCTATGAAGAACACCACCTGATCGACGTCCAATTCGACGAATTGCTCGTCTTGGATAGCGGTGATCCGGTCCTCGGCGACAAGATCCACGTCCTCCAGGAAATCCTCACCCATCACCTGGATGAAGAAGAGGAAGACGTGTTTCCCGTGGTGGAAAAGCACCTTTCACAGGCGGGATTCGCAGCATTGGACGTCGATTATCTTGCCCATCGCGAGACCCTGGAAGCCGAGTTCAGTGCCCACCCGCCGAAGTCTTGTCAGGCCTGGGCCGAACGCCGGGCCTTGAAACAGCGCTGAGAGTTTCTACACCCTTCCCTCCCACCTATTTCCCCTTTCAGGAGAAACCATGAATATCCGTACCATTTCCTTGTCGGTCCTTGCCGCCATCTTCGCCCTTGGCCTCGTCGGCTGCGGTGAGAAGGAAGTCGATGTCAAACCGGTTGACGGCCCGATGGAAAATGCTGGCGAGAAGATGGACAAAGCTGCCGAAAAGACCGGCGACGCCATTGAAAATGCCGCCGACAAGACCGGCGAAAAGATCGAGGAAACCGGCGAGAAGATGCAGAAGTAAGACCTTATGGTCGTGGGCTGGGCGCATGTGCATCCGGCACTTCAGGCCCCTCCAGAGACTTCTGGAGGGGCTTTCTTGTGAATCTGCTCGGGAATGGGCAATCTCGCATTTGGCGGCAGCTGATGGACTAGAGACCTATCCAATCATCTAGCCCTGAAAAGCAGGGCCAAATGCCTGGACGTGGTTTTCAGACTACTTTTTTCCGTGGTTTTTGCCCTGACCAATGCTGAAACTGGCGAAGCTCGGCAAATGTTGGCATTCCTCCTCGACTCGCGATAACGGATCATCGCTCGGTGACGCAAGAGAAAGCCAGGAATCAGTGTCACGTAAGGCCGCCTGGCTCTGCATCACCTGGTCTGCGAGAGAGGCAAGGTCGTGCTCCATTTGGCGTAATAAAGCGATGGTTCCCTGGACTTCCAATTCGGCCACCAATTCCTGCTGGAGTACCTGGACCACCGCGCGGGCCCGAGTATCACCGGCCGGTTGAAAGAAATGATTGCGCAGATATTTGGCTATGCGCGCTGCCCGATTGCGATGACGGCCCTCCACTTCGAAGAGCCAGCCGGGGGCCTCGGGTCCCAACCGATGCCGTGATTGGGCATACAATTCTGCGGCCTGGGTGTCGAGATAGTGCAGTCGACCGAGATTCTCGCAAACGAGGGTAGGGACGACGGCAGAGGAAGCGTGTACGGTCATGGCAGTCTCACGAGAGATGGGTAAAGAAGCGTTCTGCGTCCCTATGTCGCGGGTACCGGCTCGATACGACGGTGGACCAAACCATCCCAGCAATCCGCCCCGGTAATGGGAATCTCAAGCAGACGCAGATTAGAATCTTCCGGCCCTCTTGGAAACCAGGCGCGAAGACCGTCAGGCCAGTGCGTAGCGGAGGTATACGGAATTTCCGCAGGTCGGAGGCCACGACCGTGCAACACCAGATGGCGACCCGTCCGGGCGGGTATGATGACCAGAGCCAGCGGATGCTCGGTAATTATTTTCATGGTCGCCATAGCGCGCCGGCTGCTCAGCAACCACAAGGTGGCCGATTCATCGAGGCTTTGAATAAGCAGCGGACAGCTGCCCATTCCAGCGGGCCCCCCCGCGATGGTCAGGATGGCAGTGCTCGCATCTCCCAATAATTCACGCAAGCGATACGCGAAACTAGCCGCAGCCGGCAGATTTCTGTCTATTTCGGTGCCAACAGCAGAGCTCATGTCGACTCCGCTCCGCTGCACAGAGCGCTGATCTGAGACAGACTTTCTTCGAGGCGGCTCTGAATTTCGTCTTCGAGAAAACAGCGCGTTTCACAGGTGACTCGTTCGAAGGCATCCAGACAGGCGCGCCAGCCCGCACGCTCGCAGGCAAGCAATTCCTGGCAGACGTTGGCCAAACCAATTTCGCCACTCCGCACGACGATCGCCTCGGCCCAGGGAATAATGCCACCTGACGGTTCGACCCCGGCTTTGCGCAAGCGAACCAGCAATAATGTCTGGCAAGCATGGTGGGTGTCGCGGATGGCAGCCAGTTCCGCGCGGTGGGGCACTACCTGCTCCAGAGCCCAATCATACGCAAGCACAGCTCCCACTTCGCCGCGATAAAGGGCCTCGAGGGCTTGATTCGACTCTTCAACATCTGATTCGGTAACCGGCATGGTATTCCTTCGTCAGTGAACGGTCCGACGCTCACTCGCTGGGTAGGGTGCGCTCAGCATTCTGGAGGGATTCATGGTGGCGAGCGACGATCGGCGTCCACGCGCTTGCAAATGCTTTCACGTCGGGATCCGTCATGTCGCTGTCGGCAGCATAGCTCAACAGTACCGTCATGCGGGAAATATTGTCCAGTTGATCGTCGCGATAAATAGCGAAGGCCCGATCAGGATCGGCTTGACTCAACACATCCAGTCTCCCCGCGATCTCCGGTTGGAGCATCTGGATGCCGGTGTTTTTGGCTTTCATCACCGCCATCAGATCATTGCGCATCTTGCTAGCATCGGTCTTCAGAGCGCCCATTTGGCCCGCCCAGGGGTGATTGACGCTATGGATTTCGGCTATTTCCGTGGCTGATATCACATATGCAATGCGGGCGAATGTTGACTGCAGAAATTTTGCATCCTGCTGGTTTAATGCATGGGCAACACGTGGTTCCGGCTCACTGGCCGTGAGCGCATTCACTGCGCCGCCGGTCAGGAATGCTCCTAACACCAAATAAGTGGGGATCAATTGCGACATGAGATACTCTCCTGAGTGGGAATAGTGCCTGTTATTCACCTGCCGCGATCAGACAGCTCCGCTGGTTGATTCGTTAACCAGTAGGGAACCGCAACTGCCGCGGCAGGATCCATTGCAGTCGCTCAGGCGCGTACGCCTCGGAACAGGCCGACGCCACCGATGATGGTCGCCAACAGACCGGCAATCAGGAGGGTCAAGGTACGCGCGTCGGGCGTCCCCTTGAAAATATTGCTGAAGTTCGAACTGACCGAGTCGCCAGCAAACGCAGCAAATATCAGAAGAACGATACCGACAACGAACAGGGCGATAGAGAGTGACTTAGGCATGGGATTGTCCTAGTGAGAGAGTGGAACGAAATGCGGCGGTACACGCTCGCACTAACGCAGCATTGCGTTTCTCGTGCCAATGGTCAGCCCTCCTTCGGCTGGCAAATTCCTGCATCGCGCACGATTCCGCGGTGGTTATGGATGCACGCCGCAGTTGGGGCGCTGCCTGCGCGCTCTGCTGGAGCTGCTGGTGCTGCTGGACGGGAAATCCGCCCCTAACGACTTCTGCTGTCACTTTCCCAGCGCAAGGAAGAATGGGGCGCGCGGAAGCGGACTCACCGGAAACAGGCCCACTGTTATTATGACGTCCCCCTGGGCTCTGATCGTGCAATCGGCAGGCGCAAAACTGAGCCGTCCCGCTGCCTTGCAGGAAGTTCCCGGGCGCGATCGCCCGTAACGCAGATTCGCCTTGGCATGACCGTTGCAATTACTGTAGCACGAAGCCCCTCTGCGCCGCGCCGCCGCAGCCGCACCGATTGGTGAACGTCCCGAACCTGGAGCCCCGTCATGGCTGAAACCACTCTAACGCGCTTGGAAAAAGCCTGGATCACCGTCCTCATTGAAGGACAAAGCACCTGGGTCGAATGCCATCAATTATGGCGCTGCCGCGGCCCGGACGGCGGACAGGAGGCGGAGGATCGCGCCCTGTTGCGGCGTTACCGCGAGCGAATCGCCCGCCTGCGTCAGTATCTCTACGCCCACCGGACCACCCCGCTGGAAGGTACCGGCCTGTGGTATCGGGTGGTCACTGCCATGATGCGCGCCAGCTGCCGGGGGCCGCGTTGGGGAACCGCCGCGGGCTATGCGCTGGTCACCGGTGCCGAGCAGTGCATGGCCACCCTGGGTCGCTTGTTCAGTCCCGCTGAGGTCCGCGCCATTCTCAGCGACCAAGCCATCCAGGGCGATGGCGAACCCCTACCCAGCCCCGCCGAAGACGCAGATCTCCTGCAGCGCATCGTTCCCGGTGTCGGACATGCCTGAGCCCCACATCGGGGCGGGGTCATCGGTACCTCACGAGGGTCGTCTCTGTCGACTTGCGCGCGCCTTACACAAACGTCTGGATGGTCCGGCGCCACCGCGACCCCTGTGGCAACGTCTGGTATTTCCCCTCCTGGGCGTGCTCTGCATGATGGGCGCTGTCGTCGGGGCGTTGCTGCCGATTCTGCCCGGGTGGATTTTCGCAGTCCCCGGTTTCCTGCTGCTCGCCTGCATTCACCCTCGCTCTGAAGAGGCCGTCCGGCGCAGGTTGGATGCCGGCATCGGGCGCATCGTTCAGCGTTGTCAGCGTAAGTCCGACGAGCGAGCAGCCGTGCGCAGCACGGTTCCGGAACCCCCCCAGCAACCGCCGGCTCGCCACTCGTCCGTCTCACGGTTCTAGCCGCGTTGGCGCCCCCGGCGCCGGGCTCACCAGGGTGTTCCCAACTACGGACCGACCGCCGAGTACCTCGGTCATCTCACCACGGTCGCCGGCCATCACGGGCAAAGCCCAGGGTGGCGCAACCCTCAAGCGCTTTGCATTTTGCAGGATAAGCGTGGCGCCAATTCCT
>Ga0209490_10001988_pt1 | contig 19574 bp, 10 predicted proteins | sample MAT06_FD_187209 | JGI IMG/M metagenome (GOLD analysis project Ga0209490, IMG submission 187209) | Freshwater microbial communities from Lake Fryxell liftoff mats and glacier meltwater in Antarctica - MAT-06 (SPAdes) (version 2) | ecosystem: Environmental > Aquatic > Freshwater > Ice > Liftoff... | reverse complement strand
GTCAGACCAACCCTGATTCAAGACATCCGAAATTTGGTCAATATGGTGGTGGCGATGGTCCTTATCAAAGTACATTCTACATGTTCCATTTGACCGGAGAAAAAGGTTTTGATGATCCTAGGGTAAGGTACTACCTGTATCGTCAGACAAGAACAAATCCGACCGATCCTGATAAATTGAGATGCTTGGGAGAAATTGCTCCAAGCCATTATTTGGCAGGAGGATTTCCTTTTTGTTTGCCTGACTTTAGCCCTACAGGCCGAGGTTATTGGGGAAGAGACCACTTGAACAATGAAGGTATTCCACCGGATGGTTTTGAAAGAACCATGTTTGGAATATATCCTGCAGGCGGAAGGTTTGATGAGAATTCTGGTTCTCCTGTCAATTCTCCTCTTTTAGGTGCACTTGGTGCAGGCATTCAACCCATCATGTTGTCTGCTTTTGTGGACTTTATGGTAGCTGAAGCCATTCAGACCCTTGGTGTCCCCGGTGATGCAAAAGTACGGTTGGCAAGCGGTATCCGCAAGCACATGAATTTTGTAAGGGCATTTGCCCTAGCCACTCCGGAAGCAGGCAGAGTGACAGCACTCCAGCCAAATGCTATTTGGACCAACTTGGTTGACGGTTATGTAGCGGCTGTAAATACACAGTGGGATGCTGCACCTGCCAACAGAAAAATGACTTTGATTGCAAGGGAATATTGGTTGTCTCTTTTCGGAAACGGTGTGGAGGCTTACAACCTTTACAGAAGAACCGGTCAGCCTAACAACATGCAGCCTGCTCTTGCTGTTGATCCGGGATTGTTCCCGAGGTCTTTCTTGTACCCGACAGATTTTGTTGTCACCAACAAAAATGCTCCCCCACAGAAAGCCAATCTTGGTCAGAGAGTATTCTGGGATACCAATCCTGAAGGTAACGGCTGGATTAACTAACCTCTTAAATTGTTAAAATATGAAATTGATAAAATATAGTTTAGGAATGTTAGTTACCATGATGGTTTTTATAACCTCATGTACTGACTTCGTTGATCCGAGGATTCCATATAATGACTTTGATACTGGCGCATATTTAAGGACCGTAGCAAGGACTAGTGATACATTTAATTTCTTCGACCTCCCAAATGCAAAATTTGACATTACTATAGAAGGGGTTGATGCTGAAAATGGAGCGACTGTTCAGTCAGTAGAAGTAAGGGTAAGACGTAGAAGATTGATCCCCGGAGTAGGTCTGGCGTATGTCCCGGTTGCTACAGGTGGCGTGGTCAATGACATCTTGGTGAAAACCCTTTCTGCATCTGACTTTGCACCAAATGACGTAAGCAAATTCTTGAGAGCGAAAATCTTGGTAACTTCTGCAGAAACATTTTCTGCCCTGGGAATTACCCCAGCCCAGGTCAATGGTGGTGACGTGTTTGAATTTCGTCTTAAGATGACTGACAAAAACGGTCGGGTCTTCAATGATGTGAACGCAAGTGCAGATGTTAAAGGTGGTGCTTTCTTCGCTTCTCCTTTCTTGTACAACGTTTCGGTAATTTGTCCCACCGATTTGGCAGGAACTTTTGAATTCACTTCTTCCGAAATGAGTTCTGGATTTGGTTCATGTCCCGGTTCCATCACAGGAACCGCTACGTTTACTAGGGTGGCAGGTACAACTTCTTATGGAGTTTCTGATGGTACCTTTGGATTCTGGCCTTGTTATGGAGATGCCTTTGATGGCACGAGCGCTGTCAGACTCAATGATGCCTGTGGATCTTTGTCATTCTCAGGATCGGATAAATATGGTGATACCTATACCTTTAACTTCATAAGTGTTTCTCCTGCCGAACTGGTATTTACTTGGGTCAATACATCTGCTGAAACAGGCAGGGTTGTCTTGAAATCCAATGCAGGCAAACCATGGCCTGCGGGATTGAGATAAAAAATGACTTATTTATAGTATTTTAAAAAGCAGCATCTTCGGGTGCTGCTTTTTTTATTTTTGTTCTTTGGTTCTATTTATTTGGTTCCACCACGAATGTTGCGTAAACTTTTCCGCCTAAGAGAAAAAAAGTAAATGATTATCCGCAATGATGCCACTAAGTTTATTTCGAATCTCCTTTGATGCGGATAATCGTCGATAGTCCATAGACGACAGTCCACAGCAGATCCAATTGAACTTCAAGCCTTGTTTTATTTGGTTGGTGGCAAGAAAGCGTACAATCATAATAAATATTGATTTATTACGCCATTTTATAATCAATACCATATTTCTAATCAGGTTGTTTTCAATTTTTTTATTGATCTTAATAATTACCCCTTTCTCAAAATTCAGGTAAGAACTATTTATTTTGATTGATTTCTTTCCTTCGAAAATTCATTTGTATAAACGGATAGACGGTTTTTAATTGTCTATTTTTGAATTTACATTTGTCCTGTTGACAACAAAACCAATGGATAAATTCTCCTATATCTCAAATGCGCACGTAGCTTATATCGATGAGTTATATGCTGATTACAAAAGCGATCCTGAATCTATAGACCCGAGCTGGAAAGTTTTTTTTGACGGCTTTGATTTTGCCGTGACAAAATATGGGGAAGAATCCGATTCAGTACCTACCCCAAAAAGTCCTGAACCTACCAAAGAAGCTGTAAATGGTTCATTGCTAACTCCAGGAACCATCATGGATATGGAGCAATTGCCCAAGGAAATCAAGGTTCGCGCGCTTATCCATGCTTATCGATCACGAGCCCACCTCAGGTCCAAGACCAATCCGGTAAGGGAAAGAAGGGATAGGAAAGCGCTGTTGGATATTGAAGATTTTGGTTTGGATCGAAATGACCTCAACACAGAATTTCAGGCAGGAAAGGAAATCGGGATTGGAACAGTAAAACTCTCCAAACTGATTGAGTCCCTGAAAATCATCTATGAAGGGGCAATCGGTTTTGAATATACCTATATCAGGGATCCAGAAATGTTGGATTGGTTGAAGACTAAGTTTGAAAAAGAGGCCTTGTCATTCAATCCTTCGGTAGAAGCCAAGAAAAGGATTCTTTTTAAATTGAACCAAGCCGTTGTTTTTGAGAATTTTCTTCATACCAAATACCTTGGACAGAAGAGATTTTCTTTGGAAGGAGGGGAAAGCACGATCCCATTTTTGGATGCTGTCATCAATACTTCTGCTGACTACGGCGTAGAGGAAGTGATGATCGGTATGGCGCACAGAGGCAGACTCAATGTGCTTTCCAATATCATGGGAAAAACATACGAACAGATTTTTTCTGAGTTTGAAGGTACTGCGAAGCCGGACCTCACCATGGGTGATGGCGATGTCAAATACCACACGGGTTACTCCAGTGACATTGTCACTACCGGGAACAAAAAGGTCAACCTGAAGCTTGCCCCTAACCCTTCCCACCTGGAAGCGGTCAATCCTGTAGTCGTCGGATTCATGAGGGCAAAGATTGATTCCCAACATAAAAATGATTCCAATAAAGCACTTCCTATAATAATTCATGGGGATGCTGCTGTTGCAGGGCAGGGGATTGTATATGAAGTCACACAGATGGCAGGATTGAAAGGATACAATACCGGTGGGACCATCCACTTTGTGATCAACAACCAAGTTGGGTTTACGACTGATTTCGACGACGCAAGGACTTCAATTTATTGCACAGATGTAGCCAAAATCATCGATGCGCCTGTCATCCACGTCAATGGTGACAATGCGGAAGCGGTTGTGTTTGCGGCCAATATTGCAGCTGAATTCAGACAGATATTCAAAAAAGACATTTTTATAGATATGGTATGCTACAGAAGGCATGGCCATAACGAGTCTGATGAACCTAAATTTACCCAGCCGGAACTGTATAATATCATCTCCAAGCACCCAAATCCACGGGAGATTTATGTCAAAAAATTGACTGAAAGGGGGGATATAGATGCAGAGATTGCCAAGACAATGGATGAAGAATTCAGGCAATTGCTTCAGGACAGGTTGAATCTGGTCAAAGAAAAGCCTTTGCCATACCAATTCACCAAATTTGAGAAGGAATGGCAATCCTTGAGAAGGTCTACTCCTGAAGATTTTGACCAATCCCCAGACACAGCAGTATCCCTTGAAAGCATTGAAAAAGTAGCGGAAGCTTTGACTACTATTCCAAAGGGATTCAAGCCGATCAAGCAAATTGAAGCGCAGCTGAAGCAAAGGAAGGACATGTTTTTTACTGCGAAATCCCTCAACTGGGCAGCAGCTGAATTGTTGGCATATGGAACTCTCCTCTTGGAAGGAAAGACTGTCAGGATCACAGGACAAGATTGCCAAAGAGGGACCTTTTCCCACAGGCATGCGGTGGTCCATGACGCGAATACAAATAAACCGTATGACTTTTTGAAAGAACTCAAGGACAGCAAAGGGCTTTTCAGCATTTACAATTCTTTGCTTTCTGAATATGCCGTTCTTGGATTTGAATACGGGTATGGCATGGCTAGCCCACATTCGCTTACGGTATGGGAAGCCCAATTCGGAGATTTTGCCAACGGCGCCCAAACCATGATTGACCAGTTTATTTCTTCAGGGGAATCCAAATGGGGAAAAATGAATGGCATCGTGTTGTTGTTGCCACATGGATATGAAGGTCAGGGACCGGAGCATTCCAATGCCAGACCGGAAAGATTCCTTCAGCTTTCTGCCGAATACAACATGGTGGTGGCCAATATCACCGAGCCTTCGAACTTCTTCCACCTTTTGAGAAGACAACAGACGTGGGATTTCAGAAAACCCTGCGTGGTCATGTCTCCAAAATCATTATTGAGACATCCAAAGGTTGTTTCTCCTCTGGAAGAATTTACAAAAGGTGGGTTTAGGGAGATATTGCCTGACTTTACGGTTGACCCTAAAAACGTGAAAAGGGTAGTGCTTTGCTCAGGAAAGATTTATTATGACCTGGACGAAGCCAGGGAAAAAGAAAAAGTGTCAGATGTGGCAATTTTCAGGATAGAACAGCTTCATCCTTTTCCAAAAAAACAGATAATGGAAGCCCTTGAGGCCTATAAAGGTTCCGAAATCGTATGGGTACAGGAAGAACCTGAAAATATGGGTTATTGGAATTATATGTTGAGAATGCTGTACAAGGAATTGCCTATGGACATCATTTCAAGAAAGCCTTCTGCTTCTCCGGCCACAGGGTATAATAAAGTCCATGTGGAAGAACAGGGCAAGATCGTCAGGAAAGCCTTGAAACTTTCATAATCCTTTTCTTGTAGGAAATATTGTTTTCCTGCAAGGAAATTATTTTATGATGTCAAACAAAACTTTGCCGCTTCAGGCCTTAAAAAAAACAGAACAATGAACCTAGAAATGAAAGTCCCGACAGTCGGGGAATCAATAACCGAAGTCACCATTGGTCAATGGTTAAAAAAAGACGGTGACCAAGTTCATATGGACGAGGTGATCTGTGAGTTGGAATCTGACAAAGCCACTTTTGAACTGACAGCGGAAGCAGCCGGTACTTTGAATATCAAAGCCCAAGAAGGGGACACACTGGAGATTGGGGCAGTTATTTGCGTGATCGATACAGTTTCACATTCAGAAAGCAAAGAAGAAAAAACTAGCGTTATGGAATCAAAATCAAGCCAAGAAGGCAAAACAGGTGAGATCAAAGACATGATCGTGCCGACCGTCGGAGAATCTATCACTGAAGTGACTTTGGCATCATGGTTGAAAGCAGATGGTGATTATGTGACTTTGGACGAAATCATCGCCGAAGTCGATTCCGACAAGGCTACCTTTGAACTGCCTGCTGAAGCCAACGGAATACTAAGGCATGTTGCCAAAGAAGGAGATACCCTTGAAATAGGTGGATTGATCTGTAAAATCGAAGTTGTCGAAGGTGGCGCACCGGTTGCTGCAGCTCCAGCAGGCGCAACACCTGAAAGTGCAGCACCTGCTCTTACAGGAAACGAAACCTATGCTACCGGGCATGCTTCTCCCGCCGCTGCAAAAATCATTGCAGAAAAAGGACTTAATTCTGATGACGTAAAGGGAACAGGCAAAGATGGACGCATCACCAAAGAGGATGCAATGGGTGCAGATTCAAAACCTAAAGATGTTCCAAAAGCAGCTGAAGTAAAACCATCAACGCTCAGAGCTGAGTCTGCTTCTGCTCCTAAAATAGCCGGATCGAGAGAAAGCAGAAGAGAGAAAATGACTTCACTACGAAGGACTGTTTCCCGAAGATTGGTAGCAGTGAAAAATGAAACGGCCATGTTGACCACTTTCAATGAGGTGAACATGGGTCCTATCATGGATATCCGCAAGAAATACAAAGACCAGTTCAAGGAAAAGCACGGCGTCAATCTTGGCTTCATGTCCTTCTTTACCAAAGCTGTCTGCGTGGCACTTCAGGAATGGCCTGCTGTCAATGGCATGATCGATGGCAATGAAATCATCTACAATGATTTCTGTGACATTTCCATTGCTGTTTCTGCACCAAAAGGATTGGTAGTGCCTGTCATCAGGAATGCTGAGGCCATGACCTTTGACCAAATCGAAAGGGAAGTAGTCAGGTTGGCAACCAAAGCCCGGGACAACAAACTGTCCATAGAGGAAATGACAGGAGGAACTTTCACTATTACCAATGGAGGCGTATTTGGATCCATGATGTCTACGCCGATCATCAACGCACCTCAGTCTGCCATCCTAGGCATGCACAATATTGTCGAAAGACCAATGGCCGTCAACGGTGAAGTAAAAATCCTTCCAATGATGTACCTGGCCCTTTCCTATGACCACAGAATCATCGACGGAAGAGAATCAGTCAGCTTCCTGGTCAGGGTTAAGCAATTGCTCGAAGACCCGACAAGGTTGTTGTTTGGAGTGTAAGAATAAGTACGAAGTTGGAAATACGATGTCGGAAGTAAATTGTACCAAGAACCAAGGATTTAAATAGTCGAATAAAAAGGTCCGTAGTGAAGAAATTGAAGTGAAGAAAATTTAAAATCCAGCTAAATTATCATTTCGCTTTAACCATTCTAATTGTGCATAGGTACAAAGAGTTGAAAGTTTGTCAAACTGAAAATGAGTTTGAATATTGATAATTAATTTGGATTATGAATTTCACATAATTTAATTATGAATGTCCTTTTCCAATTCAAGAATAAACGAATACTAACCTAATGTACTTGGTACTTTGTACTATTTACATGATACACCAAAAAAATGTACGACGTCATAGTAATCGGTTCAGGCCCCGGAGGATATGTAGCAGCCATCAGGGCAGCGCAATTGGGTATGAAAACCGCCATCATTGAGAAATATCCCACCTTGGGAGGAACCTGCCTCAATGTGGGCTGCATTCCCTCAAAGGCACTTTTGGATTCTTCTGAGCATTACCACAATGCCGCCCATACTTTTAAAATCCACGGAATCAACCTCGACAACTTAGAGGTAAACCTCGAGCAGATGATCGCCCGCAAAGCCGATGTGGTCAAGCAAAATGTGGATGGAATCCAGTTTTTGATGAAGAAAAACAAAATCGATGTCCACCACGGTTTGGGTTCTTTTGTAGATGCCAACACTGTAAAAGTGACCAAAGAAGATGGCACCTCAGAAGATATAAAAGGAAAAAACATCATCATTGCCACTGGATCAAAGCCAGCTTCCCTTCCATTTATCAATATAGATAAGGAAAGGATCATCACTTCTACCGAAGCGCTGAAGCTGAAAGAAATCCCTAAACACATGATCGTCATCGGAGGCGGTGTAGTCGGGTTGGAATTGGGTTCTGTTTATGGCAGACTCGGAGCAAAAGTATCTGTAGTGGAATACCTCGATGCCATCATTCCTTCCATGGACCGCACAATGGGCAAAGAACTCCAAAAGTCATTGAAGAAATTGAATTTTGATTTTTACCTTAAGCACAAAGTCGTTGCGGTAGAAAACATTGGCAACGAGGTAATAGTCAAAGCCGAAAACAGCAAAGGGGAAACCATCGAAATTAAAGGAGATTATGTTTTGGTTTCCATTGGCCGAAAAGCATTTACTGCCGGATTGAATGCCGAAGCGGCCGGGGTGAAAATCTCTGACCGTGGCCTTGTCGAAGTAGATATGCATTTGAGGACAAATGTGTCCAATATCTACGCCATCGGTGACGTGGTAAAAGGAGCAATGTTGGCGCACAAAGCCGAGGAAGAAGGAGTATTCGTCGCTGAAACGATCGCCGGACAAAAACCTCATATCAATTATTTATTGATTCCTGGAGTAGTTTATACTTGGCCGGAGGTGGCGTCGGTTGGCTATACCGAGGAGCAGTTGAAAGAACAAGGCATTAAATACAAAACCGGGAAGTTTCCGTTTATGGCCTCCGGTCGTGCCCGTGCTTCTATGGATACAGATGGGGTCGTCAAAGTATTGGCAGATGCAGCGACAGACGAAATACTAGGTGTCCATATGATCGGTCCAAGGACTGCCGATATGATAGCAGAGGCGGTGGTTGCGATGGAATTCCGCGCATCAGCGGAAGACATCGCCCGTATGTCCCATGCGCATCCGACTTACACAGAAGCCTTCAAAGAAGCCTGCTTGGCAGCAACTGACAACAGGGCATTACATATTTAATGTCTAAACCTTTGAGGTCTTTTTTCCGACCTCGAAGGTTTTCTAATTTGATACACAACCTTTGAAGTCTTTTTTTCGACCTCTGTTTTTTAATTTGATACACAACCTTTGAGGTCTTTTTTTGACCTCGAAGCTTTTCTAATTTGGTATACAACCTTTGAAGTCTTTTTTTCGACCTCTAAGGTTTTCTAGTTTGATACAAGACCTGTCAGGATTTTAAATCTCACAGGTTTTTGGTTTTGGTATCCCCAAAAATTGAATATAATGATACCGCAATATTTTTCCCCAACATTTAACCCGGACTTAAAGCCGGCAAACTTTTCAATATTTATGAATATCCGGTATCAAATTTTACCCTAATGAAAAATTCAGGGTCAAAAACAATCACTTGTTCCCGTGTGGACAGCAGTTATTGAAAAAGGCTTTATCTTCGTTTCCATGAAAAAAGTCGAAGACATCCTCAAATTAGGTGACCCTCGCCTATATGAAAAATGTGATCTCGTCCTGAAAGAAGAACTGCCTTTGGTTATTGATTGGGTCAAGGATTTACATGAAGCAATGGAAGATATCCGAAAAAGATATGGCTTTGGAAGGGGGATTGCCGCGCCACAGTTGGGGATCATGAAGCGGCTTTTTTACCTGAACCTGAACAAACCTTACGTAATCATCAATCCTGAAATCAAAAACCAAAGCCCAGAGCTATTTGAGCTTTGGGACGACTGCATGAGTTTCCCCAAGCTCCTTGTCAAAGTCAAAAGACACCGATCCCTGACCTTGGAATATTTGGATGAAAATTGGGAAAAGCAGTCATGGAAGGTAAAAGGCCCTATCTCAGAACTGATCCAACATGAATACGACCACCTAAACGGAGTGCTTTGCACCATGCGGGCGATTGATGACAGGTCATTTAAGTGGAAGGAGTGATTATTTTTTAATCTTTTATTCCTACTTCCCTATTCAAAATCAGGGAGGCAGGAAAATTCTATTTTTTTTATTTCAATCATTTGGCTGAAGCTTTATGTTTTTTCCTCTGTCACTTTTGTTTTGAAACAAAAAGTTAGAAAAATTTCAAGAAATTTTAATCCTATCCGCTAACGGCCACCTCCGGTACATTCTCCACTAGAGCCAACGCCATTCTACGGTCAGGTAGAGTCAAACAATCTTTCATCCCTTTTTTCTATATGGTCGGGCTACTTTAATATATTTCACTAATTTTGCACCAATTTAGCCGTAAGTATTTAAACTCTTAAAACCTCTTTTGGAATGCCTAAGGATACTAGCATCAAGCACACTCTCATCATCGGTTCAGGTCCCATTGTCATCGGTCAGGCTTGCGAATTTGATTACGCAGGCTCACAGGCATCGAGGTCATTAAGGGAAGAAGGCATCAAAGTCACTTTGATCAATTCCAATCCTGCCACCATCATGACCGACCCGGTGACTGCTGATAATATTTATTTGCTGCCTCTTGACAAAAAATCCATCATCAAAATCCTCCAGGAACATCCGGATATCGATTCGATTTTGCCCACTATGGGGGGACAGACAGCGCTGAACCTTGCCATAGATTGCGACAAATCAGGCATTTGGGAGAAGTACGGCGTCAGGATGATCGGAGTAGACGTTGATGCCATTGATACTGCCGAAAACAGGGAAAAATTCAAAGCCCTAATGGAAAAAATCGGTGTTGGCGTCTGCAAAGGAGATACCGCCACTTCTTTTCTCCAGGGAAAAGAGATTGCCCAGGAAATTGGATTTCCCTTGATCATCCGGGCTTCCTACACACTTGGTGGTGCGGGAGGGGCTTTTGTGGAGAAAGAGGAGGATTTTGAAAAAGCCTTGGTCGCAGGACTTCAAGCCTCTCCTGTCCATGAGGTGCTTATCGAGCAAAGTATCACAGGATGGAAAGAATATGAACTTGAAGTCATGAGGGATAATATCGGCAACATGATTGTCATCTGTTCGATCGAAAACTTCGATCCGATGGGTGTGCATACCGGCGATTCGATCACTGTCGCACCGGCCATGACTTTGCCGGATACAGTATACCAAAGGATGAGAAACCACGCCATCACGATGATGAACAGCATCGGGAATTTTGCGGGAGGCTGTAACGTGCAGTTTTCTGTCAGCCCTGACAATACTGAAATCATCGGAATCGAAATCAACCCAAGGGTATCACGGTCATCTGCTTTGGCCTCCAAGGCGACTGGATATCCGATCGCCAAAGTGGCCGCAAAATTGGCAGTAGGATACAATCTTGATGAGTTGACCAACTCGATTACAGGCAATACCTCCGCGTTTTTTGAACCTGCCATCGATTATGTGATTGTCAAAATCCCAAGATGGAACTTTGACAAATTCAAAGGCTCCGACAGGAGATTGGGATTGTCCATGAAATCAGTGGGAGAAGTGATGGGCATTGGCCGCAATTTTCAAGAAGCCCTTCAAAAAGCCTGTCAATCTCTCGAAATCAAAAGAAATGGATTGGGTGCGGACGGAAAAGAACTCCGGGACCAGCAGAAGATTTTATACAGTTTGGCAAATCCGAGTTGGGACAGGCTGTTCCATATCTATGATGCCTTCAAGCTGGGAATTTCTTTCAGGACTATCCATGACCTGACCAAAATAGACAAATGGTTCCTCCGACAGATAGAGGAATTGATCCATATAGAAGATCAGATTGAAAAATTCAATATCAATACCATCCCAAGAGAACTGATGGAGATGGCCAAGAAAAAAGGCTATGCAGACCGTCAATTGGCTCATTTGTTGGGATGTCTGGAAAGCGAGGTTTTTACCAAGCGCTACGACGAAATGGGAATCAAGCGGGTTTTCAAACTTGTGGATACTTGTGCTGCTGAATTTGATGCCAAGACACCTTACTATTACTCCACTTTTGGGGAGGAAAATGAATCGGTGGTATCCAAAAGGAAAAAAGTCGTGGTTTTGGGCTCAGGACCCAACAGGGTCGGGCAAGGGATTGAGTTTGATTATTCCTGTGTCCATGGGGTTTTGGCCGCCAAAGAGTGCGGCTATGAGACCATCATGATCAATTGTAATCCTGAAACAGTTTCGACTGATTTCGATATTTCGGACAAGCTATATTTCGAACCCGTATTTTGGGAGCATATTTATGAAATCATTCTCCATGAAAATCCCTTGGGAGTGATTGTTCAACTTGGCGGACAGACAGCGTTGAAGCTTGCTGAGAAGCTGGATAAATATGGCATCAAAATCATAGGAACAAGCTTTGAAGCATTGGATTTGGCTGAAGATAGGGGAAGGTTTTCAACCCTTCTGAAAGAAAATGACGTGCCCTATCCGGAGTTTGGTACCATCCACAATACCGACGAGGCGCTTGAATTGTGCAAGACCATTGGATTCCCGCTATTGGTAAGGCCTTCTTATGTTCTGGGCGGACAGGGGATGAAGATCGTCATCAACGAAAAGGAACTTGAAGAGCATGTCGTCAAAGTTTTGAGGGATATTCCCAACAATGAAATTCTTCTTGACCATTTTCTGGAAAATGCCATAGAGGCTGAAGCAGATGCCATTTGTGATGGCGAAAATGTGTATATCATTGGCATCATGCAACATATCGAGCCTGCCGGCATCCACTCCGGGGATTCATATGCGGTGCTTCCTCCATACAATTTGGGGGATTATGTCATGCGTCAGATAGAAACCTATACCAAAAAAATCGCATTGGCACTTCGGACCGTAGGTCTGATCAACATGCAGTTTGCCATCAAAAATGACAAAGTATATGTGATAGAAGCCAACCCTAGAGCATCTAGGACCGTTCCCTTTATCTGTAAAGCTTATCAGGAGCCTTATGTGAATTATGCCACCAAGGTGATGTTGGGAGAGAAAAAAGTAACAGACTTTGAATTCAATCCTGTAAAGAAGGGTTATGCCATCAAGGAACCGATTTTCTCTTTCCACAAATTCCCGAATGTCAACAAAGAATTGGGCCCGGAAATGAAATCAACCGGAGAAGCCATTTATTTTATTGATGATTTGATGGATGATTATTTCTTGAAGATTTATTCTGAGAGAAACCTTTATTTGAGTAGATAATTAATTTCAGACATGAGACATAAGACAAGTGACACATGAAAGTCTCACGTCTTATGTCTCACATCTCACATCTAAACATGGGATTTATTTTCAAATTTCTTCTAATTGCGATCGCCTTGTCCTGGATATTTTCCAGGTTGCTTCAATTCTTTGTAAAAAGTAAACTGAAGCAGTTCGTGGACCATGCCAATGACCTGAAGCGGGAAGATGACAGGAGAAGCAAGCCTACGGGTGCAAATGTCAATGTCGACCATATTCCAAAAGAATACGAACAAAAAAGGTCTAAAGAAATCAAAGGCGGTGACTACATCGATTATGAAGAAGTGAAGGATTGATCCTTCACTTTTTGCTTTACCCTTTTATGGATTGCCACTCAGCCTTGAGACTATCGAGGATTTTTGAAACTTCTTCAATGGTCTCATCGACCACTGATTTGTTTTCCTCCTCAAGAACAGTCAACAATTCGACTCCGGTGGAGGTTGCTACAAGGTCCTTGAAATCAAGATTTAGACCCACACCCTTGAGGGCATGGCCGGTTTGTTTGACACCATGCAGGTTTCCTTCCTGCATGTGGCTGATCAAGGTGTTTTTTAACTTTTCTATATTGGCGATACTGACATCCAGCAATTCCTTGTAAAACTCAGGATCCGACAACCTGTATTCTTCAAATTTGGAGGAAGCTATGACTTGGGAAGTGTTTGGAGAGGAATCAAGGTATTTTTCGATCATTCCGGATATATCTGATACCAACACCGGTTTACTCAGATAATCATCCATTCCCGCTTCCTGACATCTCTGATATTCTCCTTTTACTGTGCCGGCAGTCAATGCGACGATGGGAGTCCGGATATCCTTTTCTATTTTTCTGATTTCTTTTGTAGCCTCATAGCCGCTCATTTCGGGCATTTGGATATCCATAAAAATCAAATCAGGCTTTTCTTTTTTGTATTCCTCCAAAGCTTCCAAGCCATTGAATGCCTCAATAACCACTGAGCTCGGTAATAGCTTTTTCACAATCGCTTTGGCAAGAAGCATGTTGACGGGATTGTCATCCACTAGCAAAACCTTGAAAACTTTGCTGGGATATTTCTCTTTTTTTGAATTGGAAGGTAGGTCGCTACCACTCATTTTTTGGTCCGTTTTTGGGATTACCATTTCTTCAGACACCGGTAAGTCCAACTTGAAGTAGAATTTGCTTCCTTTTCCCAAGGTTGTCTGGAGTTCTAGTTTGCTTTCCATCAGCTCCAGTAATTTGCTGCAGATGGTAAGACCAAGACCTGTTCCACCATATTTCCTCGTAGTGGAGTTATCTTCTTGGGCAAATGCTTCGAAAATGGTGCGTTCTTTTTCTTTTGAAATCCCAATCCCGGTATCCTCCACAGAAAAGATCAAGGGCATGATTCCATTTTGGGAAAGGGGACCGTCTACTTTGACAGTGAGGTCAATGTGTCCTTGGTGGGTGAATTTTCCGGCATTGCTCAACAGGTTGATCAATATCTGTTTGATCCTCGTGGAGTCTACATAAACCGATTTTGGAAGTTTTTCATCGAGTTTAAGATTGAGCTTCAGGTTTTTTTCGTTGGTGGTAGGCTGTATGATTTTTAGGGTGTCAGTCACCAATTCTTTGATATTGACCCACTCAGGGCTCAATTCAAGCTTGCCTGCCTCGATTTTTGAAAAATCCAAAATGTCATTGATCAAATCCAAAAGAAGCGTTCCTGATTGCAGGATGGAATATAAAAACCCTTTTTGGTTTTCATCCAGGTTGGTTTTCATCAATAAATCAGAAAAACCAATGACACCATTCAATGGTGTTCTGATTTCATGGCTCATGTTGGCCAAAAACTCAGATTTGGCGATACTTGCTTCATTTGCAGCCTCCATGGATTTGACAAGGTTTTTTTCCATGGTTTTCCTTTCGATGGCATTGGAGATACTGTCTGCAAAGCTTATCAACAACGCCGTTTCGGCCTCACTCCATTTCCTTTCAATGGTACAATCATCGAATCCCACAAATCCCCAAAAGTAATCCTCTACATAAATAGGGATAAGGAGGATGGATTTGATATCCTGACTTTGCAAGAGCTCTTTCAATTCAGGGTCATCTTCCATTTGATCCACGATGGCCTGATAAAGGTTGCTTTGGGCCATGACCCTCGAGCCTTCCCCAAACATCCCAACGGGCAGTCCCTGTAGATTTGGGTTGTTGATTTCAGCAGGTACTCCCAATGCACTCCACTCAAATCTCTGCGAACTTAAAATATTCCCGTTTTCATCCAGACTGTTTTCAAAAAGGTAGGCCCTGTCCACTGTGGCACCGTCACCAAGGAGTGTAATTGCTTTTTGGGTGGCAGTTGCAAAATCATGGTTGGAAAGTAATTCTTTGGTAGCAAATGCAATCGAAGTCAGCATTTTCTCATTTCTGACCAAATTGTTGTTGACATGCTGCAATTTCAATTCATTAGCCTTGATAAATTCCTCCGTGGATTTTTGCTCTGTGATATCCCGAAAAAATAAATATTGAAAATTTGTTGATTCAGGGTCAAGTGAATCCTTATCAATATTTTTAAGTTGAATCTCAAAGATTTTATTATCTGAATGGGTCACCATTTCAATCTTGGTATTTGTCGGATTGGATAGAAAAAGGCTCCCCATTTCCTTTGAAATCGCAATCAACTGGTCTTTTTTATAAATTTTATGGGGGCTTAATTTCGAGAAAAATTTCCTTGCAGTGTAGTTCATTGCCACCACATCCCCCATTCTGTCCAGGATTAGAATTCCGTCAGAGATATTTTCAAAAATTGTTTTGAAAGCAATGGGATTGGCGCGGAACAACCGGTATTGGAACAATGCCCAAAATAGGGTAACACCACTGATAGCAAGGCAAAACGGAACAGGGTCAAGGCCAAAAGGATAAAAACCGAATACCACAAACAAATAGGCAATCCATGGGATCAAAGTTCCAAATAGCATAATCAGCACCTGCCCCCTGTATATCTCTGGAATCGAAAACAGCATTCTGAAAAGCAAGAGGTTGGAGAAAACTATCAAAATCGAATTGTAACTGGCGTACATCCAATGGAGTATACCCCGGTCAAGAGAAACAGACAAAAAATATGGGTTACTGGCTGCCGAAATTTCTTTGTAAAACAGGTGGTGGAAATCATTGGTAAATACCATCAAAAGAAAAAAGGCTGAAATCCCAAAGATCAGCACGAGCCAGTTTTTGTTGATGAATTTTGCCCGGTCTGTGTATTTCAATACGAAAAGAAATAGAAACGGGGTAACAAATGCGCCGCCGGTATATTCGAGGATATAAAATAATTTGATCCCTTCGGGAGTAATTGAAAGTAATTCTACTCCATAAAAAAAAGAGTAAAAAAAACAGCTGAACATGAAATAAGAAAAATATCGTTCTCCATGTTTGTTGTTTTTGTTAAATGAAAAAAATGCCAAGATCACAAAAAGCAAACTCGTCAGGAATATTGGCGTGGCAAAGGGATTAAAAGAAAATTGAAAGTTCATAATTGCTTATGTTCAAAAGGGGAAGGGAATTAATGTTTGGGTTTCAGTCGATTAAACATAGTAAAAATAATTCTTTTACCCTCTAAAAAAAACAATGTAAGGTTAAATTAAAATTTGTAAAATAATTATGTAGTATAACTTAATTTTTGATAATTAAATCCAAGTTAAATTGGAATTGTTATACGCTTAATTTTGAATTGTTTTTTAGGTTTTTTCAAGTGGGTTGATTTTTTTTGTAACGGTTTGATTTCCATTATTATAGGCTTGCCCGATCCTATGGAATTGGAGTTTTCGTTTCTGATTGAAAGGATTCTATGTCAAAAAGTCCATTTTTAGCGAATATGATTTGGGAATTTTGAGACATAATTTCCGATTTTCAGGTCTTTTTTGCTTTGGATAAAGATTTGAGGAATAAATGAATGAACCCGAATTAAAGGGAAAACAAACAGAATTGAAACCAACCTAACCAACTATAAAATGGATTTTAAGCAATTCACCATAAAATCACAGGAGGCGATCCAGAAGGCTGCAGAGCTTGCAACTGCCGAGCAGCAGCAAGCCATAGAGCCTGCACATATCTTGAAGGGGATATTCTCGGAAGACGAAAATGTCACTGAATTTTTGTTTAAAAAGTTAAATGTAAATAAAGGCCTGATTGCACAAAAAACTGATGACACCATCAAGTCACTGCCCAAAATAACCGGGCAGCAACCCTATCTTTCAAATGCATCCAATCAGGTACTGTCCAAAGCCAAGGATTATCTCAAAAACTTCGGAGATGAGTTTGTGACCATCGAGCATTTATTGCTGGCAATTTTGGCTGGTTCTGACAAGACAGCCCAGCTGTTGAAAGACAACGGCTTATCAGAAAAACCGCTTATCGAAGCAATCAAGGAACTAAGAAAAGGAAATAAAGTGACTGACCAAAACGCAGAATCCAAATATCGGGCATTGGAGAAATATTCCAAAAACCTAAATGAACTCGCCAAAAAAGGGAAGATTGATCCTGTGATTGGACGGGATGAAGAGATAAGAAGGGTATTACAGATTTTGGCCAGAAGAACCAAAAACAATCCGATTCTCCTCGGCGAGCCGGGAGTGGGTAAAACCGCCATCGTGGAAGGTTTGGCCCAGAGGATCGTAAGCGGAGACGTTCCCGAGAACCTCAAATCAAAAACATTGATCTCTCTCGATATGGGATTATTGGTAGCGGGTGCCAAATACAAGGGAGAATTTGAAGAAAGATTGAAAGCAGTCATCAAGGAAGTCACCGACTCCGAAGGTGAAATCATCCTTTTCATCGACGAGATCCACACCTTGATCGGAGCAGGTGGGGGAGGAGAAGGTGCCATGGATGCAGCCAATCTGCTGAAGCCTGCTTTGGCCAGGGGCGAACTGCATGCCATCGGTGCGACTACTTTGAAAGAATACCAAAAATATATCGAAAAGGACAAAGCCCTTGAAAGAAGATTTCAAACGGTGATGGTCGACGAGCCGGATGCTGCTGACGCCATATCTATCCTCAGAGGTATCAAAGATAAATATGAACTCCACCACGGTGTCAGGATCAAGGATGATGCTGTCATTGCCGCTGTGGAACTTTCGCAAAGGTATATCTCAGACAGGTTTCTTCCTGACAAAGCCATTGACCTGATGGATGAGGCAGCAGCCAAGCTGAGAATGGAAATAGACTCCCTTCCGCAGGAACTTGATGAACTCAACAGGAGAATCATGCAGCTCGAAATTGAAAGGGAAGCCATTCGGAGAGAAAACAACAGAGACAAAGAAACTATCCTGAGCAAAGAAATCGCAGAACTTTCGGAAAAGAGGCAAGATGTAAAAGCGAAATGGGAAAGTGAAAAGGCCGTGATCGTAGGGATCAGAAATGAAAAAGAAAATATTGATAAACTCAAGCTTGAAGGCGAACAAGCCGAAAGGGCAGGAGACTTTGGGAAAGTTGCAGAAATCAGGTACGGTAAAATGGTTGAGGCAGAAAAGAGGTTGGAAAATTTCAAGTCCCAGCTCGAAGAAATGCAACAAGGCTCTCCTTTGCTGAAAGAGGAGGTCGACCAGGAAGATATTGCTGCTGTGGTTTCTAAATGGACCGGGATTCCCTTGTCCAAAATGATCCAGAGTGAAAGAGAAAAACTGCTTCACCTTGAGGATGAACTCGGCAAAAGAGTAGCCGGCCAGCATGAGGCCATTGTGGCTTTGTCTGATGCCGTGAGGAGAAGCAGGGCAGGATTGCAGGATCCGAGTAGGCCGATAGGTTCCTTTATCTTTATGGGGACTACCGGCGTAGGAAAGACCGAATTGGCCAAAGCCCTTGCAGAATACCTCTTCAATGACGACAATGCCATGGTGAGGATAGACATGTCTGAGTACCAGGAAAGACACTCCGTCAGCCGGTTGGTCGGAGCGCCTCCGGGATATGTCGGATACGATGAAGGAGGTCAGTTGACCGAAGCGGTAAGGAGAAAGCCTTATTCTGTCGTGCTTTTGGATGAAATCGAAAAGGCTCACCCTGACGTGTTCAATATCCTACTTCAGGTTTTGGATGATGGCCGTCTGACAGATAACAAGGGAAGGATTGCCAACTTCAAAAACACGATTATCATCCTGACTACCAATATCGGATCGCATCTCATCCAAGAGCGATTTGCTGAGATAGAAGAATGGAACAAAGAGGAAATCATGGAAAAAACGAAATCCGAAGTCTATGATTTACTCAAAAAATCCGTGCGACCCGAGTTTCTGAACAGAATAGATGAGACCATCATGTTCGAACCACTCAATAGAAAGGTGATCCGAAAAATCGTTGATATCCAATGGAGAGAGATACAGAAGCGGTTGGCACAGTCCAATATTGAAATAGACGCTACCAAAGAAGTTTTGGATTATTTGGGTGAAGTGGGTTTTGACCCTAACTTCGGTGCAAGGCCACTGAAAAGGACCATCCAAAAACTGATCTTGAATGAACTGTCCAAGCAGATTCTTTCCGGATATATCAAAAATGATTCAGCTGTTTTGGTAGATTTGGATGCTGAAAAGCAGGTTTATTTCAAAAATGTCGAGCATGCAGAGATGGTGTAGCCCGCAAGGCTAATATGGATTATGGTTGTACGCTATTCTGCCGTTAGGCACATTTTATTTTCTTTAGTGATAGGAAGCCTGCCTGACGGCAAAAGCAGGACCGAAGACCGATGTCACCAGCTTTTTAGCATGTAGACTTGATTCTTATCGTATTAAGGTTTATTTGGCAAGGAAGCGTATATCCAGAATATGGATAGTCAGATAGTGAAGACCTGCATGGAATCAGATTCTGTGCGGGTTTTTTGTTTGATCTTCCAAACCAATATCTTTGAACGGAGTT
>Ga0209490_10001985_pt1 | contig 19580 bp, 16 predicted proteins | sample MAT06_FD_187209 | JGI IMG/M metagenome (GOLD analysis project Ga0209490, IMG submission 187209) | Freshwater microbial communities from Lake Fryxell liftoff mats and glacier meltwater in Antarctica - MAT-06 (SPAdes) (version 2) | ecosystem: Environmental > Aquatic > Freshwater > Ice > Liftoff... | reverse complement strand
GCCCCCACTTTTGCCCCGTCTTCAACTTCGCTTAGATGATATTCTGCCTCGTTAAGTGTTAAGTGCAGAAGAATAGTGAGAAGCGATCGCCCTGATTAGGAAATGAAATAACCTGTAGAAATGCAATTCAGATTTTGGGAAACCTGATCAGAGAGATGGGGAATAGAGCTAAGATTGATTTATAGGTTCTACCGATCCCCTTATGCAAAATCGGGTTGAAAATCCTTAAAAGCTTTACCCTGTAAGCATTTTCACCAAAACAATATGTTTAATCTTGATAAGCCTTGCCTTATAAGGCTTTCGCCCTGATTGAGGTTTAATTACCATAAGGGGATCAGTAGAGCCGGATTTTCTCAGCTTTTTTGCGTTCAGGAATATCAATACAAACGGTGAGCGCATATATTACTTTCCCTGATTCATCAAAAATTGGAGGGCTTAAAACTTCTACAGGGATAGTTTTATTTGGGTGGCGGAACTCAAGATTATTAGTAGTATAAGTCTGCAAATTATACTTAGTAAAGTTACCACATGCTCTGACTGTTGTAGTAGTAAAAATCATTTTTGCATAATTAATATAGTTATAAAAAATGCTTGTAAAAAGAGTATCCCGGAAAAATCTCTCTTTAGATAGATGCTTGTTTTATTTTTTAATAAGGAGAAACTATATAACGTTTCTCGTTTACGTGAAGTACACCCGTAGGGGCACGGCACTGCTTCGCAATATATTGTTCTAGATAGGCCAGACTACTACAAACAGCGACTATATATTTTGCAAATCGGACAGGATGCTTAACATACAATAATAATGCTATATCTTTGTAATTGAAAGTTTTAAGAAACCACAAAGGCTTAAAAAAATCACAAAGCCAACTTTTGCAACATAACCGTATTTGATGGCTAAATCAATTGTTTCAACAAAACGGCTCGGTAGCCAGTTTATAGACTGGTTGCTTGAAGAAGACCGAGGAGAAAAAGAAGGGCCTTACCGCAAGGAAGAACCACATCGCCAGCATTCTTGGTGGCAGGTGATGTGCTTGACTGGTGTAGATTATTTCTCAACTCTTGGCTATCAACCTGGGATTGCAGCACTGGCGGCTGGCGCTCTTTCTCCTGTAGCTACCCTGATTCTGGTTTTGCTGACGCTCTTTGGAGCATTGCCAATCTATCGGCGCATTGCTGCCGAAAGCCCTCATGGTGAAGGGTCGATCGCAATGTTAGAGCGTTTGCTCCCTTGGTGGCAAGGCAAATTACTTGTGCTATGCTTACTCGGCTTTGTAGCAACTGACTTTATTATTACCATTACCTTGTCAGCTGCTGATGCCACAGCCCATATTATCGAAAATCCGCTTACCCCAAATTGGTTTCATAATCAGACGATCGCAATCACTCTTATATTAGTTGCATTACTCGGTGGAGTTTTCCTCCGAGGTTTCAAAGAAGCGATTGGTATTGCAGTAGTTTTGGTGGCAGTTTATCTGTTGTTAAACTTTGTTGTCGTTAGCCTCGGTCTGGATCAAATTTTAACTCATCCAGAAGCGATCGCTAACTGGCAGACTGCACTTTTTGCCCGCCATTCCAACCCTTTGATATTAGTTGGTATAGCTCTTCTCATCGGTACGATCATTTTTACCTCGCTGGTTTCTCGTGTTTGGCGTTCAACAGAACTGCGAGCAGAACGGATTGAAGTTGATGAACTTGTTGGGCAATTCCTTGCGGAAGAGAGCCAGGGAGTAATACGACTAATTGCTAATCGATTGAATGCGGGTGATGTCCAAGAGTATTTTATGAAAGAAAAAGAAGTACGCGAGGACAACCATATTCCACCCAACGATCCAATTCTTTTTCTAGAAATTATGGTATCAGATGCTTCAGAGTTTGCGGATATCATCAAAGTAAAAGGGGTGCAAGTTGGTGATTATCGCATCCTCCGGGCTGAGAGTGCAGCAGTACCTAATGCGATCGCGGCTTTACTACTCTATATTCGTGACCAAACAGGTAAGATTCCCCATGCCTACTTTGGCTGGGTTGAGGGCAACCCTATACAATATTTACTGCGTTTTATCTTGTTTGGGGAAGGTGATATTGCTGTGGTGACTCGTGAAGTACTTCGTCGGGCTGAAAATGATCCCCATAAGCGTCCTGGCGTTCATGTCGGCGGCTAAGGAAGAAAGGGGCAGGGGAGGCAGGGGAAAAGAAAATTTATAGCGATTCTCATTTGAATGGGTACTGGCTAGGGACACGGCAATACCGTGTCCCTACGAGTATCTGTGTTATCTGTATTGGGTTATGGTGAAGCTCACATATAGCGGTTCCCATTCAGATGCGATACAAGATTATATTGTGAGGTGTAGGGGCACGGCAGTGCCGTGCCCTTACGGGTGTACCTCACGTAAACGAGAACCGCTATGACTTCAGGAGTACTCACAATGAATCAAATACAACTGACTTTAAGTATTGTTTACCTGTCTATGACATGCTATTTTCTAAGCAATTGGTTAATATTTTCCATACGTCATCCTACATCCACTCCAGAAGATAAATTTTTATCAGGTGTGATGTTTTTGTTAACAACTATCTTCTGGCCTCTAATGATTCCAATGTCTTGTTTAGAAATGTTTCAAAAAAAGCAAATAGACTTTAATAAAATGGTTCCTGTTTTCTTAGCAATATTTGTATTTAGTATTTCATATTATTTGACCGAATAATTCATAATTAATCGTCATCTTTGATTTTTTTAAATCAGTACACTCCGAAAAGGCTTCTTCCCTACTCCCTGTCTATTGCGCTTCTCTGCGAGACGCTGCGCGAACGCGCACCACGCAAATAATTTTAAAAATCAAAGCGGACTGCTATATATAAAGAGAAGCCGGAGGCTCACAAGTCAACCTTCCGACTTCTTTATACACCAGACTACCTTAACTTATTAGGTAGTCTATTTATTGAATTTGGAATTTTTTAACGGCGTCTGCTGCCGAAACCAGTTGAGCGGCGGGGTGCTGTACTACGCCCACTACCAAAACTACTACCAGAATTGCGTCTGGGTGAAGTAGCTTTGCCAGAGGGTTGCAACGTACTACCACCAAAACCAGAGCCAGAAGGACGGTTATTACCTGTAGTGTTACGCGGTGTATTGCGTATAGTTGAATTTCCCGGATACGATCTTCTAATTGTCCCTGTATTGCGGAATGCAGTGCGATTTCTCACGGCTGCGGGTGGTGCATTATAGCGAGTTTGGTAGCTTTCAACTGCTTGACCATAACTTCCGCCATACCCACCGAAGCCACTTAATCCTCGGCCTGATTGATAGACAGGGGGTACATAATACTGGGGTCTAAACAACATACTACCAATTGCCTGACCGGCCAAGCTACCAGCCACAGACCCAGCAAATGGTGCCCAGAAGTTATTTTCTCGACGGACTACAACCGTTTCTTGTTGTCCTGTTTGGGGATTAGTTTTATTCTCGGTAACGTTGTGGATATACTCGATTTTAAAGTCTTCCGTCAGATATAAAATTGGTTCTCCTTTTTCTACCTTCAGATAGGTTTTCTTGCCCTGTTTGATTTCATCATCAGTTAACCGTGCCATTTGCAATTTTTCGGTTGCAAAGGTTGGGGGATTATTGTTAAGTAAAAACAGGCTGTACTCACCAGTTGCATCGTCGTAAGTAGCTTGTTGTATTTGATACTGCCCGTCACTCAGCTTGGTGTTAGTAGAAGTTTGGCTAACGTTCTTAGCTGGAGGGGTAGTGGTATTTTGCTCTCCTCCCCCACAGGCTACAGTTGTCAGGCACAAACTCATAGCTAAAAAAACGGCTGTAAATTTACGCACTATGGTCATGATCATTGGATTATTGTCCTATCTCCAAGCTTAACAATTTCTCGATGTGAGTAGTAAGTAGGGACTACCCAACACATTATAAAGGAATCAATTCTGGGTAAAATTGCAACAGTTGGTCGCTAGTGAGTTCATCGCCTAACTGTGCTGGCGAGAAATGCACTTGGATTGCTTTTAATCTATGTTTATAATGCAAATTTATCAATGCTTTCAAGCCTTCCTTAAGTGCTTGAATGTTAGAAAGATCAGTTTCCAACTCTGCTACTTCTCCTTCATAAGCTGCTGTAATCATCACAATGACATTCTGGGTTACAGGTATAGATAAAGGTTCATTCGATCTATCAGAACTGTAACTTGGTTCACTGAGATATCTTTGGGCAGAGTCAGTAAATAATTCATTTACGTAATCTCCTGCCTCGCCTTCATCAAAAAATACATCACCTTCGTTAGCAGCAGAAAGCCAATATTCATCGTATTGCAGCAGGGTTTGGCTAATTTCTACCAATCCTTCTCCTAAAACTTCTAAATCGCCATCGACATCGATCGCATCTCGTCCAGCACTATTTAATACTCCCAAAATTGGTGCTACCTCGCCTCCCCCTAAGTGCAGAAATAGGCGCAAGACTACATAACGAGTTCGACCGATCATTTTATTAAAGGTATCGCGCATTCTTTCCTCCAAGTTTTATTTTTTCATTAGTCATCAGTTTAATAACTAATGACTAATATAGTGAAATCCTTTGACAAAATCTATAACCACATTTAACGAAGGCAATATATATTTTGTTGCTTCACTGGATATATCATCATAAGCTGAAGCATTGAGAGCAGAGCGATTAATAAATCTTTTTCCAAATTGGGGATTGTCATGGGCAATCAAAGTCTGGGCGCTGGAATTCGTTAAAATTATTTGGGTTGGTGCTTTACAAAAATTTAACTTTGCCGCTACTTCGATATTTTTTTTCATCTGTTTAATTGTTGTAGCCTGACTCATCGCTTGCTCTACAAGAATATTTAATTCTTTCATATTCTGGGGTGATTTTAGCGATTTTAAATTTTGGTTCACAACAACTTCATTGTTAATCATTTCCACCATTCTGGAAATATTCTTTTGGGTAGATACCGCATCTAGAAAGGGAAGAATCACAATGTAAGCAGTGGGAAATAATGCTTCGTCGCTATCTACATGAAATGTAAAAACAGTTCGACGAGGCCCACTTTCCATGCTTGGGGGTTGTTTCAGCCCCCGGTATTCCTGAGCAATTTGATAATAAGCGCCAGCAAGAGCAAAATTGGCTTCGTGTTCTATGGGCGCATCAACAATAATTCGGATTATTGGCGGTGTTTCGTTGAAAAAATCTCGTGAGTCTTCGGAATGGAAGTTTTGGATAATGGAGCGATCGCCTGCGGGGCTAAGATCAACCCATTCACAAATCATGCCTTCGGTTTTTAAACCAAACCTGGAGGTGGCATAAAGCTTTGCCCCAGTTAATGTTGCTCCTGTTAAGTCAGCACCAATCCATTCCGCCCTGATTAATTTTGCCTGAGTTAAATCGGCGTGGATGAAAATTGTATTCGTTAAATTCGCATTGCTTAAATCCGCGCCAATTAAAGTAGCTCCGCTCAATTTTGCGCCGCTCAAATCTGCCCACCGGAGATTTGCACCGCTTAAATCTGCCCACCGGAGGTTCACCCCGCTCAAATCTGATCCGCTCAAGTTAGCATGTCTGAGATTCGCTTGTCTGAGTTCGGCATCTCGCAAATTTGCGCCGCTAATGTCACAACGACTGAGGTTACTGGCATTTAAGTTAGCCATTTCCAAGTTGGCTCCCGTTAAGGAAGCGCCTTTCAATACGGCTTCACTCAAGTTAGCGTGACGGAGATTTGCTTGGCGGAGTGTCGCCTCTCGCAGATCGGCACTGGTGAGGTTAGCCTCTGAGAAATCGGCGCGACTGAGATCAGCACGAATTAACTCGGCGCGAATCAATGAGGCTCCTCTAAGTTGAGCGCGACTAAGATCCGCTCGAATCAAATTAGCGACGTTGAGACTGGCGTTATTCAAGATGGCGCTACATAAATTCGCGCCACTGAGTCTTGCTACATTCAGCTTGGCATTACTCAAGTTAGCTTCACTCAGATTCGCGCCGCTCAGGTTGACTATACTCAAATTAGCATCACTAAGATTTACGCCACTGAGTTTCGCCCCACTTAGGTTAGCTTCCGCGAGGTCAACACCATTAAAGTTTAAGACTCCTGCCGCGTATTGTTCCAGTAATTCGTCTACAGTCATCGATGCTACCCCTTGGATGCCAACTTTAATAGTTGGTAAAGTCATAAAAAACGGAAGTCAAAATCAAAAATGAATATTGGGATTTTAGGACTGGGACTGATAGGCGGATCTTTGGGTTTTGATTTGCGATCGCAAGGACATCATATCTTAGGAGTTAGTCGCCGTGAATCCACTTGTCAAAAGGCAGTTGCTCTCGGCAGTGTTGATCAAGCATCCGTTGATCTAAGCCTATTGGCAGCCGCAGAGGTTGTATTTATTTGTACACCTCTAGGGCTTATTGTGCCCCAATTTGAGGAAATGATCGCTCATTTGTCTGCTGCTACCGTCGTAACTGATGTGGGTTCAGCGAAAGCACAGATAGTCAAGGCGATTTCTCCCCTTTGGGATAATTTTATCGGCGGTCATCCAATGGCGGGAAGGACAGACAGTGGGATAGAAGCTGCACAACGGAATTTATTTGTTGATAAACCTTATGTACTAACACCGATAGCTACAACAAAAACTAGTGTAATTACGGTTGTAGAGGAAATTGTGCGATCGCTTGGGGCTAATATCTACTATTGTCAACCTGAGCAACATGACCGCGCTGTTAGTTGGATTTCTCATTTACCTGTAATGGTCAGTTCTTCCTTGATTGCTGCTTGTTTGAGTGAAACTGACCCCGATGTTTTGGAATTAGCCCAAAAGTTAGCTAGTTCAGGTTTTCGGGATACCAGCCGTGTGGGTGGTGGGAATCCAGAGTTGGGTGTGATGATGGCCCGGTATAATCGTCAAGCATTGCTGCGATCGCTGCAACAGTATCGTCACAATCTCGATGAGTTGACTAACTTAATTGAGCAAGAAAATTGGGCAGCTTTAGAGCAAAAGTTGAAATCAACAGGGAAGGCACGACCTGATTTTGTTGATTAGTTTTAGGGTGCGTTACGTTATTGATAACGCACCCATTTCAACGTTTGGTAAGTTAATTGCTTATTGGTTGTGAATGCTTTTTGAGCTAGTTGATCAAGCCGGGTGGCTGCTTTCTTGTTAAATCAACAAATATAGCCATTAAGTAATTTTGACAGCAAAATCTTTACAAAATGCTACTCAACAGTTTTATAGTCACCAAACCGATGTACTATACAGATAAATTTACAAAAATCAACAATGGTAGAACGCCCAATCAAAAAATCGGAACGTCAGTCCCAAGGAAGCACTGACAACAATTCCGAAAATACGGATTCTATACCTCCTATTGAATCCAACCCCAAAAGCTCAAAACCGAGCCGTAATCGCTCGTCTGACACAGGGAAAAAAGCATCCTACGGAGATGAAAACAGGCAACAGGGGAATCCTGCTTTAGCGCGTGGCCCAAAACCCGTTAAACCTCCAGTCAAAGTCCAAACAGAAGAACTTGAAACCGAATCGGAATCTATCTCTGAGGAGTCTCAAGACTAATATTACTCCTGCGTGTGATGTGGGAAGCTATAAGCGTATGAAGACTAGGATTTCTGGCTTGAAGGCAGTTATCATGCCCCACATCACCATTAGGTTATTTTTATGTTGAATGCTTTTAAATTAAACTTCACTCAATTTCTGTAACTAGCCATTGCCACTCAGTGACTACATTTTTTGATATGTTGAGAAGCAACTGCTGTCCACTAGAGAGCGGCACATAGAGTTTGAGTGCATCAGTTGTTGGCAGTTTCGGTAAGATATCAGTTAACTTATATTCGCCCACATTAGGGACGGGTGCATTTAAAGCGTATGCATCCGATGCATTCAACAATCTACCTGCTGCTGTCTCAATCAACAATGGTTGGGGGTGAGCAAGTTCAACGACACCTGGAAAAGCAACCAAGCGCAACCGTAAGTCTTTTACCGGACTGTTGTAATTCTGTTTGAACAGTAGCACTTGCCAAGCATATCCTTTTTCATCTTTGATAGATACTTGTGAGTGGTAGCGTAAGACACCAGGAGAATCATGATGTTGACGCAGCAGTGCTTGTGCTGACTGCACGCTGACGACCACCTCTTTTGGCTTCTGGAATCATGTCACTCAAAAATTCATATTGGGCGCGGGTCAGGTTGCTGGGGTATGCTTTACTCATGTTGCTCTCTCGGTGCTGTCTATTATCTATTCACAGCGTATACCGAGAGAGCTTTTTTACAACCTATCAGACTTTTCAAACATCCTCTAATTCTTAGCTGTCTACGGGTCTTTTTATTGGTTGAGAATTTAGGGTTTTCAATAAAAGATCCGTCTGATAACGAGATTAATTTATTTATCCCAATATCAATACCTACAGCCGATTTGACACTTTCATTTATAGGAATAACTGGCAACTTATCTACTAAATTAAGTAGTACGCTAATGTACCATCCATCTGCAACATTTATTACCGTAACGGAACGAAAAGCGGCATCGTTGGGAATAGCGCGGCTGTCTAAATATCGCATATCTCCAATTCCCGGCAAGTACACATGGGAGTAACTTTTCTTAAGTTTCCCATTTCTATCAGTCTTACCATCCCTCTTGACAGTAAACTGAGACTGCCCTGGCTTGTACTGAAAACTATTGAAATTAGAGATTTTCCTAAAAGCAGGAAAACCGCGCTTGTGTTGAAAGAATCCGTTGTATGCCGTATCTAGCTTCGCTAAGTTGCCTTGTAAAACATCGGAGTTAATTCGAGCATAGTAGGGATTTTCAGCCCGTAACTCAGTAGTTCTTTTACTCTGAACATCAGAGGCGCTACCCCATTTCAAACTCCCCTTGCTATTCTTTGTTATTCCAGCAGACATTACACCATGCTTGACGACTGGACACGTTAACGGGCATGAAGCACCATACTCAGCACGAGTTTCAATATCACAGTAAGCAGCATAGCTATACACTACGGGTTGATCTGAGTCTTGATTATTGGTTTCAAAACCCCGTTTACGCTCTGCTAGGCAATAGTTTCTATGTTTCCGCAGAGTTACAAGCCACTCACCCATAAGTGCTTGTTGCGCCTTATTGGGTTGTAGTTTGTAATTCCATCGGACTTGCATAGCTTGTTGTTTGCTTTGTTGTTTCCTCTTAACCAATGATACACTATAGATGTAACATTTTACAAAAAATGAGAAAAACATCTTACGAATATCGCCATTACAATCATTCAGTCGGGTTAGCGGTTGTTCATTTAGTTTGGATACCAAAGCGGCGCAAAAAAGTATTGGTTGGAGAGATCAAGACCCGACTGATTCAAATCTTTCAAGAGTTAGCAATAGAGAAAGAATGGGCAATTAGGGCTTTGGAAGTAGCCCCTGACCATATTCATCTTTTTGTTGAAGTTCATCCTACAGATGCGATTAATCAAGTTGTCAAGGCTTTTAAAGGCAAGTCTGCTTACTTACTACGTTCTGAATTTCCCGAATTAAAAAAGCTGCCATCTCTATGGACAAACAGCTATTTTTTCACGACTGCTGGAAACGTTGCTGCTGATACTATAGAAAGATATATCAACGATCCTCATCATGGTTGAGAATATCTGTAGGCGGTTAAAACCGCTCGCGTGCGTTTTCCCCTACGGGCTGTTCGCGCTTGCGTCTCCCCTTGGGAGAAGCCGCGTAGCTCCCAACGCTACCGCTATCTCCTGGTGGGGGAAGAAGCACTCCCTACTCCCCAGATTCGCATTCGTACGCTCATCCAAGAAGACCATGTAATCATTGGTATTGCCGACAACGGCGCAGGCATGACTGAGGAAGTACGCAAACGCGTATTTGACCCCTTCTTTACTACGAAACCCGTCGGTAAAGGCACGGGCATGGGGTTATCAATTAGTTACCAAATTATTGTAAAAAAACATGGCGGGCAAATCCAGTGTATTTCAGCACCAGGAGAAGGTGCCGAGTTTGCGATCGTCATTCCATTCAAGGAGCAACCCGATTCGTAGATATTACACAATTTTAATCAAAATTTAACTAAAGGTACTACTCTAGCGATCGGCATTCTCAGGTTGCGTGGTGGTTCTGGTTCTCCTGTCGGGGTGTTAGCGTCACTGCCTTAATTTTTATATCGATATTTGCTTCTCACCCCAATTTCTTAAACTTGAGGATAACCTAGAAAGCAAGCAAACTTAGTACACAAGTTCCAGTGGATCATCAGCCGGAGATTTTCAAGATGACAACTCCCCTATCTTGCCGCAATTACATAGACGGTCAATGGTTTAGTGCTGTAGGGGAAGCAACTTTAGAAAGTCGCAACCCTGCTGACAAAACCGAAGTGGTTGCCACATTTCCCCGATCGCAAGCCAAGGATGTAGATACAGCAGTAGCCGCCGCCCGTAAAGCCTACCACAGTTGGCGCAAAGTCCCAGCCCCAGCTAGGGCAGAATACATCTTTCGCGTTGGAGAAATATTACTCCAGCATAAAGAAGAACTTTCTCAGTTAATCAGTCGGGAAATGGGTAAACCCCTGACAGAAGCTAGGGGAGATGTGCAAGAAGGTATTGACTGCGCCTTTTACACTGCTGGCGAAGGACGGCGACTATTTGGGCAAACCACACCGTCGGAAATGTCCAATAAATTCGCCATGACTGTGCGGATGCCCATAGGAGTTTGTGGCTTAATTACTCCTTGGAATTTTCCTGTGGCAATTCCTTGCTGGAAAGCTATGCCAGCTTTGGTGTGTGGTAATACTGTTATCCTCAAACCTGCCGAAGATACCTCCGCCTGTGCAACTAAATTGATTGAAATTTTCCAACAAGCAGGTTTACCACCAGGAGTAATTAACTTGGTGCATGGTGTGGGAGAGGAGGCGGGGAAAGCTTTAGTTGAGCATCCCAATGTAGATTTAATATCCTTTACCGGTTCTTCAGAAACGGGTGCTTTTGTTGGCGCTACTTGCGGGCGTACTCACAAGCGCGTCTGTTTGGAAATGGGTGGTAAAAATGCCCAAATAGTGATGGAAGATGCCGATTTGGAACTTGCCTTAGATGGTGCAGTGTGGGGTGCTTTTGGGACAACTGGTCAACGGTGTACGGCTACCAGTCGCCTGATTTTGCATCGTGATATCAAAGAAAAATTTACCACCATGCTCTATGAGCGTACCAGTAAGTTACGCTTGGGTGCTGGCACTGAATCTAATACAGATATTGGGCCGATTGTCAATGAAAAGCAACTCCAACAGGTGAGCAAGTATTTAGATATCGCGCGTGAGGAAGGAGCAAAGGTTTTAATTGGTGGAGAAATTGCCAGTGAAGGTTCATTGAAAAACGGTTACTTCTTTCAACCAACTATTTTGGATAATGTCACTCCTGATATGCGCGTCGCGCGTGAAGAGATATTTGGGCCAGTAGTGGCATTGATTGAGGTTAGTTCTTTTGAGGAAGCGATCGCAATTCTCAACGATAGCAATTACGGTCTTTCTTCTTCAGTTTACACCCGCGATATCAACCGGGCTTTTACTGCTATGCGCGACATCGAAGCAGGTATCACCTATATTAACGGCCCCACTATTGGCGCAGAGGTACACTTGCCCTTTGGTGGTGTGAAACAAACCGGTAACGGACACCGCGAAGCAGGAACTACTGCAATGGATGTTTTCACAGAATGGAAAAGTGTTTATGTTGACTTCTCTGGAAGTTTACAACGCGCTCAGATAGATAACCGCAGTTAATTTCGCAATAAGCGCGATTTTCAGTTGAGTAGACCCAAATTGCGATACCTTCGGTGAGCTTCGCTAACGCAGAACTACAGTTGTCTGCTACCCAATTCCACGATCGCGGCGACTACTCGACAGTCGATTGGATAACTGCTGATGGTGTTCGCCATAGTAGTGCGATCGCTAAAACTGATTTGACTGTTGTGTGATTATCCCCTGACACTAAACCTAGTAATGTTGACCGTAGCTGTGGCGTGTGAAGCGATCGTTTCATTCATTGCCACAGCAGAACAGCGTAACTTCACCATTACCCAGAAGGATCTGACTGTTCAATCTATGTTTTTGTAGATTGCGTAGACGCTCTTAGCGGCTTGTCGCAGACATCCCCATCAGGATTCACTAAACTCTGCGGGTTTAAGTAAAGAGCAAATAACAAGCGGTAAGTTTTGTGGCAGGGTAAGTACCTGGACAGAATTAATTACATATTAGTTATTTACCAATTCTTTGCCAGTCAAGGATTTCAGCCCAGATTTTTGTGTAATTAATCTTGTCCGATTACTTATAAATCCCCATTACGAATTACGAATTAACTAGCTAGATAGCTATAGGACTCCGATTTGATTTCTGAAAACATACTGAGACTGAAAAGCCTGTTTTATAAGGGTTTTATCTGAAACCTTGTTCAAAAATCAGATATGAGTCCTATATGATCCGTATTATGGTTAGGCGAGTGGCTTAATTTTTGACTCCCTAAAACTTTTCAAACATCCTCTCAGCTCGACTTTATCCAAAATTAAGAACTCGGTTTTCTTTATCCGGCAAAAACCCTGGCTTTTTGGCAAATACTTTTTCCATATCACAGATTATCGACGAAGCTAAAAAAGTAAAACTACCGTCCCACAAAGGTTTCAGCGTCAGCTTGAGCCTTGCTCAAAAATGGATAAAGTCGAGCTAAGAAGAAACTGTTCTTCGGCTCTTGCATAATTCCTCAATCAACCTCTGTTAAATGCAAGAGCGTTGGCTGAATAACACTCCTAAACCGAAAGCAAAAATTGAAGTGAGTCGCAAAATTAGCGCAGTAAAGTATGCCGAAAGTATCACCCTTGAGGCGGATTTTGGTGCCCGAAAATAGCACTTATAGCAAATTGACAACTGAAGTTACTGAAAAAATTGATTTAAATAGTAAAAGTTATGACAAATATAATTGGAACCAAGGGTAATGATACGCTAATCGGCAGCGAGTTAGCGGACACGATTAATGGTCTTGCAGGCAACGATACCATCACAGCTACTAATGGCAACGACACTTTGACTGGTGGTGGCGGCAAGGATAAGTTTAAATTTGTTGACGTGTTCAACGGCACTGATACCATCACCGATTTCGGTGGCGTCGGTAAAGGAACAAATCCAACAGCAGCAATCACTCCCGAAGTGGACACCCTAAAATTCGAGGGCTATGACTTCTTTCGTGCCGAAAATTTGCTACTTACCCAGAATGGCAGCAACTTAGAAATTGCGTTTGAAGGGGTAGGTGAAACCATAGTCATTCTGCAAAACTTCAAATTAGAAAACTTGGAGAACCAGAAAGCTTCTGGAGCAACAGCAGCGATCGGCAATATCCTGTTTAATGGGCAAACTAGTATCACTGACAGCTTTGATGTCTTTGATGCCAACTCCACTGAAACTAAGCTGGGCAGCAAAAACACGGTAACCTTCCTCAATGACCTATCCAACAACATTACGGGTTTAGACGACTCAGATGATGTGGTTAATGGTCAGGGCGGTAATGACAAAATCGACGGCAAAAGTGGCAACGACTTGCTGCGAGGTGGTACGGGAAATGATACTCTCATTGGTGGTGCGGGGAAGGATACCCTAATTGGTAGTACGGGCAATAACTCCCTCATTGGTGGTACTGGTGACGATGTGTTGAATGCTGAGGATTCAACAGGCAATAGCACCCTTGACGGTGGTGCTGGTAACGATTACTTGAGTGTTGAGGGTTCAACAGGCAATAACCTGCTTTCTGGTGGGGATGGCAATGACAGCTTTTCTTTGAGAGCTTCATCCACTGCCCCCTCTTTCTTAGTAACTCAAACAGTAGATGGAGGGAAAGGTGATGATTTTTTACAAGCGTATTATACCAATGCTACGGGGAGAATGACTTCGACATTCAATGCAACCACTAACATTGGTTCGATTACAGCAGGCACGAATCGGGTTAACTACAAAAATATCGAACGATTAGAGATCAGAGGTACAACCTTCGATGACTTGATTGTGGGGACTAATGGCAACGATGATCTTTTTGGCGGCAGTAGTGGAAACGATCCAAGTTATGGTGATGATACGATTTTTGGCGGTGAAGGTAACGATGACTTGAATGTTAATTATTCAACAAGCAATAACATCCTCAACGGTGGCACTGGTAACGATCAATTGAGTGCTAACTCTTCAACAGGTAATAACCTGCTCTCTGGGGACGATGGCAATGATAATCTCTCTACTTCTGGGACTCACATCGACTACGACGGGGGAAATACCAATGCCGCCTCTGGCAATAACACCCTCAACGGTGGTGCTGGTGATGATAACTTAAGTGCTGACTATTCAACAGGCGATAACCTCCTCATTGGGGGCGATGGCAATGATTCTCTTAGTGCCTCTAGCTACGCTTCTGACAGGTACGGGTTTGAGACATCTGGCAACAACACCCTCGACGGTGGTACTGGTGACGATACTTTAATTGCTAACTATTCAACAGGCGATAACCTGTTGTTTGGAGGCAATGGCAATGATTCTCTCTTTGTCTCTAGCTATTACGACTACTCTGGAAGGTTTGATGGCGCGTTTGGCAATAACCTACTCTCTGGAGGGGATGGCAATGATTCTTTGTCTTTGCTTCTATATACTTCCCCCTCTGACTTAGTAACTCAAACAGTAGATGGAGGGACAGGTGACGATTTATTGGAAGTCTCGTATATCTATACTACTGGGGGAATTACTTCAACATTCAATGCTGCTACTAACACTGGCTCGATTACAGCAGGCAATAATCAGGTTAGTTACAAGAATATTGAACAATTAAATATCTCAGGTACAGAGTACGATGACTTGATTGTGGGGAGCAATGGCAATGATAAAATAGATGGCAGCGTTAGTGGAAAAGATACAATAGATGGGGGCGCTGGTGACGATTACTTATCGTTCTCTTACTATAGTGCAACCCAGAGCATCACTTCGACATTCGATGCTGCTACTAACACTGGCTCGATTACAGCAGGCAATAATCAGGTTAGTTACAAGAATATCGAAGGATTAAATATTTATGCTACAGACTACGACGACTTGATTGTGGGCAGCAATGGCAACGATTCGCTCCACGGGGGCAATAGCGGCAACGATACCATCGATGGAGGGAAAGGTGACGATTTGTTATCGTTGTACAATTATACTACTAGCGAGGGAATTACTTCGACATTCGATGCTGCTACTAACACTGGCTCGATTACAGCAGGCACGAGTCACGTTACTTACAAGAATATCGAACAATTAAATATCTCAGGTACAGAGTACGATGATTCTATAGTGGGGAGCAATGGTAACGATACGATAAATGGGGCAGGTGGGAATAATACGATTTTCGGCGGTGCAGGTAAGGATTACTTGAGTGCTGACCATTCAAATGGTAATAATTTGCTCTCTGGCGACGATGGGAATGATTCTCTTAGTATCTCTGGCGACTACAACGACTACCGAGGCGAGTTTTATCTTGATGCTGTCTCTGGTAATAATACCCTAAATGGTGGCGCTGGTGATGATAACTTAGTTACTAACTATTCATCAGGGAATAATCTCCTCTCTGGTGGCGATGGGAATGATTCTCTTAATGCCTCTGGTTCAGCCTCTTTATACTCCTCATACGGAGTTTATACTGTCTCTGGTAATAACACGCTCGACGGTGGTGCAGGTAACGATCGCTTGATTGTTGACTATTCAACAGGCGATAATCTTCTTTCTGGTGGCGATGGCAATGATTATCTTACAGCTTCTGGTGCGTCTGGTAAGAACACACTCACAGGTGATAATGGCAATGATACCCTCACAGGTGGCAAAGGTAATGATAGCCTAATTGGAGGAGCTGGTACTGACACCTTTGCTTTCAATAGTTTCAATGAAGGTATTGATACTATTTATGACTTCAACGCAACTAATGAACTGATTCAGGTATCGGCTGCTGGCTTTGGTGGCGGGTTATCATCAGGTTCACTTCAGACAAGTCAGTTTACCCTCGGAACATCTGCAACTACTAGCGAAAACCGATTTATCTACAACAGCGCTACTGGTGGATTGTTCTTTGACCAAGATGGCAGTGCGTCTGCGTTTACTCAGATACAATTTGCACAATTATCTGCTGGATTATCAGTAACCGAAAAGAATTTTGTGGTTGTTTAATCTTTATTAGCGCTCTCCTATTACCAAGCAGTACAGTTTGCGAGGTGCTATTTTTAGCATCTCTCATTCGATTGCTCAATGCAAGTCATTTTGGGGTAGTTTTACGGAAACACTTTGAGCGTATATTGCTGGACTCAGTTAAAGTTGCTGGAGATGTAGGAAGATTTTATACAGTTTTTTACTGCCACGGCTGAATCAAGGCTGTTTTTGCTTGCGAGTTTATGCTCCATCATTTTTGATTGGTAATAAGGTGTTATTTATTACTTTTTCTCTGATTAAAAAGTCTTGAATGCGGTTGACAAATTCTTCTAACTCTGAAATTAAGTTAGTAGTACCTCTACGTTCTTGATTGTAAGCCAATTGTTCTAGTTTATCAGCTGCTAAGTACATAGCTGTGGCTCCAATGTTGGTACTAGCACCTTTAAGTTGATGAGTTTCTCGCGCAATTTGTTCAAAGTCATCAGATGCGATCGCTGCTTTAATTATCTCCAAACGTGGTGTTATATCTTCAACGCATACTTGCAATAGATTGAATTCAAATTCTGTGTCATTTCCCGATATTTGATGTAAGTGTTCCCAATCAATTGCTAGATCAGTGGAAACTGTATTTTCATAGACAACTGCCTCTTGTTGGGAAATAATCACGCCTGTCCAATGCTCTAGAGTCGCAGCTAATTTTTCTTTAAATACTGGCTTACTCAGATAGTCGTCCATTCCGGCATTGAGACACATTTCTTCGTCTTGTTTCATCGCATTAGCCGTCATCGCAATCACCACAGGACGACGACGCAGGGCAAAGCTGCTTTCTTCCCAACGATGAATTTCTTTTGTGGTTTCTAAACCGTCGAGAATTGGCATTTGGCAATCCATGAGAATCAAATCGTAAGGAATTTTTTCTAATAGCTGCAAAACTTCCTTTCCGTTAGCAACGACATCGGCTTTATAGCCCAAATTCTGGAGTTGCTTCAAGGCTACTTTCTGATTCACTAAATTATCTTCAGCTAAGAGAATTCTTAACTTCGATTTAGTAGCAGAGTTACGGAAAGAGGAGGTAAGAATGCCTGAAGTTTCTGTACTCTGGATTTTTTCAGTAGCTTTTAGCCAAGAACCTTTAGCCCCTTGTTCTGATTCCGGGTGAGTTTTGAAAATAGTTATGATGGTATCGAGGAGTCGTGATGGCTTAATGGGTTTGACCAAATAAGCACCAAATCCGATTTTGAGCGCCTGCTGCACTTCATCCCGTTGATTACTAGAGGTGAGCATAATCAAAGGTATCTCAGCAATTGCCGAATTAGCTTTAATTTGTTCGCCTATTGTCATACCATTTATTTGGGGTATTTGCATATCAACCAAGGCGACATGATATGATTTCCCCTGCTCACCAGTTTCCTGAATAGCTTTGAGGGCAACAGCAATACTGTCAGCGTAATCTACCTGCATTCCCCAATGAGTAGCTTGATGGTAGATAATTTTGTAATTAGTAGCGTTGTTATCCACTAATAACAAGCGGCGATCGCTCAAAAGTCCGCGATCGCATTTTGGCAAAACAGGCTCAACTTGCTTTGTAAAAAGCACCTCAAACCAAAACTTAGATCCTTTCCCCATCTGACTTTCTACCCCAATTACTCCTCCCATCAAAGTCACCAGTTGTTTACAGATGGCTAATCCCAAACCGGTACCACCATACTTGCGAGTGGTAGAAGCATCCACTTGGGTAAATGGCGTAAAGAGTTTGCGTTGGTCTTCAGGGCTAATGCCAAGACCGGTATCTGTGATGTCAAAATGGATAGTGGCTGTAGTAGAGGAAAGCGATCGCAATTCAGCTTGCACTAATACTTCGCCAGCGCTGGTGAACTTGATAGCGTTGCTGATTAAGTTCATGAGAATTTGCCGCAGCCTACCAGTATCTCCTTTGAGGTGGGTAGGGACGTTATGCTCAATCAGTGCGCCAATTTCTAATCCCTTTTTATGGGCTGAGGGGGCTAGTAATTCTACCACTTCTTCCACACAAGTGGATAGGTCAAAATCTAGAGTTTCGAGAGCCATCTGTCCAGCCTCAAGTTTGGAAAGATCCAAAATCTCGTTGATTAAACTTAAAAGGTCGTCTCCACTACTACGAATTGTTTCAATAAAATCTCGCTGTTCTGCATCTAAGGAAGTATCTAACACTAAACCTGTCATTCCCAAGACAGCATTCATCGGAGTGCGAATTTCATGACTCATATTCGCCAAAAAGGCACTTTTCGTCTGAGAAGCTAATTCGGCTTGGCGACGGGCAATTTCAAGTTCTTGTCGCTGACGAGTTTCTACTGCTAATAGTTGGGCTTGCGCTAAGGCAATACCTACTTGGTCGGCTATTTCCCGCAAAAGATGAGTTTCAAAGCTAGACCAGTGGTGGGAATCGTCAGACTGATGAACTACGAGCAAACCGCGAAGTTCTTCTTTGACCAGAATAGGCACAACCAAATTGACTTTCACCCCAAACTGTTGCATTAATTCCAGATGGCTTTGTTCAACTTCCGGCAAATCTAAGTTAGCCAGCCCGAAAATCTGTCCTTGACGGTACTGCTGTAGATAGTACTGTTGTAGATATTCCGCTTGTAAGTAGTGGGTGGTGATGTTTTGCTCTTTGATTGCTGGTAAGCCAGAAACTACTGCTTCAATAACGGTGGGTGCAGACTCATTTGGGAAAATCTGATAGATCAAAACTCGGTCAGTTTTGAGAATCTTTTGGATCTCCTGAACAGCGATTTGGAGAATTTCTTCGATTTGCAAAGATTGGCGAATCTTGAGAGTGATTTCGGTAAATAATTGCGATCGCAAGTTTTGGCGTTGTATTTCCTCTTCAGCCTGCTTACGCTGGATAAACTGCCCCACTTGCTCACCAATCGAATTCATCGCTTTTACCAAATCTTGGTCAGGCGGCTGGATTTCCCGGTTGAAGCAGGTAATGACACCGATAATTTTGTTACCACTACGGATTGGAAAACCAAAAGCTGCATGTAGTTCTATTTGAGCGCTGATTTTGAAGCGGGAGAAACTGAGTTCTTTAACGACATCACTGATCCAAATAGGTTCAGAACTAGCCCAAACCTGTCCGGGTAGTCCAATTCCTGGTGGAAATGTGGTTTGTCGATTCAGTGCTTCAAATTCTTGCACCTCAAGGGATGCTTTATGCCACATATCGAGAAAACGCAACACATTTGCTTGCTTATCTACCATCCAAATTTCACCCAAATCCCATCCCAAACTCTCGCAGATTCTTTGCAGGATTTGGCCAGTAGCTTCGCCCGTCGTGGTGGACTCCGCTAAAATGCGGGTTGCAGTATATTGTGCAGTTAGATGCTGTTGTGCGCGTTTGCGTAAGCGAAGCTC
>Ga0209490_10001983_pt1 | contig 19592 bp, 18 predicted proteins | sample MAT06_FD_187209 | JGI IMG/M metagenome (GOLD analysis project Ga0209490, IMG submission 187209) | Freshwater microbial communities from Lake Fryxell liftoff mats and glacier meltwater in Antarctica - MAT-06 (SPAdes) (version 2) | ecosystem: Environmental > Aquatic > Freshwater > Ice > Liftoff... | reverse complement strand
CGTTCCCGGCGCTGCAAACACATTGGTCCAGGCATCCATGAAGGCCATGACTTCATAGCGCTGGTCGTTGGCGGCCATCTCGAACACCCAAGGGCCTTTGGCCATGTCGATAAAGGCGGTGGTATAGAGCGTGTCAACATTCGGGCGCACCACGTCCCGGAAGCGGGCATCTGGAAACTGGCGTACTTTGCGCAGCGTGTTTTCCGGGCCTATTGCCAGCGCTGCATTGGCTCGGGTGATATCCGTGATGACCAGCGGGTAGCCAAAAATATAGGCCTCTGCACCCAGGATGATCTGCTCACTCTTGACGTAGAGTAGCGCCACAATGCTGGTTGTCAGTAACAAAACGGTAACCAGCGCACGCTTCAAGCGTGTCAGGCGGCGCGCTACAGAAAGCGGCTTGCTCATGGGCCAGGCGCAAGTAAGACGGTGCGAAAACCAAGGTGGCTGGCGCCCAGGTCATCGTCCTGCGGCTGACGCGCACCAGCGCGATAGCGCATACAGTAATCTGGCGAGCACAAAAACGAGCCGCCCTTGATCACGCGTTGAAGCGCCGTTGCGCCGGCCATGCCGCGCGGCACCTGGTCGGGCGGACCATCATTGCCCGCAGCGTGGTTGGGTCGGTACACGTCAGATGTGATCTCCCAGACGTTGCCGATCATGTCGAACAAGCCCAGCGCATTGGGCGCGTAGCACCCCACCGGGGCTAGCCCTACAAAACCATCTTCAGCCGAATTAACCACAGCAAATATCCCTTGCCATGTGTTCGCAGCCTTCGGTTGCCTATGGTCTTTGGCGCTTCGGGGCTGCCCCGCCCGGGCCGCCCACTCCCACTGCGCCTCCGTGGGCAAGGCGCGGCCCTTCCAGCGCGCATAGGCTTGGGCATCCGCATAGGTCACGGCAACAACAGGAAACGTACCATGCGCGTCAATGCTGGTAGCCGGCCCGCCGGGATGCCGCCAACTGGCACCCGGCAGATAACGCCACCACTGCGTGGCACTACCCTGTGTATTGATATCTTTCGGCATCACGAACACCACAGCGCCGGGCTTTCGCATATCGGGCGGCAGGCTGGCCTGCAGGGCGGGCGCTGGCCCTCGTTCGGCATCCGTGATGTAGCGGGTAGTTTTTACGAATTCGGCAAACTCGGCATTGGTGACCTCGGTGCGGTCCATCCAGAAACCAGCCACCGTGGTTTTTCTAAGCGGTAATTCTTCAGGGTAAACGTTGTCGCCCACCTCAAAGCTGCCACTGGGCACCCACACCATTCCGGGGTACGGGCTTTGAGCAGGTTGTACGGGCAGCGCGCATTGCATGGTTTGGGGCAAGCCATGTTTTGCGTTCTGGGATCGCGTGGGCAACCATACGCTTGTCCCCGCCCAGATGCCTAGCGCCAGCAACGCCAATACAGCAGCGAATAACGAGAATTTTTTAAGGTGTTGCACAGGTTTGAAAGACTTGCTCAGCCATCAGTTTTATCCATCAGTTGTACCAGTAGGTGTATTCATCCGAAGGCATCTGCTTTTGGTCCAGCGTTTTATCAATCGCTACTGGCAACTGGATGAAGGACGGCCACAGGGGCGGCGGCATCTTCGCATGGTGCGCCTCAAGTACAGCCTTGAGCTGCGCCATTTTGTCAAGCTGTATTGCAGCGAGGTTGACCTTCTCGGTCGGGTCTAGATTGAGGTTAAAAAGCCAGTCCTTTTTTGGCTTTTCAGAGACGATCAGCTTCCATCCACCGTCCTGCACTGTGCGGTAAGGTCCAGCGCGCCAGAACAGCGCACGCGGCGGCTGTGGCGCTTGTTGCGCTGCATTTTTTCCAAGGAAGGGCAGCAGGTTGACGCCGTCCATCACGCGGTCAGCAGGAGGGCTGGCACCAGCCGCAGCCACCACGGTGGGCAGGATGTCTATATTCGATATTGCCGGTTTGTACTGAGTCCCGGGAGGGATGTGAGCCGGCCACTTGGCAACATAGGGCACACGTATGCCGCCCTCGAACTGCGTAAGCTTCCACCCACGGTAAGGCTGATTCACTTCGGGAATGCCGACGTAACCGGGCGCTCCGTTGTCGCTGGTAAAGATGACGATGGTGTTGTTGTCCAGTCCTTCCTCACGTAACGTCTGCAATACACGGCCGACGCTGCGGTCAACCGACTTCACCATGGCGGCGTAGACCCGACGGCGATGGTCTGCAATGTTGGGCAAGGCATCGTAGTCGGCCTTGCTGGCCTGTAGCGGCGTATGCACCCCCCAGTGCGCCAAGTACAAAAAGAACGGCTGGTTTTTGTTGCGTTTGATGGCGGTCACTGCTTCGTCGGTGAAGTAGTCCGTCAAGTATTTGGCGGGCTCAAACCATTTGCCGCCGTTATAGCTGACACCAAAACGCATGTTGGGCCACAGGAATTTGTCGATTGGATCAAAGTCCTGTTTTGCGTTGACGACACGGATATCCTTTTCCGGCAGGTACAGGCCGCTTTCCATAAAGAGACTCTCATCAAAGCCCTGATTATTGGGCCTCATCTCGGAGGTGCTGCCAAGGTGCCACTTGCCGATGTGAATATTGTGGTACCCCCGCGCCTTAAGCAGTTCGGCGATGGTCAGCTCGGATGCAGGCATACCCAGTTCGTTAAACTTTTTTGCCTCACTGGCCTTTTTCCGGTCAACGATGACCGGATAGGGACGGTCGGGGTCAGCATAAAGCGCGCCCGCCACACGCGCCATCGCACCAGGTGTGGGGGTGAACTCCAGGCCAAATCGCCACGGGTAACGCCCGGTCATCAGTGCGGCGCGCGATACTGTGCAGATGGCTGCACCAGCGTATCCCTGGTCAAAGCGCACGCCGTCACGGGCTATCGAGTCGATGTGCGGCGTAGCTACCCCTTCGGTGCCATGACCACCGCCATAGGTGGTGACATCATTAAAACCGAGGTCATCGGCGAGGATAACAATGATGTTGGGCGGGCGCTGTGCAAGCGGCTTCTCCGGAACGGCCGGGCCAGCTACCCAGGGCACTTCGCGGTTAGGGTCGCGTGGGTGCATGATGTCCGTGTACCAGCCCAGCGAGTACTGCAAAAGGTAAAGCCGGTTCGCGTAAATGATAGCGAAAATCCCAGCCAAAGCCACTGCGATTGTGATGAAGGTGGTGCGAATTTTCATGGCCTGGGTTGTCCCCCGGCGGCAAGCAGCATTTTCTGGGCGGTTTCAACACCGGCGTTTTGATTTTGCCCCGTAACCAGGCGGCCATCCACAACGGTCAGGTCAGCGAAGGGTTCTGCCAGTGCGCTGGCACTTTCAAACAGCGCGCCAGCCGCCCGCAATTCGCGCTCAGGATGCTGCGGCGTGATGGTGATGCCCAGTTGCCGGACCTGGCGGTCGGTGACCGCTGTGAGGCGCCTGCCTCTGACCAACGGTTCACCGTTGCTGTCGGTGGCCAGGAGCAGGCCCAGCGGCCCATGGCAAACACCTCCTATAACCTTGCCGGCAGCCCAAGCCTGCGTGATCTTTTCGCCCAGAACGGCCGAGGTCCCCAGGTCATAAGCCGCGCCCCAGCCACCCGCCATGAAAACGATGTCATAGCTTGTAAAATCAATCGCATCGATCTTGATGGATGCCTTGACCTTCGCCTGAAAAATCGGGTCTCGCAAGTAGCGCTTGTCGGACGGTGCAGCCAAAAACCATCGAAATGAATCTGGCTCTATCGGTATCCCGCCGCCCATGATGCTTGCCACATCGACCTGCATGCCAGCATCCAGGAAAGCGTAGTAGGGCGCCGTCATCTCCGAGCCAAAAACACCCGTGGCTTTGCCGCTGGTCCCCAAGGTGGCGTGGCTGGTGGTAATGACCAGCGCGCGGCCACCCGGCAGCCGGTGCACCGGGCCGCGATAGACCGGGTGCAGCCCGAACACCCGCAGCATCGCGGGTAGCCCAAGCCACAAAAACAAGCCGAGCGCGGCGGTGATACTCAAAGCCACGACCATGATTAATCCCGTCCAGAAAAGTCGTTGATGTTCAGATGAACGGCGGCCATGAGAGCGGTCAGCACCGCTTCTGAAATTATGGCTTTGCTGCGCTGGCTCATCTCAGTACCTGCATCACAGCCATGGCACAGAGTGCCATCAGCACACCCACCGAGGCACGAACCATGACCAAACTGATGACCGGTTTGACAGGAAACACATGGGTCTTGTCGATTGCCGCCCACTTGTGGATGAAGCTGTTGCGCCGACTCGACATCAACGCAAAGCGCAAGAAATCTCGCCGGCTACGGTAACGCACCATAGCCACGCAATGCCAGCTGTCATCGCCTTCAAATTCAATAAAATTTCCGGTACGCCGCGCAATGAAAATGGGCAGATTTCCGTACCTGAACAGCGGCCATATGATGGCCCTTGCGTAACGCTGGTCAGCCGCGCGTGGGTCGTCTCCGTAAACGTCATGGCCCGGCGGGTAAAGCGCTCTGGCCCGGTAGCGCACCAGGTTTTGCATGACGAACTCGTGCCCATCATCGTTGGCCACCAGGCGTCGAATTTGAGCCGTGGCAGCCGCGTCGTGTTCGCCGGCGCTACTGCCGGCAAGCGCAGCCACATAGCGCGCAATTTCATTTTCTGTGAGCGGCTTGCCCCGGCCACCGTACCAGAGCAAAAAACCCAGAAAAGCTGCGCCGAACGACGCGCTGACGATCAGGCTGCTGCCCATGGATTAACCGGGCTGACCCACAACAGAGAATTGCGCTGCGTTGTCGCTGAGCCATTTGACCGATTTGCTCGCGTCATGCTGGCTGGGATGAAAGTCGGCTGAAAAATAATCACGCCAGGCGCGGTAGTTACCACGAATCAGGCCGTCTCCGGAGAACAGAAACGTGGCCCCACTAAGCCAGGTGCGCCAATTAAAAAAGCTCCCGTCATGCCAGAGATTGCGCAACGTCTGGCGCAACACGTCCATCAAAAAAACCAACGTTATATAGCGAAAAATCCGGATCCGCCAGGCATGGCTGCCACTGATGGCTTGGTAAATATCAAACGCCGTGCAAGAATGCTCCGACTCCTCGGCACTGTGCCACAGCCACAGCGTTTGCAGACGTGGCTCTGCTCCTTCGAGAGCCTCGGGGTGGCGCAACATCCAGTTTGCAAACACAGCAGTGAAATGTTCTGTCGCGGCGGTAGCTGCGACGTGTATGCGCACGTCGCGATGGGCGTTGGACTTCAGTCGCCTCAAAGACCGGCGCTCGATCTCATTGGTGTAGCCGAGTGCCGCCAGGTGACCGTTGAACAGAGAATGTAAACGCCGATGCGTCGCCTCCTGGCCGACAAAGCCCTGTACTTCAACAGCATACTTTTGCTGCTCTGAAGCTGGCAGGATTTTCAGGCCATTGCGAACCGAATCCATGAAGTATTGCTCACCAACCGGAAAGCTCATCGACAGGGCATTGAAGAAAGCCGACCGAAACGCATCACCCCCGTTCCAGCGGCTTGTAAAAGGCGTAGCCAGGTCAATCAGCAGGCGTCGTACCACCAGATCAGTCATGCTATTGCTCCAAATTCAAATTCATGCACGTTCACGCAGCTCGCGGCGCAAAATTTTACCGACATTGCTCTTCGGCAGCTCCGCCAGAAACACCACGTCACGCGGCACTTTATAGGCGGTCAGATTTTCACGGCAATGCGCCAGTAGCATCACATCAGTCAGTGCGGGGGATTTTTTGACCACGTAAATCCAGACCGATTCACCCGAATGCTCATTCGGTTTGCCGACGGCTGCAACTTCAAGTACATCGGGGTGCATCATCACCACTTCTTCGATTTCATTCGGGTAGACGTTGAAGCCTGACACCAGGATCATGTCCTTGAGGCGGTCAACCAGTTTCAGAAAACCGTTGTCGTCGATTACTGCCACATCACCAGTGCGCAAAAAACCATCAGGCGTCATGACAGCTGCCGTTTCTTCCGGGCGTTGCCAATAGCCCTGCATCACCTGCGGGCCGCGAACGCACAACTCACCGGGCTCGCCCACCCCAAGCTCCCGGCCTTCGGCATCACGGATGGAAACCTCGGTGGATGGCACAGGCAAACCGATACTGCCGTTGAAGGCCGTCAGATCGAAAGGATTGACTGTCACTGTAGGCGAACATTCCGTTAGCCCATAACCCTCAACCAGCGGTGTGCCCGTGATCTGTTGCCAGCGTTCTGCCACAGGCCGCTGCACAGCTGCGCCGCCGCCAATCGCAAAGCGCAGTTTACTGAAATCGATTTTTGCAAAATCCGGGTTGTTGACAAGCCCGTTGAACAGTGTGTTTACCGCTGGCATGGACACAAACCGGTAACGGGCCAGTATTTTGACGAACGCCGGTATGTTGCGCGGGTCTGCGACCAGTACATTGGTTCCCCCCATGCCGATAAAACCCAGGCACGCACCCAGCGCAAAGATGTGATACAGCGGAATCGCGGTGATACTGATGAGGGCTTGGCTTTTATCCAGGAAAGGGTCGCCCCAGGCCTCGCCTTGCCGGGCGTTGGCGAGGATGTTGAGGTGCGTCAGCATCGCGCCCTTGGATACGCCAGTGGTACCGCCGGTGTACTGCAAGAAGGCCAGGTCCTGCGGCTGAATGTCGACTGGCGAAAATATCGCCGAGGCGCCCTGCGTCAGCATGTTGAGGTAGTCCACGCTGTCCGGCAGGCTGTAAGCGGGAACCATTTTTTTGACCTTGCGCACTACGAAATTACCGAGCACGCGTTTAGGCCACGGCATCATGTCTGCAAGGCCCGTGACGATCACATGCTTGAGAGCTGTGTTGTCAATGACTTTGGCCAGGGTGTGTGCAAACACATCAACGATAACCATGGCCACTGCGCCTGAGTCCTTCAACTGGTGCTCCAGCTCACGGGCCGTGTACATAGGGTTTACATTGACCACCACGTAGCCTGCGCGCAACAGGCCGAATAGGCACACCGGGTACTGCAGCAGGTTTGGCATCATGAGCGCAACGCGCGTGCCCCTGGGCAATCTGAGCACCGACTGAAAATAAGCCGCTACCCGTAGCGCCAGTTTATCGAGCTGCGCGTAGGTGAGGGCAACGCCGGTAGAGCCGCTAATAAACGCATCGCGCCCGGCGTTGCTTGCCACCGCTTCGTCAAAGTAGGCGGCAATGGAGCGCAGCGGTTGCAGGTCAATGTCTGCCGGAACCCCGGCAGGGTAGCTTTTGAGCCAGATTTTTTCCATATTTCAGTTCGTTCACAACGCGCTGGCTGGTTTTATCTTTTCTGATGACAGTTTCAATACACATGTGTACTGTAATGATCTGCTGCAAGTCTGTCAAATGTTTTCAACTCGATAAATTGCGAGAAAAATACCATCACGAAAAACGCCTTGATTGACAGCGTCATTGGGGTTCAATACACTTGTGTACTGAAGTTCAGTTTATTTATTTTAAAACCCAACATGCAACCCCAAACCGTGCAACTGTTAGCCGTCGTCAGCGTGCTCAGTATTTTTGCGCTGGCCGAGATCCTGCAGCGGCGCTTCTTTGCCCCAGAAGCCACAGCGCAGGACAATCGGCTTGACATTGCGGTGACGTTGATGTTTCCATTGATCGCCGGGGCCGTCCTGGCAACGACAGATGCCTTGTGTACCTGGCTGATGCCTCAATACCGCAGCTCACTGGCGGCCTGGCCGGTGTGGCAAATGGTGCTGCTGCTGCTGCTTGCCGATGACCTGACGCAATATTTCTGGCACCGTCTGAGCCACACGTCCTTTATGTGGCCGCTGCACCGAGCGCACCATTCTGCGGCTTATATGAGCGTTCGCATCGTCTACCGCAACAATGCTTTTTATTACGCAATGATGCCCGGGCTGTGGCTCTCGGGCATACTGATTTACCTCGGGTTTGGCTGGGTCTATGTGGTCTATTCCATCGTCAAGCTGACGGTGATCATTGGCGCGCATTCCGCCGTACGCTGGGACCAGTGGTTGTACCGCTACCCGCTGCTCAGCCCGCTGGCCTGGGTGATAGAACGCACCATTTCAACCCCCGCCACACACTACGCCCACCACGCGCTGGTGCAAGACGATGGTGTGGGTCACTACACCGGCAACTACGGCAACCTGCTTTTTTTGTGGGATATTCTGTTTGGTACAGCACACATTACACGGCGCTACCCGCCCGCTTACGGCTTAACGGATGACCGGGCGCACGGACCGGAGCACTGGGCAACACAAATTATTTATCCGCTCAGGAAATCACGTCGCCCGGACACTGTCTTGGGCAACGCCTCGCATGCGCCGCCGAAATAATCAGGTTTGGGGCGATCAGCATGGCCAGCTTTAACGGGAAAGCCGTGGTTATCACGGGTGCCGCTTCAGGTATTGGCGAAGCCCTCGCCCGGGCGTTCGGTGCGCAGGGCGCAAGACTACTGATTGCCGATGTGGATGCCGAGCGGCTGACGGCTGTGGCAACCAGCTTGCAACAACGAGGCTACACCTGCCTCGCGCAGGTCTGCGATGTGTCGCAGGCAGCGGCCGTCGATGCGCTGGCAGAACGAGCCTTGCGCGAATTGGGTGGTACCGACGTGCTCATCAACAACGCCGGGGTAGCGGTGGTGGCACCTGTGCAAAGCCTGTCGCTACACGACGCGCATTGGCTAATGGACATCAACTTCTGGGGTGTCGTGCATGGTTGCCGCGCATTTACAGCGCAACTACAATCTCGTCCTGGCAGCGTTATCGTCAACCTGTCGAGCGTGTTTGCGATGGTGTCTTTGCCTACCCAGTCCATCTATAACGCCAGCAAAGCCGCCGTGCGGGCCTTTTCGGATGCGCTGCGCGAGGAGCTACGAGAGGATGTGAAGAACATCGCAGCGCAGCATGCGTACGGCGTGCGCGTGCTGTGCGTGCATCCGGGCGGCATCCGCACCCGTCTGGTGGAGCAGGCGCGCCTGGGCGACATTGCAGCCATCGCAGACAGCCCGCAAGCCCTGCATTCGCAGTTCAGGCGCCTGGCGCGCACCAGCGCAGACCAGGCAGCAGCCGCCATCGTACAAGCGGTTCTGAACAACCGTACACGCCTGCTGATTGGCTTGGATGCGCATTTGGGGGACGGCTTGTTTCGCCTGGTGCCGGCCCGCGCCTCAGCCTGGTTTTCGGCACTGGCGCGCTGGGGGCAGGCAAGACTCAAGCGGCGCCCCGCAGGTTGATTATCAAACGCAGCCGGTAGCCATCAGGGGCGTTTGGTTATTGCCCGCCGCTTGGGTACAGGCTTTGAAGCCTGTTGGTGAATCAGGTAGTTTGAGATCAGGCCCGTCAGGTAATGGCTCAGTTGCGGCGGATTACCTGGCCGGCTCAGGGCCTGGTTGCTGCCGACGATGGCCAGGTAAAACAAAGCCGCCAGTTCGCTGGATTTCCTCGCATCACCGGTGAGTCTCAGAAACTTCTCTTCAAAAAGATTCAACCGCAGCTGGTCAATTTCTGCCAGCATGTCGGCCACCGCCGGATCACGCCTGCCGAGCCCGCGCAGGGCGAGTTCAAAGCGCATGTTTTCGAGGTCGTTACCGGCATGGGCAAGCGCCACCCCCAGCAGGTGATCCAGATCGGCCTGGGGCTCTGAGGTTTCTTTGACATCTGCGCGAAGCTGTCCGCCGAGCGCCAGCTCTCGATCGCGCCAACGGGCGAGCAATGAAGAAATCAAATCTGCATGATCGGCGAAGTGCCAGTAAAAACTGCCGCGCGTCACGCCCAGCGTGTCTGCGATCATCAATACGCGTGCCTTGTCAAAGCCACCCTCGACGACCGCGGCAAAGGCGGCATCGAGCCAGTCGTCCCGCGACAACCGGGGTACTTCAGCAGGTTTGTCCGCTTTTTTCATTGACGCCATGAAATCCCTGTCCATCGGTTGTGTAGCCAGATCACTAATATCCCGAAATTAAACCATACACACATGTATTGTGATGTTATATTTCGCATGTTGATGCAGAAGTGTACTTAGCAAATAACCCACCGCACCATGTCGCTAAAAAGCCTGCTTATGCCCGTGATCAGCCAGAGATTCCTTTCACGGGAACGACTGGAAAAGCTGCGTATGCGGGCAGAACACAAGCGGGTGGCACAGCGCGACGCGCACCAGCTCCACTACTTCCACCAGGTCGATGACCCCTACAGCGCGTTGGCGGCTGCCAGCCTGCCCATGCTGCTGGCGCGCTATGACGTCCGCCTTAACGCGCACGTGGTTGGGCCGCCGCCCGACAGCGCAGCGCCCGAACGCGACAAGCTGGTGAGCTACAGCCGCCGGGACGCTCAGCTACTGGCACAGCACTGGGGCTTGATATTCCAAAACAGCGGCACGCAACCCGCTCCGCAGCATGTCCAGCAGGCAACCTGTCAACTCATCGCCGCCATCAGGAATGACCGCTTCACGGAGGTGGTGGGAGACATTTCGTCCAAGCTCTGGCAAAACCCGGATCAGCTTGCCGAAAATAGCCGAGCCGCTGCCGGACAGGACGAGGCGGTGCAGCACCTAGCCGCCTCCAACTCGCTGCGCCAGCGCATGGGCCATTACCTGGGCGCGACCTTTTTTTACGCTGGCGAATGGTATTGGGGTATCGACCGCCTGCACTACCTGGAGCGGCGGCTGCAGGCGCTGGGCGCGTCACGGCCTGGCGCCTTAGGCCAGGCACCTGAACTGATGTTCCAGCCACGCGCAGACCTGCAACGTTCGGTGCAAATCGCGCAACCTGTAACGATTGATTTTTTTGTCTCGCTGCGCAGCCCCTATTCGGCCATCGTTGCACCACGCGTGTTTGCGTTGGGACGGCGCACCGGAGCCGTAGTACGTATCCGCTTTGTTCTACCCATGGTGATGCGCGGCCTGCCCGTGCCCAGCAGTAAACGGCGATATATCGCCCTGGATGCCGCGCGCGAGGCGCTTTCAAGAGGTATACCTTTCGGTCGACTGAACGACCCCGTCGGGCGGCCAACCGAGCGCGGCCTGGCACTGCTGGCGTTCGCAGAGCGCAGTCACCGAGGCGAAGCGTATTTGTTGTCTTTCATGCAAGGTGTCTGGGCTGAGGGCCTGGATGCCGGAAGCGACCGCGGTTTGCGGCGCATTGTTGAGCGCGCGGGACTGGACTGGGGTGAAGCACACGCTGCACTGGCAGACGACGGATGGCGCCAGACCGCAGAAGATAACCGCGAGGAACTCTTCAGCCTGGGCTTATGGGGTGTACCGTCTTTTCGAGTCGGTACCACAACGGTATGGGGTCAGGATCGCCTGTGGGCCGTAGAAGATGAATTACTTAGAGGAGACAGCGAATGTTCTTTGTTCTGAAATTGGTTCTGCTCGGGTTCTACGCCGCGGCGCTGGCAAGCTTTGCTGGACTGCTGCCAATTGGCGCTGCCGACAGATTGCAAAACATTGCGCTGGTGGTGCTGGCGATCCACGCGGTAGAGTTATTGGTCATGTTCAAGCACGTCAAGCGCTACCCCGGTGGGCTCACATTAAGCATACTGCTGACTATGCTCTTTGGCCTGCTGCACTGGAGGCCGCTGGCGCAACAGGCAGCGGCCAGCAACCGGCTCAACGTCCCGGCGCGGCCAGAGAACTAAGCCATGCAACGTTTTTTCAAAGCAGAAGCGTTGTTGCTGGGCCTGGCCCTGATCGTTTGCAACGCAATGGCTGCAGACCGGGCCCGCCCGAATATCGTGCTGCTGCTGGCCGACGACTGGGGCTTCAGCGACGTAGGCTCATTCGGCGGCGAAATTGCAACCCCCAACATCGACGAACTCGCCCGGCGCGGCATGCGGTTTTCCAACTTTCACGTCAGCGCTTCGTGCTCACCGACACGCGCCATGCTGCTGACTGGCGTGGACAACCACCGCAACGGCGTGGGCAATATGCGCGAAACTATTCCACGCTCACACGTCGGCAAGCCGGGTTACCTAGGCGTGCTCGACACCAATGTCGTAACGGTTGCCAGCCTGCTTCAGGATAGCGGCTACCGAACCTATGTGGTGGGCAAATGGCATGTTGGCAAGGAACCCCACAACCTGCCGCCGGCACGCGGCTTTGACCGCTCCCTGATCCAGGCTGACAGCGGCTCAGACAACTGGGAAACCGCCAAACGCTACCTGGACCTTACCGACAAGGTCAACTGGTTTGAAGACGGCAAGGAGGCCGTGATGCCAGCCGACTATTACTCGTCAAAATTCTTTGTCGACAAGACCATCGAATACATCGCTTCGGGCGCAAAACAGGTACAAAACAAAAAACCATTTTTCGCCTACGTCGCCTTCCAGGCTAACCATATTCCGCTGCAGGCGCCACAGGAGTTCATCGCCAAATATAAGGGCCGCTACGACAAGGGCTGGACGGTGTTGCGCCAGGAGCGGCGAGACCGCGCCATTGCGCTCGGGCTGATCCCAAAGGGCACCCCCATGCTCACCATGCGCTCCACCGCAGACTGGGATGCCCTGAGCGCGCAAGACAAAAAATACCAGGCCAGGCGTATGGAGGTGTATGCCGCGATGGCTGATGCGATGGACTTTCATGTCGGCCGGCTGGTTGCACACCTGAAGCAAACCGGTGATTACGACAACACCGTGTTTCTTTTTACCTCTGACAACGGCGCAGAAGCGTCTGACCCCTACGCCGTGCTGAGCGGTCGCCTGTGGCTGGACTGGCAATACAACAAAGGCATAGACCAGCTTGGCGCCAGGGGTGCTTACAGCATCATTGGGCCAAGCTGGGCCAGTGCTGCCGCATCACCACTGAGCACCTACAAGTTTTACTCCGGCGAAGGCGGCATACGTGTGCCGCTGATCATCTCGGGGCCCGGCGACATCAAACCCAACAGCATCCATGGCAGCCTCGCGCACGTCAAGGACATTGCGCCCACGCTGCTCGAGCTGGCACAAATAGTGCGGCCCGGGGTGACTTACCAGGGCAAGGCGATTGAGCCCATGACCGGCGCCAGCCTGATGCCGGTGCTGACCGGGAAGGCAGCACGCGTGCATGGGCCCAACCACGTCATCGGGTATGAGCTGTCGGGCAACCAAGCGGTCTTCAAGGGCGACCTGAAACTGATCAAAAACATAGCACCGATTGGTGACGGTCAATGGCACCTCTACGATATTCGCAACGATCCAGGCGAAACCAAAGACCTTCGAAGCCAGCTTCCTGACGTCTTTCAGGCCATGCAGGCGGATTACGCGGCCTATGCAAAAGCCAATGGTGTGCTGCCGATGCCCGAAGGCTACGACCCGATACAGCAGGTGCAGATCAACGCGCTCATCAATGTGTACGTCCCGCGCTTCTTGCGCACCGGGCTACCCATCCTGGCCGGCTTGGTTCTGCTCGTGTCCGCATTCGTCTTCTTGCGCAGGCGTAGCCGTACGCGCTCCTTGTAAAACTGCTTGAAAAGACCATGCCCCAAGAACACATTGACACCCTGATCGTCGGCGCTGGCCTGTCGGGCATAGGCGCAGCCGTACAACTGAAAAAGAACTGCCCAGATCGCGATTTTGCGATCCTTGAAGGACGTGAAGCGCTGGGGGGCACCTGGGATCTGTTTCGCTACCCGGGCATACGCTCGGACTCGGACATGTACACGCTCGGTTATGCCTCCAGGCCATGGGCCGAGAAGAAATCAATCGCTGACGGCGCAACTATCCTTCGGTACATCACCGACACCGCACGCGACCACGGTATTGACCGCGACATCCGCTACGCGCATCGGGTGAAACGAGCTACATGGTCCACGGCAGACAGCTGCTGGACACTCGACATCGACAAGGGCCCGCAGCAAGAAGCCGTGCGGCTGACATGCAACTTCCTGTACGTCTGTAGCGGCTACTACAACTACGCGCACGGCTACACGCCAGACTTCGCCGGCATTGAAGCTTTTTCTGGGCGTATCGTACACCCGCAAAAATGGCCAACCGACATGGACTACACCGGCAAGCGTGTCGTGGTCATCGGCAGCGGCGCCACCGCCGTCACCCTGGTGCCTTCCATGACCGACAAGGCGGCGCACGTGACCATGCTGCAGCGATCACCCAGCTATGTGTTGTCCCGCCCCGCAGAAGATCGCTTCGCCCACTGGTTGAACCGCTACCTGCCCGCCAAGCTCGCTTACGGCATCACGCGCTGGAAAAACGTGCTGCTTGGTTTGCTCTTTTTCGGGCTCTCCAAACGCTACCCCGGGCGCATCAAGAAAATGATCATCGACGGCGTACGAAGCTCTGTCGGGCCAGACTGCGACGTGGAAAAACACTTCACTCCCAGCTACAAACCCTGGGACCAGCGGCTCTGCCTGGTGCCCAATGCCGACCTGTTCAAGGCGATACGCAAAGGCAAGGCTTCGGTGGTCACAGACCACATCGACAGCTTCACCGAAAAAGGCCTTCGCCTGCGTTCTGGCCAGGAGCTCGAAGCCGACATCATCGTCACCGCTACCGGGCTGGACCTGCTGGCGCTGGGCGGTATCGAGGTCGTGGTTGACGGCAAGGCCATTGTCATGAAGCAGACCATGAGCTACAAGGGCATGATGCTGGATGGCGTGCCCAATTTAGCCTATGTGATCGGCTACACCAACGCCTCGTGGACACTGAAGGCTGACCTGACTGGTGACTATATCTGTCGCCTGCTGAACTTCATGACCCGGCAGGGCTTGAAGCAGTGCATACCGCAGCGCACAGACATGAGTATCAAGGAAGAAAGCTGGATTGATTTCAGCTCTGGCTATATCCAGCGCTCGCTGGAAAAATTCCCTGCACAGGGCAATAAAAAACCCTGGCGGTTGTATCAAAACTACGTCATGGACCTCTTCACCCTGCGCTTCAGCGCAGTGAATGACGGCACCATGGTTTTTTCAAAAGGGTCTGAACAATGAAAAAAACTCTGCTCGTGGCAGTGGTGCTGCTTGCCGCGCTAGCCATTGCCGCCTTTGCGTTCCGGGTACCCCTGAGCACGGCGATCGCCAAAAAAGTAGTTGCTGAACACCTGGCCACTGATGCCCTGGACGCGCTGCCAGATGGCCTGCATGTCGGCCTGTGCGGCGCAGGCTCGCCTTTTCCCGACGACAGGCGTTCTGGCCCCTGCACGCTGGTGGTGGCTGGCAAGCGCCTGTTCGTCGTTGATACCGGCAGCGGCAGTGTCCGCAATATCGGCAAGATGGGCTTTCAACATGGCCGCATCAATGCCATCCTCCTGACTCACTTCCATTCCGACCATATCGACGGACTGGGCGAGCTGATGATGCAGCGCTGGGCCTCGGCGGCCAATGCCGTGCCGGTGCCGGTGTATGGGCCGCCTGGCGTTGAGGCTGTGGTGAATAGCTTCATGCAGGCCTACACTCAGGATCAAGGCTATCGCGTCACGCACCATGGCGAAGCGACTGTTCCGGCCAGCGGCTTTGGCGGCAAGCCCCTGCCCTTCACGCTGGGGCCTGAGGGCAGTATTGCGGTGCTCAAGGACGGCGATCTTGTCATCACCGCGTTCACCGTTGACCACGGCCCGGTTCAACCCGCAGTCGGCTACCGATTCAACTACAAGGGCCGCAGCGTGGTTATCAGCGGCGACACCAAAAAGTCGGTGGCAGTGCAACGCGAGGCCGCCGGAGTCGATCTGCTGGTGCACGAGGCGATGTCAACACCCCTGACCAGCCTTTTGGAAAACGGCGCCACTCAGGCCGGGCGCCTTAACCTGGCAAAGATATTCAAGGACATACCAAATTACCATACCTCGCCTGAAGAAGCCGCCGAGACTGCACGCGATGCGAAAGTCGGTTACTTGCTGCTGAACCACATTGCGCCGCCGTTGCCCTTGCCAGGTCTCGAAAAAGCTTTTCTGGGCGAAGCGCCGCGCATTTACAGCGGTCCGATCCGTGTCGGTGCCGACGGTGACTTTGTCAGCCTGCCTGTCGGGTCAACCGCCATCAACTACAGTCGGCGTTTCTGACCATGCACACAAGCGCTTCCATCGACGCATCCGCTCTCCCGGTTATTGAGAAAGTCTTGCGCACCCCCGAGTCGCGCTTTGCCAGCCTGCCTGACTTTGCTTACACCCCGCGTTACACCGAGCTGGGTGGGCTGCGCATCGCGCACATCGATGAGGGCCCGCGCGAGGCACCCATCGTGCTGCTGATGCATGGCGAACCGACCTGGTCCTTTCTCTACCGCAAGATGATCCCGGTACTGGTGCAGGCCGGCTACCGCGTGGTCGCACCCGACCTGGTGGGCTTCGGGCGTTCCGACAAACCAGCCAGCCGCGCCGATTATTCCTACCTCCGCCACGTGCAGTGGATGACCGCATGGATGCAAGCCAACGACCTGCAGCGCATCACGTTGTTTTGCCAGGACTGGGGCTCGCTCATCGGGCTGCGCATGGTGGCCGAAGCGCCGGGGCGTTTTACACGTATTGTGCTGGCCAACGGCGGCCTGCCAACGGGGCTGGAAGAAGTCCCCAGAGCTTTTAAAATCTGGCGCACTTTTTCAATCTACAGCCCTTGGTTCCCGATAGGCCGCATCGTCAAAACCGGCTGCGTGGCTGGCCTGAGCGCGCAGGAAATGGCGGCTTACGACGCGCCCTTTCCGTCACGTCGCTACAAGGTAGCCGCAAGAGTGTTCCCGGCCTTTGTACCGACAACGCCCGAAAACCCGGAGCGGATCAACAATGAACGGGCGTGGGAAATGTTCAAGCGCTGGGACAAGCCCTTCCTGACGCTTTTCAGCAATCGGGATCCTGTCACACGCGGTGGCTACAAAATCTGGCAAAAAGTTGTGCCCGGCGCGCAGGGCCAGCACCACGCCATCATCCGCAACGCAGGGCATTTTTTGCAGGAAGATAAGGGACAAGAGGTGGCTTACGCGATCGTGGCTTTCATGCGGGGCAGCACGACGTCCTGAATCGCTTGAACTGACGGGGAAGACCCTGCGCTGGCAAGCTCCAAAGCAGCAGGCCTATTCGGCGCTTTGCTGCAACGCCCACATGCGGGCGTAAGTAGCATCCAGCGTCAGCAGCTCGACATGCGTGCCGCGCTCGACGATGCAGCCGTCTTCCATCACCAAAATTTCATGCGCATCCACCACCGTTGACAGGCGGTGGGCAATCACCAGCGTGGTTTTGTTTTGCGCGGTGGTGCGCAGCTCGGCTTGAATGGCGCGCTCGTTGGCTGAATCCAGCGCCGAGGTAGCTTCGTCAAAAATCACCACTGGCGGGTTTTTAAGCAGGGTCCGGGCAATCGCTACGCGCTGCTTTTCACCCCCTGACAATTTCAGGCCACGTTCGCCGACCATGGTGTTGTAGGCAAGTGGCGTGCTGGTGATGAAGTCGTGAATACGGGCGGACTTGGCGGCTTCTTCAACCTGGCTCCTGGTGGCGCCGGTCTGGCCGTAGGCGATGTTGTATTCGACTGTGTCGTTGAACAGCACGGTGTCTTGCGGCACGATACCGATGGCCTGGCGCACGCTGGCCTGAGTGACGTGCTTGATGTCTTGCCCGGCGATGGTGATTTGGCCTTGTTGCACGTCATAAAACCTGAACAGCAGCCGCGCCAGTGTGGATTTTCCAGCCCCCGACGAGCCGACAACGGCAACCGTTTTCCCCGGCGGAATCTCAAAGCTCACGTCCTTCAAAATTGGCCGCGCCGGGTCATAGGCAAAGCTGACTTTTTCGAACTTGACGGCTGGGGATCCGTTGACCACTATCGGCAAGGCACCGGGCTCGTCGGCAATTTCACGCTCTTTTTCCATCAGCGTGAACATCTTGTCCAGGTCGGTCAGGCTTTGCTTGATTTCGCGGTAAATCACACCCAAAAACCCGAGTGGGATGTACAGCTGAATCATGAATGCGTTGACCATGACCAAATCGCCCAGCGTCATGCGGCCATCCACCACGCCCTGCGTGGCGCGCCACAGCATCGCCACCAGGCCGATGGCGATGATCAGCTGCTGGCCAGTGTTGAGCAGGCTCAACGTGCGCTGGCTCTTGATGGCAGCCTTGCGATAGCGCTCCAGGTTTTCGTCGTAACGCCTGGCCTCGAAATTTTCATTGTTGAAGTACTTGACTGTTTCGTAGTTCAAGAGCGAGTCAATGGCCCGGCTGTGGGCAGACGAATCGAGCTCGTTCATTTCTTTTCTGAACTGGGTACGCCATTCGGTCACGGTGACTGTGAAAACGATGTAACTCGCGAGCGCCGCCAGGGTGATCCATGCAAACCACATGTCAAACTTGACCGCCAGAATACTGAGCACCAGCGTGACTTCGATCAGCGTTGGGACGATGCTGTAGAGCGAGTAGGAAATAAGCGAATGCACGCCGCGCGTCCCGCGCTCGATATCGCGGGTCATGCCGCCAGTTTGACGCTCCAGGTGAAAGCGCAAGCTCAATGCGTGAAGGTGCCTGAAAACCTCCAGAGAAATTTTGCGCGACGCGCCCTCGGTAGCTTTTGCAAACACCAGTTCGCGCAGCTCAGTAAACAAGGATGATGACAAGCGCAGCAAACCATAACCCAGCAACAAGGCTGCCGGCACCACCAGCAGTGCCTGAGCGTCACCTGGCTTGATGTTCATGGTGTCCACCAGGTTTTTCAGCAGCAACGGCACGCCGACGTTGCCCAGCTTGGCGCACAGCATGAAGGTCAGCGCGGCTAGCACGCGCCATTTGTAATCCCACAGGTAGGGGAAGAGCCGCTTGAGCGTGTCCCAGTCAGAGCGGGCGGGTGCTTGGGTATCAGGAGTTTGAGACGTCGAATCTGCAGGAGCAGAGGCGCCGGGAGCCATGGAACGCATAAGGGACAATCGTCGTCGTTATTAAATTTAATTACAGATTGTGCCCATGAACACCCAATCAAGCCCGCAACCGAATAATTCCCGCGACCATGGCGTACCCGATATTGTGCAAATGCCGATGGACAAAGAGCTGGTGCTCAAAGTCATCCCGATGCCGGCAGACAGCAATGTCAATGGCGATATTTTCGGCGGTTGGGTCATGGCGCAGGTGGACCTGGCGGGTTCGGTCATTCCAGCCCGCATTGCCAAAGGGCGGATTGCCACAGTAGCGGTCAACCAGTTTGTCTTCAAGCACGCAGTCAAGATGGGCGATTTGCTGAGCTTTTATGCCGAGGTTGAACGCGTTGGCACCACATCGGTCACGATCAAGGTCGAGGTGTATGCCCAGCGCATGCGCCAACCTGAGCCGATCATCAAGGTGACCGAGGCAAACCTGACCTACGTGGCGATTGATGATTCAGGCAAGCCGCGCAAAATCGACAAAGAGTAGGGCACGAAAAAGGAATTCAAGAAACGATATAAGCTGCTGAACCGGTAGACAGCAGCTCGCCGTCCGCACCCAAAAACTCCATGCGCGTGCTGGCTACGCGTGAGCCCAGGCGCAGCACCTCGGCGCGCAGCTCAAAGTAATCCCCAATGCCGGGCCGCAAATAATCGACTCGCAGGTCAATCGTGCCGAGCTTGGCAAAGCGCTGCAGGCGCTGCAGGGGCGGCTCGTCCAGATGGCGGGCACCAATGGCCGCCATCACAGCCAGCCCGCCCACTGCATCCAGCCCAGCGCTGATAGCGCCGCCATGAATGCGGTTGTGTGAATAGTGGCC
>Ga0209490_10001980_pt1 | contig 19607 bp, 17 predicted proteins | sample MAT06_FD_187209 | JGI IMG/M metagenome (GOLD analysis project Ga0209490, IMG submission 187209) | Freshwater microbial communities from Lake Fryxell liftoff mats and glacier meltwater in Antarctica - MAT-06 (SPAdes) (version 2) | ecosystem: Environmental > Aquatic > Freshwater > Ice > Liftoff... | reverse complement strand
GACGACGCATTTACGGATATCTGTAGAAGATATAAAAGCAGAGGAGAGAAATTTATCTTTCTCCTCAGACTATTTGCAGCAATGGTGTGATGCGGATGCTCAAGTCAGATTAGCTGTTGATGAGACGATGGGGAAAATAGATGAAATCATTGAGAGTAAAGCAGCTTGGTTAATTTCTCAGATTTTACCGCCCGGAACGCCTTTGTTTATTTCCAATAGTATGCCTGTGCGGGATGTGGAATATTTCTGGAAACCGAATAATTTAAGAGTGCGATCGCACTTTAACCGGGGTGCAAATGGCATTGATGGCACATTATCCACAGCTTTAGGAATGGCACATCGCCAGCAAAGTAGTGTGATGTTAACGGGAGATTTAGCGCTGTTGCATGACACCAATGGTTTTTTAATCCGCAATAAGTTTGTCGGACATCTGACGATTGTGTTAATCAATAACAATGGCGGTGGGATTTTTGAAATGTTACCCATTGCCAAATTTGATCCACCATTTGAAGAGTTTTTTGGTACTCCCCAGGATATTGATTTTGCAAAGTTGTGCGCTACTTACAATGTGCAGCATGAATTGATTACTTCTTGGCAGCAGTTGCAGCAAAGACTAAACCCACTTCCAACTAAGGGAATTCGGGTTTTGGAGTTGCAGACAAATAGGAAAGGGGATGCGAACTGGAGAAAGGAGAATTTGAGTAAGTTTGCCGCAGATATTACGATTTAACTATTCTGTTAGCTGTTGCTGAATAGCAGTATAAAAATATAGCGTTTGTGGTATCAAAGTTAAAAGTACTTTACGCAAGCGTTTCAATTACTGGTGCTGCTTACGCTTGATAAGTATTACAATTAGTAGTATAATAACGACTCTAGCGAATTTAGCGACAAATGCAACAAGATGCAGAACATAACAATAATGAGAGTGAAGAAGATATTTCATTTTTGACAACTATTGAAGTAGCTCAACTTCTTCGTGTTCACCAAAGAACTGTACAAAGATGGATATCATCAAACAATCTTAAAGCTACAAAAGTAGGGCCAAGAATTTGGCGGATCAGAAAAAAAGACTTAGATGAGTTCCTACAAAAGGAATAACAGTAGAAAACAAACAGAAGAAAATATTGACTCAGATGGCAACAGGAATACCTAGTAGAAATAGTCGTAAAAATAAAAAAGAAAATATAATGCCTTTTCGTCTGGAATATGAAGGTAAAATTCCTATAGAAGATATATTAAAAATTCCGGTAGCCAAGCTACACCGGATAATAAGTGTAGATCAACATCCAAGAAACAAATTAATATATGGAGAAAATTTAAGAGTTCTTAGTTCGTTCTTGAACGATGATACTGTCGCTGGTAAAGTTAGTTTAATTTATATTGACCCTCCCTATGCAACAGGGAGTAGTTTTGAATCTCGTCAAAGAGACCATGCTTACAATGACCTAATGGAAGGTGCAGAATACTTAGAGTTTTTACGTCAACGACTAATTCTACTAAGAGAGCTTTTATCAGACGAAGGTTCTATTTATGTACATTTAGATGAGAATATGGCTTGTGCTGTTAAAATTATAATGGATGAAATTTTTGGTTCTAAAAATTTTCGCAATTGGATTACCAGGAAAAAATGTAACCCGAAAAATTATACACGTAAACAGTACGGTAATACCGCAGACTACATTCTATTTTACACAAAAACAGATAATTATATATGGAATCAGCCTTTTAACCCTTGGACTGAAACTACTGCAAAGAAAGAATATCAATATGTTGAAAAAGAGACTGGAAGAGTTTATAAGAAAGTTCCTGTTCACGCACCAGGTGTAAGAAAAGGTGCAACAGGTCAACCCTGGAGAGGAATGCTACCTCCTCCAGGTAAACACTGGCAATATACTCCAGAGACTTTAGACCAAATGGATGCACGCGGAGAGATTTACTGGTCGCCAACAGGAAACCCAAGAAGAAAAGTTTATTTAGACAAGAGCCAGGGTATTTCAGTCCAAGATATTTGGCTTGATTTCAAAGATGCTCACAATCAAAATATTAAAATTACTGGCTATCCAACAGAAAAAAATCCAGATATGATTAAACGAATAATTCTAGCCTCATCTAATAAGGGAGATATTGTGTTAGATGCCTTTGCTGGAAGTGGAACTACTGCTGCTATAGCTGAAGAGTTAGGTAGAAAATGGATAGCTATTGATAATTCACAACTTGCTATAGCTACAATAGTTCAGCGTTTAGTTAAAGGAACAGAAGTAATGGGTGATTTCATTAACGGAAATAGTTCCGCTAAACATGAACAACAATGCTTAATAGGTATAAATAGAATTTTACGAAGTGGTCTAGATTTATATATTGAAGAAACACCAGAATTAGAGTTTATCTCTGATACTGTAATACATGATTGGGATAGTAAACTCAACTTTCAAGCCAATCTTGTGTAAATCTCTGATCAAGCATTTTCAGAGTGCATACCATTATTTTGCCAGTACCATAGCTTTCTAGACGAGCGTAATCATTCCACATAGATCCTAGTAGTAATCCTGGGCCATCATTCAAATAAAATACTTTTAAAGCCACTTTATAGGTATCAGCATACCTTAGAATATCAGTTGCTTTATCTCGATTCCCACCAGTTCGATCATCTTCTTGAGAACCCCCTCTATCAGAGTCATAACGAGCAAATCCAACTACTAATGGGGTTCCATCTAATCGAGATATAAAAATATCTGCTGGAGTTTGAGCTTCCCAATTATTCAAAACCTTATCAAGCATTACATCTTTTCCAGCACGAACTGGCCCCTGAATTATATAGTTTTTACCAAATACTCTGTCAAACCATAAGAAAAACGCTTCTGTCAAGTCATAGCCTTTTTGCCCGCGTTTACTCTGTTCTAAAAGAAGAGCCATCAAAGTTTCATCGGGTACAGGACGACTTTTCAAATTTCTTCTAACCTCTTCTAAACTACGAAATCTATCACCAAAATCGTTAACTATACTGGGAATATCACGTTTTTTCTTGGTCATTTCTACTGTCGTATCTGGTGATACATACCTCCGAAATACTCTCAGAAGTTGAATACGTAAAGGATCAGGCTCTTTTGTAATAATTTCGAGTAAATTTGCAGAGTTTGTTGCTTCGTCTACCAATTCTATGAAACGCTCCAAAACTTTCTCGTAGAGCATTTTAGCTTCATCTAAAGAATCTGGGTAGAATGGTGAGTCAAATATGGTAATCCACCTAGATGCAGTTATTTTGTAGCTACTGAATGAAATCAAATGACGACCTCGATTGCTATAATTAATACAGTTTTTAACTATAAACTACATGAATCTATAAAAAAAGTTCCTCAGCAATTTTACCAAATAGTCGTTTTAACAGTTGCAGAATGAGCGATCGCACTCTTTCTTGCACCCTTCCTGATATACCGGCGTGTCTTCCAGCTTTACATTCATCAAAGCTTAGTAGCTATGAGAATTTTACCTGAGTGCGTAGGCGTAGCCCACCGCAGGTATCGCCTTTCTCCTCTGCGTGAAATTTACCCTCTTGGCTGACCTTGTAACCACCCTGACAAATCAGCAAGAGTAGAGAAATCCAACAAAGCATCACCTAAAGCTTCCAACTGTTCCACCGATAACCCTTGAATCTGTGACAGAAGCGCATCAGGAATATTACCCACGCGTCGATTTAATAGTCGTAAAACAATCGTTCTTTCTCCTTCAACCTTTCCTTCAACCTTTCCTTCAACTTTTCCTTCGACTTTTCCTTCCTCTCGTCCTTCAACCTTTCCTTCGATCTTTCCTTCCTTTCGGCCTTCTTCCTTGGCTTCCAAAATAGCCCGTGGTTCTTCCAAATTCAGTCCCAACATCGCTTGAATCTCCTCTCGACTAAGGTTAGAAAACTTGTAGACGATAATCGTCGTAATTAAATCAATTATCGCTTGCTCCGATTGTTGTTCTGCTTGCTCCAACAAAAACCGCGCCCCTTCAACGGCTTCAGCTTCAGAAGTCACATTTGTCAGCAACATCAAACCCAATCCCAAAGGTTGTTGTCGCAAATCCCCCAACTCATCTAGATAAACCCGCCTGATTTGACCACTTTCCAACAAAGCGCGGTGAATCGTTGAGTTGGAGGGTTCAAGACTACGAGAACCAAAAATTATTACACCAAACCAGTCATCGTAACGGATAGAGTGGCGGTAGAGAAACAAAAACAATTCGCTAAAGAAGCGGTGATATAAGTCTTCGTCCTTCTGAAACTGCACTTCCGCAAAAAAGACGGTTTTGGAAACTGCATTAGCGGGAGGTAAAAACACTCCATCAATCCGAAACGCCGTTTCTTTGACTTCAACTGATTCAAACTGGTAGTTTTCCGCTTCTGGAGGTGGTTCATCTACCAATTCAAACAACAATCCTGGAAATTGCTTAAATAATTTGTAGAAAATGGTGTCACGTCGCATTTTTATTCCTCAACACCTAGACAATTACCAGATTGTAAAGGCTTGAGACACCAATTTTAGCGTAAGTGTAGCCCACCGCAGGTATCGCTTGTCCCCAAGACCACGATAAAATTCTCAAGCACAACAGCGCACTTCATACCAATGCAAATGAACTGGGAAACTGCCAAAACCTACGAAGACATCCTGTATCAAAAAAACGATGGCATTGCAAAAATCACCATCAACCGTCCCCACAAACGCAATGCTTTTCGTCCTAAAACTGTCTTTGAACTGTACGACGCTTTCTGTGATGCTCGTGAAGATACTACTATTGGTGTTGTCTTATTTACTGGTTATGGCCCACACACTGATGGCAAATATGCCTTCTGTTCCGGTGGCGATCAAAGTGTGCGGGGACATGGGGGTTATGTAGACGATACTGGCATCCCCCGATTGAATGTACTGGACTTACAGCGCTTAATTCGTTCCATGCCGAAAGTTGTGATTGCTTTAGTGGCTGGATATGCGATCGGCGGTGGACACGTTTTACACTTGATTTGCGACCTTACGATCGCCGCCGATAACGCTATTTTCGGACAGACTGGCCCCAAAGTCGGCAGTTTCGACGGTGGTTTTGGAGCTAGCTATCTCGCCCGCATCGTGGGACAAAAAAAAGCCCGAGAAATTTGGTTTCTCTGCCGCCAATATGATGCCCAACAAGCTCTAGAAATGGGCTTAATTAATTGCGTCGTCCCAGTCGAACAACTAGAAGCCGAAGGGATTGAATGGGCACAGGAGATTTTAGAAAAAAGTCCGATCGCAATTCGGTGTCTCAAAGCCGCGTTCAACGCTGATTGTGACGGACAAGCTGGTTTACAAGAACTCGCTGGCAATGCTACCTTGCTCTATTACATGACAGAAGAAGGGTCTGAGGGCAAACAAGCGTTTCTTGAAAAGCGTCCACCAGATTTCCGCTCTTTTCCTTGGCTACCTTAAAATTGCAAAAATCGCATCTTATCTAAAGGGTGCGATTTTTGTAGATATCAACTTTTAAAGCACTAAAAATCTTAAAAACAAATCTTATTTTAAGCAGACTACAAACTCAGTCCAGTAATAATGGGTGACTAAATAACCACTGCTTTAGTCTTGGCCTCTTCGGATACAAAGATATTCATTTCCTGTACAGGGGCAAGAGCAGCATTGTCTAAACCTGAAGCTAGGGATTGAGAAGAAGCTAAAACTGGTGTTGCATCTGGCAAACCCCAAGCATCTTCCAAGGTTTCCCAAGAAGGTGCAAAAGGTGGGAGCGCCAAAGAGCAAGCTTTCCAAGTTGATTTAACTGGTGCTCCCAATTGCTGACACATTCCACCACGGCGACCTTCTGGTTGGTAATGACGGCAATATCTACAGGCAGATGCTAAAACTTTAATGGGTTTCATTTGGGTTCATCTTTAGTGCGGTTTTAGACTGAAGTTCACCCTTCTATTTTGCTTCTATATATAAAGATAGACAAGAGCCAAAAAGTCATTATCTTCTCTAGGTTTCAGCGATCCCAACGAAAAAGTAAACTTTAGGATATTTTTATATTCTTGTTATATTTTTCAATGTTCCTAAGAGTGCTTACCCATAGATTTGGGCTAAAACTTATTAGGGATCAAGAGTAAAACTAATACTTTTAATTTATTTAGCCTTTCAACTTCCTCATTAGAATAGTTTAAGGCAGACAATTTTAGATAAATAGCTTGTATTTGTTACCACAGTTGACTGAATTCAACAATAAAATCCCTATTTTCTAAAGAATTGGAATTTTTCTATTTGGTAACAGCAAATCATTTTCGGATAAATTATGCTCAAATAATCATCTAATAAATCAAGGTCGAGATTCAAACTTCAACCCAAGAGTGACTGGAGTTACCCTAACTTCTCAATACCGAATTTTTTCAAAACTGTTTAGCAGCACAGACCGAACAGACTGCCCAGCGATGGAGTTCACCGGGTGGGGTGGGACATTGACATTGGGGACAAAGGGGTAAGCCATGCGATCGCGATCGCATGATTTTAGCCCAATGTCCAAAAGCAGCATTCACATCCTTAGTGGGTGTCATATCAGGGCGGCTAATATCATCACCAAGGTAACTAGGATGCTCATGAGGCAAAACCGTTTGTTGCTGTTTTCTCTCCACAGATGGATTATGCCAGCTAGCAGTAGAGAAGCGAATATCAACCAAAGGTGTTGGCAGCTTTTTATTCAACTTTAAAAGCAGAGATGTGCGACCAAAAGTCAGATTTTGCGCCCAAGCAGCACTAGAAGTTGCTACCCATAAAACATCGCGTTGAATCGACAATGGTCGAGTATGTGCGGCGACTACTGGACTAACAACTTCTGTCCAACACTTAAGCAAGCGTTGAAATGGTTGCTCTTGCCATTTAGCCTGTTTTTCCAGAACATCTAAAATATGATCAATTGATTTCAACGACATCATTAAAAGTGCTGAGTGATATTAGCGGTAGCGGGGCGTTTAGCCCGTCCTGAGTGGTGAGTTAGAAGTTAGCAGTTTTCTCGCCCCTCTGCTTCCCTATTACCCCTCACCCCCATACTCTAAGTAGAGCGGCGTGAATAATTCAAGGTTTGTAGTAAGGACTTTAGTCTTAATTTGAGCGCTGAAGCCCTCTCTACGAGACGCTACGCGTAGCTTGCTTCCCCGAAGGGGTACACTACAAAGTCATCTCAAGATTTTTTACATTACTTAATCTATTTTGATTTCTTCTCACCTACTTACTTATTTCCAAGATAGACCCCATGAACTAACTATCCTTCACAACAAAGTCTGAAAATCTCTCTTGTCTAGTTCCCAGTGTCCAATGCCCAACATCCAGTCTATAGGACTCATATTTGATTTTTGAAATATACGTAGGGTGCGTTAGCCAGAGGCATAACGCACCATCTGAAGACTTTGGTGCGTTACGCTACGCGATAACACACCCTACACATACTTAGATATTGTCATAAATCAAATCGTATTCCTATATCTATTTAGATAATTTTCGCTAATATTGGCACAAATGTATCTAAAGTTAATTCCAGCAGTCTACTTTGAAACACAGAGACAATGACTCAAAACCCCCTGAATAATTCCGATATTCAATCGTCTAAAACACCTGGGTTGAAACCAGTATTAGCAGCAGCACTAGCGAGTTTAGAGGTGCCGCTAGATCAAGAGTTAGCTCGATACCGACGCACGCGAAATGGTTCGAGGACAGCGAACCAGCACCGTGTTGGGAGTTTTATCAGCAGTCAACCCCAACCGTTGACTGCCATTCTTACAACATCGGGTACAACTCAGTCGTCAGTAACGGAAATTAAAATCAACGTTCCACCTGCATCTGTACCTGTGAATCCTCAGGAAAACCCAGCACCACCTACGACAGAAATTGATGTACCACCTGCATCTCTAGCCGTAAATCTTCAGAGGAACCCAGCACCACCTGCGGCAAAGATGGAGCAACTGAATAATTTCAATATGCCTTCCACCTCTGATTTTGCAAAAACGCCAACTCAACTTCCACCACCCCCGCCCAACTTTACTACCAGCATCGTGCCAGCAGTTGTTAAAGATACTAAGAGCGAAAATCTCGTCCAGCCGGATGACGCTCATAAGCCGCCAGATGACTATTTGGAATCTAGTGAAGCACTGCTACGAAGTCTGACAGAAGAGCAACCAGAAACCAAGAAGCCAAGCAATCCTAGCGACAGTTTGCTATCACCTTTGGGTATCGGCTCTATGTTGCTGCTACTGTTAGCGAGTCTTACCTTGGGTTATGTAGTGTTCAATCCCAAAAGCTTGTCACAATGGAATTTAAGCAAGTTGTTTAACGAGAACTCGTCTCCTGCACCAGAAACTACTGAGGAAGTTGGCAGTAATGTCCAACCTCAGATCCAGCCACCAAGCACATCTATACCTAAGTATCCCAATCTAGCTGCCGAAGAGTTTCCTGAGGTGAGAGATGCTAATGATGTGGTTGGCTTAAAACCCAAGATTCAACCAGCCGCAGTAGTGCCTAATCCAGTCGTTCCCCAAAACTCCGCAAATCCTCAAGCAGCATTACCTGAAGCCAACACAGTCCTAATACCGACAAATCCGATCGCCTTAGAACCACTACCGACGGTACAGCCCTTGCCTCCCCTGAGTTTGCCTCCGATCGCAACCTCACCAAAGCAGAATGCAGAAATCAAACCAGGAACAGATGGGTTATATCATGTGGTCATAGACAATGAAGGAGGGGCTTTGGCCTCAGCACAGCGAGTAATTCCCGATGCTTATTTATCACCCAGCAAACAATTGATTTATCTAGGTGCTTTTAAGACTAAAGAGCAAGTAAAACAACATATGCAACTGTTACAGAGAAAAGGAATCAAGGCACGGGTTCAGCAGCCATGAGTTGCAATAATCTACGATACTATGAGATAACGGTGCTGAGTGAAGAATGCTGAGTAGTAGAGACAAAATCTTGCTTGTTTACGATCCTACGACAAAAATTATTATACTCAGAACCTTAACTAAGTAATCATTACTCAGCACTCATTACTCAGCACTCATTAGCACTGAGTTTCGTGAATGGAGAGCCGATATGGAATTAATCAAGCGTATCCTGCGGGTGATTCGTGCTAATCTCAATGGTCTGATCGGCAGTACAGAAGATCCAGAAAAGATTCTGGAGCAAACTGTGTTGGAGATGCAGGAAAATCTGGTGCGATTGCGGCAGGGTGTAGCACAAGCGATCGCTACTCAAAAACGCACTGAACGACAAGCTGCGGCTGCTCAGTCTCAAACAGAAGAATGGTATCGCCGCGCCCAATTGTCCCTGCAACAAGATAATGAACCTCTAGCACGCGAAGCTTTAACTAAGCGCCAAGCTTATAAAGAAACCTTTACAGCCCTCTCTTCCCAGATAGAGCAGCAAAACGAGATAGTAGCTAGGCTGAAAAAGGATATGCGATCGCTAGAGTTAAAAATTGCCGAGGCGAAAATAAAAAAAGATATGTATATTGCTCGCGCCCGTTCTGCCGAAGCGTCTTATCGCCTCCAAGAAATGCTCGGCGGAGTTTCTGCCACTAGCAGTCTGAGTGCCTTTGAGCGCATGGAAGAAAAAGTTTTGCAGATAGAAGCTAAATCAGAAGCGATGTCTGACGACAAGCCGCTTTGCGTCTACGCTCAACTCAGTGGCGATGACTTAGAAACACAATTTACTTCTTTAGAATCTAATGTAGATGCCGAATTGGCAGCGATGAAGGTGCAGGTTTTAAACCAGGCAGAAAACACACAGCACAACAGTCTTCTCACCGAGGAGAACCAAAAGACAGCGCAGCAGTTACCCAAAAGTCAAGACTCTTGAAGTTCGGCTAATTACCCCTATTTGGAGATATCTTAACAATTAAGAGTTGTTGGGAGGTACTGATTCAAACCGGAAAGATTACATTAAAATAGGTAGCTATTAAAAAGTAAAAAAGCTAACTGTCCAACAAAAAGCGTAAACCACACAAGGAAAAACAAAGTTATGGGATTATTTGATCGCGTTAAACGAATAGTTAGTTCTAACCTTAATGACCTGGTTAACAAAGCCGAAGACCCCGAAAAAATGTTAGAACAAGCTATCCTGGAAATGCAGGAAGACTTAGTTCAGCTGCGTCAGGGGGTAGCCCAGACGATCGCCGCCCAAAAACGCAGCGAAAAACAGTACAATGATGCCCAAAATGAAATTAATAAGTGGCAACGTAATGCCCAACTAGCGCTGCAAAAAGGTGATGAGAACCTAGCACGACAAGCTCTAGAGCGCAAGAAAACTTATACTGACACCAGCGCAGCCCTCAAAGCTAGTTTGGATACCCAAAGCACTCAAGTTGAAACCCTCAAGCGCAACTTAATCCAGTTGGAAAGCAAGATTTCTGAAGCTAAGACTAAGAAAGAAATGCTTAAAGCTCGGATCACCACCGCCAAAGCCCAAGAGCAACTCCAAAGCATGGTGAGTGGGATGAATACCAGTAGTGCAATGTCTGCCTTCGAGCGGATGGAAGAAAAAGTCTTAATCCAAGAAGCCCGCGCCCAAGCACAAGGAGAATTAGCAGGAGCAGATTTAGAAACCCAATTTGCCCAGTTAGAAGGTGGTAGCGATGTTGATGATGAATTAGCAGCTTTGAAAGCGCAAATGTTACCACCCGCTACTCCCCAAAATCAACCCCAACTGCCGCCGCAACCACAAACTACTGCTCCTAAGTCTAATGAGGTGGTTGATAGCGAGTTGGATTCTTTACGCAAGCAATTGGATCAACTATAAAATTGGCAGAAAACTTATTTGAGCCAGTCCCACGCCTGTTGGCTGTGGGATTTTATGTTATTAGTCAATACTTTGGGATAAAGTATTGTGTGTGACAACTTTGATCGCCACCTGATGGAGACTGTAATGAGTAAGGCTGTAATCACCATAACTGATGCTGAGTTTGAAACTGAAGTGTTAAAAGCCGAACAGCCTGTATTAGTTTACTTTTGGGCTTCTTGGTGTGGGCCTTGTCAATTGATGTCGCCCGCGATTAACTCAGCTGCCATCGAATATAGCGATCGCCTCAAAGTCGTTAAAATGGAAATTGACCCCAACCCACTTACTGTTAAGCAGTACCAAGTGGAAGGCGTGCCAGCCCTCAGACTATTTCAAGGCGAGGAAGTTTTGATATCCACTGAGGGAGTCATCGGCAAAGAGAAATTACTCGCTCTTTTAGATTCGTACTTGAATACTAATTAGTCATTGGTCAATAGTCGATAGTCATTACCAAATGACTATTGACAAAAGATCAAGGACAAAGGACAAATGACTAAGATGCAATTTGCAAAGCGTTTACAACCCCTACAATCTAATGTATTTGCTGATATGGACAGAGCCAAAGCAGTCGCATTGGCAGCTGGACAACAAGTAATTGATTTGTCGTTGGGATCTTCTGATTTACCAGCCGAGGCACACGTCATTGAGGCGATCGCCCAGTCTCTTGGCGATCGCAGTACCCACGGCTATCTGTTATTTAACGGTACTCTTGGGTTTCGCCAAGCCGCAGCCAACTGGTACGAACAAAAATTTGGCATCAAAGTCGATCCCCAAACTGAGGTGTTACCTCTGATTGGTTCTCAAGAAGGCACTGCCCATTTACCCCTAGCAATACTCAATCCAGGAGATTTCGCTCTGTTGCTCGATCCAGGTTATCCCTCCCATGCCGGGGGAGTCTACCTAGCTAGTGGGCAAATCTACCCGATGCCACTACTGGCAGAAAACGCTTTTTTACCAGTTTTTGCTGATATTCCTGCTCCAGTCTTGGTTCAGTCGCGGATGATGGTGCTAAGTTATCCTCACAATCCCACAGCTGCGATCGCTCCAATATCATTCTTCCAAGAAGCTGTCGCCTTCTGTCAGCAACACAATCTCGTTCTAGTTCACGATTTCCCCTACGTAGATTTGGTATTTGAGGAAACTGAAAAGTGGGCAGATTCTTCTCCCAATCCTAAATCCCTAGTGCCTTCAATTCTGCAAGCTGATCCAGATAAAAGCGTCTCCATTGAATTTTTCACCCTTTCCAAGTCCTACAATATGGGCGGCTTCCGCATTGGTTACGCCATCGGTAATCCCCAGTTAATTAACGCCTTACGCCAGGTAAAAGCCGCAGTTGATTTTAATCAATATCGGGGGATTTTGAATGGTGCAATCGCTGCCCTAACTGGGCCTCAATCTGGGGTAAAATCTGCTGTTGCTACCTTTCAACAGCGCCGAGATGCTTTCATTACTGCTTTACACCGTATCGGGTGGAACGTTTCTACTCCCCAAGCCACAATGTACATCTGGGCAAAATTGCCCTCACATTGGAGTCAAAACTCCATAGAATTTTGTACCCAGCTAGTCAAACAAACTGGTGTAGCCGCTTCCCCAGGTGCGGGTTTTGGCAAATCTGGAGAAGGGTATGTCCGCTTTGCCTTGGTGCATGAGCCACCTTTGTTAGAAACTGCTGTGGAAAGAATTGCCCAGTTCCTTCATTGAAATTCTTCTCAAGCTGAACGCCAAAGATTTTTTGCATCCAAATGTCCGTATTATACTGAACTTAAAATTATTGCATTGTGATTTTTATAACTATTTTTTAAAACTTTGCAACAAATGAATCGGTTGTAAGAGTCTACATCTGTATACCCCTACTAACGCATTCGTAAAATGGATTTCGTGAAATGGTGTTACTAGGACTTACGCATTGACAAGAAATACCAAATATGAGTATGGTTAAAAGCCACATCTTTCGTAAGGGTTTAGCATTGCTAAACCCCTACAGCATGGTCTATTTACGTAGTTTACCGCCGTAGGCATCATAAGGATAATTAATAAAAGCCTGAAACGACCTATTTTCGTTAATTCACATCACGGTTAATTTCTATAGTGCGTAAGTCCTAGTTAGTTACTCTCATATCAAGATGAAAACTGTTTTACCAATGGTAATTACCTTACCGTTAGCTTCAGTATTACTTAAATAATTTTACCCATAAAAATTGAATTTTCCAATTTTTAAAATCAGCAATCTATTTAACCCTAAAAATTATCAAAGATTCGTAAAGAAAAGCTTAATTTTTGATTAATATTATTTTCAATGATACTACCATTAGGTATTGAAGTGCAGGTAAAATTAATTTATTAATGTCTTTGACTAGATTACATAAGTCAAGTTTCTATTCATTTCACCATTTAAACGCACTATCGTTTTAGTTTATGGTAATAATTATTGGTTTTTACTTAAGATAATAAACAACAATGATAGCACAACTACTCAATATAAATCAGCCATTGCGGTCACATCAAGTTAGACGAATTTTGCTAGTTGAAGACCATTATCTCAATAGAATGTTGCTGAGTGACTATCTAAGTTACTGTGGGTACGTCGTCCAAAGCTTATCAGAAGGCTCTGCTTTTTTTTCAACTATAGAGAAGTTCGAGCCAGATTTAATGTTATTAGACTTGAAATTACCAGATATTGACGGTTATTCGCTCTTAAAACAAGTCCAGCAAAAACCTGATTTGTCAAAAATACCGATTATTGTGGTTTCAGCCTTTGCTTTTAAAGCAGATAAAGAACGAGCTCTGAGTTTGGGCGCACGTGGCTATTTTGTCAAACCTTTAAAACTCAAGGAGCTTATCCTAACAATTGAAGAACAGTTTATTTGTCGCCATAGATAAACTTTTCCGTTGGGCATATAATTATTCCGCTTTTTCGTGAGCGATGAACTCTTCTACGTACTCACTAAGATTTTGTACAGAACTGCCAATTTTTGAAATTCTCTGTTGTACTTGCGCTAACAACAAAACAGCTGTTTGCAAATCATTCAGCGTTTCAGCCATAGTCTCACGGTACTGGGTTTCAAAGTCTTGCAAATTCATAGTTTAGATTAGATGTTGTCTAAAATTATTGTAATAGCTATAATAATCATCATAATCGTAAACTCAACTTACTAAATCAGTTAATTTGCTTAATGTTATAAGTTGAATAAAAAACGGAAATAGTGTCTATTAATAAATTACTTATCTGACATTTATCTAAACTATATATAAGCAGATTATTTATTTATATAAATAAAGATGCCAAGTTAGTAAAATCAAAAAGTAAAGTTGCAAATAATAAAGTATTATCGATTTTAAAATGTTAATTATAGATTCAAAAAGCACAATTTTTATTCTGACAGTAGCAGTCGGAGACTAGTCGCAGCTAAACAAACTTTTGTCTGTTTCAAAGTTCTGATGCTTACAGTAAACTTTCTGGCAAGTGTATAGCCTGGAAACTGACCCTCAGGCTTAATCTTGGTGCGGACTAAAAGCAGTTCATGGCATCTACTTTACATTTACTTGATAAATAGTCTGTTAAATCGGCACAAAAAAATAATTTTTCTTAAAATAGAGAAAGATTAGCTAACTTTGGTTGTGACAATATCTATTCAAATACTACCACTGCTTAAAGAGCCAGAACGATTGGAAAACCGTCTAGCCGAAATACCACCGGAACCGGGGGTTTATTTCATGCGAGACAAGAGCGATCGCATTATATATATAGGTAAATCACGTAAGTTGCGATCGCGTGTCCGTTCTTATTTCCGAGATGGCTACAACAAGAGTGAACGCATCGCCACGATGGTCAAGTTGGTGACAGAAATTGAGTTCATTGTCACTGATACTGAAGCCGAAGCTTTAGCGCTAGAAGCCAATTTGATTAAGCAGCACCAGCCATACTTTAACGTGTTGCTCAAAGATGATAAAAAATATCCCTATCTCTGCATTACTTGGTCAGAAGATTATCCTCGAATTTTTATTACCCGTAAACGTCAATTCGGCAAAGAAAAGGATAAATTTTACGGGCCTTATACTGATGCTGGTTTATTGCGAGAAATTGTCCGCATCTGCAAGCGCATCTTCCCACAGCGACAACGACCTCAACCACTTTTTAAAGACCGTCCTTGCTTAAATTATGATTTAGGGCGTTGTCCGGGTGTGTGTCAAAAAATGATTTCACCAGAAGACTATCGCAAAATTGTGCAGAAGGTGGCGATGGTTTTTCAAGGTCGAACTCAGGAATTGATTGATATTTTGACCCAACAGATGAACGCAGCCGCTCAGGACTTGAATTTTGAGTCGGCGGCGCAGATTCGCGATCAAATTTCTGGGTTAAAGTCGCTGACTGCTGACCAAAAAGTGTCCTTACCAGATGATACCGTTTCGCGGGATGCGGTGGCGTTAGCCTTGCCGTCAGGCATCGCCCTGGCAGCCGACGAACAACACGCCTGTATTCAACTATTTCAGATTCGCGCTGGCCAATTAGTAGGACGTTTGGCCTTTGTAGCTGATGCTCACGCGGAACCAGGAGCTATTTTACAACGCGCTTTAGAGGAACATTATCAAACTGCTGATTCAGTGGAAATACCTATCGAGATTTTGGTACAGCATGATTTACCAGATGGCGATATATTGGCGGATGTCTTAACTCAACGTAAAGGCAAAAAAGTCACAATTTTGACTCCTTTGCGGCAAACTAAGGCAGAATTAATTGAGATGGTAGAGCGAAATGCCCAATATGAATTGCAAAGAATGCAGAAATTGGGCGAGCGCAATCACCAAGCAATGCAAGATTTATCCGCCATTCTCGATTTACCAGATGTACCTCACCGCATCGAAGGTTATGACATTTCCCATATTCAAGGGTCAAATGCTGTAGCCTCTCAAGTCGTGTTTATCGATGGATTACCCGCAAAACAGTACTATCGCCACTACAAAATCAAAAATCCCACGGTGACAGCAGGACATTCAGATGATTTTGCTAGTCTTGCTGAAGTTATCCAGCGTCGGTTTCGCAAGTATGGGGAAGATCCACAGTTGTCACGTTTAGGTAATCCCGACTGGCCTGATTTAATCATGATCGATGGTGGTAAAGGTCAGTTATCATCAGTTATCGCTGTTTTGCAAGAGATGAATTTATTAGAAGACTTGCGAGTTGTGAGTTTAGCAAAGCAGCGAGAAGAGATTTTTTTACCGGGAGAATCTAAACCCTTGACAACTGATGCAGAACAACCAGGAGTACAGTTATTGCGGCGGTTGCGAGATGAAGCACATCGGTTTGCAGTGACTTTCCATCGTCAGCAACGTAGTGATAAATTAAAGCGATCGCGTTTAGATGAAATTCCTGGTTTAGGACATCATCGACAAAAACAACTCTTGGGACATTTTCGCTCAGTCGATTATATTCGGCAAGCAACAACCGCACAACTTGCTGAAGTAGCAGGAATTGGACCGCGTTTGGCTCAAGAAATTTACGATTATTTTCATCCTGCTTGAAGAATCTTGGTTTATTTCATTCCTCAATTACTAATCTACCTAAAATTTCATTCCATTTCTCCTTGTGAATTTTTTGTATTTCATTATCAGAGTCTATTAATTGAGAATAATCTTCAATAAAATTAATATTACTTATTTCACCAGCCATCTCTTGATCTAAAAAAACTTGTTTTTTTATTTGATTAGCTAGTTCATACATTACTGGAATAGAGACTGAATTACCTATTTGCTTATAACACTCTGACAAATTACTATGGGTTTTGAAATTATCAGGAAACCCCATGATTCTATAGCACTCTCTAATCGTTAGCTTCCGAACTGAATTTTTTTCTGGTATGTAAATAAAAAATCTACCGGAAGTTTCTTGAGAAGGTATTGTTGGATGCACCCCTTCTATAGAATAGATTCTATTTGGTTGATGATGAACCCTAGATAAATGTTCTGTGTTTGGTCTAACACCTGTTTTCCAAATACTTTTATTCCGATATCCTACAAAAATCAGACCAGATGCTTGTTGTTTTGGATTATCTATCATTGTGTATTCTTGAGGATTTAAGTATTCAAATTCTCCTGAAGTACACAAAAATTCTCTAAGGTTAGGAAACGGATAAGTTTTTTTGAGTAGTCCAAAATCAAATTTTCTGTTTTTCGTAGCAACAAATACTACTCTTTCTCTATTTTGTGGTAGACCAAAATCTTTAGAGTTAAGTATCTCGTAATTAACTACATAACCCATATCTTCCAAAGAATATAAGATTACTTCTAATGTTCTACCTTGATCATGATGTAATATATGCTTAACATTTTCAAGGATAACTACAGGAGGACTAATATGCTCAATGATTTCGCAAATATGAAAAAATAAAGTTCCTCTAGTGTCATGAAACCCTTTTTTTCGTCCACAAATACTAAAAGGTTGACAAGGAAAACCGGCTGTTAATACATCAAAACAAGGAAGGTTTTGTATATCAATTTTTCTGATGTCATCTAATGGAGTATCTCCAAAATTATTAGAATAAACTTGTTGACAAGCTTTGTTAATCTCACAGGAAAATACACACTTATAGTTGGCTTTTTCAAAAGCCAATCTAAAACCTCCAATCCCGGCAAATAAGTCAACAAATTTTAGTTTCAATTCCTCCATAAAGATTATTAAAATATTTCCCTAGACAGATGAGTAAAAGATTATAGCAGAATATAAGAATTTTTTATTTTACTACCTCAAACTCAAACATAGATCAGGATATGGTGTTATCCGCACTTTTAGTGTATTGCTCGGTAAAGCGCTGAGAGGATATCTTGAGCCTGATTAATAGGTATAAATTAATGCTTTATCAAGTATTAACTGCTGAATATTGATGTTTTGAGTATGATATTAATGAGTATTTTATAGAATTTAGAAGCTGTAACTATTGATTTTGTGCTATCTCAAGGTTTTCTCAACTTAAACAAACCATTTGACTGGACTTCCCACGATTGCGTAGCGCGGGTGCGAAAGCTGTTGCGCCTCAAACGTGTGGGACACGCAGGAACCTTAGATCCAGCAGCTACCGGAGTTTTACCGATCGCACTTGGTAAAGCCACAAGATTATTGCAATATCTGCCAGAAAACAAAGGTTATAAAGCCACGATTCGCTTGGGTGTGCGTACTACAACCGATGATTTACAAGGTGAAATCATCACTTCTCAACCTTGTGCTGGATTGAGTTTGGCAGAGGTAAAAACTGCATTATCACAATTTGAAGGCAAGATTGAGCAAATACCACCTAATTACAGTGCAATTCAAGTGGAAGGTAAACGCCTCTACGATCTAGCACGTAAAGGTGAAATAGTGGAAGTTCCAGCGCGGACAGTGGAAGTTTTTCACATAGAAATCTTGGACTGGCGAGAAGGAGATTTTCCCGAATTAGATGTGGCGATCGCCTGTGGTTCTGGTACATATATTAGAGCGATCGCTCGTGACTTAGGTGCAATCTTAGAAACTGGTGGCACTCTTGCAGCTTTGCTCCGCACCCAAAGCAGTGGTTTCGATTTAACAGATAGTCTCACTTTGACCGACTTAGAAACTAAACTACAAGCCGGGACATTTCAACCTTTTGTCGCTGATTCAGCTTTACAACATTTGTCATCTGTGACTTTACCAGCAACATCTGCTTATAAATGGTGTCAAGGTCAGCGAATTCCTTTAACTTTCGATATTTCCGAAATAGTGCGAGTTTACGATCAAGAGACTCGCTTTTTAGGTATTGGGCAATTACAAGATGAAGTGTTGATTCCCCAAATGGTTTATGAACCGATTTCTTAAAACCTTCAAAACAGAATTAAGTAGGTAGGCACGAAAAAACCAAACTATGTGAAGATAAGTAAATACGGAGAAGTGTCTAACTCTAAGAGGATGTTTGAAAAGTCTTCTTGTTGGTAGCTAAACGTTTTAGATCCCCCTGACTCCTGCTGTATATTCCCTTTCCACTTGCGGAAATACAGGATTTGCGTGAGGTGATGTAATGATATTTTTACGTGATATCCGGGTTGGAAGATAGCAGTTAAGTAATTTATCATAAATTATGAATTATGAAGTTTGAATTAAAAAAATCCAAATTTGACTTCACAATTCATAATTTACTAGTTTTGAGTTTTGAGTTAGGGCACTGTAACTCAAAACTCAGCACTTCAACAATCATCAGCAGGGGTTTAAGCCATTTGATTTTCAATCGCCCAACGCGCTAGTTCAGTGCGGTTGTGGAGATTAGTTTTGCCCAACATATTGGACACATGGCTTTCAACTGTGCGCTGACTAACATTTAGTTCTTCAGCAATTTCCCGGTTAGCTAAACCCCTAGCGACAAACTGAACTACTTTCAGTTCGGTTGGGGTTAATTGGACATCGAAGGGAACCTGGATACGGGAACCGCTTTCGCCTCCTTTTGCTTGGTGTTCTTTCCAACGGATAGTTTGTTTCAGCGAGGATTCAACTTGCGCTACGAGTTCTTCTGGTTCAAAGGGTTTGACCATATAAACATCAGCACCTTTATTCAGACCCTTAACTCGGTCTGCACTTTGTCCCTTGGCTGAAAGGAAAAGAACCGGAATCCAGCTGGTACGTTCATCTTGCCGGACTTGTTCCACAAAAGTATATCCGTCCATTTCTGGCATCATCACGTCGCAGATAATCATGTCTGGAACATCTTGCTCTAAAATTTCCAGAGCTTCACGTCCATTTTCGGCGGTGATGACTTCATATCCCCGGAATTCTAAGTAATCCTTCACCAGCAA
>Ga0209490_10001977_pt1 | contig 19612 bp, 9 predicted proteins | sample MAT06_FD_187209 | JGI IMG/M metagenome (GOLD analysis project Ga0209490, IMG submission 187209) | Freshwater microbial communities from Lake Fryxell liftoff mats and glacier meltwater in Antarctica - MAT-06 (SPAdes) (version 2) | ecosystem: Environmental > Aquatic > Freshwater > Ice > Liftoff... | reverse complement strand
GAGTCACGATCCAGGGCGTCCGGGCCCGGATCGACATCGCCGCGCCGGGCAACCAACTCAAGCTCGCGGCGTATGGGGGCACGACGGGAGGCAACACCGGGGGGGCCGACTTCACCGGCGGCCAGCACGACCAGTACGTGGACTTCCTCAACGGCACCAGCTTCGCCGCGCCGACCGTCGCGGGAGGCGCGGCGCTGGTGGTCGACTACGGCAAGGACCGGCACGCGGGGGGCGAGTCGATCGACGTCCGGGTGGTCAAGGCCGTGCTGCTCAACAGCGCCGAGAAGATCCCCGGCTGGGACAACGGGCAGTCGACCGTCGGCGGCGTTGTCACCACCACGCAGTCGCTCGACTGGGCGTCGGGCGCGGGGCGGATGAACCTGGCCGGGGCCTTCGACCAGTACCGCCAAGGGGTCGACCGCACGAGCAACCTGCTGGGGCTGGTCGGCGGCGAGGTGGAGGCGACGGGCTGGGACTTCGGCCGCGTCCAGAACACCACGCCGAACACCTACACCATCGACACCCCGCTGATGGAGGGGTCGCTCTTCACGGCGACCCTGACCTGGCTGGTTGATCGCACGGCGAACGTGAACGACGGAACATCGGCGGTCTTCTCGGACCAGAGCTTCGACAACCTAGACCTCGAGGTGTGGAGCATGGTCAACGGATCCCTCGTCACGATGGTGGCGACGAGCGCCAGCCTGTACAACAACACCGAGCACCTGCACTTCACACTTCCGGCGGGCGGGCTGTACGCCATTCGCGTGGTGTGGACGGGCGAGGCCTACGACCGCATCGCGGACACGAACCGCGAGACCTACGGCCTGGCGTGGGACGCGACGCCGATTCCGGCCCCGGGGGTGCTGGTGATGCTCGCCCTGGTGGCGGTGCGGCGGCGTAGCCGGGCGAGGTAAGCAGCGGATCGGCTGCACAGCAAGGCCCCGCCTGAGCGGGGCTTTTCCTTGCGCGTCCAGAGAAGGGACGCGGGTGGGCGCTGAGCGCGGAGGGGCTGAGGCAGGATTCTCGCGACGGGTAGGACCGCTCCCTGACGGTTGCGGCTCCGCTGGAGCGGGAGCACGGAGCGACGGATACGGCGGGCAAAAACAACAACAGCCTGCTTTATGGGCAGGCTGTTGCGCAGGGGAGGCCCTGGTATGCAAGAAAACAGTTGGGACCGCTTGGTCGCCCGTCGCCGGGCGAGTATCCGCTCTGACTTTCGGGCCGAGGCCCTGAGTCGTCTGCGGACGAGGGTGCGTTGACTCAACCGGTTGCAGATCGCTCTGCCGATCCCGGGGTTGGAGGTCTTCGGAATGAAGACCTTTCCGGGATCACCGGCCTAAGGAAATCCCTTAGAAAGGAGGTGATCCAGCCGCAGGTTCTCCTACGGCTACCTTGTTACGACTTCGTCCCAGTCACCGGCCTTGCCGTGGGCACCACTGAGATGTGGCGACTTCGGGCACTTCCGGCTCCCATGACGTGACGGGCGGTGTGTACAAGGCTCAGGAACACATTCACCGGAGCGTAGCTGATCTCCGATTACTAGCGATTCCGACTTCATGCAGGCGAGTTGCAGCCTGCAATCCGAACTGGGGCGCGCTTTTTGCGATTTGCTCCGCCTTGCGGCCTTGCATCGCTTTGTACGCGCCATTGTAGCACGTTTGCAGCCCTGGGCGTAAGGGCCATGAGGACTTGACGTCATCCCCACCTTCCTCCGGTTTGACACCGGCAGTCTCGCTAGAGTACTCAGCATTACCTGAGAGCAACTAACGACAGGGGTTGCGCTCGTTAAGGGACTTAACCCGACACTTCACAGCACGAGCTGACGACAGCCATGCAGCACCTGTGCACGTTCCGGCCTTGCGGCTGTGGCCCCTCTTTCAAGGGGTTGATCCGTACATGTCAAGCCCAGGTAAGGTTCTTCGCGTTGCCTCGAATTAAGCAACATGCTCCACCGCTTGTGTGAGCCCCCGTCAATTCATTTGAGTTTTAGCCTTGCGACCGTACTCCCCAGGCGGCGCACTTATCGTTTTTACTGCGACTGATACGGCGTCAAAACCGCACCAGTCTAGTGCGCATCGTTTACGGCGTGGACTACCAGGGTATCTAATCCTGTTTGCTCCCCACGCTTTCGTGCCTCAGCGTCAGGACAGGCCCAGCCGACCGGCTTCCCCATCGGCATTCCAGTAGATATCTACGCATTTCACCGCTCCACCTACTGTTCTGTCGGCCCCTACCTGCCTCAAGCCCGCCAGTTTGCCCTGCTGTTCCACGGTTGAGCCGTGGGATTTCACAAAGCACTTGGCGGGCCGCCTACGCACCCTTTAAGCCCAGTGATTCCGACTAACGCTCGAGCCCCCTGTATTACCGCGGCTGCTGGCACAGGGTTAGCCGGCTCTTCCTTTGGGGGCGGTCAGTGTTCCTGCCCCCCGACAGTGGTTTACACGGCGTAGCCGCTTCATCCCACACGCGGCATTGCTCCGTCAGGCTTTCGCCCATTGCGGAAGATTCGTTACTGCAGCCTCCCGTAGGAGTCCGGGCAGTGTCTCAGTCCCGATGTCGCGGGCCGTGCTCTCACACCCGCTACCCGTCTTCGCCTTGGTGGGCCGTTACCCCGCCAACTAGCTGATAGGACGATCGCCACTCCCAAGGCGGTAAACCTTTGGTCCGGAGACATCATGGGGTATTATGGCGAGTTTCCCCGCCCTATCCCCCACCTCGGGGTATGTTCGATCGCGTTACTGACCCTTTCGCCACTTACCCTTGCGGGTACGTTCGACTTGCATGTTTTAGCCATGCCGCCAGCGTTCAATCTGAGCCATGATCAAACTCTTCAATTGATTTTCTTGAATCCCTCAACGGTTGCCCGCTTCGGGAGAGTTTCAAAGAATGATTTGACACATGTTGCCCCGCCACCATGTCCTTTCGGACACGGCCGCGAGGCCGGTCTTACGACAGAACCGCAGCCACCCTCCGGGGAGGAGGAAGGCCCAGAACCGCCGCCATCGATGGCTATCGATGGATTGGCTTCACTCTCGATCCAGACCGACGCCTCTTCATGGCTGAAAAGAGCGCCGGCTTGAGTCTGCACGAGAATGATACCGTCCCGGGCTGTGAATCCCAGGACCGACCCCCATCCTCCAGCTTGTACGGGCTGTGAGGACGGGTTGATTTTGGATCTGTTCATGGCCCCCCGGTCGAGGGGTCGGCGTGCACCGCTGCCATGAACACACACTCTCGTGCGGTTCCCAACTGTTCACTTTTCAAAGATCAGGCCGTTCGGTGCGGGGCCTTGGGGTCGGTCGACCCGTTGGCGACTGCTTCAAACGGCGGGGACCACTCTAGGCGTTTGCCCTTCCGCGGGTCAAGCCCAAGGCCTCAAATGATTCTCGCGATTGGGGACAACTCGTTGTCCCACAAGGCCTTACGCCGAAGTGATCGGGGTGTTCGCCGAAACTTCACACCCCGCCGCCCGACTCGGCGTCGGCGAAGACGCCAGCCCGCCGCCCTGAGGATGGTTCTCCGAACCACCAAGCCGGGTCAGACTAGGCCCCCAGCCGCGTCCGCCGCTTCTCGTGCCGGATGATCGACCCCGTCGCCAAGTAGACGACGTCCTCGGCGATGGCGCCCATGAGGTCCCCCACCCGCTCCAGCTCGCGGCCGATGCGGTACACCAGCATTCCGATCGCCAGGTCGGGGTCGGGACCGTCGCCCGAGCGGGTCGCGCTGCCGGGAAGGGGACGCATCATGACCATCGCCTCCTCGAAGAGGCGGCGGTCGAGCTGGTCGATGACCTTGTCCGCCGCGACGAGCCTGCGGGCGGCGTCCACATCCTCGTCGAGGACGGCCCGCATGAGTTCGTGGCACATTCCCGGGACCCGCTGCCCGAGCTCGACGAGGGCGGTCGGCCACGCCGGCGTGGGGCGGTCTCCGAGGGCGTCGGCGATCTTGATGATGCTCTTGGCGACCGAGCAGGCGTGGTCGGCCACGCGTTCGAGGTCGGAGTTGACCTTCAGGACGAACGTGAGGACGCGGAAGTCGCGGGCGAAGGGGTGGTGCAGGGTGAGGATCTCGTAGCACTGCTGCTCGATCTCAACCTCCTCCATGTCGATCCGGTCGTCGCTCATCCGGACGGCCTTCGCGGCGTCGCGGTCGAGGGTCCAGAGGGCGTCCAAGGCCGCCTCCAGCATCGAGATGGCCATCGTGGCCTCCCGCACCAGGCGACGCTTCACCTGCATGATCTTGCGTTCGGTGCTGAGGCGGACGGGATCCTGACCGGGAGTCCCCCCCGGGCCAGGGTTCGGCGGGGGGACGGGGTTGGTCGCGAATCCGCTCATGACATCCTTCGATCGCCGTCCAAGGGAGCGTTCCATCACTCCGCATCGACGTTCAGTCTACCCGAATTCAGACCTACCGCCACACTAAGACCGGGGATTTCCCTGTCTTGGAGCAAATGACGCCAAGAGGCGTAGCTGACGGAGTTTAGGGAGCGCGGCGGGCATCCAAGTGTGAGGGTTGCGCGAGAGATCTGGATGGAGCGGGGCGGGGGGGAGCGGGCGTCGGCGGGGCGGGGGCGGTGGGGGCCGAGCTGGCGGAGACGCCGAGTCGTCGCCGGAGGATGGCGAGCAGGGTGTCGGGCTCGAGATAGGCGTCGGGGGGGCGGAAGTAGACCTCGGCGAGGTCGCCGGGGGTCTTGGGGGCGAGGGCGCGGACGGTGGCGTTGGCGGCGGAGCCCGAGCCCGCCGCGGAGGCGGCGAGGAGCGCGGCGAGGGCGTCGGCGTTCGCGGTGCGGAAGACGAGATCGCGTTCGCGGATGGTGATGGTGCGGACGCCGAGCGCGGCCGCGGCGATGCGGACCTGGGCGAGGTCGAAGAGGCGCTGGGTGGGGCGCGGGGGCTCGCCGTAGGCGTCGATGAGGTCCTTGCGGGCCTTGTCGAGGGCGGGGGCGTCCGCGGCGGTGGCGAGGCGGCGATAGGCCTCGAGGCGGCGGGCGTCTGAGGGGATGTAGGACTTGGGGATGAGGCCGCTGACGCCGATCTCGATGCTGGTGGCGCTAGGGGGTTCGGGGAGGGGATCGTTGTTGAGGGTGTGGACTGATTCCTCGAGGAGGCGGCAGTACATCTCGTAACCGACGGCGGCGATGTGGCCGGACTGTTCGGCGCCCAGGATGTTGCCGGCGCCGCGGATCTCGAGGTCGCGCATGGCGATCTTGAAGCCGGCCCCGAGCATGGAGAACTGCTCGAGGGCCTTGAGACGCTTCTGGGCGACCTCCTTGATGGCGCGGTCGGCGGGGAGGAGGAGGTAGCAGTAGGCGCGGTGCTTGCTGCGGCCGACGCGGCCGCGGAGCTGGTGGAGGTCGGCCAGGCCGAAGCGGTCGGCGTCGTCGATGATCATGGTGTTGGCCGAGGCGATGTCGATGCCCGACTCGATGATGGTGGTGGCGACGAGGATGTCGGCCTCGCGGCGGATGAAGCGGAGCATGACGTCCTCGAGCTCGCCGGGGGGCATCTGGCCGTGGCCGACGGCGACGCGGGCGCCCGGGGCGAGGCGGCGGATGTCGTCGGCGACGCTCATGATGTCGTGGACCTTGTTGTGCACGACGTAGACCTGGCCCTCGCGGGAGAGCTCGCGGGCGATGGCCTGCTCGATGCGGCGTTCGTTGTAGGGGATGACCTCGGTGACGATGGCGCGCCGGTCGAGGGGTGCGGTGGTGAGGGAGGAGATGTCGCGGATCCCCAGCATGGCCATGTGGAGGGTGCGGGGGATGGGCGTGGCGGAGAGGGTGAGGACGTCGACGGTCAGGCGGAGGCGGAGGAGGCCTTCCTTGTGGTCGACGCCGAAGCGCTGCTCCTCGTCGATGACGACGAGGCCCAGGTCGGCGAAGTGGACGTCCTTGCTGAGGAGCCGGTGGGTGCCGATGATGAGGTCGATGTGGCCCTTGCGGAGGGCCTCGAGGGTCTCGTTCACCTCCTTGGGGGTCTTGAAGCGCGAGATGCTGGCGACCTTGAACGGGTAGCCGGAGAAGCGGGAGCGGAAGGTGCGCTCGTGCTGCTCGGCGAGGACGGTGGTGGGGACGAGGACGGCGACCTGGCGGCCGAACTCGCAGGCCTTGAAGGCGGCGCGGATGGCCAGCTCGGTCTTGCCGAAGCCCACGTCGCCGCAGATGAGGCGGTCCATGGGGCGGGGGCGCTGCATGTCGCGCTTGATCTCCTGCATGGCGGCGAGCTGGTCCTGGGTCTCCTCGTAGGGGAACTCGGCCTCGAACTCGGCCTGCCACGGGGTGTCGGCGGGATAGGCGATGCCCGGCAGGTGCTCGCGGGCGGCGCGGACACGCAGGAGCTCGGCGGCGAGGTCCTTGACGCTCTCGGCGACGCGCTCCTTCTGGTTCTTCCACTTCTGGCCGCCCAGGGTCGAGAGGGGGGGCTTGCCGTGGAAGCCGCCGACGTACTTCTGGACCTTGTCGATCTGGGTGGCGGGGACGTGGAGCTTGGCCTTGGCGGCGAACTCGAGGGTGAGGTATTCCTCGGGATCGACCTCGCGCCGCTTGGCGCCCGCGGCGACGTGGCTGGGGACGTCGCGCGGCTTCATGAGTTGCAGGCCGATGAAGCGGGCGATGCCCTGCTCGGCGTGGACGACGTAGTCGCCAGCCTGGAAGTCGAGGAAGGTGTCCATCGCCCGGCCGGCCTTCATGCGGCCGGCGCGGCGGCGGACGGTGAAGCGGCTGAGCAGCTCGTGGTATGGGACGAGGGCGACGGCGGGGGCGGCCCCCGGGAGCGGGGCGCCTTCGGCGCGCCAGATGAAGCCGCGATGGAGGTAGGCGACCACGGACTCGACCGCGTTGCGCTGGGCCGGGGTGAACTCGGTCAGGAGCTCGCTGAGGCGCTGGCGTTCCCCGTCGTTCTGGCAGCAGACGACGACGCGGCAGCGTTCGGGAGGGGCGGCGAGGGCGGCCAGCTCGCGGACGGCCTCGGCGGCGTCCTTGCTGAAGGCGGGGAGCGTCGCGGCCGGGAGCTCGACGCGGACGTCGGCGTTGCCCGCACCCGCCGAGAAGCCGTTGAGCTCGGCCAGGGCATGGAAGCGGGATTCGAGGAGGCGGAGGACGGCGGGCGGGCCCTGGATCGAGCGGGCGTCGGTGACGCGTTCGTAGTAGCCGCGGCCCTGCTCGACCACCTCCATGGTCTCGGCGAGCAGGGCGACGGCGTCGCGTGGCAGGACCTCGAGGAAGTTGACGCTCCCCTCGGCGTCGAGGACGCCCGCCATGTCGACGGCGACCAGTTCGACGGCGTCGAGGGCGCGGTCGGAGGCCATGGTGTCGAGATCGACCTCGGCGAGGCGGTCGAGGGTGTCGCCGAAGAAGTCGAGGCGGACGGGCGCGGCGGGGCTGCCGGGGGCGGGGCCGGTGGGAGGGAAGACGTCGAGGATGCCGCCCCGCAGGGCGAAGTCGCCGGGCTCCTCGATGGCTTCCAGGCGCTTGTATCCCGCGGCGGCGAGCCAGCGGACGAGGTCGGCGAGGGGGACATCGTCGCCCTTCCGGAGGGTGCGGGCGAGGGTGCCGAGGCGGGCGGGGGCGGGGACCACCTGCATCAGGGCCTGGATGGGGGCGATGATGACGGTGGGCGTGGCGAGGGTCGCGGCGCGGCGGACGGCGCTGAGGCGCTCGGCGAAGAGCTCGAGACTGACGTTGCTCTCGCCGGGGAGGGCCTCGATCGCGGGGAGGCGGAGGGCGGCGACGCCGCAGGCGGTGAGCTCGTCCAGGGCCTCGTCGGCGTCGTCGGCGTGGGCGACAAGGAGGACGGCGTGGCGGCCGGTGCGCCGGACGACGGCCGCGGCGGTGAGGGAGAGGGAGGAGCCGACGACGCCGGTGGCCACCACCCGCCGGCCGGCGTCGAGCGCGGCGGCGAGTGCCGCGGCGGCGGGGTGGTCGGCGAGGATTTGGACGAGGTCGGAGGGGGTGGGCACGGGCGGTCCGGGAGCGCGCCAGCGCGGGCCGGGACGCCGCGCGGCGGTCCGGTCCTGGCCGGTGGGTTCGCGGCCCATCGTACGGAGGCCGAGGCGTCGGCTCCGGGGCGGGCGTTCACCCGGCGTGCGGGCGGGGTGCGGGCGGGGTGCGGGCGGGGTCACTCGACCGTGACGAGCGGGGCGAGTTTCTCGAGGGTCTTGGGGCCGATGCCGCTGACCGCGTCGAGGTCGGCGATGCGCTTGAAGGGGCCGTGCTTGGCGCGGTGGTCCATGATTCGCTTCGCCAGCGCCGGGCCGACGCGGGGGAGAAGCTCGAGCTCGGCTTGCGTGGCGGTGTTGACGTTGATCCGCTTGGCGATCGATTCGGCGGCGGGGGGGCTCGGACGGGGGAGCGGGCCGGGGGCGGGAGTCGCCGGGGCGAGGGCGGGAGCGATCATCGGCGCGGGGGCGGCGGGCGTCGAGGGGACATCGGGGCCGATGGTCCGACGCGGCGTCACGCCGGGCTCGGCCGGCATGGCGAGCGGGAGCGGAGCGATCGACGCGACCGGCGTCGGCTCGGGCGCAGACGTGGCGGGCCCCGACATCGGCTCGGATTCAGACGCGGGCGGGACGGCGGGCTGGCGCTCGCGGGCCTGCACGACGATGGGGGCCGGCGCGGGCTCGATGAGGTTCGGCCGCGTCTCGCGCCCGAGAGACCACATCAGCCCACCGCCGGCGACCGCGCCGAGCAGGCCGACCGCGGCCCACTTCGCTGGGCCGGCTCCGGACGTGAGGCGGGGACGCGTCGGGGGCGGGTGGGCGGTGGAGGGCATGGGAGTCGCGCTCATGCCACCACTGTACCGGCATCACTTGGACGGGGGGTGCGGCAGACCGAGTGGGGACCGGCCTTCCTTGAGGCTGCCCCGGATCTGGGCGAGGCGGGCGAGGGCGGACTTGGGGTGGCCGGCGCTGTCGATCAGGCCGCCGAAGGGGACTTCGGGGACGTGGGCGCCCGGGGTGCCCGCGGCGGCGGCGGCGTTCTGGGGGCCGTCGCTCAGCTCGTGCCAGCAGACGCTTTGGACGTAGGGCTTGGAGCAGCAGATGGAGAGGGCCTGGGTCATCCAGTCGGCCTGGACGGCGTCGCTCCAGCGGCCGCGCCACGAGCCGGGCTCGTGGGCGTCCTCGGCCTCGGCGCCAGCCCGGGGGCGGAAGGGGCGTGGGGCGACCGGAGCGCTGGGAACGCCGATGGCGGAGACGGCGATGGGCTTCTCGAGCGCGCCGAACTTGTCGAGCGCGGCGGAGAGGGCCATCATGTCGCGGGTGGCGTACCCCGGCTCGGCGTGCCCCATCTGCAGGCGGAGGGCGACGGCGTCGAGGTGCAGGCCCGCGGCGACGGCGGCCTCGGCGTAGAGATAGGGCGGGATGCTGCGGCGGTTGCTGGCGTGGTACTCGCCCCAGGGCTGGGCGACCTCGAGCTGGATCTTCGCCTGCGGGTGCAGCTTCCGCACCAGCAGCACGCAGACCCGCGTGAGGTCCATGATCTGCTCGAAGCTGATCTTGAAGTTGGTGTTGACGTGCAGGCCGCTCGCGACCGTCCAGCGGGTGACGGTGCGGCGATAGCGGGTGACGACGGCCTGGACGTGCTCGATCACGAGGTCGCGCAGGGTCTCGTAGTCGTTCTCCCAGATGAAGAGCCACTCGGGGCAGCAGTTGGGGCGGAAGTCGATGAGCGGCCCTCCCACCACCGGGAGCTTGGCCTTGAGGTAGGCCCACTCGATCCAGCGGTCGGTGGGGGCGAAGTTGTACTTGCCCTCGACGGGCTCGAGGTCGGACCAGCGCATGGGCATGGTGACGAAGTCGCACGAAGCGGCGACGGCCTTCTGGTGGGCCTCGGTGAAGCCGCCGGGGGAGATGGCGCAGCCGACCTGGGGAGCGCCCGGGAGCACGACGTGGCCGGCGCCGGGGATCAGGATGGGGGCTCCCGGCGGCGGGACCTCGGGGGTGAGGCGGCCCAGGTGGGCGCGGGCCTGGGCGTAGGCGGCGCCGCCGAGACGATGCTTGATCTGCTCCTCGGCGTTGATGAGCGTGAGGGCCTCGCCGGCCTCGAGGGCGGCGGCGAGGGCGCCCGAGGCGAGTCGGTCGGCAGCGGAGCAGAAGCCGCCGGGGCCGGCCTCGGCGCCGTTGCCGCGCTGGGCGACGAGGGCCCCGGTGAACGCCTGGCGGGCGCTCTCGAACTGCTGCATCACGGGGGCGTCGGCGGGCAGGTCGACCAGGCCCCAGTCCTCGAGCTTGTTCAGGAAGAGCATGATGCGGTGGCGGGCCAGCTCGATCGTGAGCAGATAGGGCTCTGCCCGGTCAGGGAGGAGGCAGGTCTGCACCGTGAGCAACCCGAGACCGTTGGCGCCTGTGACGCCCGCGGCGGAGGCGTCTGGGCCGTCGGGGCGGCCCACCTGGAATTGCACGGCGAGGCCGACCGTCTGGGGGACGGTCTTCTCGCACTCGACGAGTCCTTCCCGGAAGGTGACAGCACCCTGGAGGGGGATGTCGTCGGCGCCGACGAGGTGGGCATGACGGGGCGGGAAGTGCCGCGCGTCGACCCCGTCCGCATCGAAGACCACGAAGCTGAGCATGGGGCGGCGGGGCTCCGAGTGTTGGGCCGCCGCGGGAGCGCGGAGGCGTAGGGGGCATGGTTCGTCGGCTGGGGGACGTTGTCGAGCGGGAATCGGACCGGGGCGTCCGCGCGGGCTGAACGCCCACCCCCCCGGGGGAGCCTCCTCCCCCGGCGGGGCACGGTACCGTGTGGGCATGACCGCCGCGCTGCTGCAATCGGACCTCGCGCTCACGGGGCTGCGTCGGGGAAAGGTCCGCGACGTCTACGACCTCCCCGCCGCGGAGGGAGAGGGGCCGCGACTGCTGATCGTCGCCACGGACCGGATCTCGGCCTTTGACGTGGTGATGCCCACGCCGATCGTCGGCAAGGGGGGGTTGCTCACGGAACTCTCGGTCTTCTGGCTCAGGTTCATCGAGGCCCGGGGGCTGTGCGCGACGCACCTGGTTTCCGACGACGCCGCGGACGTGCCGGGGTCGGCGTTCGCGCCCGGCGGCACCACGCGGGGGCAGTTGGCGGGACGGATCATGATCGCCCGCAAGGCTCGCGTGGTGCCCATCGAGTGCGTGGTCCGCGGGTACTTGGAAGGGTCGGGGTGGAAGGAGTACCTCGCGTCGGGCTCGGTCTGCGGCGTCCGGCTGCCGGCGGGCCTGACCCAATGCGCGAGGCTGCCCGAGCCGATCTTCACGCCGGCCACCAAGGAGGAGCAGGGCCGGCACGACGAGAACATTCCCTTTGAGCGGGCGTGCGAGCTGGTGGGGAGGCCCCTGATGGAGCGGCTGCGGCGGGTCTCGCTGGCCATCTATCGCGAGGCGGCCGAGCACGCGCTGACGCGGGGGATCATCATCGCGGACACGAAGTTCGAGTTCGGGATCCCCGAGGGGGGCGATGGCGAGGAACGCGACGCGATCCTGATCGACGAGGCGCTGACGCCCGACAGTTCACGGTTCTGGCCCGCGGCGACCTACGCGCCGGGCCGGGCGCAGGCGAGTTTCGACAAGCAGTTCCTGCGGGAGTGGCTCGAGGCCTTGGTCGCGAAGGGGGGCTGGGACAAAGCGGCACCCGGGCCGGAGCTGCCGCCCGAGGTCGTCGCGGCGACGGCGGAGAAGTATCGGGAGGCGAAGGAGCGCCTCATGTCCGACGCCTGATCCGGAGGTATGACGTCGCGACTCTCCCCTAGCGCTGCTCCAGCGTCGGCCCCTCCAGCGACCGGCTCCGGACCCGCTCCTCGGACTCGGCGCGGAACTGCGCCATGCCGTCGGGCTCGGGGAAGACCTGGGCGAAGGTGCGGCCCCCCTTGGCCGCGAGGGCGTTCAGCTCGGCCTCGTAGCGGCCCTTGAGCGGGTCGTAGGCCCAGCGGCGCAGGTCCGGTGGGGCGTTGTCGTAGGCCTGCTCGGCCTCGTCGATGCCCAGGCCGCTCATGAACTGGAAGAAGAGCGTGCCCGCGACGACCTCGTAGTCGCGGTCGACCTGCTCCATGCGGCCGGTGTTGCGGTCGACGGAGGTGTTGCGGAGCTGGGCCTCCATGAAGTAGCGGTGGAAGCGCTTGCCGTACTCGAGCTGGCTGCGGAAGAGCTCGTCGTCGTTGCCCAGCAGACCGCTCGCGTAGGCCCCCATGATCGACCCCGAGATCTGGCTCACGGCGATCGATGGGCGGGTGGAGGCGTCCTTGAGCTCGTTGGCGACGAACTCGTCCAGGGGGAGTTCGAACTCCTCGTCGCGGTACTCGTCGCCCAGGTTCTTGTACTGCCAGGTGCGGAGCTCGGTCTGCAGCGCCTCGGCGCGGTCGCGCTCGCCCCGGCGGTAGAAGAAGAGCACGGCGTCGCGCAGGAAGTTCTCGTAGCCGGCGGAGAGGGGCGTCGAGCCTCGGGCGTCGACGCGGTCGGCCCACGAGCGGCCCCGCTGCTCGGCGATGATCTGGCCGTAAGGCTCGATGAAGTGCGGGTTGGGGACGCCCTGGAGGAGGACGTACTCCTGGCCCGTGACGGCGCCGAGGAAGTCGAAGTACATCTCGCCGGTGCGGAAGAGTTCCTGCACGGACTGGGCGACGATGCGGTCGGTGTTGAGGAAGTCGAAGTCCTTGCGGGCCTCCTTGGTGAAGCGGGCCTCGCCTGCCTCGACGCCCTTCTGGGCCCAGTACAGGCTGTGGGCGCCGTGGTGGCGCCAGTCGATGGGGCCGAACTTCTGGGTGTACCGGACCATGCGGGCCGGCTCCATGCGGTAGGCGTCGATCAGCACGCGCTTCCGAACGTGGGCGAGCAGGGGCGGCCAGGCGGCGGCCATCGCGGGGTCGTCCATCAGCCCCGCCAGGGCCCGCACGCGGGGGCGATCGGCGAGGGCCTCCCGGAACGGGACCCTGCGCACCGAGAGGTCCGCGGCCCTCACCATCTCGTAGGGGCCCAGCAGGGCGTCGCGCAGCAGCGCGGGGTCGCCCGTGAGGTCGATGCCGGTCTCGGAGCGGAGGCGGTCGGCCAGCACGCCAGCGACGGGCTGGGCCTTCACGACCCCCTCGAGCGTGTCGGGGGCGTCGGCGATCACGGAGAGCCACGCCGCGTGCTTGGCCACGGCGTGGGCGCGGTTGCGATCTTCGGAGGTCCGCGGCGGGGGTGGCCCGAGGACGGCGGTCCACTCGACGGCGAGGCGGCGTTTGTAGAACGGGTTGGCGTCGTCGGTATACCCGCCGATCTTGTGCAGGAAGATCCAGCCCAACTCCTTGTGGAGGAGCATGTCGTTGGGGTTGGCCGGGATGCCCTTGTCGCGGAGGAGTTCGATCCCGGCGCTGACCCACTTCCAGCGCTCGCTGGCGGTCTGGGTGGCGACGGAGATGTTGTACGACATGTTCCAGGCGTGGAAGACCCACACGCGCGGGAAGCGGGGCTGGAGGCGGGTGATGGCGTCGGCGAGCCCGATGGCCTCGTAGAACTTCCCGGCCTCCTTCATCTCGTTGGCGCGGAGCCAGAGGAAGTTGACGAAGACGCCCCGGAACGCGCCCATGGCGATGCCGGCGGAGACCTCCCACGGCTGGCCCTGCTCGGCGCGGTCGGTATAGGTCATGCGGGCGCGCCCCGCGACGCCGGTCATGGCGACGGCCAGCACGCCCGACGACGCGAGGCACAGGGCGAGGATGAGGCTCGCGATGATCTGGATGCGCCGGTCGCGGTCCAACGGGATCTCCAAGGAACGGGGCGGAAGCCCCGTGACGCCGATCGAATACCTACTGCCCCGAGTACGTCGCCAGTTCGCGCCGGCGGAAGATGAGGACCGCCGCGCCGTAGAGGAGGACGGTCCAGACGGCGAGCACCCCCGCCCCGCCCGCGACCGCGCCCCACCCGAGCCGGAGGCCGTCGACGAGGCGGCCGGTGGGCTTGAGCTCGGCGTAGACCTTGAAGGCGGTGCCGACGACGCGGGCGACCTGCGCGATGAGCGTCGGCACGAGGAGCATCTTGCCGTCGCGGTCCTCGGTCGCGTAGTTCTGGAGCGCGTCCAGGAGGAACCCGGCCCCCTCGGCCGAGACGAAGACGGTCAGCGAGACCAGGCACGCCACGGGGAAGCTCAGGAACGTCGACGCGCAGACCCCGAGCATCGCCAGGAACGCGAGCTTGACCCAGAGCACGGCCATGACCCTGGCGAAGTTGGCCCGGTACCCGCCGACGACGTAGGACATCTCGAGGCCGTCGGGGGGGAACGAGATGGTCTCTGGGTTGACGGTGCGGCGAAGGGCGTCGCCGTTGACGACGTGGATGAGGACGTTGCCGTCGGCGTCGACCACGCCCGGGAGCAGGCGGAAGACCATGAACTGGCCGAGCACGACCTCCTCGACCTGCACCCCGCCGCGCGGGCTGGCGGGAAACTCCATGGTGACGCGGTAGACCGCATCGGGGCGGTTGGAGCCGGCGTCGACCTTCATCCGCAGGATCAGGGGCAGCTCGCTCTCCCGCGCGTCCTTCATGCCGCTGAAGCGGAAGTACTCGCCCTGGCCCGGCTCGATCGCGCGATAGACCTGCTGGACGGACTTGCGGAGGCTGTCGCGGACCTTGGCGGCGACCTGCATCCGCCGGGACTGACGCTCCTCGAGGCTGATGCCGGCTTCCTCGAGCGCCGCCAGTTCCTGCTCGACGCGCCCCTCGACGTTCTTCTCGAACTGCTCGTCGTCGAGCTCGGCGTCGTCGATCGTCCGGGCGACGCGGGCGGTGAGGATCTGGGTCTCGAGGGCCAGGCGGTCCTCGGTGATCCCCTGCCCCGCCGCCGCGACATAGGCCGACCGCTCGTCCTGCGCCGGCTGGGTCCGGAGGTACTCGACGAAGAGAAAGATCCCCGACGCCGAGACCGTCAGCAGGACCGCGGCGAGGGCCGAGACGCCGAGCCACTTGCCCAGGATGTACTGCCAAGGCGCGACGGGCTTGGTCATCGTCTGCCAGATGACCTTGTCGCGCTGCTCGAAGGCGACGGTCGCGGCGGCGAAGACGACCGTCAGCACCGCGATCAGCCAGAACGACCCGCCCGTGCCGTACTGCAGGAACGACTGCACGCGGTAGCGGAGGGGCTGGGCGGGGTCGAGCAGGCCCGGCAGGGCGGCCAGGCCGAAGATGAGCAGGACGATGAAGAGCAGGGAGACCCGCAGGCGGACCGCCTCGGCCAGCACGTTCCGGGCGACGGCCAGGACGGCGAGCGACGGGGACAGGACGATCGCCAGGAGGCGCATCAGCGTCGTGAATGCCCCCGTGAGCGCCAGAACGCCCAGCGCCAACGGCGCCCACCCCCTGCCCACCCCGGCGAACGCGGCGAGGCCCAGGACCGTGGCGGCGAGCACGCCCAGCGCGAGATACGTCAGGCCCAGGCCGAGCCAGACGACGGCGAGCGCCAGGGCGACGGCGATGCCGGCGCCGACGGCGACGCTGGTGGGGTCGCTCTTGGCCGCCAGCAGGCGGTTGATGATCTGGGCCTCGGGGTCGAGCTCGAGCTCGGCGGGCGTCGCCGCGCCCGAAGGCGACGGTTGGTCGCCCGGCGCGGCGGTCGGCCCCACGGAGCCGTCCGCGGCGGGGGCGACGGGCTCGGGGACGCTGATCATGCTCTCGGAGGGGGTGTTGATCGCCACGGCGTAGGCGACGAGGCCGCCGATCGCCAGGACGGCGAGGACCGCCGAGGCGATGATCTTGAAGAGCCGGCTCCGCTGGAGGCGGTCGGCCCGGGCGAGGCCCGCGGTGATGTTCACGGGCGGGCCCCGGGGCGCGTGTCACGCGGCGGAGTGTCCGGGCGGGCCGAGGGCCCGCCACCCCGGGGGGAGGGCTCGGAGGGAGTGCCGCCGAGGAGGGAGCCGATCAGGGAGTGGTCGACCTCGGCGGGGGGGGCCGCGACGGTGCGCGTCGGCGCAGCCGCGGCGGGCCGGACCGGGGCCGCGGCCGGCTCTTCGCGACGGCCGGAGACGAGGGCATCGATCACGGAGACGTCGGCCGCGGCCGAGCGTGCCGGGTCGGGGGCGAGACCGGCGGCCGCATCGGGCGCATCGAGACGAGGCGCGGGCGCCGCGGGCTCGCTGCGGACGAGCTTGTCGATAAGCGCCTCGCCCTGCTCCTCCTCGCGGAGGAAGGACGCGGTCTCGCCGCCGGCGGTCGCGCCCGAGGTGGCGAGCTGCTCGGCCTTGGCCCGCTCGACGATGTCGAGGAAGAGGTCCTCCAGCCGCTGGCGGGGGCGGGAGACGCGCAGGATCGCGTTGGTGCCGCCGCTCCTGAGGCGGATCACGCGGTCGACCTCGGCCACGGTGTCGTCGTCGAGCGTCTCGGCCTCGATGGATGTCCGGCTCTGGCTGGTCAGGAGCTCGTCGCACGTCCCCTCGGCCCGCTTCTGCCCGCCGTAGAGGATGATGAGACGATCGACGCAGTCCTCGACGTCGGCGAGCAGGTGGCTCGAGAGCAGGACGGTCTTGCCCCGCCGGCCGAGCTCGATGATGAGGTCCTTGATCTGCTTGGTGCCGATGGGATCGAGGCCCGTCGTGGGCTCGTCCAGGATGAGCAGGTCGGGATCGTTGATGAGCGCCTGGGCGATGCCGATGCGGCGCTGCATGCCCTTGGAGTACTCGCGGACGGGGCGGTGCTGGGCGTTCTGCAGGCCGAGCATGTCGATCAACTCGTCTACCCGGCGGTGGATGACCGAGCGATCCAGCTCGAAGAGCTTGCCGTAGTACTCGAGCGTCTCGCGGGCGTTCAGGAAGCCGTAGAGGTACGACTCCTCGGGGAGATAGCCGATGCGGCGCTTCACCTCGACGTCGGTGGGCGGACGGCCCAGGATGGCGACCCGTCCCCGCGTCGGGCGGAGCAGGCCCAGCATCATCTTGATCGTCGTGCTCTTGCCCGAGCCGTTGGGGCCCAGCAGGCCGAAGACCTCTCTCGGGCGGATCTCGAACGAGAGGTCATTGACCGCGCGGGCGCGGTCGCGCATCCAGAAGTCCTTGAAGACCTTGGTCAGGCCCTGGCACGACACGACGGCGCCGCCGCCCGAGCCCATGCCCCTCGCGCCCGCGGATCCCGTCGTTCCAGTCATGCCCGTCATGTCCATCCCCGGGCTCGCCCTCGTCACGCGCGTCCCCTGTGCCCGACCGGCCGCGGCGGGCCGGCCCGGCCCCCATCGGTCTAGCTCGGGATCTCGTTGATCCCCGTCTCGGTCTTGTACTGGTCCCGCTTGAACTCCTCCTCGCGTCGACGGTTGGCGTCGTCGGTCTGGCGCTGCTTGCGGGCCTTGTCCATCTCGCGGGCGACGTCCGGGTCGGCGTTGAGCAGCAACTGCACCGTGTCGGCCCCGGCGGGGAGGAGCATCACCTGCACGCTGTCGCGTCCCATGAACGTGCGGACGGCGTCGCCCCACTCCGACTGCACCATCACCAGCGGGTTCGCCCGGAACTGGTCGAGCTTGGCAGCGAAACGGGTCAGGTCCCCCTGCCGCCGGCGGACGATCTCGGACCGGTACCGGCGGGCCTCGCTGAGCACTTGCGTCACTTCGCCCGAGACCAGCGCCGATCGCCCCGCACCCGTCGGCGTGCCCGGCGCGGCGACGGCCCCCGCGGCCCCTTCCGCTCCCTCGCCCGACAACACGCCGTCGATCTCGGCGAGGGTCGCGTCCTTGGCACCCTCGTCCCCGCGCGCCATCGCCACCTCGTACGCGTCGATCAGGCCCACGAGCCGCTCCGCCGCGTCCCCCGCGACCTGATTGAGCCGCTCGTTCCTGAAGCCCGCGGCCTCTTCCTGCGCCTTCTTGGCGTCGGCCAGGGCCGTGTCGGCCTTGCGGAAGTCCGCCCGCACCCACAGCGGCGGGATCTTCTCCTGCAGCGTGAACTGGTCGATCACCAGCCCCGACTCCATCCGGTCCAGCGCCGCCTGCGCCACCGCCCGGGCCCGCGCCGAGACCGTCCCGCCCTCGTCCGAGGCCTGCGTCAGCAGCTGCTCGATCGTGACCGAGGCGGACGCCTGCACGATCCCCCGCTTCGCCGCGGCCCGCACGATCGCCTCCTCGCTCTCGGGCGTCACGTTCCGCGCGAACGCGCTCACGTTGTCGCGGTGATACCCCACCCGCCAGCGGGTGTGCGCGACGTTCCCGTCGCGCAGCAGCACCGACCCAGAGCCCCCCTGGTCGGGCTTGAGGCTCGACGTCGGCGAGAGCTTGTCGGGCGAGGGGTCCGGCGTCCCCTCGGGGACGTACACCCAGAAGTCGCGATCAATCGAGATCGCCCGCGACCCCCTGTCCACCTTGACGAGCTCGCCCAGGGGGTACGGCGCCGACCACCGGAAGCCGGGGTCGAGGTCCCGCGCGTTCACCCGCCCGAAGAGCAGCCTGATCCCCTGATACCCCTCGCGCACCGTCTGGAACCCGCTCAGCACGTACAACGCCGCCAGCCCGATCATCGCGGCCTGCACCAGCCGGAGCATGATCCGGAGCGCATCGGCCAGCGACTGATTCGCAGGGTCGAGCGGGCTGCCCGTCCCGTCGTCCCGCGGCCCCTGCCGCAGGGTGACCGACCCCGCCCGCCGGGGCGACAGCGGCCCCGCCGCGGGCACGCCTCCCTGCGTCGTCTCGAACCCGCCCCCCGAGCCGCCCCCGTCCCCGCCGCCGGGCCGTTCCGCGTCGGGCGAGCGTCGGATGCCGTCGCGCCACGCCCCCATCACGGCTTGCCTCCCGCCGCGGCGTCCGCCGCCACCGGCACCGGGGGCGTCGGCTCGCTTTCGACCGGCGGCCGCTTCCCATCCACAACGTCAACGAACCGGTTCCGCCGGGCCGGCGAGGGCACCTGCCCCGCCTTGAGCCCCTCGAGGGCATCGGGGAAGAGCGCGCCGACGCCGGGCATCGAGCCCGAGAGCACCAGCGTCGTCCGCTTCCCGAAGCTCTCGCGAAGGAAGTCCATGTTCGCCAGGAAGACCGCCAGCTCGGGGTTGTCGTTCATCCGAGCGAGGTACGGCGCCGCCTCGGCGTCGCCCCGCGTCCTGATGTCCTGCGCCAGGCGCTCGGCGAAGTCCGAGATCCGCTTCGCGTCCCCCTCGGCCTTGGCCCGGATCGCCTGCGCCTGGCTGCGGCCGCGGCTCTCGGTCTCCTTCGCCAGGCGCTCGCGGCTCGCCTTCATCCGCTCGAAGACCGCCTTGCTCACCTCCTCGGTCAGCACCACCCGCGACACGCCCACGTCGACGGGCGCGATGCCGTAGTCCGCCAGGCGGATCCCCGCCGTCCCCACCGGCGTCGCCAGGGCCTCGAACATCCGCCCCTCGAGCTCGGGGAGCTTCCCCTCCCCGCTGGCGGCGAAGAGCTCGTCCATCCGGTAGGTGCTCACCAGGCTCGCGGCGGACTGCAGGTTGGCCCGCAGCGCCTTCTCCGCTTCGCGGTAGTGATCCTCGGACCGCTCGCCGGAGTTGCTGAACCGCTGGAAGAACCTGAGCGGGTCCTCGACCCGCCACGTGCAGTAGCTCTCGACCACGACCTGCCGGTTGTCGGCGGTCTGCTGCGTCTCGAGCTTGAGCGTCAGCAACCGCACCCGCGTGTCGTACGTCGTGACCGACTGGAACGGGTAGGGGAGCTTGAAGTACAGGCCCG
>Ga0209490_10001971_pt1 | contig 19633 bp, 17 predicted proteins | sample MAT06_FD_187209 | JGI IMG/M metagenome (GOLD analysis project Ga0209490, IMG submission 187209) | Freshwater microbial communities from Lake Fryxell liftoff mats and glacier meltwater in Antarctica - MAT-06 (SPAdes) (version 2) | ecosystem: Environmental > Aquatic > Freshwater > Ice > Liftoff... | reverse complement strand
CAACAGAGGTTGCCATAAACAAATTGGTATCGCCAAAATACATCCAATACTTACCTTTTATTTTAGTAGCCACGGTTTTATTGCCATTCCATTGGGCTATTATAGCGCCCGACTTCGACCAGAAATTTTTATACTTGCCCTCTCCTAAAACTAATCCGCGTTTTGTCCATTTCTGCAAATTGGTTGATGTTGCCAAACAAAGTCTAGCTATTTTACCATCATAAGCAGTGTAGGTTAAAATATAAGTGCCATCCACTGTTTCAACAATACGGGGGTCTTCAATTCCACCTTTCCATTCGTATTTTTTATAGGCATCGTTATCGGGAAATAAAACGGGGGTGGACTGTTTAGTAAAATGTAATCCATCATTGCTTACTGCAAGTCCTATGCGAGACGTCATGCCACTATCTTGGGCACGGTAAATTAAATATATTTTGCCATCTTTAACAATGGCAGATGGGTTTAAAACATTTTTAGCTTCCCAAAACACCCATTTGCGGCTTACCGGGCAATTAAACCCCTGTATTGCTGAGGGTTCCATAATAGGATTTAAACTATCTACTTTAGTAAAACCAAGTATTGCCCAGTTTTTATTAACTGGCTCAGTAATAATTGCCGAATGTTCTTTGCATGCTGTTATAAATATTAAGCCTAGAAGTAGCGTATATATAAGTTTAGTTTGTTGCATGGCAACAACTAAAATAAGCTATTTATCGAGGAATGCAGAATACATCCATACTAATTTTTCTTGTGCACGAACATAATCGCTCATCAGCGCGTTGGTGCCTTCATCATTAGTTGCTGCTGCCATTAAAAGTAATTCTCTTTGCAAGCTGATGATAATTGCAAATGAATCGAGGATTTCTTTTACAGATAATAATCCGTCGCTTACTAATGTTTTTTCTTTTATTAACGCAATTTTTTTGTATTCTGTAAAGCGGTGTTCAGGCGAATGTCCTAGTGTTAAAATACGCTCTGCTACTTCGTCAATTTTTAAGAATAGATCGTTGTAAAGTTCTTCAAATTTAAGGTGTAGCTCAAAAAATTTCTGCCCTTTTATATTCCAATGAAAACCTCTTACATTTTGGTAAAAAACAGAATAATTAGCCAAGAGTGTACCTAATTTATCAGCCAATTCTTTTGATTGTTTACTGTTAAGTCCAATGGCATTTTGATTTTTCATACTGAATATTTATTGTATTATCAAAGATAATCAATAAATAATTAGATTAAATTACATGATTCACAGTATTGTAATTATTGGAGAATTATATTTGTTGTTAGTCGGCGTGGTAACTTTTCCCATTTTAATACACATTTATAATACGCATTTTTTATTAACTAGTCACATTCGTTTTTTAGTTCACAGAGCCTTAGGCTCTGCAAATATTATCTTGCTATTTCTTCTTCGGAATTTTATAATCTAAGGGCAATAAGTTCGATAATTTTTCGGACCATGCCCAATATGCCAATGCTAACAAATCTTTCCCATAAAAATAACTTCCATTTTCTAATACAGCAACTGAAGCTTTAGGGTCTGGCATAAATAATTCAGCAGTTATTGGTTGATTTATTCCAACTCCCCTAGTTTGTTGCCTATACATATCAGGCATTTTTTTTGCCGGATAAACAACCTGTAAATAATCTGTAAATTGAAGTCCTGCTGTAGTGCTATCAATTGCAAAAGCTATACTATCACCATTCAATGGAATATTCACCAGTATATCCATATTACTCATATTATTCTCACCGCCTAATTGAATTCTGATTGACTTATCTTTTTTTCTAATAATTTTTCTCAGTTCAAACCCATCTTCTACTAATTGATTTCGATATAAACTTCTCATAAAATGCATCAATGATCCAAGATAAGTTTCTTGTCGATTTTGCTGCCATCGCTTTACTTTTCCTTTTCGTTTGGTTTCTAAATCAATAAAAAGTGGGTAGCCTTGGTAAAAAAAAATATTAGTTTTAAAATTAAATTCAAATAATGTTAAATCATATTTAAGTTCATATCCTAAAGCTTCATTCCTAATAATTAAAGGTTCATCTGCAAAAGCCCTAAGCACATTTTCTTTTTTCTTAAATCTAAATTTCACTACTTCTTTATTCAACAATTTACAATCTAACGCATTGGGTGTTTTGCCTATTAAGTAATCCATAAAAAAACTCCCCCATTTTTCCCACCCATTTTTTTCATATGATTCAACAATCACATCGTTTAACTCTTTTACTTTAGGAGTAAGTATAATTTCTAGAAAACTAGGAATAGATATTGAGTTTAAAGCGATTGTTTTTGTTTCATATCCCAAAATAGACACAACAAAATCATACCTTCCTTCGGGAAATGAACTAATTGTAAATGATCCATCTTCTGAAGAAACTGTACCTATAGAAGTATTGCTTAAAAAAACACTAGCACCTGCTATAGGCTTTTTGGTATCACTAGCAATAAGCTTCCCACGCAATGCCTTTTGAGCACTAGTGCACAAAGCAATCACTAAGAAACCAATGATCAGTAAGTGTTTGAGCATACTAAACATTAATTAATTTTACAAACCAAACAAACCTGTATTTAACAATTGTAAGGTTTTTGTTTTATAAGTACTAGGCACCAATAAAGAAATATTATGCGAACTTCCTCCATAACTAACCATTGTAACTGGAATTTCTTTTAATGATCCAAATAATTTTTGCAATACCTGATCTGTTTGTGCAATCTCGTTACCAACTATTGAAACAATTGTTTGTTCTTTTTCTATATCCACAGAACCAAATGGTTCTAGTTCTTTAATTATCTGTGGCAAAAATTGATCATTATCTATAGTAACAGAAACAGCTACTTCAGAAGTAGTAATCATATCAATAGAAGTCTTGTATTTCTCAAACACTTCAAATACTTTTCTTAAAAAACCATAAGCCAACAACATTCTACTGCTCTTAATTTTAATAGCTATAATGCCGTCTTTAGCAGCAACAGCTTTTACTCCAACGCTTCCTGCTTGCTTAGTAATTACAGTTCCTGGGGCATCTGGTTGCATCGTATTTAATAAACGCACTGGTACATTTTCTTGCTGTGCAGGCCAAATACAAGTAGGATGTAAAATTTTTGCTCCAAAATAAGCCAACTCAGCTGCTTCTTCAAAACTCAACTGTTCAATTGCTACTGTTTTGCTTACAATACGAGGATCATTGTTATGCATTCCATCAATGTCTGTCCATATTTCACATACAGTGCTCTTACTTGCTGCAGCAATTAATGATGCGGTATAATCACTCCCCCCTCTTTTTAAATTATCAACTTCGCCTCTAACATTTCTGCAGATATAACCTTGAGTTATTAAAATATTTTTATCGCTGTGCTTTTTAAGTAATTGTGATAGTTTTACTTTAATACTACCTAATTGTGGTTCTTCATTTACATCAATAGTCATGAATTCCAATGCTGGTAATAATTCATGATCAATTCCTTTCTCTTTTAAAAACGCACTAAACAATTTTGTGCTCATTAATTCTCCTTGAGCTAAAATATCTTTATTCAAAGCTTCACTAAAAGATATTCTTAAAATGATTTGCAAAAATTCAAAATGCTCTGCAATGATATCATTTGCTTTATTCCTTGCAAGTTCTGTTACAAGCAATTCTTTTATAAAATTTTTATAATGGGCATGTAATTGATCAATTTTTTCCTTAGCGGCTGATCTATCGCCAATGGCTAAACTATTACTAATTTCAACTAATGCATTTGTAGTGCCACTCAAAGCACTTAACACAACAATTTTTCTTTCATTGTCTTTTGTAATCAGCTGTGCAACTTCTTGCATACGCTCTGGCTTACCAACGCTTGTACCCCCAAACTTCATTACTTTCATAAGAACCCCTCCCCCAATTTTTTGTATTAAATAAAATTTTGTGTGCAAATGTAACTTACCTTATTCATATTGAAAAGCTATTGGCCAAATGGCCGCATATTTGCACAACCGCAATTTGCTCCTGACTCTACTTTTAAGTATTTGCAGAAATACTGATAATAGGCTAATCGGTAAGCTGTTGTAGAAGATTGCTTAACCCCACATTCTAGCCCACCGTTAATTACATTCATTACTGCACCAAACCCAGGAACTCTCCCTGCAATAATGTCTTTTGGCTCTGGCTCCCAAAGTCCAGCCATTATTTCATGGCATGAAGGTTTTGGATATTGGGGAGTTACCCAAAACCAAAAAGCAGAAGCAAAACACAATACCGGATCAGTTGATACCAATGATGGATTTTGTAAAAGTCTATTTTGATTGCCAAAATAAAATTTACTGAACTGCGCATAATTGTAATTCCAACTTAATTGCATCGGACCTCTACCATGATAGGACTGTAATTTTACTGGAGGAAATTTTTTCTTACTCGTATCACTATAATGATCGTTTCCTTTTTCGTACCCGCGCTCTTCTAAAAAATACAAGCCCCAAGCAAAATATCCACCAGGCGCATCATCCCAACCACCGCTTGTTTCATGAGCAATGCTCGCTAAAAAAGCAGCAAGCTCTCTTTTCTTTTGATCTTCTGTTCCCTTTGATAAAAATGTTGGAAATCTTTTTGCTGCTTTTATAAATGCGCTATAACAGTAAAAGTCTTTTCGCTTTAAAGTGGATGGATACTGATCGCGTGTTGTTGAAATTGCATACCTATTAGGAAATATTTCGTTCCATTGTTTTTCAGAAATGTATTTTACAACTGCAGGTTTTGATTGAGACTTTAATTGAATCGCCGCAAAAAAGAAAAGCAACATCAAACTAAAGAATTTCATTTTCATAATCCTACTACATCAAATATCAATCCAGTTTTTTGCAAGTCTTCTACAACCTCATCAAGCAAAGGAATTCCTTCTTTTTTCCTTATTGCCTCCATTTCTCTCTCAGGATCTCCGGGTATTAAAACAGCATCGTATCCATCTGCAGGTTCTGCAGCTTTAAAACGCCTGATCCATTGATCCATATGATGTTTAAAATCGTCAGCTGGTCTAAAAGCATCAATTCGCATCGCACCAAAAAAATGCCCCAAACCCTTTCCTGGCATATTTTCTGGCATAGGTATATAAGCCGGAAAAGGTGGTGCCCACGGACCATAAGCCGCACCACTCAATACAGCAGAAAAAATATCAACTATGCTACCTAATGCATATCCTTTATGACTTCCATGTTCTCTATCACTTCCTAATGGAAGCAACGCTCCTTTCTTTTTTAAAATATTTGCATCGGTACTAGCATTTCCATTTTCATCTTGAACCCAACCTAATGGAGCTTCCCCATTCTTTCGTTGCAAAATTTCTAACTTCCCATTAGCTGCAGTTGTAGTTGCAAAATCTGCAACAAATGGAGGTTCATTGCCTGCAGGAACTGCAACCGCAATTGGATTGGTTCCCAACATTTTTTCTATAGAAAAAGTTGGTGCTACTAAAGCACTTGCATTGGTCATTGCAATACCAATCATGTCCTCTTTTAAAGCCATCATTGCATGATACCCTGCAATACCAAAATGATTGGAATTTTGAACACTAACCCAACCCGTTCCTACTTGTTTGGCTTTATCAATTGCTACTTGCATAGCAAAAGGCGCAACTACTAAACCTAAACCAGCATCGCCATCAATTACGGCAGTAGAAGGCGTTTCGTGAATAATATGCATATCTGGTTTTGCATTTATTCGCTGCGCTTGCCATAATCTTACATATCCACTTAATCTGGCTACACCGTGACTATCAATTCCTCTCAAATCGGCTGATAATAAAACTGTAGTAGCCATTGTAGCATCTTTTTCGCTACAGCCTATTGCTGTAAAAACTGAAAGCGTAAATTGGTATAATTGATCGTAAGAATATACCTGCATGTCTTTCAATTTAAAAAATTAAAATGGTAAATCATCGAATGGTTCTGTTATTTCTGAAGCCGCTTGTGCAGATGGTTGAGACGAATTAGCTGCAGGTTGGTAAGATCCGCTGTTTCCGCCACCATCGTTTGGTTTACTGCCCAATAATTGAACACTCAATACCCTTAATGATAAAGTAGCGCCATTTACGCCTTCTTTAGTGGTATAGGTTCTAACATCAGGCTGACCCTCTACATAAACCTGCGTTCCCTTTTTTAAATACGGAGCAATACCAGTTTTTTCAGTCCAATAAGCACAATCCACCCAAACGGTTTTATCTTTTTGATTTCCTTGTGCGTCTTTAAATTTTTCTGTATGTGCCACTGTAAAATTGATCACATTCTTACCACTAACGGTATTCATTACGGCATCTTTTCCCAGATTGCCAATTGCTGTTAACTTAATCATAATGTTATTTTTATAAATATCTGAAAATTGAAATTAAGTAAAAGCGTATAAACCGCATATTTTAAGTTTTTTACCCCTAGTTGTTCTATTTTTGCAAAAAAAGGGAGGTTATGAGCAAGAAAGGTAAAGTGTTGGTGGCCATGAGCGGCGGTATTGATAGTACAGTTGTTGCTTTAATGTTACACCATGAAGGCTATGAAGTGATTGGGATTACCATGAAAACTTGGGATTATGCAACTAGTGGTAGCAGTACCAAAGAAACAGGATGTTGTAATATAGATTCTTTTAATGATGCTCGTCAGGCTGCTGTACACCACGGATTTCCTCATTTCATTTTAGATATTAGGGAAGAATTTGGCGATTTTGTAATTGAAAATTTTGTTGACGAATATATTGCTGGCAGAACACCCAACCCTTGTGTAATGTGTAATACCCATATCAAATGGCGTGCATTACTAAAAAGGGCCGACGCATTGGATTGCGAATTTATTGCAACCGGCCATTATGCCGAAATTAATAAACATAGTAACGACCGATATTATATTAGCAAAGGTTTAGATGAAACAAAAGACCAGAGTTATGTTTTATGGGGATTGCAGCAAGATTTATTAAGGAGAACAATGTTGCCTTTAGGAGGTTACCGCAAGTCTGCTATTCGTCAGATGGCTATCGATTTAGGATACCCTGAACTTGCTAAGAAAAGTGAGAGCTACGAAATTTGTTTTGTTCCTGATAATGATTACCGTGGTTTTTTAAAACGCAATGTTGATGGATTAGAAGAAAGAGTTAATGGCGGTTGGTTTGTAGATAAAACAGGTAAAAAATTGGGGCAACACAAAGGTTATCCGTTTTATACAATTGGACAAAGAAAGGGACTTGAAATTGCAATGGGGCGACCAATATATGTAACTTCTATTGATCCAAATACCAACACAGTTGTTTTGGGAGATGAAGTAGACTTGGAACAAAATGACATGCTGATTGGCAAATTAAATTGGATTAAGTACGATGGAATTTCTGAAGGCATGGAAGCAATTACTAAAATTCGATACAAAGACCAAGGTGCATTAAGTAATTTATACCATGCTGATAATGGCATTCGTGCTAGGTTTTACGAAAATGTAAAAGGCATTGCACCCGGACAAAGCGCTGTGTTTTACGAAGGCAATGATGTAATTGGTGGAGGTATTATTCAGAGAGGCGAATTAATAATGAGCTAATTTTTAAACAAAGCCGTAAACATTGTATCAGCCTTATTATCATAACCTTTAATGGTTTGCTGTTGAACCAATTTGAGTGAGGTTGTAGATTCAATAAAAGCAGTCATTGCTTCATTTTCTTTTTCAAAAACAGAGCAAGTAATATACAGGAGATACCCACCTTTTTTTAAAGTAGTAATTGTATTTGTTACAATGGTTTGTTGTAACCTTTGAAACCAGTTGAGTTGATTTTCTTCAAAGAAAAATAATTGCTCTGGAGTTCTACTCCATGTACCACTTCCTGTACAAGGCGCATCAACAATTATTAAATCAATATCAGGAATTCTAGAGTCGGTTGTAGTGGAGGAATAAGTAGAACCTTCAATTAAATTAATTGCATTAGGATCTTCCAAATCCGCAACAAATGAATTGTATTCTGTAATACCAGCTTCTGCAAATCGCTTCTCGAGATTGCGTAATATTGATTCTCGTACATCAGATACAGTAAGTGAAATATCTTCAAAAATATCTTTAGCTAAAATTGATTTGCCTCCGCTTGCAGCACAACAATCCCAAACAACAGGCTTGCTATTTAATAATGATAAAGATTGCTTTATTGTTTGCATTACATCTCCAACGGCTTGAGAACTTAAATCTTGTATCACAACTTCTTTATCTATTGCTACTATTCCTTCTAATTTAGTTCCATTGGGTAATGATAAAGAGTTATCGGATAATTGCTTAAAAGCTATCCCAGCATTAGTTAACGAAGCAATTACTTTTTCGGATTGCTCAGGTCTGATTCGACAAAATAAATCAGGTTGAGTTAAATGTGATAAATTAAAATGTGCAGCATCAATCTCCTTACTCAACAAATGATCGAATGGAAAAATTGCTGCTTCATTAAATGAAGAATAATTATTTTTGATCCACTCAATCCGCTGAGTTAATTCGCTCGACCAATTTTTAATCCAACTTTCATCATACAATAACTCCCACTCTCCAACAACTTCATTGCATAAAAAAATAGCGACTTTAATTCCATCTTCAGTAGAAAATAATTTGGCCGATTTACCCAATCTAAAATATTGGTAACATATTTGCGAAATGTATTTTCGGTCTTTGGAACCAAATTTTTTATTTTGTGAAAAATGATTTTTTAAATAAGCCGTAAATGGCATAGAACCATTGTACTCATTAATAAGTAGACAAGCAGATTTTATATATTGATGAACATATTTCATAATAAAATAGCTCACTTTACAATGAGCTATAATTACCTATTTATTTGAAAATTAGTTTATAATTCCAATAATGTTTTTACAGGATCTTTACCCATTAATAACAATGCAGGGTTTTCTAACAACTCTTTTACCCTCACTAAAAAACTCACACTTTCTCTACCATCAATAATTCTATGATCGTAACTCAATGCCAAATACATCATTGGGCGAACCTGAACTTGTCCGTTTACAGCCATCGGTCTATCTTGAATTTTGTGCATTCCTAAAATTGCACTTTGAGGTATATTAATGATAGGCGTACTCATTAAACTACCAAATACACCGCCATTAGTTATTGTAAAAGTTCCGCCCGTTAAATCATTAGTGGTTAGTTTACTTTCTCTTGCTTTTCCTGCAAGTAACACTACAGTTTTTTCAATTTCAGCCATGCTCATACTTTCAACATTGCGCATAACAGGTACAGTTAAGCCTCTTGGCGTGCTTACTGCGATACTAATATCTGCATAATCGTGGTAAATAATTTGATCTCCGTCAATATATGCATTTACAGAAGGCCATTCGCCCAATGCAATAGCGCATGCTTTAGAGAAAAAGCTCATGAAGCCTAAATTTACACCATGACTTTCTTTAAACTTATCCTTAAATGTTTTTCTAATATCCATAATGCTCGTCATATCCACTTCATTAAAAGTGGTAAGCATTGCAGTAGTATTTTTTGATTCAACTAGTTTTCTACTAATGGTTTTACGCAATGCGCTCATTTTTTCTTGACGAACATTTCTGCTATAAAGTTCAGCGCCCGCAACAAATGCTTTTTTACCAGGATTTGATAATGCTTCAAGCACATCTTGTTTCATAATTTTTCCGCCTGCACCTGAAGCTGTAATGGATTTGGTATCCATTTTTTTATCAGCAATAATTGCAGATGCAACAGGACTAGCTTTTACATCATTGGCAACCGTAGTAACAGGAGCTTCATTTACAACAGCCTTTTTTTCTTCAACCTTTGGAGCTGAAGCGATTGCTCCTTCTGGTTTTGAAGCAGTTTCATCTATTGTTGCTAATAAATCTCCAATATTTAAAGTATCACCTTCTTTGCCTTTTGTTGAAAGAATTCCTGCTTTTTCGGCATTCACTTCAAAAGTGGCTTTTTCACTTTCCAATTCTGCAATTACTTCATCGCGTTCTACCCAATCACCATCCTTTTTTGTAAATTTCAATAAAGTAACTTCATTGATAGACTCTCCTACTGTTGGCACTTTTATTTCGATCATAAAATTATATTTCTAGATATCAAATTAAACGTTAAAGGCTGTGTTAATAATTTCAGCTTGCTCCTGCGCATGCACTTTTGCATAACCAGTAGCAGTAGAGGCACTTGCATTTCTACCAATTACACCGAAATTAATTGATTTAAGATTCATTTGTAAAAAACTTGCAGCACCCATATTCATTGGTTCTTCTTGAACCCAGAACCAAGTTGCTTTACCGTACTTTTTGTACAATGTAGTTAATTGATGATGCGGCAATGGATAAATTTGTTCTAAACGAATGATTGCAATATCGTTTCTATTATCTTTTAATTGCTTTTCAGCCATTTCGTAATATAGCTTTCCAGAACAGAATAAGACTTTTTTTACAAGTGTTGCATCGAAAACAAAAGCATCATCAATCACTTCCTTAAATCCACCAGTTGTAAAGTCTTCTACTTTACTAAAAGTAGCAGGGTTACGAAGATTAGCCTTTGGAGAAAAATTAATCAATGGCTTACGGAACGACCAAGTCAATTGCCTTCTAAACATATGGAACAAATTAGCTGCAGTAGTAATATTTGTAATTACCATATTAAGCTCTGCGCACATTTGTAAGAACCTTTCCATTCTTGCACTGCTATGTTCAGGACCTTGACCTTCATAACCATGAGGAAGTAACATTACCAAACCATTTTGTCGCTGCCACTTCTGCTCACCTGCGGCAATAAATTGATCGATCATTGTTTGTGCTCCGTTACAAAAATCACCGAACTGAGCCTCCCAAATAACAAGTGCATTCGGATTTGCCATTGCATAACCATACTCAAAACCTAATACACCGTACTCACTCAACAATGAATTATAAATTCTGAATTTTTGTTGATTTTCTTGAAAGTGATTGAGTCTATTATATCCTTTATTTGTAACCTCATCGCGTAATATAGCGTGACGGTGACTAAAAGTTCCACGTTGTACATCTTGGCCACTCATACGAACAATATTGCCATCCGTTAATATTGATCCATAAGCCATCAATTCTGCAGTTGCCCAATCAACTTTACCTTCAGTTTCTAACAACTTTATTTTATCTTGTACTAGTTTTTCAATTTTTTTCAATGGCTTAAAATCTGCAGGCCATTTCATTAATCCATCAAACAAAACTTTAAATAAATCTTGTGTAATAGCAGTGTTAGGAGAATTCTCGAAATTTTCAGAAGTAGCCTTATGCATACTTTTCCACACTAATTCAGGAGCTTGGTATTTATAAGGAAGTGGATTTTGTTTAATTTCATCTAAGCGTTCCTGAAGATCGCCCCAGAATTTTTTCTCCATTTCTTTTGCTAATTCTTGGGCATCTGCTTCTCCATTTTCGATTAAAAAATTTGTATAAATTTCTCGCGGATTTTGGTGCTTATCAATTAAAGCATACAATTGAGGTTGAGTATATTTAGGATCATCTCCTTCATTATGACCATGTTTACGGTAGCAAACCATATCTAAGAAAATATCGCTATTAAATTCTTGTCTATATCTAGTAGCAATTTCTGCGCATTTCACAACTGCCTCTGCATCATCTCCATTAACGTGTAACACTGGTGCTTGAACCATAGCAGCAACTGATGTAGAATAATCGGCACTTCTAGCATCATCAAAATCAGTTGTAAAGCCAATCTGGTTATTGATAACAAAGTGAATAGTTCCTCCTGTGTAATAGCCGCGCAAATTAGACATTTGCAAAACTTCATACACTATCCCTTGTCCCGCTACTGATGCATCTCCATGAATGAGTATTGGTAATATTTTATCGAAATCGCTTTGCTTTAATACATCTGCTTTAGCTCTTGCAAATCCTACAACAACTGGGTCAACCGCTTCTAAATGAGAAGGGTTTGGCATTAGCTTTAAATAAATATCTTTACCATCAATTGTTTTTACTTCACTGCCATAACCCATATGGTATTTTACATCTCCGCTTCCCATTGTTTGATCGATGGTTGCAGTGCCTTCAAATTCACTAAAAATTTGTTCATAGGTTTTACCCATAATATTAGCCAGAATATTCAACCTTCCTCTGTGAGCCATTCCAATAACAACTTCTTCAACAGTATTATCAGCAGCAATATTAATAATTGCATCTAAAGCAGCAATAGTAGTTTCTCCTCCTTCTAAAGAGAATCTTTTTTGTCCAACATATTTAGTGTGTAAAAATTTCTCGAACATTACTCCTTGGTTCAACTTCTCTAAAATGCGGCGTTTTTTAGTAATTGATAAAGGAGAAGCAAAATTTTTCTCCATTTCTGAAGTAAGCCAATCAATTTTCTTCTGATCACTTATATATTTAAATTCTATACCAACATGGTTAGCATAAACATTTTGTAAATGAGCCAAAATATTTTTTAATGTAGTAGAGCCTATTCCAATTAAATTTCCTGCTTGATAAGTAGTATTTAAGTCTGCATCTGATAATCCGAAAAATGAAAGATCAAGATTAGCGCCTCTGTCTTTTCTTGTTCTAATAGGATTAGTTTTTGCCAATAAATGGCCTTTATTTCTATACCCCAGAATTAATCGGTAAACCTTAATCTCCTTCATCCAATCTACTCCAATAGTAGATTCGGTTCCTGTGGCGCTTGGCGACTGAACTTGGTTTTCAACAGCATAATCGAATCCCTCAAAGAACTTTTTCATATCCGGATCTACACTTGTAGGATCTTTCATAAAATCGGTGTAAAGTGCTTCAATAAATGCTGGGTGCGAGTTGGTGATATAAGAGAAATCCTTCATTTGGTTTAATTATGCATCTTTTTTGTTCAAATTGGATGCAAATATCGGTCATTAGAGGCAGAAAATGAATCAAATTGAGGAGCAAAAGACGATTTTTTTTGATTTATTTCATATTAAATTTCAAAGTTTCGTTCCTAGCCCTTACCTTTGCCGTCCTGAAAAAATTAGAAAATGGCAAATCATTCGGCTACCAAAAAAGACGTTAGACAATCAGCAAAAAGACGCGACCGTAATCGTTATTATGGTAAAACAACCCGTAACGCTATTCGTGATTTAAAAGCGAATACTGAGGCAAAGCCTTATGAAGAGCAATTACCAAACGTTGTTTCGATGATTGATAAGTTGGCTAAGCGTGGAATTATCCATAAAAACAAAGCGAACAACTTAAAAAGCAAATTAGCAAGAAAAGCAAAAGCAATAGTTTAATCTGTTTTTACTAAAATATATTTATAGCCTCTCCGTCTTGGCGGAGAGGCTTTTTATTTTTCTGCCCTTGGCAGTTGAATTTTAAATTTATTCATATCATCGCCAATTGAAAGATAAGTTAACTTACCACGGTGCAATTCTAAAATTCGCTGAATAATAGACAAACCCAATCCAAATCCTTTAGTATTCATTGCATTTTCACCTCTAAAAAAAGGGAGCCCCATTTTTTTAGTTTCAGATTCAGATAATTGTGGGCCTACATTTATGAACTTTATAAATATGTTATTTTCAATAACAGATAACTTAATCTGAAGTTTTTTATCTTTAGAATACTGATAAGCATTTTTAATTAAATTAAAAATTGCCGACTTAAGCAAAGCATCGTTTCCATTGATAATTAAATCATCTTGATTTTCGGGTATCGCTTCAAAACTAAAATCAATCTCAATATCGGAATATGTCTTTTTGGAAAGAAGCATACAATCATCTATAAGTTCGTCAACTCTTAAATGAGAAGTATCAGTCAAAAATGATAGTTGATCATTTTGAGAAATCATTAATAATGAATTAGTCAAGTTGATCATATGATGTTGATCTTCCTTTAAAGAATTTAAAACTTTTTTATACTCTTCATTAGATTGTTCTCTGTTTAATGCAGATTCCGTTTGAGATAACATTATTGCTAAAGGAGTTCTTAACTCATGAGAAGCATGTTGAACAAACCTCTTTTGCGACTCAAATGCATTTTTAAGTCGCTCTAACATTGCATTAAAATTAATTGCTATCGTACCAAGTTCATCATTAGCAGATTTTACTTTAACTCTTTCAGAAAGGTTCTGAACATTTGTATTTTGCATTTGAATACTTAATCTAACAATCGGTTTAATTGCTTCATTAACAAACAAAAAAGACATAATTGCTGTAAACAAAAGTGATCCAAAAAAAACGATGGCTAGAATTAATTGTAAATTTTTTAATTTCTGAAATCCCGCATCATTAAAACCAGATACATAAACGTAGGACTCAGTTTCGGGTTTATAAATTACAACATGTTGCACTTCTTTATCATCAATGTATTCATAATATTGATTAGAATCGAATTTGAGTACGTCAATTATAGGAACAATTACAATACTAGATTTTGGCATCATAAATACTACTCTTTTATTCTTATCTAAAATGAGCAATGTTTCCTGGAATAAAGGCTTTTCATATATTTCCCTTATTAATTGTTCTGTTGCTTTTGTATCGGTGTTTTTAATTTTAGTAAATATTTTATATACTTCATTCCCTTCAAGAGCAATTCTATTGTAGAACTCAGATTTACGGTAATCATTATAAAACAAATAAATTGCTGTAAATGATATAAATAATATAATTGATACAAAAAGTGTAAATAGAAGAGCGAACCGTAGTTTCAGATTCATATTTGCTATTGAATAAGATAACCAAACCCAGGCTTGGTTAATATTAGTTTGTGTTCAAAAGGTTTATCTACTTTATTTCTTAAAAAGCTGATATACACTTCTATTGTGTTAGTTCCTGTGTCGAAACTAAGCTCCCACACTTTTTCTAGGATTTCCTGTTTTGAAATAACTTTACCTCTGTTTTTTGCTAAAAGAACAAGCAATGTAAATTCTTTTGCGGTAAGCTTAATATCATTTCCAGCTCTTGTAACCATTTTATTTCGAAAATTAATTTCAAGATCTTCAATTTTAATATTGCCCTCCTCTACAACAACTATTGTTCGTTTGATTAATACTTTTATTCTAGCAAATAATTCATCAAAATGAAATGGTTTAACCATATAATCATCAGCACCAGCTTCAAAAGCAATTACCTTATCTTGAACCTGCCCAATTGCAGTTAACATTAAAATAGGTATTTTTTTATTCTTTTCGCGAATTTCTTTACACACCTGAATTCCGTTTTTAAATGGCAGATTAATGTCAATAACTATTAGCGAATAACTATTTTGAGCAAACAAAGTAGTGGCTTCATTTCCATTTGAAGCAATATCTACTTTATAGTTATTACGAGTAAGTTCGTCTTTAATAATTTGAGCCAATTTAGACTCATCTTCGGCTAGTAATATTCTAATTTTTTTTTCCATTTATGAATTACGAATTATAATAGTTTGATTAATCAATTTTTTTAATTGTTCCAATTCCAGCTATCTTTTGCTTTACCGTTGCTGCTCCTTTATAATAAACTGTTCCGCTTCCTGCAACATTTACGTCCAATAAAACTTCTGCAAATATTTTCACGGTACCAATTCCAGCTACATCCACTTTGGTGTTTTCGGTTTTGAGATTGGATGCATCGCAATCGCCAGATCCTGCTATATCAAACCGAGCACTTTTGGTTTCACCAGATAATAAAAGCGAACCAACACCAGCAATATTTACATCAAGATCAGGTGTGTTTATTTCTAAATTAATATCGCCACTCCCAGATAAATTAATACTCAATTTATCCATCCCACTAAATTTGTTCTTTCCAGTTATTGTTCCACTTCCAGCTAAGGAAATTTTAGACAATTTAGGAGTAGTGATTTTTACTTTTATTGGCTGATCGCTTTTTAAATTGTAATTCGACTTTTCTTTTAGTAAAATTTGATTATCGCTTTCGCTTACAATAATATACGACTGTAAATTTTCATCAGTTTCAATTGAAACAGAAGCAATTTCGCCTTGGCTAATTTCTACATCAAAGCTACCTTCGAGTTTTACTTTCTCAGCCTTAGTTACATTTCGGTTTTCAGTTACAATTTTACCATTTCCAGTAATGGTTTTATGCCTCCATTTACATGAAAAAAGCATAATTGGTGTAAAAAGTAATAAAATAAGGTATTTCATATTGCTAGCTTTAGTAATGTAATATAACAAAATAAATCATCCATCCCTTGTTGGAGTATAGTAAGAAGCAAAATTCATTAACTTCGCAGCCATGACGGAAAAAATATTGATCCTCGACTTTGGTAGTCAATACACACAGCTTATTGCAAGGGCAGTTAGAGAAGCTAATATTTATTGTGAAATAATTCCCTATCATAAAAAATTTGAAATTGAAAGTACTTTAAAAGGCATCATCCTCAGCGGATCCCCTTTTAGTGTAAATGACGAAAATGCCCCCGAGGTTCCAGTACTAGATTATTTAGCAAAATTACCCGTTTTAGGAGTTTGCTATGGTGCTCAAATGATCGCCAAATTATTTGGTGGCAGGGTAGATAAATCAAACAAAAGAGAATACGGAAGAGCATCGATGGAAGTAAAAAAAGAAGATGTAATATTCAATAACATTCCAAATAAATCACAGGTATGGATGAGTCATAGCGACTCCATTACAATTATGCCTGAAGGGTTCAGTATTTTAGCTAATACCGAAAATATTCCAATTGCTGCTTTTAAAAAGGATGATGCTAGTCATTTTCCTTTGTATGGACTTCAATTTCATCCAGAAGTTTATCACTCAACAGAAGGGAAAAATATTATTAAGAATTTTCTAGTTGATATTTGCAAATGCTCACAAAATTGGACTCCTAACTCTTTTGTTGACGAAACAATTTTAAGATTAAAAGAAGAAATAGGTGACAAACAAGTTATAATGGCTTTAAGTGGTGGTGTAGATAGTACTGTTGCTGCAACATTAATTACTAAAGCAATTGGCAATCGTTTACATGGAATTTTTGTTGATAATGGAGTTTTAAGAAAGGACGAATACCAACAAGTATTAGATAATTATAAAACTATTGGATTAAATGTAAAAGGTGTTGATGCAAAACAACTTTTTTATGATGCACTAAAAGACCAAATTGATCCCGAAGCTAAACGCAAAGCAATTGGAAAATTATTCATTGATATTTTTCAGGATGAGTCTCAAAAATTAGAAAATATTTCTTTTTTAGGACAAGGTACAATTTACCCAGATGTAATTGAAAGCGTAAGTGTTCATGGCCCATCACAAACTATTAAGAGTCACCATAATGTTGGTGGATTACCAGACACTATGCATTTATCTTTGGTTGAGCCATTACGATATTTATTTAAAGATGAAGTAAGAAAAGTAGGCCTAGCATTAGGTATCCCTGCCGATATGATTAATAGGCATCCATTTCCCGGACCAGGTTTAGCTATTAGAATTCTTGGAGAAGTAAATGCAGAAAAAGTAGATTTATTACAAAGAGCGGATGCAATATTTATTAATGGTTTGAAATCAAGCGGACTATATAATAAAGTTTGGCAAGCTGGCACTATTTTGTTACCAGTGAAAAGTGTAGGTGTAATGGGAGATGAAAGAACCTATGAATTTACTGTTGCACTAAGAGCTGTAACATCAGTAGATGGTATGACTGCTGATTGGGCACATTTGCCATACGAATTTTTAGCTGACATTTCGAACGAGATAATTAATAATGTAAGAGGTATTAATAGAGTTGTTTATGATATCAGTAGCAAACCACCAGCAACTATTGAGTGGGAATAACAAAACAATGATTCGATTAAATAAAATATTACTAGGATTTTTTTTACTTACACTAACAATCAATGTTACAGGGCAATTGAATGCTAGAAATGTAAAAATTGCAGTGTTCGCTCCTGTTTATTTGGATTATGTTTTTGACGGAGCCAACTACAAATTGGGAAATAACAACTTACCTAAATCGGTTTTACCCGGGCTTGATTTTTACAATGGAATTATGCTAGCAGTTGATTCTTTAAATGAGGAAAAACAATCATTAGAAATTTTATTTTTTGATACTAAAAACGGAGATGAATCTATTGAGATGATTCTTGAAAAAAATGAATTACAAAATGTGTCATTAATTATCGCATCATTTAATAATCGATCTGAAATTAAAGCGCTTGCTGATTTTGCGTTGAATAAAAATATTCCACTTGTATCTATGACTTTCCCGAATGATGGCGGAATAATTGGCAATCCTTTTTTTGCTTTAGTAAATCCAACTTTAACTACGCATATTGAAGCAATATATAAATATATACATCGCACATACCCAACTGAAAGTATTACAGTTTTAAAACGCAAAGGAGCAACTGAGGACATGATTTCTACTAGTTTTTTAAATATGAATAAAATAACTGGAGGGTTACCATTAAAAATTAAAACAGTAGAATTAAATGACGAATTTAGTACTGAACAAATTTTTAAGCAGCTAGACAGTACTAAGCAAAACATTATTTTGTGTGCCAGTTTAAATGAAATTTTTGGAAACTATTTGGTTAAAGCAGTTGCTTCTAATAAAAACTATAAAACTATAATTGTTGGAATGCCCACTTGGGATGGCATAAAAGATATTGGAAAAGATGCTGAAATTATTTACACCTCACCTTACAATTATTCTAGAACAGATTTGCTTGGTCATCAGATAACCAATAGTTATCGTAATAAATATTTTGGGAGACCCACAGATATGGTGTTTAAAGGGTTTGAAGCCATGTACCATTTTGGAAAACTTTTACTTAAATACAATAGTAATTTAATCAGCCACTTATCCGACAAAGAGTTTAAACTCTTTAATGAGTATGATTTTCAGCCGGTAAAATTAAAACCTACAAACTCGCTACCAGATTATTTAGAAAATAAAAAGTTGTATTTTATCAGAAAAGTAGATACCCAAATAAAGTCTGTAAATTAAACATTCCTCCACTAAAGTTTGTTTACTTATTTAGCAATAAAGCATCTCAATTTATTAGTGATTAAAAAAGCTCAATGCTAAAAATAGCTTTCGATAAAACATATGCTCATCACTTGCCTGAAGGTCATCGTTTCCCGATGCTTAAATACGACTTAATACCAGCGCAGTTATTGCATGAAGGAAGTATAGAAGAAGAAAATTTATTTAGACCCACTTTATGCCCCAATGAAATAGTTTTATTAACTCATACCGAAGAATACTTAAACAAATTACTTAATCAAACGCTTTCAGCATCTGAACAAAGACGAATCGGATTTCCTCAATCACATGAATTAACAAAAAGAGAATTAATGATTACACAAGGCACTATCAATTGTTGTAATTATGCTTTAGAATATGGCGCTGCGTTAAATGTTGCTGGAGGAACTCATCATGCATTTGCAGATAAGGGAGAGGGATTTTGCTTATTAAATGATATAGCAATAGCTTCTAATTATCTTTTGCAAAATAATTTATCTAAAAAAATATTAATCATCGATTTAGATGTACATCAAGGAAATGGCACTGCAAAATTAATGGAACAAGAAGATCGAGTTTTTACATTTAGTATGCACGGAGAACATAATTATCCATTTCACAAGGAAAAGTCTGATTTAGATATTGGATTAAAAGATGGAACGGATGGCAAAACCTATTTAAGTATTTTAGAAGAAACTTTGCCACAATTAATTAAAACGGTTC
>Ga0209490_10001968_pt1 | contig 19674 bp, 16 predicted proteins | sample MAT06_FD_187209 | JGI IMG/M metagenome (GOLD analysis project Ga0209490, IMG submission 187209) | Freshwater microbial communities from Lake Fryxell liftoff mats and glacier meltwater in Antarctica - MAT-06 (SPAdes) (version 2) | ecosystem: Environmental > Aquatic > Freshwater > Ice > Liftoff... | reverse complement strand
TCAAACGAACTCGCTGTCACGGCCGCATCAGCCACCGGTACCTGCCACGGCCCCACCATTTGGTCACGACAGACAAGGCCCGTGACGCTGCGGTCCCCAATGGTGATCAAGAAACTCTTATCGGCGACCGTCGGCAAGCGCAGCACCCGTTCGGCGGCTTCGGCAATCGAGACGTCGAGGACCGGTGCCTTAGGCACGTCAAAGCTTCCGCGTTCGACGCGGCGCACCATCTTAGGCGGCTTCCCAAGTAAAACCTGCAACGGCAGATCGATGGGGATATTTTTGAAGTGGCTATCTTGAACTTTCAACAAGCCGTCCAGAGTGGCCGTGCCCACCACGGCAAACGGAGCGCGTTCTCGAGTGCAAATCGCTCGAAAAACGCCGAGCTTTTCAGGATCGAGCCCGAGCACGTAGCGCTCTTGAGCCTCGTTGCACCAAAGCTCCAAGGGCGACATCCCGGGCTCCTCGCTCGGGATACTCCGTAGCTCCAGAATTCCGCCTTTTTGGGAGTCAAAAATCAGCTCGGGCAAAGCATTCGAAAGCCCGCCTGCACCCACATCATGAATGGAAACGATGGGGCTTTCGGCGCCGAGGGCCCAACACGCGTCGATCACTTCCTGGCAGCGACGCTCCAGCTCCGGATTGCCCCGCTGCACTGAGGCGTAATCTAGATCTTCAGACGAAGTCCCAGAAGCCATCGAAGAAGCCGCTCCACCGCCCAAGCCGATTAACATCGCAGGGCCACCCAGCACCACGATCGACGCACCCTCCGCCATCACACCTTTCTTAACATGGCCTTCGCGGATATTGCCGATGCCCCCGGCCAACATGATGGGCTTGTGGTAGCCGCGAACCTCGGGGCCTGCGACGCCGGGCGCCAGCAACTCAAACGTGCGAAAATAGCCGCACAGATTCGGACGACCAAATTCGTTATTGAATGCAGCTCCGCCGATCGGGCCTTCCAACATGATGTCCAGCGCAGAAGCGATGCGATTCGGCTTACCGTAAGCGACCTCCCAAGGCTGGACTGCGCCCGGTAGGCGCAAGTTAGACACCGAAAACCCAGTGAGCCCTGCCTTGGGTTTCGCGCCCTGCCCCGTCGCCCCTTCATCGCGAATTTCCCCACCGGAACCTGTAGCGGCACCCGGATGGGGTGAGATGGCTGTCGGATGGTTGTGAGTTTCAACCTTAAAGACGATGTGAATTGGCTCTTCCGTCTTCTGATAGACGTGGCTCACGGGATCGGAAAAGAAACGAGCTCCCGAAAAGCCTTCAATCACCGCCGCATTGTCTGAATAAGCCGAAAGCACACCGCCTGGGCTGGCTTCGGTGGTGCGGCGGATCATTTGGAAGAGGGATTTGGGCTGTGCTTCACCGTCGATGATGAAGCTGGCGTTGAAGATCTTGTGCCGACAGTGCTCGCTGTTGGCCTGGGCAAACATCATCAGCTCCACATCGGTGTAGTTGCGCTTCAGGCGCAGCGCGTTGTCGACCAAATAGTCGATCTCGTCTGCTGCAAGTGCCAATCCAAGCTCCTGGTTGGCTTTCTCCAACGCACTTCTGCCCGCTTCGAGCACATTCACCGTGGCGAGCGGCCGCGGCGACGCTTTACCAAACAGAACATGAGCTTCCGACACTCCCTGCAGCACGGATTCCGTCATGCGGTCCGAAAGGTTAGCCAAGAGAGCTGCCTCAGCGTCCACTTCGCCCGCAATTGTGTAGAAGATGCCGCGCTCAATCCGTTGCACGACCCCTCCGAGACCGCAGATGCGAGCGATGTCGGTTGCCTTGGATGACCACGGTGAGACGGTGCCGATTCGGGGCACGACGAGGAGGCGCAGACCTGAGAGTGTCGAGGCCTCTTCGCGAGCAGTCGCCGTGGTTGGGGGCAGCTGCTCAACCCCTACAATGCCGCGCGGACCATAATTGAGGAGACGTGTGAGTACCGCCATCTCGGCTGACTCCGGAGGCCGAAGCTCGTCCACAAGGTGGATGAATTCAGCATACACCCCGAGAACTCTTGGGTTTTTTTGGCGAACCCGCGCGAGCGTTTTGGACAGTCTGCCTGCGGTGAAGGCGGGTGCCCCTGGAAACGTGAGCATTGACCGGGAGCCTCCCCCGGACAGCACCCGACCTGCAAGCAGGTTGATTCCCAGAATGAGGCTCGCACCTTCAGAAGACCTGGGGCAGACTCCACCAGACCCGACCTGGGCAGCACTTCTCTAGCTTGGCTTTAGCGTAGAAAATGGCGGATCTCCGAAATAAACCACTCTCCTGGGTGAACGCGCCGGGGCCGGAAGAAGAGGCCGCATTCCGTGTCGTGGATTCAAGCACCGGCCCTCAAAGTGGAGTGCAAGGCGGTGGCGTCAGCACGGCCTCGCGCGGTGGACGCATTCTGCTCGTCGACGATGATCCGTTGATCCTGCGAAGCATGCTCCGCTTGCTTCAAGTGGAGCGCCCCAGGCTATCCGTGGTGGCGGTAGCCACGGCTCAACTTGCCCTGGATCGCCTGAGTGAAGAGAAGTTCGACGTCATGGTCACGGATCTCGAAATGCCCGGGATGCGTGGCGAAGAATTGTTGGAGCGGGCGATGCTCCTCGACCCGACGCTAACCTGCGTCGTTCATTCGAATCAGGTGCTGTGCCTGCCGAGCGAACTTCGCGCCAAGCTCCGTGCGACGATCAATAAGCCGGCGAGCAGCGCCGAAATTTGCGCCACACTCGACGATGCGATAGGGCGCGCTGAGCACCTGCGCGATAGCTTGAGCTGGATCTGAGCACGCCGCGCCCCTTGGCGTAGCGCGAGTCCGCACGGCCGCACGCTGTTTTATGGGCTCGTGAAAAAGTTGCACCGATACGGTGAATGGCTCTTAGCGTTCATCAATTCAGGCCAGTATTCAGCAAGAATTGCGATTCTTGTCGGATTTGTACTTATGCTAGATCGGACTCATGGAGACCGAACCTAAGTCTGATGAGCACGCACCGATCTTAGATGATCTCTGCGATCCCGAGCGGGCGATCAACATGGTGAGGTCCGGATTTCCTCACAAAGTGCAGGGGCTGAAGCTCGGGCCAAGAACCATCCCGCATCACGTCGTGATCTTTGTGGCTGCCAACACCATCCACTGCCACTACGCCGACAAGCACGAGATCCTCACCAACAACGACCTGATTTGGCTTCCACCCAACTATCCCCATGAGATCGTGCAAGGTCAGCTGCCTGTGAATCTCTGCTTCCTGCGCTTCGAAATTGTTGCGCCTCCCCGGGCCGAGCTCGAGGCACCCCCGAGCGCTGCACGCCCGAGCGAGGTCCGCGCGCTCCCGCCGATCACGGAAGAGCCCGTGATTATTCGAGGAGCCAGCGAGGCACGCCCCATCATGGAGCAAATCCTCCAGGAGCACCGCTCGCCGCTGTCATTTCATTCAGCCAAGTTAAAGGGGCTGCTGCTGCTGCTGTTCACCACCATCTTGCGCATGGATCAGAGCGCTCAGGGGCAGAAGCGCAGCCTATCGCTCGGTCAAAGAAAAGCACTCGCTTCGTGGGTCGATCAGAACCTGGCGCAATGGCCTGACACCGACAACATGGCCAACGTGGTGGGCCTTTCAACGGACTACTTCACTCGGCTCTTCCGCAGCACCTACGGCAAGGCGCCGCGAGCCTGGCTCATGGAGCAGCGCGCATTCCGAGCAGCAGATCTTTTCGCCGAATCGCAATTGAGCGTCACCGAGGTTGCGCACGCGCTCGGCTACAAAGAGCTCTTTTTGTTCAGCCGCCAATTCAAGCAGGTGGTGGGCCTGAGCCCGCGGGATTACCGAGCCCGCTGTCGGACCACGAATCCGCCACGTTTGGCCGTACGAAATTGATCCTGGCTGTACTCCTTCGACCAGAGTAGCGAGATTCAGCCTAGAAAGGTGATTATTGAGGCCAACGGAAGCCTCGAACCCCTTGCGTTCAGCCGCGAAATTGGCCAGCGTCCACACCATGCTGAAGCGCCCATGGCAAGCAACTTTGCTGGCACTGATCGGATCTTTGTTGGGGTTAACCTTTGCAGCGCTCTCAACCACCGACTATGCGGCGCACTTAGACCGCGGCGTGCACGATCTGCATTGCAGCTTGATCATTGGTGCCCCGCCGACGTCCGATGCCGAAGCCTGCCGCGCGGCGATGTACAGCCCGTATTCAGCGGTGCTCAAAGATAAGCTCTGGGGTGGCCTGCCCATCTCGTTGTTCGCGCTCGGCGCCTTCGCTTTTTTCGCAGGTTTTGCCCTATATCTGCTGCTCGCAGGAACACGGGTCAAGCGTGCCAGCCTGATGCTGTTTGGGCTCACCGCGCTCACGCCTCTCATGGCCTCCGCGTTGATGTTTGCCATCTCGATGCTGAAGCTGGGTTCGCTGTGCAAAGTGTGCGTGGGGATCTACGTCTCCTCTATCCTGCTCGCGATCGCCGGCGCACTCATTCTGAACGCGAGTCGCGGGGCCGCGAAGGGAAAGTTGGGAGAGTCGCTGGCGCTCAGTTTGGGCGGGTTAGCCGTTTTGGGCGCCTTCACGCTGCTTCCTGCGGTGGTGTATGCCGCTTCTGCGCCGAATCACACCTCCTTTCTCAACACCTGCGGCAAGCTGGAGCGGCCTGCTACAGCCGGCGATGACCTGATGATCTTACAAACACCGCTCTCCAAGAAGGCGGCGCTGCTGTTCGAAGATCCCCTGTGTCCCACCTGCAAAGCGTTCCACGAACGCCTGGTGATCGAGGGCATCTTCGACCGCTTGGACGCCAAGCTCGCGTTGTTCCCTCTGGATAGCGAGTGCAATTGGATGCTCTCGGAGCCGCTGCATCCGGGTGCCTGCATCCTGGCGCGCGCGATTCTATGCAGCGGGAATCAAACCCGCGAAGCCATGGATTGGGCCTACAAGAACCAAGAGGCTCTAGCCGCCGCTGGCAAGCGCGGACCGAAGCCGCTTGAAGCGCTGATCACCGAGCGCTTCGGGCTCGCCATGCAAAGCTGCATGCACAGCCGCGACACCACAGTACGCCTCAACAAGCACCTGCACTTCGCGTCTGACAACAAGATCGCCGTCTCCACCCCACAAGTATTCCTCGGCGACCAAAAGCTCTGCGAGGAAGATACCGATATCGGTCTTAAGTTCACACTCTCCAAGCTTGCGCCCGAGGTACTGCCATGACTGCCCCCATAATGCCCGCAATCCCACCGCGCGAAGAGCCCGCTGAGCCAAAATCCGGACCCCCGATGGGCGCGATTTTCGGTGGTATCGGCTTTGGGATTGCCTGCGCCTTGACCGCGATCAGCATGGTTTCCAGCAGCGTGAGCAGCGCCAAAGAGCGACTGATGGCACCCGCCGCTGAGGCCAGCAAGCCTAAGATCGCGATCGCGGATCAGGCAGAGCTGGCTTATTGCACGCCTGAATTCAAGAAAGTGTTAGAGCGTGTGCTGCACTCGTGTGGCCTGGCCACGGACGCGACCACGCGCCGCGGTTGCAAGCCCGCCGATATCAAGACGTTCGCCGCGATCAGTGATGACGATTTCAACGCGCTCTTCACGCCTTTAAAGGATCGAGGCGCTGTGCTCTTATTCGATAACAACGCCGACGCGCTCGATGAAGCGGCCGCCAAGATCTTGGATGAAAAATGGTTCGACCGCCGAGGTGCTCGCTATTTCTTCGTCGTCTCTCGCTCATCCAAAACAGGCACGGTCGACAAGAATCGCGCACTCTCACACCGTCGCGCCAACTCGGTGATGTTTCATCTGAAAGAGACGTCCAAAGATCCGGACATCGAGAAAAAGGCGGGCCTGCTTTGGCTCGGAAATGAATTCGCTCAGCTTCCTCACGAGTACTGCACATGGACCAATTCCCGCCCCAATCAAAAGTGTGCCGAAGAGGCGATCAATCGCAGCGCGTTCGTCTCATGGGTCGACTGCCGGCTCTAATCCTCGTTGGTTTTCTCGCAGGTTGCGAGGAGCGGCCTGAGCCAAGCCTGGCACCTAAGGCGCGCAGCCAAGGTGTAGTCGCTACGGCGGATGCCGTGCCAGCGGCGCCGAGTGTCAAGCCGAGCGCACCAGAAGCAAACAAACCAGCGAATGCTCGCGCTCAACTGTGCTCGCGTGAGGCCTCCGGTGATCCCTTTCCAGATCAAGCGCTGGCGCGCGTCGAGGGCGAGCTGGGGCGGTCGAATCTGAAGCCGAAAACGGGCGGCGGGCACTGGACGTGGGTGAATCTCTGGGCTGCCTGGTGCGCACCCTGCAAAGAAGAATTGCCGCGGCTCATTGCCTGGCAGAAGTCGTTAGGCTTTCGCCTCCACACGATTTCAATCGACGACGATGAGCGCCAGCTCCGCAACTTCCTCAGTTCCTCATCTGCGCCGCTCCAGGCTTCCTTTTGGTTGCCCGAGGGCGCCCCGCGCGAACAATGGCTGAAAGCTGTAGGTGTCGAAGCCGATCCCGAGCTGCCCGTGCAGCTCCTCTTCGATCCCAAAGGCAAGCTACGCTGCATGATCCAAGGCGCCGTAGAACCCAGCGATTTGGCGCGGGTTACCGAGCTCGTCCACTGAAGCGCATGCCTTTCGACATTCGGTGCGCCAAGCACTGTCACTGAAGCAGCTCGAACGATGCAACCGAACGACATCGTGTACCTTGGCGTCGTACCCGTTCGCATTGATATCCTCACCAACGCTGACGGCATTGACACGCGTGAAGTTATGGCCAGCTTGGCTATGGCAACACAGCTAGCGTCGGTGACACCGAGACTCCCGCTTCTGTCGGAGACGTCCCTCTCTATTGAAAGCACCCTCTCTCTATGGGCAAACACTCAGCCCTGCCGCATGGTCACAATGCACCGCAAGATTAGGGTCCTTTGCGGGTAGACCAGTGCCGGCTGGTCCCAACGAAAGCAAGACGTGCTGCATGCGGCAGCAAAACTGGGTCTCAGTATGCCTGGTCTGGCACTCCGCTATGCATTCGGCGTTGGTCTCACCATCGGAGAAAAGTGTCGTGAGCGCCTTAATGTCGTGGCAGCTGTCGCCAGTGAAATTCCAAGCCGTGCAGAAATCATTACAGGTTTTACCCTTGGCTGAAGCGTCCGCGCTCTCTAGCGTGCACGTACCTGGGAACCCCGCCACTCCGACGTTGCCTGCTCCACCGGTCGCACTCGCTCCGCCTGAACTATTCGTTCCACCCGCCGCCGCGCCACCTGAACTGGTTCCACCGGTTGCTTTAGAACCGCCGGCCGCCACTCCAACTGTTCCCCCCGTCGATACAGAACCACCCGTCGACGATTTACCGCCCGTTGCGCTGGCGCCACCTGAGCTCCCTCCGCCCGTCGATTTCCCAGCCGTGCCCCCGGTCGCAGGTGAACCACCCGTCGCGGAATCGTCAGAGCACCCCGAGATAGAAGCTGCAACCACGGCAAGAACCAGTGCGGACGACTGAAGAATTCGGGAAGTATTCATAGGTGGCCGGCATCGTCCGGTCGCTCCCCAAAAGTGTCAAGGCACGCGTGATGATGGACCTCGCGCCTTCGCCCAAACGGGCATTCTGTTGCCAACTGAGGCGGAACTTTGCACAGCCGTTCGGCGCTGATCGTGATTCGGTGCATGGGTACGCTGAGACCCCGCAAGTTGACGCCACATAATTTTGAGACCCAATACCAGATTGCTCAATGTCGCTCCTGTTAGCCTGTAGTTAAGTCGCAACAGCAGCACCATCCCGAGAAGACTCCATTGAGTTCACCGAAGACGTCATTTTTGTGGCCGCGTCTTCGCAATATTCAGCGGAACCGGCACGGCGGATTCTCGTTCAAGAACGGGTGCCCTAGTTCCCTTAAGAGCGTTTTTGCTTTCTCAAACTTTGGCTCGCAAAGCGTTCTCGCGTTTCCCCGCTGAGAAGAATTCGGCATTTGTCCAAACATTGGAGGCGGTCCCGAACGTCTACCAACCACCCTACGATTCACGGAAGTAGAGCCCAACCCGTTCGGCAAACGGCGTAGAAACCAGCAGAAAAAGCCCCGCGCGAGCTTGCAAATTCGCCACGGAATGGCGAATATTTCGCCACGGAATGGCGAATTGTTTAACGTGCTCTGGCGTTTGCCGTGCTTGTTTTTAGGTTCACGGAGGCAAAGCGCCTCTTACCCGCGTCCTCTGCGCACAGCCTCTCGCGCACCCGCTCGACTCAACGGTCGCTCGCGCTCCGGAGCCGCTCGCCCCTGCGAATCGGCCATGCGTCCACCACGCGCATCTACCGCTCGCGCAGGAGTCCGCGAATTCTGCCTACCACCACCGCGCGCATCGACGGTGCGACCGCCTGATCGCGCTTCTACCTTGCGCCCGCCGCGCACATTCTCGCGCCCTCCTGCTCGCCCATCCGACGTGCGATCACCGCGGGTTACCTCGCGACTACCGCGCGCATCTGCCATGCGACCGCCTGTTCGCGAATTCTCCGCCGTGCGACCACCTCGTGCATCTGCCGTGCGACCACCGCGCGCATCCACCGTGCGACCACCGCGCGTTACCTCACGCGCTGAAGTTCGTGAATTCTCGCGCCCACCCACTCGTGAACTCTCGCGCCCACCAGCCGCTGCAGGTCGCCGCTCCCGAGCCGCTTCGCGTTCGCGTGGAGGGCTTTCGTCCTTCGTGCTGCGACGCTTGTTGTGATTGCGAAATGGGAGAGAATGCACCGCGTGGGGCGCTTCATCATCGGCCATGGGTGCTGCCACGCGAGCGGGCACGCCGTGTGCGGCCTTGAGTGCTTTGAGCTCGTCAATGGTGAGGTGGCGCCATTGTCCGGCACGCAGGCCTTCGGCGGTGATCCCTGCGTATTCGAAGCGGACGAGGCGCATGATTCGGGACCCAGCGTGCTCTGCTAGCTGGCGAATGTGGCGGTTGCGCCCCTCTTTGAGCACGATATTGAGCCACGTTTTCCCGTCTTCGGTGCGAACGCGCGTGACCTCCGCTGGGATGGTGGCTCGACCATCGATCATGATGCTCTCGCGCCAATGCGACAGGCTGCGCTCATCCATCTCGCCCTGCACCTTCACGCTGTAGCGCTTTGGCACCCCGTGGCGAGGATGCTGAAGCTTAGCCGAGAACTCGCCGTCGTTCGTGAGCAGCAGGACTCCGCTTGTGTGAAAATCGAGCCGCCCTACAGGCGTTACGCGCGCTCCCGAAACGCGTACTAAATCCACGACCGTGGGGCGACCTTCAGGATCTTTCAGCGTGCTCATCACCTCTTTCGGCTTATTGAGCACTACGTAAACAGGGCGCTCCCGCACGATGGCCTGACCATCTACCTCAATGCGATCGCGCTTCGGGTTGGCCTTGGCGCCAAGCTCATGCACCACCTTACCGTTGACGCGCACGCGACCGGTTGTGATGTGTTCTTCTGCGCCCCGGCGGGAGGAGATCCCCGCGGCGGCCAGGATCTTCTGCAGGCGCTCTTCAGCCACGGGTCACGTCTTTGGATAACATGGGGGCTGGGCGTCTAGCACAGGCCCCGGGGCCCGGGTTCGTTACTTTCGCTGCCTTTTGCTGGTTGGCTCTGGAGGGGCCTCCGCAGCCTTTTCAGCCGCAGCCTTTTTAGCCTCTTCCTCGGCTTTCCGATTCTCGTCAGCGGCTTCTTCTCTGGCCAGGATTTCGTCGCGGTTCCAGCGATCGACGCGACCGTCGTGATCGAGGTCGACGCCCATGCGCCGCAAATGGCCATCCTCGTAAATTTCCCAAACGTCGGGGCGCCCATCGTGATTCTCGTCGCGCTGGATTCGGCTCAACTTGCCGTTCATGTAATAGCGAGCTTCGTCGGGCTTGCCATCTGCGTTCTTGTCCAGCTCAACCTTGGCGCGACGCCCATTGGTGAAAGTAATCCAAGTATCGATGATTCCGTCGAAGTTCGAGTCCGCGAGCTCGGTCGCGACTTCACCTTTGTCGGTGTAGGTGCGGACGACATCCTTCACGCCATCTAGATTCGTGTCCACTTCGCGACAGACGATCACGCGATGCCTATCTTCACCTTCGCCCACGAGCGCGAAGACACGACGAATGTTCGGGGTGACGGAACCTGGCCCCGCGGTTTCCACTGTTTCTCGATCATTGCGGCCGACAAAATCGCAACGCGAGCGATCGGCTGCGGAAACGCCTCGCGTCACCCGATCTCCGTTCGCTGCAGAAGCCGCTGGCTTCTTCTCATTGCTGCCACAACCACTCGCGACAAGAAGCGTAGTCACAATCGTGAGCCAAAGCTTTTTCACTTTGCGTCTCCTGCAGCGGGGGCGCTGCCCTTGGGCTGCTCTGTCTCTGTTGGCAGCTCATCTCCAGGACGCTGGAAATCTGGGCTCTTCGGCGCGCTGTCTCCCTGCCTTTCAGGCGGAATATAGCCGGTTTCCTTGCAGTAATTGATAGTGGCTCCAGGGTCAGGGCGCCCATCGCCGTCGCTATCTGAGTGAATCAGCGGGCAACCGGGCTTTGGGTATTCCCACCACTGATCCACCTGACCATCCCCGTTCGCATCGCGTTCCGTGCGAGCGAGCTTGCCTCCCTGAAACAAGTCCCAAGTATCCAGGCGATTCACCATGCCAGTGGCTCGCTGTTTCTCGGTAAGCACACCAGCTTTATAAAGGTCTATTTGGTCGACACGCCCGTCGCGGTCAAAGTCGAGCTCTTTCCTTCGAACCTGACCTTGTGGGTCGAGGTACGTCCACACCTCGGGTACACCGTCGAAGTCGAGATCAACACTGCGACACACTTCGCGATCACCGCTCCGTACAATCAAGATCTCGGGAGTTCCATCGGCGTTTGAGTCCAGCCGTTCTTTCGCCCCCTTGGTATCGCAAGCTTCGTGGGTGATCTCCGTGTCACGTTTCTCTGGCAGACCGTCGGCAGACTTGGCACCCGCACTGCCGGATCCAGCGCAGGCTGAGAGCGAGATACAGCACGCCAGCAGCGCACCTCCAGCAACCAAGACATTGCCGCGCTGACTTCGTCGGCCATCCAATTTCACATTCATGATCGAATCACCACAGGGTCCTCATTTTTCACCTTACAGTCTAAAGCCCTAACTGCTCAGGGAGAAAGCGGCTAATCCCACCGCGCGCACGCTCGGCCGCTGCACCGGAGTTTGGGCCACCCGTGGTCATACGATTCTTGTCGCTGTAGCCCCAGGCACACCCTGATGGGGGCCTCTCGAAGCCAAATCACCGCGGGGCCGCGAGGCCAGATCTGCAACAGCTCGATATTACTATGTATTTTAGACACTCCCTACCCGGCCAGCAATTGACACCATACGTATGGGAATCTATTGTAACAGCTGGCAGGTCGGATCGATGTCTCGCAAGAAAATCTCAACAACTGTCTACATCACGCCGGAGCAGAATGATCGCCTGCATCTCCTGCATGAGCGGACGAAGGTGCCCGTCGCCGTGTACATCCGCGAGGGTATCGATCTGGTGCTGAAACGCTACGAGCACGCGCTGCCCGGTCAAATGAGTCTCACCGAAGGTCCTTCGGCAAAAGCATCGCAGAAGTGAGCGCGCCCGTTTCACCGTCGTGCTAGGCAGGCGACCCGAGCCCTCCTCTCTCGCGTCCGATACCATGGTGATAGATCCCAAGAAAATCCGAAATTTCTCCATTATTGCCCACGTCGATCATGGAAAGAGCACGCTGGCTGACCGGCTGCTCCAGAAAACGGGCACCCTTTCGCAACGCGAGATGGTCGATCAGTTTCTGGATAAGATGGATATCGAGCGTGAGCGCGGCATCACCATCAAGGCCCAATCCGTTCGCATTAAGTACCGAGCCAACGACGGGGAGGACTACCAGCTCCAGCTGATCGACACGCCCGGCCACGTCGATTTTCACTACGAAGTGGAGAGCAGCCTGCGCGCGTGCGAGGGAGCCCTGCTGGTGGTTGACTCCACCCAAGGTGTTCAGGCGCAAACGGTCGCCAACGCGTACCTCGCCGTTGAAAATGACCTCGAAATCGTCCCCGTTATCAACAAGGTAGATCTGCCTTCGTCCGACGTCGATCGGGCCGCGAAGATGATCGAGGATGTGATCGGGCTCGAATGCAGCGGCGCCATTCTGACCAGTGGCAAGACTGGCTTTGGTGTCGAAGATCTGCTGGAGGCGATTGTCACGCGCATCCCACCTCCCAAGGGCAATCCAAACGGGCTCCTCAGAGCCCTAGTATTCGACAGTTGGTACGATGCCTATCGAGGCGCCGTTGTGATGGTGAAGGTGGTCGACGGCCACCTGCGCAAGGGCGACAAGATCTTGTTCATGGCCACACGGGGTGTCTACGAGGTGACCGAGGTGGGTTGTTTTGCGCCGCACCCGATGCGGTTAACTGAACTGGGGGTAGGTGAGGTTGGCTTTTTGGCCGCCCAGATCAAGAGCGTGGAGGACACCAAGATTGGGGATACCGTCACGCTCGCAGGGAAAGAGTTGCCTGAAGCGCTGCCTGGCTTCAGAGACGTGAAGCCGATGGTCTTTGCGGGCCTGTTTCCGACTGATTCAGCCCACTACGAAGATCTGCGCGATGCCTTGCGCAAGCTCCATCTGAATGATGCCTCGTTCAAGTTCGAACCGGATACTTCCGAGGCGTTAGGCTTTGGTTTTCGCTGCGGCTTCTTGGGGCTCCTCCACATGGAGATCATTCAGGAGCGTCTGGAGCGCGAGTACAATCTCGACCTGATCACGACAGCGCCCAGCGTTGTGTACATCGCCCATACCAAGACCGGAGAAACGATCCAGGTCGACAATCCTTCCAAGCTGCCTACCGTGGGTGAACTCGAAAGCATTGAGGAGCCCGTGATGAAGGTCACGATCCACGTGCCGAACACCTACGTGGGTGCGGTGGTTATCCTGTGCGAAGAACGGCGTGGCATCCAGCAGGGTCTCATGTATCCGAGCCCCGATCACGTGGTGGTCACGTATGAGCTACCCCTCGCGGAAGTCATCATGGATTTCCACGACAAGCTGAAGAGCCAGTCGCGCGGCTACGCCAGCATGGATTATGAACTTATCGGATATCGAACGTCAGATCTGGTGAAGCTCGACATGCTGATCAATGGCGAAGCACTCGATGCCTTGAGCGTCGTTTTGCATCGAGACACCAGCGTGAGCCGGGGCCGCGCGCTCGCAGCCAAGCTGAAGGAGCTCGTGCCAAGGCAGCAATATGATGTGGCGATCCAAGCCGCAATCGGGACAAAGATCATCAGCCGCGAGAGCATCCGTGCTCTTCGCAAAGACGTGACGGCTAAGTGCTACGGTGGCGACATCAGCCGCAAGCGCAAGCTCTTGGAGAAGCAGAAAGAAGGCAAGCGCCGCATGAAGAGCGTGGGTAACGTGGAGGTGCCGCAGGAAGCCTTCTTGGCCATTCTGAAGCTCGACAGCTGAGGCGGGCTTTCGCCTCCGCCGGGTTGGCGCTAGGACTCTAGATTACATGCCCCAAAGCCCCGAGCTCGACGCCGACTTTACCCGAGAATCACTCCTAGAGCAGGTCAACCTGGATGCCCCGGAGGGCGGGAAGATAAAATTTCTGGAGTGCCTCCCCTTCGGCAAGGCTCTCACCGTGGATCGCTATCAACTGGCGAACGGGCTCATGCTGCTCTTGATCGAAGATCACGAGGCGCCAGTCGTGGCTTATCATACGTGGTTCAACGTCGGCTCACGCCACGAACAGGTCGGCAAGACGGGGCTTTCCCATCTTTTCGAGCATCTGATGTTCAATGAATCGGAAAATCTGCCCGCTGGAGAATTTGATCGGAAGATGGAAGAAGCCGGCGCTGAGGTCAACGCCTCCACGTGGCTCGATTGGACGCAATACAGCAGTTCCCTTCCCAAAGGCCAGCTGCTGACGGCCATCCCGCTTGAGGCCGAACGCATGGCACACTTGGTGCTAAAGCCGCCACAGCTTAACAGTGAGAAGGAAGTCGTCGCCAATGAGCGGCGTTTTCGTGTTGAGGATGACGTCGATGGTGCTGTCAACGAGCTACTCTGGGCTACAGCCTTTACTGAGCACGCTTATCGCTGGCCTACGATCGGTTGGATGGCAGATATCGAAGGCTTCACTACGGAGGATTGCCTCGGCTTCTACCGAACTTATTATGCGCCTAACAACGCGACGCTCGTGGTAGCTGGCGATATTGAGCCAATAGTGGTGCTCCGCGCGATCAGCCAAAATTACGGACCCATGCCACGTGCGGTGCTGCCACTGGAAGATGTGCGCCCCGAACCCCCGCAAACCTCAGAACGCCGTATTTCCGTCGAAAAGCCCACACAAACCGAGAAGCTGGTGCTCGGCTACAAGAGCCCTGCGTTTGGAGATTTTGATTATCCGGCCCTTTCGCTCTTGGGTGAAGTGCTCGCTGGCGGGCGAGCAAGCCGCCTGTATCGGCGCTTGGTACGCGAGCTGGAGTTGGCGTCGGAAGTTCGGATTTCCGTTGGACCGTTCCGAGACCCAAGCTTGTTCGAACTCTATGTTTCTGCTCGGGAAGGGCACACCGCCGAAGAGTTACTCGCGGTCGTCGAGGAAGAGCTCTTGCGCGTGCGTGAACAACCCGTGGCTCAGGAAGAAATGGACCGTGCGCTGGCGCGAAACGAGCTTTCACTGTTAGCAAGTCTGGAGACGGCCGATGGCAAAGCTTCGACCCTGGGTTTCTATGAAACGGTGTTGGGGCAGCCGACCTCCGCCTTCGAGCGGCTCGCCATGGAGCGTAAAGTGAGTTCCAGCGATCTGCGCCGTGTGGCACGGCGTTACTTGGTTGATACGCAGCGCACGGTCGTCCTCGTGGTGAAGGACGACGACGACGACGACTTAGAACCTAACAGCTCCTCAGATTCTGACGTGGAGGCCGCATGAATCAGACGCTCCAGGCAAACCCGCCCGAGCCTCGCGTCCTCGTGGAGACGAGCCGCGCGGTTCCGCTGGTGACGCTCTCCGTGACCTTCACCCAGGGCTCAGTGCTCGATCCAGAGGGTCTTTTAGGGCTCACACGCCTCACGGGGCGCTTGATGCGCCGAACAGGTGGGGGGCTCAGCGCCGATCAGATCGATACCCGCATCGACACGCTCGGTGCGTCACTCGGCGTCGATGTGACCCACAGCGCGATCTCATTTCAGGGAACCTGCATTTCACGTTCGATCGAAGGCTACGTCGATGTCGTCAAGGACGTAGTGGCGAAGGCTTCGTTGAGTGAGCATGAATTCAACAAGCTGAAGAGCGAGTCCCAGGCAGAGCTGCTCTCGATGCTGGATAGCGATCAATCTGTAGCGCGCCATTGGTTTCGGAGAGAGATGTTTGCCGATCACCCGTATGGGCGACCCACCGGAGGAACCTTGGTCTCCGTGCCCAAGCTGCAACACGGCGCTGCTGTCGAGCACGCCAAGCGCACAATCCGCCGGGGCAATCTACTCTTCGCTTTCGCGGGCGATATCAATCCAGAGCAGGCCCAGCGTTTTGCCGCCGATATCGCGGCGGTTGTACCGAGCGGCGCATCCCCCGAAGTGGAGATCGATGAACCTCGGTTTGTGAGTGGGCGTCAGCTGGTGGTGGTGGATAAGCCGGATCGCACTCAGACTCAAATCTTGATCGGCACGCGCGGCTCACACCCGAAAGACGCGGATCACACCGCGCTGCACGTTGCCAACACCGTCTTTGGAGGCACCTTCACCTCGCGCCTGATGCACGAGGTGCGCTCCAAACGCGGCTGGTCTTATGGAGCCTCTTCGCATCTGGCTTATGATCGACGGCGACAGCCGCTGAGCATCCTCACCTTCCCCAAAGCAGAAGATGCGGCGCCGTGCATCGAACTCCAAATTCAGCTCCTGGAGCAGTGGTGCGAAGCTGGGATCACGCAAACCGAGCTCGATTGGGCCAAGAACTACCTGATCCGTTCGCACGCGTTTTCTGTAGATACTGCCAGCAAGCGCGTCTCCCAAAAACTCGACGAAGTGCTCTACGATCTCCCGAAAGGCTACCACGAGGAGTACCTGGCCAACGTGCAGGCCGTCACGCTGGAGCAAGCCAATCAGGCCGTGGCTGAGCGCATATCTCCCAAAGATTTGTTGATTGTCGTGGTGTGCACCGAGAAGCTGGTGGGGGCGCAACTTCAGGCAATAGTGCCCAATCTCGAGCACTATAAGGTGATCCCATTCAATGGCGAAGTCCAAACGGAAACCAAAACCTAAGATAAAAGTCACGGGCAAGCCTCCCGCACCGAGCGAGGCCATTGCGTGGGTAACTGCTCGTGAACGGACTGCCAACGAGCGAGGCTTAGCTTCGCGGGACCTGTACGCTTCGCATCGCGACCGCCTCACCTCACTCATTTCATCCTTTGCCGGTCCTGAAAAGCGCCTGTGCCTACTCGGCGCGGGCAACTGCAACGATGTGGATCTCACCCTGTTGGCCGAGCAATTTGCAGAGGTGCAGCTGGTGGATATCGATGAGCGTGCCGTGCTCGGGGCCATCGCAACGCAGCCGGAAGCCTTGCGGAAGAAGCTGACGGCGCAGGCTCCTCTCGATCTTTCTGGCCTGTTTGGGCAGCTTCCCTACCTGAAGTCCCTAGATTCGAGCGGGCTGGCTCCCCCTAGCGTTTTTGCCGTGGAGCTCTTAAAGCTCGTCCATAGCTCCAGCACGGAGCTCGTTGAAAAGCTCAACGGTCCGTTCGATGTGTGTGTGTCGTGTTGCATGTCCACGCAGATTTCTTGGGCACTGACCGAGCTGCTCACGAAGAGCCACCCACGCCTGGAAACACTGCGGCTCGCGTTGCTGATGGTCCATCTCCGCCTCCTCACCGGTCTGCGGCGCCGTGGCGGCGTTGCGCTTTGGGTCACCGATGTGAGTTCAACGTCTCTTTATCCAATCCTCGAAGCGCTGAGCGTCGTTTCTCCAAGTGCCCTGCTCGCTCAACTCGTGGAAACCGGGAAGGTCTACAGTGGCGGTAACCCCAAGCTCCTAGAGCGTATCCGAGCGACTGAGCCAACCCTCGCCGACACCGCTGAGCTCGAAGCTTACGAGCCTTGGCTCTGGAAAACGCAGAGCCGTACGTATTTGGTGCAGGCTGTGCGCTTCGGAGATCGGCCCGTGCCGACGACAATCACGACCGCGACCGCCAGCACGACAGCCGACTAACTGAGCTAACTGAGCTAACCGGCTAGCGGAGCTAACCGGCTAGCTGAGCCAACGGCTAACTGAGCTAGCGGAGCTAACTGAGCAGAAAGCTTTCAGTGGCTGCAGCAATTGTCTTGGCCTCGGTCTCGGCCTCAACCTCGCGCAGCTTCAGATCTTCGGTTGGCGACACCTCAACTCGAAGATCCACATAGATCTTGAGCTTGGGCTCGGTGCCGCTCGGGCGGACCAGCACGCGCCCACCACCTGACAATCTAAGCTCAAATAGGCTCGTATTGTGCAGCCAGCGTGGGCGACCCGCTTCACCTTGCTGATAATCTGTAGTGCCAACCACCTCACGACTGCTCAGTTGAGTCGGCGGCGTTGCGGCCACCTTGTGCATGGCAGCGGCAATTTGCGCCTGACCCGAAGTACCCGGCAAAACCAAGCTGCGCTGACCGCTGACCCAAAGCCCGTGCTTGCGATAGAGCTCCGACAAGCGCGCGAGCGCCGTTGTGCCACACGCCTTACAGTGCGCGACGAGATCGGCAAACACCACGGCAACGCTGATACCGTCTTTGTCTCGAACTAAGGGCCCCATCGAATAGCCCAGCGCTTCTTCGTAGCCGAAGCAGAAACGCACGCCTTCGTCGCGTTCCAGATCGAGCGCTGCGTTCCAAATCCACTTAAAGCCAGTGAGTGTCTGTGCGTACGCTGCGCCATGAGCCCGGGCCAGGCTCTCCAGCATCGGTGAGGAAACAATCGATTGAGCCACCAGCGGCCGCGGCAGCTTCGATGCGTATTCCAGGGCAAAATCGGCTAAAAGCAGCCCCGCTTGATTACCCGTGAGCTGCCGATAGCCACCCTTTTCGGGCAGAGCGATCGCCAGCCGATCGGCATCTGGATCGTTGGCCACCACAAGGTCAGCGTTCATTTTCTTGGCGAGTGCAAACGCGAGGTCCATCGCGCCGGGCTCCTCAGGATTCGGGAACTTAACCGTCGGGAAGTGGCCATCGGGCTCTGCTTGCTCGGCAACAACGCTGACGCGCTGATAGCCTGAGCGCGCGAACGCCTGCTGCATGAAGCGCCAACCCACGCCGTGCATGGGTGTGTAGACAATTTCAATGTTCTGATCTTTTTCGCACGCTGGACGAATGGTCAGAATATCGTCGTAGTAACGCTCGATCAGCGAATCAGGGATCAGCGTAGCGTTGGCGTTCGGCTTAGCCAGCTCGAAGTCCGAGAGCGGAACGTCTTTCGGCGGCGGGGCATTAGCAATCGCCGCTGCGATCTGCTCATCCACCGGGGGTACGATCTGAATCGCGTTCCCCGCATACACCTTATATCCGTTATATTCCGGGGGATTATGGCTGGCTGTGATCACCACCGCGGCGCTCGCCGCGAGCTGACGCGCTGCATAGGCCACCAGCGGCGTCGGCGCTGGCATGGAGAAGTAGCGCACCGGGATGCCGGCGCGCGTGAGCACGGCAATTGTGGCCTGCGCGTATTCTTCACTTGTGAGACGGCCATCGTAACCTACGATGACCGGCAGCGTCTTCGCATCGGGCACGTGCTTGAGCAGATAACTCGCAAGCCCGCTGGATGTTCGCAGCACGACCGCTCGATTCATCCGGTTGGAGCCCGCGCCGACAATGCCCCTGAGGCCTGCCGTGCCAAAGCTGAGCGTGCCCGCCATTCTTTCCCGAAGCTCAACCCAATCTTTAGCCTCAATGAGCTGAGCCAACTCGCTTTGTGTTTGGGGATCGGGATCCGCAACACTCCAAGCCTTCGCCGCTTCGCTCAGTTCTTGTTCGCTTTGCATGGCGTCCTTTTTTAACTTGGAGGTGGGTTTTGCAGGTTGGCGATGAGATCGGTGGAGTAGGCGCCACTTTGGAAAGCTGCACTCGCAAGGATGGTGCGCAGGAAGGCCAGATTCGTTTTCCGAGGGCCTTTCGGGCCTAAAAGCTCTAATTCGGTGTGAGCCAACGCGCCATCCAACTTCTGGATCGCCTCGCTCCGCGTGGGCGCATAGGCCACGATTTTGGCGAGCAAGGGATCGTAGTGCACGCTCACCTCGGAACCCGTTTGCACTCCTGATTCCACACGGATCCCGGGCCCATGCGGCCACACCACTTTCACGAGCTTGCCCGGCTGGGGCAGAAAACCGCGCTCCGGATCCTCGGCGTACACCCGAGCTTCGATGCTAGCGCCGGACCGAGCAACGTTGAGCACGTCGGCTGGAAGCCTCTCGCCGCTCGCTACTTTCAGCTGCCATTCTACCAGATCAAGACCAGTGACCATCTCTGTTACCGGATGCTCAACCTGCAAGCGTGCATTCACCTCCAAGAAATGGAAGTGACCCGAAGCATCTGCCACAAACTCCACGGTGCCTGCGCCCACGTAGCCGGCCGCGTGAACCACACGCAAGGCGGCCGCGAATAAATCCTGGCGTCGCTTCTCACCCTCCGGTCCGGAAAAAAACTCCGCGGGCGAAGGCGATTCTTCAATCACCTTTTGATGGCGCCTTTGCACGCTGCACTCTCGCTCACCGAGCGCCACAGCATTG
>Ga0209490_10001966_pt1 | contig 19681 bp, 16 predicted proteins | sample MAT06_FD_187209 | JGI IMG/M metagenome (GOLD analysis project Ga0209490, IMG submission 187209) | Freshwater microbial communities from Lake Fryxell liftoff mats and glacier meltwater in Antarctica - MAT-06 (SPAdes) (version 2) | ecosystem: Environmental > Aquatic > Freshwater > Ice > Liftoff... | reverse complement strand
GAACTGTTTATATGGGCAGTACCCGCTGGCGAATGTGCGCTAAATTCAGTCGTTCAGAAACAATCTCGTTGTAGAGACTGACCTCAGATCAGCCTCTACTTTTTTCGTCCCAAGAGCCAACCAGCAACGAATGCCCCAATCAGCGCTCCCGCCCAGATTTTAGTGCGCGGGTCGGTTGGAGCCATGTATTCGCCCCACTGCCGTCGTAATCCCCGGCGATAAAGTGCTGTCATCACCCCAGCGGTGACGACATCCACCAGAAAATACGCCAGGGGATGGGTGCGCATTTTTGGCTGCGGATAAGTAGGTTTTGGCATTTCATCCGGTAATGTAACTTCAGCCAGTGTGAAGCTGTCGCCGTCCTCAGTGACACGGGCGATGACCTGCCCGAAAGCATCGACAATTTTTGTCTGATGGTCAAATCCCGTTTCGATCTGCACATTTGGCGCCTGCGAAATATATTCCCATAAGTCATTGCGGGTCGCTAGATAACTTCCTATAGAAACGTAGGGCACAGGCAACCGCGATTTAAACTTTCCGCCAGCGACGGTGTTCACTATCGGCACACGCATCCACGCTGCATGTTTATCCATATCTTCGCCGGGGAAATATTCTTCGTCGGTGTAAATCGTTTCCCATATCCCGCCCAGGTCTTTGATATTGACTCGTTCGCCATCAGGAAACACCAGATCGGCGCTGGAAATTTTGGGCGGGCTGCTGGGAATAATCATAGCATCGACCTTGCCGGCGTAGCGTTGCCAGAGTTCGGCATGGGATGAATCCCAGCAAATCATTATGCCGAACCTACCGAGATCGGTATCGGCAATGGTGATGTTGCGGCCTTCACGAAAATAGGCTCGCTCCCAGGCAAAGGGGTAATTTTTATCGTAGCGCCACATCCGGCCATCGGGGGCGATGAGCAAGGCGGTATTGTATACCTCGTCCTCATCCAACAGCATCAGCGTCCCAACGAGGTGAATCTGATGCTGCGCGGACTGCGCTTTCATCCAGGTTACGGTCTGGCCTGACAGCGGCTCAGCCAAACCATAGTTACGCTCATGATATTCGTAACCTGTGTTGAAAACTTCCGGTAAAACGACTAACTGTGCCCCGGATCTGGCAGCTTCGGTCACAAGATCAGCAGCCCGGGCTAGGCGGTCAGCTGTCGGTGCAGGTGAAGCATCCATCTGTATGGCGGCCATTTTCAGTTTGCGCGACATGTTCATCTCTCCCACTAATTGAACAATAACGCTATTTTATCCTGAATCGCAGCGCTACTCATAGATTTCTCGGCTATCGGTGGGGACTTGCTCTCGCTCAAACATGCGGCAGCCCCGAATAGCCCCCGCCGACTTGCTGGCAATAGTCCTAAAAATAGACGCGCCGGCTCTTGTCTGGGCACTGCGATGCGCTTCAAGCTGCCGCCACTGTTCGATAACCGACGGCATCCTGCGTGGTAAGCGGTGCAACCACATAAATACCAACAGCAGCAGATTGAGCAGGACGGAAACGTCACAGGCATAGGCAATGGACGCACAAGAGTGATGCACTTGCCAGCCGTTTGTTACAGAATTTAAATGCTTGACATATTGGCAGTGCCATGATAACTTATACGTATCACTTATACGTATAAGCGGTCATGTAAAAGCTCATTTTGAGGAATGATTGGTTGAGTTGTGATGTCAAGCAGGAAAAGAGCGACGCAGGCGGATGTAGCAAAGAGAGCTGATGTGTCTCAGGCGATGGTCTCATATGTGATCAACAATAACAGCGCAGTGACGATCCCTGACGAAACTCGAAATCGAATTCTCCATGCCATGAACGATTTAGGTTATGTACCGAATATTGCGGCTCGGCGCTTGCGTTCCAGTAAAACCTATACTATTGCAGGTGCTATTCCTGACATCACCAATCCGTTCTATCCAGCTTTTGAACGTGGCATTCAAGATGCGGCTGACCACTTCGATTACGATCTTATTATGTACAACACTGATGGTACAGTCGAGCGCGAACGAAAATTTCTTGCTTCGATGTTGCAGGGACGGGTGGATGGTGTCGTGGGGGTGTTCTTCCATCTGCGCGCAATGGACTTGTTTCCCCTCATAGAACAGAAAATCCATGTCGTGCGCCTAGAAAGTATGCCTAAAGTTCCTGGCACTATGCCGCTAGATAATATCTATATCGACAATATCGCCGCCAGTCGCATGGCGGTGGAATTCCTTATAGACAAAGGTCATACGCGCATTGCCATGCTCACCAGTCATGAAGGACCTGCCCGCTTTCGGGTTATTGGCTATCGGGAGGCACTTGAAGCCCACCACATTGACTTTGACAAGACATTGATGAATTTTAGCTCCTACAGTGAAGAAGGCGGTTATCAAGCGATGGGGAGTCTGCTGCAAAACGGCAATCGTCCATCAGCAGTCTTTGCCGCGAACGACTTGATGGCAATGGGGGCTATGATTGCAATTCGCGAAGCCGAGCTTTCCATCCCTGACGACATCGCCGTGATGGGATTCGATGATATCCCCACCGCAAAACTTGTATATCCGGCTCTAACGACCGTTACCCAGTTTCAACGCAATCTGGGAAAACGGGCAGCAGAAATGCTGTTTGAGCGTTTAGATGGCAGTGCTTCACACACGGGTACGGGTCGAAGCCAGGAAATGCCATATGAACTCATTGTTCGCGATTCAGCATAAGGAGACATAGGGGGAAAGGTCAAATTTGCATTAAGGAAGTCATACAATTAGCAAGAGTTGTTTAACCTAATCGGAGCAAAGTAATGAAAATTAACAAGCATTTTATTCTGGTCGCGCTGGTCGTGGTAGTGTTCAGTATGCTGGGGTCTGCTTCCTTGGCGCAGAGTGATGTTACGGTCGTGACCTGGTGGACAGAAGACTATGTTGACATCGACCAGATCAATGAAACCCTCGTCAATCCCTTCAATGAAGCGCATCCAGACATCCAATTGGTGGTTACACCGCAGGTAGAACTGAACAATACATTACGTACCGCACTCGCATCAGGCGAAGCACCGGACATTCTCCAGACGCCCGGCGCATCCTTCATCGCTGAGTTTCTCCAGTCCGGACTGATTCTCAATCTGGCAGACGCCGCAGAAGAATTCGGTTGGGAAGAGAAACTGCTGCCTTGGGCATATCAATCTGGCTTGATCGAGGGTGGGCTTTACAGCATCCCACTGACCTATGAGAGCATGGTACTGCTGTATAACACGACCGTTTTTGAGGCGAATGGTTGGACTCCCCCGACAACGTTAGCGGAGTTTGAAGCCATCGCTGAAGCTGCCGTTGCTGCTGGAATCAACCCATTGTCTTACGGAAACGTGGGCTTTCAGCCGACCAACGAACATCTGGTGGGTATCTATTTGAACAATTATGCAGGTCCGGAAAATGTCTACAGAGCCTTGATCGGTGAAAAGTCATGGACTGACCCGGAATTCGTTGAAGCCATCGAACTACTCAGAATCCATATCGCGGATAACGGCTGGTTCTCTGGAAGCCTCGAAACCTACTTCTCGTATGGGTGGGAAGACTTCTGGGCTGAATTCTCCACCGGCGGTGCCGCCATGTTGATGATCGGTACGTGGGGCTTCCGTGGCGCCGAGGAATTCTTCGCAGAAACCGAAAACGACTGGGACTGGGTGCCGATTCCTGCATTCTCCGAAGACGCTGGTGAGTATAACTACCAACTGGCGACTGGCAGTACGCTGTCGGTGAACGCCGAAACCGAGAACCCGGAAGCAGTCACCGCCGTCATTGATTGGTTGATGAACAATCCCGCTCAGGTGCTGACCATCGCCTCTGGCTATAGCTACGGCGAGTTCATGCTCCCGCTGTACTTCACGCCTGAAGACTTCCCTGCCGATGCTGATCCGCGTATCGTCCGCTTTTTCTCCGACTTTGCCGCAGTGACTGGCGAAGGTCGGGTCGGCTACACGACGTGGACGTTCTGGCCCGCCGACCCCAATATTCAACTGTGGGAAGCGATTGAAAACGTCTGGTTCGGTGAACTGAGCGTTGATGACTACCTTGCTGAGCAACAGGCGCTCTGGGAACAGGCACGCGCCGACGGTACGACGCTATCCATTCCAGCTCGTTAGTAGACATGTCGGTAGAGGCACACTCGATCTGCGTGCGCCTCTACCGCTTCATTCTCAACGCGAACGCCAACTCCTCAACTAGACGATCACAGTATTAGGTAAATTCCAATGGATTACACGATGGAAGGTGTACCCACGCCGCAAATCAAGCCCAAGCGCCAGTATGATGCTCTGGGTCGCTGGGCATTTCTCCTGCCGGTGCTGATTCTCAATCTGTTTGTGGTGGTGATTCCATCGATTGCGGGTCTCGCAGTCGCATTCACCGACTGGACGGGATACAACGTGCCAAGCTTCATCGGGCTGGAAAATTTCCAGCGCCTGCTGCAAGATGACATTTTCTTTCTGGCACTTAGAAATAATCTCATCTGGACTGCGATGTTTTTGACCTTTCCAATCGCCATTGGCTTGATGGGTGCCTACATCCTTTCCACCATCAAGACAGGTCAAATGATCTTTCGGGTGATGTACTTCATCCCCTATGTGATCGCCAGTGTGGTCAGCGCTCAATTGTGGCGACAGCTTTTGCACCCCCGCGTGGGGATCGGCGCGTGGTTGGCAAATCAAGGGATCACGTTTCTGGATTTTCCGATCTTTGGCACGCGGGAAACCTCGCTATTTGCCGTCGCCTTTGTGGACAGTTGGCATTTCTGGGGGTTTCTGGTGGTGATCTATTTGTCAGCAATGTCCGCCGTAGACCTCGAACTTTACGAAGTGGCGCGGTTGGACGGAGCGACCCGGTTTCAGCAGTTCCGCTTTGTGACTCTGCCGAGCATCCGTCCCACGCTGGTGTTTACCATCCTGATGATCATCATCTGGTCTTCAAGCACGTTTGACTATATCTATATGCTCACCAGCGGCGGACCCGCCAATTCATCGGAGGTGATGTCAACATATCTCTACGACAATGCGTTCAACCGCTTCGACGCGGGTTATGCGGCGACCATTGGAATAGTGATGAGCCTGTGGGTTGCGCTGGCGGTTGCGGGTTTTGTTTACTTGAGAAAACGAGGCTGGGAGATATAAATTATGCTTGCTCGACAGCGCACTGCCTCCCCCATACCAAGTTATATGATCCTGATCCTGTTGGCGGTGTTCGCCATTGGACCGCTCGTCATATTGATCATGAATTCAGTAAAATCGACAGCCGAGATCGGCAGAAACCCAATTGGATTCCCTGAGACTGTCATCTTGCAAAACTTCGCTGATGCATGGCAAGAAGGCAACTACGCTACCACCATCCGCAACAGCGTTGTTCTCACCTTTGGCACGATTGTCGGAACGCTGACAATCGCTGGGTTAGCTGCTTACGCCTTAGCGCGTTTGAAGCTCAAAGGCGCGAACCTCATCGCCTTCTATTTTTTGGTCGGGACAAGCGTTCCAGCTCAGTTATTCATGATCCCATTGTTTTTCGTTTGGCGAGAGTTAGGTCTCGTCAATACGCACATTGGATTGATCTTGATCTACTGTGGAATCTATTCGCCCTTTTCTACTTACCTACTGCGCTCCTATATGATCTCCCTGCCGGAAGAGTTCGTTGAGGCGGCAAAGATTGATGGTGCATCGAACTGGGTTATTTTTCGACATATCATCATGCCGCTGTCATGGCCCGGTTTCCTGACCGCCGGGTTGGTCGTTGGGTTAAATGTATGGAATGAATTTCTTTTTGCCATCACGTTTCTACCCGGTACAGATCAGCGCCCCATTGCAACCAGCCTATTCGCTTTTCAAGCGCGTTTCGGACGCGATTGGGGGCTGACCAGCGCCGGATCAGTGATCATGGTACTGCCGATCATTGTGCTGTTTCTGATGCTTCAACGTCGTTTTATGGAAGGGTTGACTGCGGGCGGTCTTAAAGCCTGACAATCACTCTCTTTGCAGAAAGGTAAAACATGTCGATTCCAGCGAATTATCTTGAACGAGTTTACGCAGGTGTACTCGGAAAAATCATCGGCGTTTATCTAGGTCGCCCTTTTGAACAGTGGTCGCATCAGCAGATCATGCAGAATCTGGGCGAGATCAATTATTACGTACATGAGAAACTCAACGTGCCGCTGATCGTGACTGATGATGATATTTCCGGCACGTTTACGTTTATTCGTGCCTTAGCCGATTACGGTGGTTCGCGCCAGATCACGCCTGCTCAGATCGGTCATTCGTGGCTCAACTATATCATCGAGGAACAGACGATCTTATGGTGGGGCGGAATGGGGAATTCCACCGAGCATACTGCCTATCTACGCCTTAAAGCGGGTATTGAAGCCCCGCGCAGCGGCTCGATAGGGCTGAACGGCAAGGTCGTTGCTGAACAGATAGGATCGCAAATTTTCATCGACGGTTGGGGCATGGTCGCGCCGGGTGACCCAGCATTGGCGGCGGATTTCGCCTGTCGTGCGGCGAGTGTCAGCCATGACGGTGAAGCACTCTACGGCGCACAGGTGATCGCCGCGATGGAAGCACAAGCATTTGTCGAACCTGACATCAACAAACTGGTCGATACAGGGATTTCATTCATCCCCAGAGACTCCGTGATTTATCGCATGATTCAGGACATCCGTGACTGGCACGCCCAAGAACCCGATTGGCGTATAGCGCGTCAATGGCTCGATGAACGCTATGGATACGAGAAGTATGGCGGCAACTGCCATATGGTTCCTAATCACGGGCTGATCATTTTCTCGTTGCTCTACGGGGATGATAATTTCCAAAAATCGCTGATGATCGTTAATACATCCGGCTGGGATACCGATTGCAATTCGGGTAATCTTGGCTGTTTGCTGGGGATCAAGAATGGACTCGCGACGATTGATGCGGGTCCCGATTGGCGCAGTCCAATCGCAGACCGGCTGTACCTGCCGACTGCCGACGGGGGTCGATCCATTACGGATGCTGTCACAGAAACGTATCATCTCGTCAATATGGGGCGTATGTTGCAACAGATGGAACCACTTGTCCCCAAAAACGGTGCGCGATTTCATTTTGATCTGCCAGGTTCGGTGCAGGGGTTCGTCAGCGAAGAGTCGATTGCAGCGCGTGACGTTGTAACCATCGAAAACGTCGAAGGTTACAGCGAACTCGGCAGTCGTTCACTCGGTATCCACTATCACGGCGTAGCAGTAGGACGGGTTGGGCGCGTCGAAACACCCACCTTTATCCCTTCGCGCGAGGTGGCACGCTATTTCGAGAAGCGCGGCTATCGCCTACTCGCCTCTCCAACCCTTTATTCGGGGCAAACGATGCACGCACGAGTCGTCACCCATTCCGCCAATGCCCTTCCGGTACAGGTCAACTTGTATCTCAAGCATTACAACGCCAACGACGAACTTTCAGTTCTCGAAAGTGAACCTATCTTACTCGCCGCTGGCGAATCAATCGTGATCACATGGCAAGTGCCGAACACAAACGGTTATCCAATCGCCTTTGCGGGTGTGCAAGTTCAGGGAACGGACGGGCAGCACGGTTTGCTTTACCTTGATTACCTCACCTGGGATGGTACGCCAAACATCACCCTGAACCGCCCCGTCGAGCGTGAATTCAACCGAGTCACACGCGGCGCGGGTCCTAACTTCTGGAAAATGGCATGGATTGATGGATTGGATAGTCGAGAACGCCTTGCCGATCTCGACTACTGGCCCGAACCTTATCGTCTGATCCAGAACAAAGGACGCGGGCTGCTCATCCATGGCACGCGAGAATGGACTGATTATCAGGTCACCGTGCGCATGACGCCGCATATGTGTGAAGCAGGTGGCGTGGCAGTTCGCGTTCAAGGGTTGATGCGTTACTACGCGCTGCTCGTAGATCGTGAGAAAACCCGTCTTATCCGTGCCTTTGAAGGACGCGATACCGTGCTAGCCGAGATTGCTTCCGGTTGGGAATGGGGTAATTCCTATGAACTCAACCTGAAAGTCGCCGGAAATCGGCTGATTGGTGCGATTGACGGCATCACAGTGATCAGCGCCGAAGATCCCGACAATCTCTATACGGGGGGTGGCATTGCGTTGATCTCGGAAGTGGGTCGCATTGGCTGTGAACAAGTGGCAGTCAGTCCACTTTAGAGCCTCGTTCAGCAACCCTCCACATTGAGACATCCCATAAAATGGGCGCTGCAAACGGGAACCGTTGATAAATCAAAGTCAGTGAATCACGAAAGTGCGCTTTCGCGCTCAGATCACGGTCGAAAAGGCACTCGTTACGCAAAAACCCGCTCTCAGGGGTGGAAAAACATAAAATCTCTCCATACACCCCGCTGCAAGCGGGGTGTTTTTTGTATTTCTAGAATATCAAGCGACCTGTGGCACAGGGTGGTGCGTACTTTTGGCGGACGACACCACGCACCAAAATGGGCGGTGAGTGCGTAGAAATAACTGCTGAGTCCGTTGGACTGACCCTAAAATGTTGACTCCACACAAAAACGTCCCCATCATGGGAATCGTTCGTTCCGGGAGTCCAGTCAGTATCATGAGACTGAGACTATCGATCATGTTTTGCTCACCCTTTGGTAGTTACGGGATAAGCGTGGATAATTCGGTCTCTTCCGCGAATCATGTAGAATCCAACGCATATTGAAAGGATCGCTAGAGAGCATCATGGTGATTCCGATGGCAGGCAAGGGGCTGGACTGAGGCGATTATGGACACATCGAATTTGCTGGAAAACATCATCAATGATGGACGAGCGAATTTGCCTGTAGACCGTCATGACGACTTTCTGCGGGCACTACATCATTCGCTGAGCGTGCCGTCGAAAACTTACACCCCCGCATCTTTCGAAATTTTTGGCTTCACACAACGGGAATTCTACGATCTACGGGTGTTGCTATTGCGTCCTCTAGCTTACAGGTTTACACAGTTGCTTGATGTAAATATCAGCAAGATCCTCTTTGACAAACGAACGACGTAGACCGCTTATGAACGTCAATTCGAGCGACAGCCCTGGTTGATCTCAACGAAGCCGCGTGTTATATTGCTAACATATACCGAATGGCTCGAACTGTCGCTAGATGAGGTGCCAGATGTGCTGATCCCTCCAGCAGCTGGCTGACAAATCCCAGTCTAGCATCGCGGTCGGCATCATCCGCCTGCTTGAACGTCACCCATTCGCGCAGGTCGATCTCAGGCGAGTGCAGTGACGCGACCAGCACATTCAGCAGACGCGCGTCCGTGCGCTGAGGTCACGGAGAAACGAATCCTGTAGAGGGTCAACGTGCGCCCCGAAGCGGTCGAACCAGCGGGCAATAGTCTAATCGTCAACACCGATGAAACTGGCGATGTCGGCGCGGGACACGCCGACGCGCAACAGAAGGAAGGCGGACTGCACGAGCAGCAGCGGTTTCTGGAGGCGGAAAGAGCGGCGTGTTGCGGCAGATTGCGAAGACATGCTGGTAAGCTTGGCAGCGCAGACGACGAATATCCCGATGTTTGCCCTTCCAACCGTCGGCGACAAGGGTATGAATAGAGGCATCGGTGCAGGCGAAATAGACGCAGTTGGGATGGAGACAAGCGAGACGAGGCGTGACTGAATGGACAAGCGCAGCACAGAGCGGAAAATCATGAGGGGTTTAGGGAGTTTTCGGTCATACCAATGCCGACGGAGATGGGTGATAAGGTCGAGCAAGGATTTGCGCGTAGATTTGGGCTCGAACAGCGCACTGAGCCTGAGGCTGAGCGCACCCAAGACGAATTGGAACGAGAGGATTGCTAGGATAAACCAGAACAAGCCCAGAATGATGGCGGTTGGCATCGGTCACTTCCCGGTTGAAGATAGTTAGGAGCTGCGCAGTTTAGGGTGACTTGATCTCCCCATCAAGGGAAAACCCAAATTATCCAACCTTGATCTGGCAACCACTAACTCGTTAGTCCGCGAACGGGCTAAAGCCTGTACTTCTGTAATCTTCCTCAGTAGAAGCGATCCAACGTTTTAAAACCGTTTATACCTCACGTCGCCGCAAAAGTAGATTTTGCCCTTCAAGAATGAACAAGATGAGCGACGCGATCAGGATGCTAATCACCAGTTCATCAAGTGCCAGCGGGAGGGTTTCAAAGGTAAGCTGAAAGAAAGGGACATAGATCACGGCAAGTTGTAAAGCAAAGGTTGCCACTACGGCATAGAACAAGAAACGGTTCTCGGCAAACCAGACGGAGAAGAAGGAGCGTTTGTTGCCCGCATGAATAACCAACACATGAAAAATCTGTCCCAGTGCCAGTACGGTAAAGGCAACTGTGCGCGGTATGCGTTCGGCTTCTGCGACAATTTCGTTTTCCAGACTTTCGCCTGTGTCCACGGCGGTTTCGAGGATGGTGCGCCGTTCTACTGGGGTAAGAGTGTCCCACTGCTCAGGAATGGCTTCTGGTTCGACGAGGTCGGCAAGCTGTGCCGCGCTAAAGGTCTCCAAGTTAAGGGTGGCGCTAAAAGGATTGAGGTTATGGTGAGCATGTGACCACAAGAATGCCCCCAGTGTTAGCACCGCCAGTAGCACCGCACGCAACAGTATCTGTTGCCCCATGCCATCCGCGAAAATACTTTCATCTTTGGGGCGTGGAGGACGTTGCATAATGCCGGGGCCGCTCGGATCGAATCCAAGCGCGATGGCGGGTAAACCGTCAGTGACAAGGTTGACCCACAAAATCTGAATCGCCAGCAACGGGATGGGCATTCCGACCAGAATGCCAACAAACATGACCAATATTTCACCAATATTTGAGCTGAGTAGGAACAACACAAACTTGCGAATGTTATCGTAAATTGTGCGTCCTTCCTCGACTGCCGCAACGATGGAGGCGAAATTATCATCGGTCAGCACCATATCTGCTGCGCCTTTGCTGACTTCCGTGCCAGTGATACCCATCGCCACGCCAATGTCCGCTTGTTTGAGCGCGGGGGCATCGTTCACTCCGTCTCCAGTCATGGCAACGACTTGTCCTTGACCTTGTAGCGTTTTGACGAGACGCATCTTATGTTCGGGCGAGACGCGCGCGAACGCACTGCTTGTTTTAACGGTTTCGTTGAGCTGGGCATCGGTCATGGCTTCAATCTGCGCGCCAGTGATTGCTTTGCTGCCTTCCTCGATAATGCCAAGATCACGCGCAATAGCTTCGGCGGTCAGTGCGTGATCGCCCGTGATCATGATCGGGCGAATGCCGGCGGCACGAGCGGTTTGAACCGCCGCTTTCGCCTCTGGACGGGCGGGATCGAGAATGCCGATCAAGCCCAGTAAATTGAGATCGCGTTCGATTTCGGGTGTGACTTCGCGCGGCACTTCGGGCAATGCGCGATATGCCACTGCCAATACCCGCAGACCTTTTGACGCCAATTGATCGATTTCACGCTGCCATATTTGTCGCCGTTCCTCGGTCAGTTGTTTGCGACCTTCGGGGGTATGTTCACCCGATGCCCATTCCAGCAAGCGATCCGGTGCGCCTTTGGTGATCGCTAGATAACTGTCGCCGATGTCGAAAAGTTCGCGCGCATTCGCTGTTTTCGGCTCATGAATGGTGGTCATGGCTTTGCGTTCGCTACTAAATGGCAGTTCCGATACACGAGGCAAATCGGTTTCGAGCATAGCACGAGACCATCCGACTTTATGCGCGGCGACCAGTAATGCTCCTTCGGTGGTATCGCCGACGACCTCAAACTCGCCATTATTGTCGGCATCTTCAAGATAAGCATCGGTTGCGAGTGCCATTGCTTTGAGGAAACGCCCGACGGTGGCATCAGTTTTGGGATCGATAGGATGCTGATCGCCATTGCTCTCGTTTTGCTCAATGAATTTGCCGTCGGGCATGTAACCAATGCCGGTCACGCTCACAGCATTATGTCCGGGTAGCGCGAACAAAGTCACCGTCATCTGGTTACGGGTGAGAGTGCCGGTTTTATCCGAGCAAATCGTCGTGACCGAACCGAGGGTTTCTACAGCAGGAAGGCGGCGGATTAAGGCATTACGCTTGATCATGCGCGATGCGCCTAAGGATAAACTAATCGTGATTACGGCAGGCAAGCCTTCCGGTACAGCAGCAACTGCCAAACTGATCGAGGTAATTAGCATTTGTTCTAAGGGAATACCCCGGATCAATCCGGCGATGAACACTACAATCACGACACCAACGGCACCCCGCACCAACGCGAGGCTCAACTGCTCAATGCGCTTTTGCAGCGGCGTTGTCGTCTCTTCAGCATTCATAATCAGACTGGCGATTTTGCCGATTTCGGTGTTCAACCCTGTTCCGGTGACGATCATTTCGCCACGCCCGTAGGTAACGGCTGTGCCCATATAGACCATATCGTGCCGATCACCGAGTGCGATCTCGCCCTGCTGGGTCACGGGGTCAAGCTTCTTGTACACACCGGTCGATTCCCCTGTAAGCGCGGCTTCTTCGACTTGCAAGTTTGCCACTTGCAGTAAACGGCCATCCGCCGGAACATGATCCCCTTCGCCCAAAAGGATAATATCGCCCGGCACAATATCATCTGCGCTCGTCATATGTACTTCGCCAGCCCGCCGCGTGCGTACCTGAGGCACCTGCATCCCGCTAAGTGCTTCTAGTGCTTGCTCTGCCCGATACTCTTGGTACGCGCCGATGGCGGCATTTGCAATCACGATCAGCAAGATCACGATCACATCCTTCAAATCCCCCATCACCAACGAGATCGCAGCGGCGACCAGCAGAATGATGACCATAATTTCTTTGAATTGGTTGAAAATTAGTTGTAGTAGGCTGATGCTTTTGCCGCGTGGTAGTTCATTTTTGCCATATTTGCTGCGCCTTTCCACCACCTCATCATGGCTTAAACCTTCGGGACGACTATCTATCTCCTTTAAGGTTTGAGCAGCGTCAAGACGAAAATATTCGGTCATGCTTTTTTGTCCAATCACCACGCAGGTTGTAATTACATTGGTTATGTCACATTCGATGGGCTTGTGCAAGGGGCGGATGGATACTTTCCATGAGTAAGATGGGTAGTTACGGGGCTAAGCGTGGATAATTCGAGAATGCGTGGCAGGGAAGAGTCTGTGGCATGGTTGCATCTGAATTTAGCCTTTTAACACGTCTCCTGAACCCATTCTGAGTATGCGGTGAAAACTGAAGCTGCTGACTAAAGCTGCTGGAGGAAAGGCATGGCATCAAGGGTTTTGCGAGAGGCAAGGATCGTACCAACGCCGACGGAGATGCGTGATAGGGTCGAGCAAGAATTTGCGCGTAGATTTGGGCTTCAACAGCGCACGGAGCGTGAGGTTGAGCGCACCCAAAACGAATAGGCTTGCCAGGATAAACCAGAACAAGCCCGCTATGGTGGCGGTTAGCATCGCTCATTTCGCTGTTGAAGAGGGTTAGTAGCTGCGCAGTTTAGGAGGACTTGGTCTGCTCGTCAAGGGAAAACCTGAATTATCCAACCTTGATCTGGCAACTACCCAATTCGGGAAAACGAGCTTTTTAAGAAGTTTCTTAGACTTGCCTTAAAGTTGTCACAATTCTCGTTGTTATCCTCCCGAAATCGCTGTCGTGGTGAAAACTACAATGGAATTTTTCCTGATCATTATCCCATTTGCACTTGCTGGTGTCATTCCATTTATCGGACAGAGGTTGCGCGATACCCAACTCAATTGGGTGTTGGCAGCCATCATGTTCGGACTTTTTGCTTGGCTACTCAGCCTCTTTCCGACCATATACACGCAAGGGTTTATAAGCCTAGAACAAGCGTGGATACCGCAATTTGGACTGACTTTTGCCCTCTATATTGACGGACTGGCGCTTTTATTTGCTCTGCTCATCACAGGTATCGGGGCGGCAATCTTTCTTTATGCGGGCTACTATATGGAGGGTGATCCGCGCACACCGCGTTTTTATGCGCTCCTTATGGCATTTGCTGGCAGCATGTTAGGCATTGTCCTTTCTGGCAATCTGATACTTTTATTCATTTGTTGGGAACTGACAAGTATTTTCTCTTTTCTGCTCATCAGTTTTGATGGCACGAATCCTGAAGCACAAAAGGGCGCAGCGCAAGCATTGGTCGTCACGGGTGGGGGCGGTTTAGCATTGTTTGCGGGCATCACCTTAATGGGGGTCGCTTCGGGATCGTTTGACTACATACAACTCCTGCAAACGCCGCTTCAGGATCATCCATATTACACAGCGATTTTGCTGCTTGTCTTGGTCGGTTGCTTCACTAAAAGCGCTCAAGTGCCGTTTCACTTTTGGCTACCCGGCGGCATGACTGCACCTACTCCTGCGAGTAGCTATTTGCATTCAGCGACGATGGTCAAAGCCGGCATTTACCTATTGGCACGCTTCTACCCAACCCTCGGCGATACCAATCTGTGGGTTACGATTCTCGTGGGGGTGGGCGCGACGACCATGCTCGTTGGTGCGATTAATGCACCTTTCAAACGCGACCTTAAAGCTTTGCTTGCCTATGCGACCATCAGTTGGCTGGGTGCCTTGGTGCTGTTGCTTGGCTTGCCCAGCTATCATGGGTATATGGCGGCGATGGTGGGCATCATCGGTCATGCCCTATACAAGAGTCCGCTGTTCATGCTGGCGGGTATCATTGATCACACCACAGGCACCCGTGATATTTCAAAACTTGGCGGTTTGGCGCGTTCGATGCCGATGGGTGCTGTCATTGCTGTTGTCTCTGGGTTGTCGATGGCGGGCATTATTCCATTGATGGGGTTTGTGTCGAAGGAAACACTCATTCATGCGCTGTTAGGGCTTGACGGTGAACTTGCCATCCTTGTTGTTCTGATGGCGTTTGTGTCATCAGGGTTGTTGGTGGTATCCATCACTATTTTTGTGTGGGACGTGTTTTTTCGCCCCAAACCTGTACACAGCGATCTTCACTTGACTGAGGATACACATTCCGATTCTCATGAAGTGCATCACGCGCCCAATCCGCTTATCTTTTTGAGTGCGGGTGTGATTGCCCTACTGTCTTTGCTGTGTGGGGTGTTTCTCGAACCGCTGATTAAACCGTTGATTGATGCAGCGGTGCCCGTTGATTTCTCACTATATCTTTTCGGTGGATTTAACCTTGAGTTCACCATCAGTTTAGTGATTGTCGCCGCTGGCATCCTTGTATTTCTTGCGCGTGGACGCTGGCTCCGTCCCATGCCCGAAATCTTCAGTGCCGCGCGGGTATACCGAACCATCATGGACTCTTTAGATCGGCTTGGTGATGTCATGCTGCGCGTCCAAAGCGGCAAGCTTAGCCATTATCTTGTGGTCATTCTTGGTGTGGTGGGTGTGCTGATGGTGCTGCCGTCAACACAGTATTTGCAAACGGCGGGCATTCAATTTGACCTGCAAGGCTCCACAGATATTCTCAAAGGAGTATTGTTGATCTTGTCTCTCTTTTCAACAGGGGCAAGCATTCTGTTCAAAGAACATTTACTTTCAGCTCTGGCGCTTGGTGTTGCCGGCTATTCAGTCGCAGGAGTGTTTTTGCTTGAGCCTGCTACCGATGTCGCGCTGGTGACAGTGCTGGTCGAAACACTGGTCACCGTATTGATTATCGTTATGCTCAGCCGGATTAGTGAGAAGAAGCGCAAACAAGCGTCGGCGGTACTATGGGGCGGTAGTCGAGGTATTTTGAGACGAGATATCGCGGTCGCTGTGATGGTCTCGGTCGGTGTTACCGCATTTGCGCTGGCAGCAGTGATCAACCGTCCAGAGCGTGAAAGCATCATCGCTGATTGGTATCTCGAAAACACTGAAACCGTAGGGGTCACGGATGTCGTTGGTGCAATGATCACAGACTTTCGCGCGACCGATACCATAATCGAAATAACCGTCTTTGGGATGGCGGCGTTAGGCGCACTCACGATTTTGCAGTTGACGAAACGGCGCGATGTGGAAGGGAAATTTCACCTGCCAAGCGCTATCAGTCAAATTACAACGCCGCTTACACGCCTTGCCACTACCTTGTTTATGCCCCTCGCGATCATGATTGCGCTGTCGCAGCTTTTTTATGCAGGGTATGGACCGGGGGATGGCTTCACGGCTGGCGTAGTGGGTGGGATCAGTATTGCGCTGTGGTATCAGGTGTTTGGATACGGCGCTCAGCGTTTGCGGAACATCAGGGCTGACCGCATTATTGGTTTCGGCATTGGTTTGGCATTGGTCAATGGGTTGCTGCCGCTACTACTTGGCGGCGATTTTCTCGCTTTTAACGACTTTGGGGACATCCCGTTGCCCGCAGGTCTGCATTTTAGCTCCAGCACGCTGTTTGAAATCGCTATCGCACTAACCGTGTTTGGCAGTCTCATCAACATATTGAATGCGATCACCAATCCAGAAGGAATTGAACAGCTATGACGATACTCTTTGCGATCACGACCGGGCTGATGTTTGGACTGGGTGTTTTTCAGATGCTACGCCGTGATTTGGTGAAAGCGGCGATGGGTTTCTACATCGTATTTACTGCGGTCAACTTGTTTATGCTCTCTGCTGGGGTTTTTGATGGAGAGGTGCCAGCCTACACCGATCAGGTTCCAAACGGACAACCGAGCGATCCTGTGGTTCAGTCACTCATCCTGACAGCCGTCGTCATCGGGTTCGGTTCATACGCCCTTTTGCTGGGCATGATCAATGCTGCTGCCAACCGCTTTGACTCTGTCGACTCCCATGAAGTCGATCAGCTCAAGGGGTAGTGATGACAGGTATTTCTAATCCGCTTCTTTTAGGACCAATCGTTATACCCCTCATGGGGGCGGCGCTCTGTCTGCTGCTCTCGCAGTACAATCGTATTCAGCGTATCGTGGCGCTGATTGCAGGGGTAATTGCTTGTCTATGCAGCATCAGTATTCTGATTGCCAACGTACAGGGCGGTGAAAACGCCGTTCAGATTTATACCGTCGGTGGCTACGCCGTGCCGTTTGGCGTCGTCCTCGTTGGGGACATGATTGCCTCACTGTTCGGCGTAATGGGGACAAGCGTGGTGGCTTTTGGGCTGTTATATTGTCTCAACTGTCGTGATCACTCGTTAACGTATCCAATTTTTATGCCGGCGTTCTTAAGTGTGGGTGCTGGATTATCAGGCAGCTTTTATACAGGGGACATCTTCACCTTTTTTGTTTTTCTCGAACTGATGGTGATCTCGTCAGTGGTGATGGTCGCTGTTTCCGATAATCGTCTCGGATTAGAGGCTGCCATCAAATATATCTTCATCAGTGGCATTGGCTCTGTGCTGATGCTGCTTGGCATTGCCGCGATTTACACAACCTTCGGCACGCTGACTTTAGCGCATATCGCCCAAGAACTTGCCAGTGGTGAGCGTCCGTTGTTGGCATTACCCGCTTCGCTCATGTTCATGATCGCCTTTCTCATTAAGAGCGCAGTGGTGCCATTCCACTTTTGGCAACCTGATTTCCATACGACGGCACCGACACCCGTAAGTGGATTGCTCTCGTCAGTTGTCGTCAAAGTCGGCATTTACGGGATCATTAGGAACAATACCCTGTTCTTTACGCAGGAAGCGCCGTTCATCCAGAGCATCCTGATTGTGTTAGGGCTGATCGGCATTTTTTTCGGCGGTCTGTCTGCGCTCCGCACTTGGAATGCTAAGCGAATGCTTGCCTATTCTACATTGGGACAGGTCGGGTTCATTTTGGTCGCCATCGGATGGGGAACCCAGATCGCGCTCGTCGCTGCAATTCTCTACATCGTCAACCATGCCTACATTAAATCTGGGTTGTTGATGCTCGTTGGGGCGCTTGCCAGTCGTGTTCCGGGTCATAGTGCCGATTTCGATCATTTAGAAGGTGCAGGGCGTGGCTTGACCCTGTTCAGCATTTTATATTTGATTGGAGGGCTGTCACTGGCGGGTGTGCCCCCGTTGAATGGTTTCATCAGCAAGCTGACGCTGGTGCGGGGCGGTGTCGATACTGAAAGCTGGTTAATCCTTGGACTTGTGATTGCGGGTGGTGTTTTGACCCTCATTTATATGACACGCACCTGGCAGTGGATTTTTCAGCGTCCACCGCGTCCGCCCGCGCCTACCCATGACGACGAAGATCATCAATTGGGACCAGACAGTCTCCTTGCTCCAGCGATGCTGATTTCCATATGCGTGTTGCTGGGCGTGTTTGCTGCACCGCTGATCGATGTCGCCGAAGCGACGGTCATACAGCTTGGACAGCCAACCATTTACACCTGTGCAGTGCTGCCAGCAAACTTACTAGCAGCGAATCTAGTGAGTACCTGTCCGCCAATTCCCGTGGTTGCAATAGCCCCTTGAGGTGCTTTGATGATGCAATTTTTGTTTCCTGCCTTGCCGCTTAGTTTATTGTGGGTAGCCATTACCGGGCGTGTCGAATTGGGCAGTCTTCTGGTCGGCTATATCATCGCTCTCTTGATATTGTTCGGATTGAGACAACTAGGGATAAACATTCAAGGGTATTTTACCCCCCGGCAAATTATCGCCATATTGCGCTATAGTGTGCTTCTATTCTGGAATGGTTTGGTATCCAGTATCTACGTCGCTCAAATGCTGCTGCGTCCCAAAATCGAACTCAAAACCGGGATCGTTGTTTTAAATACGGGTGATACCACGACAACACAGCACCTAACAGCCTTAAGTGCGCACGGACTCAACATGACACCGGGTGAGTTAGTCATTGATTTTGGTGACAATGGCAAGCTTTATGTCCATTGTCTCGACATCGATAGTTCTCGCTCGAAGCTCGAAGGTGAACAACAAAAACGAATTAAGCTACTGCATGAGATTTTGGGGATGAGTGATGACTAGTCTGAGTGAGTTCATCGAAAATGCAGCACTGGTTGTTTTGGTTATTGCACTTCTGCCAGCCACATACCGCATCTGGACAGGACCGTCGGCAATGGAACGTCTACAAGCGCTGGACTTGACGACGAACATCTTCGTTGCCATCATCATTGTGCTTGGGCTGGTGCTCGATAACGCCCAAATGATCGATATTGGAATTGCAATGGCAGCCTTTTCGTTTGTCGCCACACTCGCCATCGCCAGACATATTTCTGAAGGGCGGTTCTTCTGATGTTGGAAGTCATTGGCGTTATTATCTTGCTTGCGGGTGTTTTCTTCAGCGTGGTCGGCGTATGGGGGGCAGTTCGTTTGCCCGATGTCTTTACACGACTCCATGCCAGCAGTAAGGTCTCGTCAATCGGTATCTTGGGATTAGTGATCGCATCCGCGCTGCTGTTGAATGAAACTGCCCCCAAAGCGATAGCCTTGGGCATCCTCATTCTGTTCTCGGCACCTGTCGCCTCGCAAGCTATTGCACGCGCTGCCTACCGGGATGGTTGCAACATTGTGGGGCTGATGCAGAACGATTTGAACGTACAGTATATCGACTTCGCGTTTAACTACACTATCGGCGAAGATGTGCCTGCCGATGGCGATGAGACGACCAATAAAGTGTCATTTAGCAAGTAGGAATAGACCATGACGAAAACATGTAGCCATCTTAATGTAATTCAGCGAGTTAAACCCAGCGCACAAGGATGTGAGGATTGCCTAAAAACAGGGGATACTTGGGAACATTTACGCATCTGTTTGATTTGTGGACATGTGGGTTGTTGTGATACA
>Ga0209490_10001962_pt1 | contig 19694 bp, 18 predicted proteins | sample MAT06_FD_187209 | JGI IMG/M metagenome (GOLD analysis project Ga0209490, IMG submission 187209) | Freshwater microbial communities from Lake Fryxell liftoff mats and glacier meltwater in Antarctica - MAT-06 (SPAdes) (version 2) | ecosystem: Environmental > Aquatic > Freshwater > Ice > Liftoff... | reverse complement strand
CGCGCTCCCGTTCGGAGATGGAATGCGCGCGGAGTTCTGGCTTTCCAGTTCCGACTTTTCTCCACATTCTTGCTCCCATGTCGCCATGTCTCTCCGTCGTTATGCCGGTTTACAATGAGGCACAAACGGTCGCCGAGATCGTTCGCGCGGTGCTGGCACAACCGATCGTCGCCGAACTCATCTGCGTTGACGACGGCTCACGCGACGGTTCTCTCGCCGTCCTCCAGAAACTCGCCGCGACGGAACCCCGCATGCGCGTTGCGAGCCATGACACAAACCAAGGCAAGGGGGCAGCCCTTCGTACCGGCATCGCACGCGCAACGGCACCCATCGTCATCATCCAAGATGCCGACCTAGAATATGACCCAAGAGAGTATCCAGGAATATTGGGGCCCATTCTCGAAAACCGTGCCGACGTCGTATTTGGGTCGCGTTTCACCGGCTCGGAAGCCCACCGGGTTCTCTACTTCTGGCACTCGGTCGGCAACCACTTCCTCACACTCCTCTCGAACGTGTTCACCAACCTGAATCTCAACGACATGGAGAGCTGCTACAAAGCCTTCCGCCGCGAGATCATTCAGGGCATTTCCATCGAAGAAAATCGCTTCGGGTTTGAACCCGAGATCACCGCCAAGGTTGCACGAACCGGCGTTCGGATTTACCAAGTCTCTGTTTCGTATTATGGACGCACCTATGCCGAAGGAAAGAAGATCGGCTGGCGCGACGGATTTAGTGCGATGCGGTGTATCCTGAAATATGGGCTTTTCCGGTGAACCTAAGACGAAATTTCAGACAGGATTAGGTGACAGATCTCGCTCACTTTTCATTGACGCCCTCCGCCGTGCCGTAGCGTATCTCCCGAGCGACCTCCTGGGCGAAGTAGGTAAAAATAAAATCCGCACCAGCACGCTTGATCGCGCAGAGCGACTCATCACGGGTGGTGCGATAGTTTAACCAACCGAGGCGCGCAGCGGCGTGGATTTGTGCATATTCCCCGCTCACTTGATAAGCCGCCAAGGGGAGGTCGGTCACGGAGCGTATGGCTCGAATTACGTCCAGATACATCCCAGCGGGCTTGACCATTACAATATCGGCTCCCTCCTCCTCATCGAGGCGCACTTCGCGAAGCGCCTCTCGCACGTTTGCAGGATCCATTTGGTAGGTTGCTTTGCTTATGCCACCGCTGCCGATCTTACTTCCCACAGCGTCACGAAATGGCCCGTATAATGCTGAAGCGTATTTGGCCGCATAGCTAAGGATTGCAACATGCTCAAAGCCCTCTGCATCCAGTCCCTGCCTGATCGCCCGCACGCGCCCATCCATCATATCCGACGGAGCTACAACATCCGCCCCAGCTTGGGCTTCTAGCACGGCGAGCTTGACCAAGGCCGCGACCGTCGAGTCATTTTCCACGACGTCTTTATTTGCAGACAACAACCCATCGTGTCCGTGGTTTGTATAGGGATCTAGCGCGACATCCGTGATCACAATCAGATCGCGACACCGTGCCTTGATCTCGCGCACTGCTTGGTAGAGAACTCCGTCTTCAACAAACCCACACGAACCAACCTCATCCTTAAGGTGATCCTCAATTACAGGAAAAACCGCCACGGCCAGAATTCCCAGATCCGATGCCTCTACGCAGGCCTCCACGAGCGATGTGACAGAATGCCGCACGACCCCAGGCATCGAGGCCACTTCCTGATCGCAATTACCCGCATGCACAAACACCGGCCAAACCAAATCTCCGACTCCCACGGAATGCTCCCGTACCAAGGAACGCATCCCTGCAGAAAGCCTTCCTCGCCGTGGCCGCTTAAGGAGATCGAAGTTCATAGTCTTAACCAACCTGAACGCCCCTTGCATGCCAAGTCAAGGGCATGATCGCACGGAGCTTGCACGCGGCCGGTAGCGCACTAAAATTGGAAAAGATGATTTCGCTAAGCGATGATGGCTGTGCAGGGGACGTATCCGCCTTCGAGAGAGAAGTATTTGAGATGTTTTCCGAGACCGGCAAGCTCTCCCATGCTTCTCATTTTGAATACCGGCCAGAGCAACAAGCGATGGCCGCACACGTCGCTCGCACGCTCCATTCCGGAGGACACCTCGTCATTGAGGCAGGCACTGGCGTGGGGAAGTCCTTGGCCTACCTCGTCCCTGCTGCACTGCACGCTATCCGCACGAAGCGCAAGGCGGTCATCTGCACACACACGATCTCGCTCCAAGAGCAGCTCATGCACAAAGACATTCCGCTTGTGCAAAAACTGCTCACGGAGGAATTCGAGGCGGTCTTATTAAAAGGTCGCCACAACTACCTCTGCACGACCCGCCTGCAACGGGCGCTCGCGCAATCCGGCGACCTTTTCACACCCGAACAGCGCGTCGAACTCGAACGGATTCGGGAGTGGAGCCTCACAACGAAGGATGGATCGCTTGGGGATTTTCTTGAGCAACCTGACCCTGCCGTCTGGGAAGAAGTTCGCAGCGAGCAGCACCTCTGCACGCCGAAGTCCTGCGGCCCGCAGTCCGGGTGCTTCTACCAAGCACTGCGCCGCCGCATTGCCGGCGCCCACATGGTCGTTCTCAACCATGCCCTCTTTTTCACCCTGCTAAGTGCGGTGGAGGATGCGGATAACCGCACCGGCGGCCTCCTCTTTGCGAACGATTTTGTGATTTTCGATGAGGCCCACACGATCGAGGAAGTCGCATCGCGCCACATCGGCATGGAAGTCTCGCAATTCGGACTTCGCCGGGCTGTTCAGCGACTCTATAATCCTCGCACCAAAAAAGGCCTCTTTCAGATGCTAAAAAACGGCCCTGCGTGCCGTGCTATCGGCGACCTTCTGCCGATTGCGGACGGCTTTTTTGATCGTGTTCTGACTCAATGCACATTTAAACGCGGCCGTGAATTTCGTGTGCGGGAGCCAGGCCTCACTGATGGCAGCGACCTCTGCGAATCGCTTGCGAAGCTGGGTGAGCTTATTTCTAGTGAGGCCGCGAAACTGAAGGACGACACGCATGTCTCAGAACTGCAGGATGCTGCGCGCAAGGTGCGTGTCGCGCGTGCAGCGATCACGGATTTCCTCTCCGTCGAGGAACGCGACCAAGTCTATTGGGTGGAACAATCAGGCCGGCGCGAGACATTTTGCACGCTTCGCAGCGCGCCGATTAATCTTGCCGACGCACTCCGCCGCCTTCTTTTCCGAGAAGGAGCCTGCACGGTGCTGACGAGTGCCAGCCTCTCGATCGGGCCCGCTGACCTCGGATATTTCCGACGAAGAATCGGAGCGGAGGACGTGATGCCCATCCAGATTGGAAGTCCCTTTGACTACGGCAAGCAGATGGTGCTCCACCTCGTGCGCCAGATGCCGGAGCCAAAAGACCCCGGCTATGAGAATGCCCTGGTAAACTGGATTGCCCACTTTACGGAAGCCAGCAAAGCACGTGCCTTTGTGCTCTTTACGAGCTACCAGACCATGCGTGCGGTTTCCGAGGCCATGACTGGGCATTTTGAGAAGAAGGGATGGCCACTCCTCGTGCAAGGAACCGGGATGCCACCCCAACGGATGATTCGAGAGTTTCGAGAAAATGCCCACTCTGTGCTCTTCGGCGTGTCGAGTTTCTGGACTGGTGTGGACGTGCCGGGCGATGCGCTATCGAGTGTCATCATTACTCGCCTCCCCTTCGCCACTCCCGATCATCCGCTTACAGAAGCACGCTTGGAGGCGATCGAGAGCGAAGGCGGTCGCGCCTTTGAAGTTTACTCGTTGCCAGAGGCGATCCTGCGCCTACGGCAAGGCGTCGGTCGTCTCATCCGTGGCAAGACCGACTCGGGCACTATTGTCATTCTTGATAGCCGCGTCGTGAGCAAACCCTACGGCAAGGCCTTCCTGCGTGCGATTCCGACCTGCCCGGTCGAAATCCACTAGCGGAGTGGCCAAGAGCGCTCTTGAAGAAAGAGACAGGGAGGCTTATTTTATGCCGCTATGCAGTTATCCATGCGGACAGACTACGCGCTGCGCGCGTTATTCACACTGGTCGAACACTACGGCGGTAGTCCCATTCCGATTGGGGAATTAGCACGGAGAAATGATATTCCGAAGCGGTTTCTCGAGCACATCATGCTGACCTGCAAAGAGCGGGATTGGGTCGAGAGCGTGGCCGGAAAGAAGGGCGGATACTTACTCAAGAAATCTCCGGAGTCCATCACGATGGGGGAAGTCGTTCGACACTTCGACGGCTACTTGGCCCCGATCGCCTGTGTGTCTGTGACGGACTACAAGCGCTGCTCGCAAGAACCAGTGTGCCGCTTTCGGCGCGTGCTTCTCACGGCGAGGAACCTTGTAGCAAATCTCATGGATTCCTACACTCTTGCCGCCGTTATGCGTGGCTCGCCCGTGCAGCGCGAGGAAGTAACGGGAATCTTCGGCGAGGGAATTTGAAGAAGCCTTAGACCTGCACGCGCACCATCGCAGCGTGCTCGGCATCTGTGCAGGCGGAGTTCAGCGGGACATCCGTGTTGTTCGCAGAATCACCGACGAAGTCATTGCTCAGCAGGTAAGCCTCGACTTCTTCACCGCTGATGTCTGGCAGCATCACGCCATTAACGACAACGCATGGCGAGAGGGATTGGCCACTGAGTTGTTCCATCTCGAAGCGGTAGCTGGGATTTTGAATGATGTCTTTTTCAATGAAGGAAATCTCGTATTTATCGAGAACGGCGCGAACGCCGCGGCTCCATCCACACTGGGTTTTCAAGTAGGCTGTGACTGTGGGTTTACTCATGATGCATCGAAAGGTAGCTGCAATCTTCGGGGCGTCAACTCCCGCTTACACGGCGAAGGGGATAAATGGAGACATCAACTCCTGCGGAAACCGTGGCGTGTTCCGGTTGTCGGGTCCCAACATCGAAGCCAGCAAGCCGAAGTGGCTCGGGACTCCAGAGCGGGACATCCACCGTGGCGAGGCCGTAGGGTTCGTGCCAGACCGAACCAGCAAAGAGGTCGTCGCGTTTTTTGGAAAATAGCCGATACCGCTCAACAAGAAATGCCTCTTGGGAATCCTCTTTTGCAGGACTTGGAAGAGACAATGCCTTGTAGGAATAAATGGCTTTCGGGCCAGCGCGACGCGCACTTTCGTAGCTCACGCCTGTTGTTTTTGTCGCTTTCATGGTTGCGTTGAAATACGGCAAGTGAAAAAACGTTCTCGCGATCCAGACGGCGACAGGCTGATTGCAATCGAGGGAATAAAACCAGACGCCACTTCGGCCTTGTGCATCGCGGACATAGGTGCGGACATTGAGCTCTAGGAAGTCGGAAAGCCACGGAACAGCGGGCAATCCGGCTGGCCTCACACCGCACATGAAGAAGGGAACAATTCCGACCCACGCTTTTCCCTGCCAGCAATCAACGAAGAGACCTGGAGGCAAGGTACGCTGAACGACATCGGCGTCGAACGACCAGTGCAGAAAGAGCAGATCGCGCCATTTCTGACGCATGACGACTGGCCCGCTTGGTTTGGTTTGCACAGGCACGCGGGATGGCATCTATTTAACGTCCGGGCATGGCCTCCAGCACAAGACCCTTCAAATATTCCGTCTCTGGTAAACCTACGACGACTGGATGATCCATGGGCTGGCCGATCCTCTGCAAAAGACGCATATTTCGGTGGGCACTATGCAAGCCATCAGCCACGGCGCGCTCAAACTCCTCGGAGGACACGTGATGAGAGCAGCTAAAGGTGATCAGCCTCCCGCCCTTGGCGAGCAACCGTGCAGCGCGTTCGTGCAAGTCTGCATACCCCCGCACAGCCTCTTTGATTTTGTTGCGGGCCTTCGCAAAGGATGGTGGATCGAGGATAATGAGATCATACTCCGACCGCTGTGGACGTTGAAGAAAGTCGAAGACATCGCCATGAATGACCGATAGTTCAAGGGCATTTGATGCGGCGTTCCCGCGCAGGCTCTCGACGCTCTCAGCGCCGGATTCCACGGCCGTTACGGATGCGGCTCCCGCTTTGCTGCACGCCAAAGCAAATCCGCCATGGTTAGAAAAACAATCCAGCACGTGACGTCCGGCTGCCATGCTTGCAGCAATTCCATAGGAAGGCACCTGGTCGAGATAGAGTCCGGTTTTATGACCACCAAGCGGACGTACTTGCAGTCGGATGCCAGAGATCTCGACGTCAATCGCCGAGGGCGCTTCGCCGACTAGGACCCCCGTGCGTAGGTCAAGCCCTTCCGCGGCACGAACCGCGGAGTCATTTTTCTCAACAATGCAGGAGGCTCCGGTGACTTGTACAAGAGCGTTGGCGATGTCCAGCCGTCGGTGATCCATAGCCATGGTATGCGTTTGCAGGACGATCACCGGTCCATAGCGATCGGCCACGACGCCGGGCAATCCATCGCTCTCACTCCAAATCAAGCGAAGAAGATCTTCGCGGTATCCGTGCCGCCGCCGGTGTTCCACGGCTTGTTCAATCCGCCTAACGAAAAAATCGGCATCTAAGTCCTGCCGTCTGCGCGAGAACCGCCTCACGACAATCTGCGAGCGACTATTGTAGATTCCCACGCCGAGCAGTTGGTCTCGTCCGTCTTTGATGGACACCACGCTCCCATCCTCGGGTGAACCAAACGTCTTCAGGACTTCTGAACTATAGACCCAATCGTGGCCGTGCAGAATCTGTGAGCGAGGCCGAACAATGATGCCACCCATTTCTTAGACGGAGAGAAATTCTTGGTCGTGCTGGTGCATCGCCGGTTGGAGATTGCCTATTTCCGGATACTCAAAAATACGGCCCTCAAAGTTCCGAATCACGACCTTCTCGGCATCATGATAGAGCACATAGCCGGGATTGATCGGCACTTTGCCGCCGCCGCCGGGTGCATCAATCACGAACTGCGGCACGGCATATCCCGAGGTAAAACCGCGCAAGGCCTCGATGATTTCGACTCCTTTGGCCACTGAAGTGCGGAGGTGTGAGGAACCACGGATGAGGTCGCATTGATACAGATAGTAGGGCCGCACGCGACACATGAGGAGCTTCTGCACGAGTTCTTTCATGGTATCCACATCGTCATTCACCCCAGCAAGAAGCACGCTTTGGTTTCCAAGGGGTATTCCCGCATCAGCAAGCCTGCCAAGAGCGTCGCGCACTTCCACGGTAAGTTCCCTCGGGTGATTCACATGTACGCTCATCCAGAGAGGATGGTATCGTTTTAACATGGCGCAAAGCTCAGGAGTGATGCGTTGCGGAAGGAAAATCGGCACCCGCGTGCCGATGCGGAGAAATTCGATGTGTGGAATCGCTCGAAGGCGACTAAGAATGGCCTCGAGTTTATTGTCTGATAGCAAGAGCGCGTCTCCGCCAGATAGGAGCACGTCGCGGATTTCCGTATGCTTGGCGAGATAAGCAAAAGCCTCCTCGAAATCTGTGTGCAGTTCCTGCTCGCCCACGCCACTCACCACCCGGCTTCTTGTGCAGTAACGGCAATATGAGGCACAGCGATCCGTGACCAAGAACAACACGCGATCGGGATAGCGATGCACGAGGCCCGGCACTGGCATGGCGGAGTCTTCGCCACAAGGATCGGCCATATCGTAGGGAGAGTCGTAGCCCTCGCCGATGTTTGGAATCACTTGCAGCCGGATGGGGCACGCCGGATTGTCGGATTCGATGAGATTGAAGTAATGCGGCGTGACAGCCAGTGCGAGCTTCGTCCCGGCGAGGAGGACTCCACCGCGTTCTTCATCGGAAAGGACGATGTGCTTTTCAAGACTACCAAGACTTGTGACACGGTTCCGGAGTTGCCAATGCCAGTCGTTCCATTGTTCCGGCGTCGCCTCCGGCCAATACCCGGGCGCATGGGAGAGAAATTGCTTAATCATGAAATCACGTCTGAATGGTCATTGGTAATGATCGAAAACAATAACGATTCCAAGCTGTCTTGCATGCGACTTTTTTTCATCCAATAAAAATCATGCCAGCGTAATGTCCGGGCAGAGATAGACGTCCTGCACCGCGTTTAGCAACGCGATACCTTCCGACATGGGACGCTGAAAGGCTTTTCGCCCAGAGATGAGCCCTGTGCCACCAGCACGTTTGTTGACCACGGCCGTGAAGACGGCTTCCTCGAAATCGTGCACGCCCGAGGCGCCGCCACTATTAATCAAGCCCGCACGGCCCATGTAACAATTAGCCACTTGGTAACGGCAGAGATCAATCGGATGGTCGCTCGTCAATTCGGTATAAATGCGCTCGTCAAGTTTTCCGTAGCTGGATGAGCCCGTATTCAGAGCCTTAAACCCTCCGTTATTCTCAGGCAATTTTTGCTTGATGATATCGGCCTGCAAGGTGACCCCAAGGTGGTTCGCTTGGCCTGTGAGATCCGCAGAGACGTGGTAGTCCTTGTCCTGCTTGAAGGCTGGATTGCGCAGGTAGCACCAGAGCACAGTGGCCATACCAAGTTCGTGCGCCAGAGCGAAAAGCTCGGCGACTTCGATGATTTCACGGTGGGCGTCGTCTGACCCAAAATAGATGGTCGCGCCAATGGCCGCAGCACCCATGTCGTGAGCCGTGCGCACTTTTCCGAAGAGAATTTCTTTGAAAGAGTTCGGGTAGGTGAGCAGTTCGTTGTGGTTAATTTTTACGATGAAAGGGATTTTGTGAGAATACCTTCGCGCCACAGCACCTAAGACCCCGAACGTGGAAGCGACAGCGTTGCACCCTCCCTCCAGTGCCAGCTTCACAATATTTTCGGGATCAAAGTAGATCGGGTTTTTTGCGAAACTCGCCCCGGCGGAATGCTCGATGCCTTGGTCCACCGGCAAGATTGAGAGGTAGCCCGTGCCGCCTAGCCGTCCCGCAGAAAACATCCGCTGCAGGTTGTTGACGACGCGCTGATTTCGATCCGTCGCCGCAAAGACATTGTCTACGAAGTCCGGGCTGGGCGCGTGGATGAGGTCACGAGAGATCGTATGAGAGACGTGGTTCAACAAGTAATCCGCCCTCTCACCGAGGTGTGCTAAAATAGAATTCATGGAAGCTTGCATGGAGTTTATCGCTACGCGCTTTCCATCTGGATGTCCAGCTACTCAAGTTGGCTCTTGAGCAGCTGTGAGGTCACAAATTCCGACGCCGTAAATGGACGCCAGAAAATATCAATTTTCCATGTTGCGTGCCCCTGCAAACTTTGTTAATAACTTTGGCCGTCCGATAAACATAATCCCATGGGTAAAGTTCTCCTCATCATCTCCATCGTTCTCACAGCGGCTTCGGCTGCTTTGGGTTTTCTCAACAAAAACAAAGCCGACGCGACAGCCGCTTCCCTCGTTCAGACAGAAGCGCAGGTCGTGCAAAAAACGGCATCCCTTGAAAAGTCAGCTAGGGAACTCAAAACCACGCAGGAGACCCTGGCGACGGAAACCGCAGAAAAAGAACTTTTGCTGACTGAAGCCGAATCCCTGAAAAAAGATATCGCCAAAAATACATCGCAAATCACAGACCTCACTGCTCAGGCCACGACCAAGGACAGCGAAATTGCACGTCTCACGGCCGACGTGGAAGAGAAGGAAGCTGCCCTCGCAGCGGCCCAAGCGGGCGGTAGTCCCACAGAGGCTGCTCCAACCTCTGAGATGCAAGTGAAGCTCCAAGAGCAAGAAACCCTCATTACCAAGCTGCAAACCGACCTCGACGGGTCTCGCGCTCAGCTCCAAAATTTGCTTAAGGAAAAACAAGACCGAGTCGCCCTTCGCATGCGCAATGGCCTCTCCGGCCGTATCCTTGCAGTCAATCAGGCTTGGAATTTTGTTGTTCTCAATATCGGTGACAAAAATGGAATCGTCAGCAATGCCGAAATGCTTGTGAAGCGTGGCAACCAACTTGTCGGCAAAGTCCGAGTGACATCTGTCGAGCCTTCAACTGCCATCGCAGACATCGTGAGCTCCAGCGTTCCACGCGGCTTTGCGATCCAGCCGGGAGATAATGTCATTTATCAAGCCGTTGCGGAATAGTCTCTTGCTCGCGCTTGTGACAGCCTGTTTATTCGGGTGTGCAAGCACGGCTGATTCTGATAGCGAAGCTTCCAGCACGCTTCCTTGGAATCGGCCTCAGAGCTGGGAAGGTGCAGGAGGCCTTGGTGGCGCGATGTCTGGAACGCGATAGGCAAGGTCCGATGAATAACATCCTCGTCCTTCGCGGCGGGGCTATCGGCGATTTTATTCTCACTTTGCCGAGCATAAGACTCTTGCGCGAAGCATATCCAAGCAGCCGTATCGAAATGATCGGCTATCGCCACATCCTTGCGCTAGCAGAACGGCGCACTTACGTTGACGCGACTCGCTGCATCGAGTCTGCACAGATGGCTGGATATTTTCATCCACGGGCCGATCTCGACGCTAGCCTTGCTGAGTATTTCTGTGGGTTTGACCGCATTATTTCTTACCTCAGCGATCCCGACGGGACGCTTGCTGGCAATTTGCGTCGCGCGGGGGCAAAACGCATCCTTTCAGCCTCTCCTCTCATCCGCGACACAGAACACGCCAGCGCCCAGCTCGCACGACCCCTTGAAGCGTTGCAACTCTTTCTTGTTGATCCGGCAGCCCGTGTTTTTCCGAATGCCTCCGACCAAAAGACTGCCAGCCTATTCATCAATTCAAACGAGCCCTTTTTTGCTCTTCATCCGGGCAGTGGCTCGGATAAAAAGAACTGGCCGCTTGAATCATGGATTTCCTTAGTGAGAATTCTCATCAATGGCGGCTCGCACGTATGCATCGTGGGTGGCGAGAGCGACACCGAGCGTCTAGCTAGGCTTCGCATCGCCCTGCCGCCAACGCAGAGGCTTCGCTATCTCGTGAGTGTCGCCCTGCCCGCACTAGGCGCAATTCTTGCCCGCTCCCAGGCCTTCATTGGCCACGACAGCGGCATCAGTCACCTAGCCGCTGCATGTGGTGCTCGCTGCCTTTTGCTTTTCGGTCCGACCAATCCAAATGTCTGGGCTCCGAGGAATCCTGACGTCACAATCCTGCAAGGCGAGCCACTTGCGCACCTCTCCGTCGCGAGTGTCGTTTCGTGTTTGAAAAGCAAATTCTATGCCCGCTGAAGAGATTATCCTCGCCGTAGATTCCTCCCTGCGAGGGACAGGTTTTGCCCTTCTTGCTCGCGAGGGAAATCGGATTCGTTGTCTCGATTTCGGCGTAATTAAGAATCCGCCAAAGACGTCCGTTTCCGGTTGCCTTGTGGCGATCCACGAAAAATTATCGGAAAAAATCGCAGCTTTTCAGCCACTGACTATGGCGATTGAAAGCGTGATTTATGTGCAAAGCTTTCCAACGGCAATCACCCTAGGTTCCGCCCGGGGGGCTGCTCTGCTCGCTGCAGCGCAGCGTGGGCTTGCGATTCATGAATACGCGCCGCGCCGCGTGAAGCAAGCGATAGTGGGCCGAGGTGGTGCTCAGAAATCCCAAGTCGCGTTTATGATTCGGGCTCTTCTAAGCCTGACTGTCACTCCCCCGCCCGATGCAGCAGATGCTATCGCTATCGGGCTTACTCATTTCCAAGCGTCCGATGCGGCGAGACACAAGCGCACCGATCTACCTCGCGTGTAACAAGTCTCTGTGGGGCACCCTCTCGAACGGTGCCCACCCTCTAAGCTCACTCAGTGGGCTGAAGTGGTCGCGTTCAGGAGCAGCATGATTACCATGATGAAGAGCAGGCAAAGCACGAAAAACTTGATGCGTGCATTTCGTTCTTCCTTTCCTCGGGTGTGCCGCACCTTCCCATAAGACTTACCACGAGTTGGACGCGAGCTGCCTAGAGAGATGGCCGGGTTGCTTGTTTGGGCACGCAGTTTCACCATCTCACGATCACGCGTGTTGCGGCGCTCGATCTGTGAAGGAATCTGGCGCAGCTTGCGATTTAAGACTTCTTCTTTCCGCCGAAGCTCCTCCTGCTTTAGGGCAAGCAGTTTCTCTTCGGTAGTGAGTTTTGAAGGCTGGTGACGTGGATGGGCCATCGCGAAATCGAACAATTACTTCAGCGTTGATGCGATCGCCCAGATCCAGATCACGATCACGAGCCAACCCATCAACTGCAGCGGCAAAGTGAAGGCAAAGCCACTCTTCAACCAGTAAGAAAATCCGCGATCCTCGTAGTAAGAATAGTCGGCCTCTGCCGGCGAAGCCTGAGCGGCCTCCGGGGCGACATCAACTGCAAGCTTCGCTTGGGCCCTTGTATATTCTGAACGGGCATCTTCGACCGAGCTGAGGGCCTTGCTCAATTCGCGCGGCATGTCTGCACTTCCCCAAGCACGCGAGTTAATCGCCTCCAGTTGGCGCAAATGCTGCGTAAAGGCATTGTAAATGGAGTGCATTTGCTCAACGCGCTTCTGGCTCTCCTCAATTTCACGCTGTACGACCACCAAGGATCGCGTGAGCTTGTCCAACATATCGGCGCGTCCGCCTTCCACTTCATCCTGCCGCCGTTTTAGTTCCTCGAGACGAATTTTCTCCCGCTCGATTTCTTCTTGCTTTTGCTTGAGAGTTTCAAGTTCTGCTCGCACCTGCTGCACCTTGTCCCCCAGCTCGCTGGCCGTGTCATCAAGGTCAAGGTAGTCGTCGGGTTCTTGGGAAGTTCGATCTGCTGGCATAGTGATACCTATTTACTAGTGGCCATGCCGCAAAACTCCAGCGAAAAGGCGCCGACATAGAGGAATGTGATGAAAACTGGGTGAGGTGAAGGGCCGTTTCGCAGCGGGGCTGATCACAAAGTGGTTTAGGCGCTGTGCTATCTGGCTTCTCTGCCTGCGACCGTAGCACTGGCTTCCAGCCAATGGTTCGGAGCTTGGCCGCATTCCCAACCTCACGCTGCTATCATCATGCTCGAACGCGCCCGGAGCTCTTACTTGCAAGCTCCACAGCTCATGCAGGCCGTAAGATCTGCTATAGCTCATGGAGCGGAATCGCCACTCCGTGAGAATCCCCCACTTTCATGGGGTCCTCTAAATCTGATCGAGGTGCAGCTTGACAAACCGCCCGTACGATGGAAGCACTTATGAAGTGCTTTTATCGCTAATCCATGCTGTGAGGCCAACGTCGCTGCCGATTCTTGTCAGCTTAATCGCGATCGGTCTCTTCACAATTCAGGCCCCCCTCCCTGCCGCAGAGGGCGTGTGCCGTGAATATAGCTCTGCTGTTTGCTGCTCTGCTCATCAAAATGCCTGCTGTGGCTGTGCAAAAAATGCTTGTCATCCAAGCACCTGCGCAGTCAGCGGAATGCTGTGGATCGCTGCCTGCACCGATGCGATTTTTGTACATCCCTATGCGCAATCGCTAAAGTTGCCTCTCTGTAATGAGTCCGCCCCATTGTTTGGACAGACCCCGCCCACTCCACCGCCACGAATCGTTTAAGTCTCTAGCACTCGCCGCGTGCCTCCAGCACGCGGAGCATAAAATGAAACATCAGCGAAAGATTATATGAAAAAATATATTATGATGATTGGTGCAGCTTGCTTCTTAACGATAAGCCTTGCGACAGCCATGGGTCCACTCTGTGACACATGCTGCAAAGGCATAGTCTGCGAGACTTGCTGCGGCGACAATTGCAGTTCCTGCTGCAAGTAGCCAAGATTGACAAAATTAACGAGGCGCGGCTTCCGTTTCAACGGAGGTCGCGCCTTCTTGTCTGGCAGGAGGATCAGGACATGTTTTCAGGCAAACGCGCTATTCGCAGAGGTCAATCGTGTGTGAGCGAAATCGGGTGCGATTGGGAACGCGGCTATGTGCACCATGCAGTCGCCGAGCGATCGTAGGGCCGTAGCATCTGCTTCTAGCTGATAACGCTGACGCACGGTTCGCAGAGTCGCGTGAGTCTGCCCATTGGCTGGAAGCCAATGCCACGCTCGCAGACAAACGAATCAGAATTTACGGGGCACAAGGCGCTTTACGCTCAGCTCGCTTGGAACAATGCCCCCTTCACCTGACCCACTGTTAATCACCGCCCCTCTATCCTGCAAATCCTCAGCCTCCTCTAAATTCTGGCAAACCTGCCCGCCCTCTTCCCTCGAGCGTAGTAGGTTGGTTTTCTGCTTGGGACAGCTCTTTGACGCGGGAGACACGGCACTGAGGTACAAAAAAGGCCTGACTCGTGGGAGTCAGGCCTTTCGAAAACGATTTACGGTGGGCTAGGAAGGAGGGGGATTCGGGGTTGGGGTTGGGTTCGGAGTTGGTGTAGGGTTGTTGTTTTGACCACCACCTCCTCCACCACCTCCGCCGCCTGGCGAAATGAAGTTCCCGCCGGGAGCCACTCCACCAAAGAATCCTTCATCGGCAAAAGCGTCAGCTGGGGGCGCGGTAAGCTCTGCAAGCCGGATTTCGCTTTGATTGCCTTGTGGGAAAATGCGACCGAGTTCTACAAAATCTCGATCTATTAGGACCGGCAGCCGCTCCCTAGCGATCTTGATATTTACATCCACCTCCACCGCCACATCCACGGCAACGGGTGTATTCATATCGGCTAGAGACTCAAAAACACCCGTAATTCTATTGCCCTCGCTTGCAGAGATATCAAACGGAGGATTGTCTCCATTCAGGCCATTGACCGGGTCGAATCTGATTGTGCCTTCATACATTTTTATTGTTACAGAGCGCTCCAGCTCCGAATTATCGCGAGAAGATGACGTGCTATATAGCGTGCCCTTGACTTCACCAAACCCAAGAGGCGTGGCGGTAATGAAATAGGATTTGCGATGGAGTTTCTTAACATTCGTGATTGCGAAGCCGTCTTGCACGAAGATTTTGGTGCGGCTAATGCTAGGCTCTTTATCAATCTCTGTGATTGGGGGTGCGTAGCCGCCCTTGCCGTCGTAGGTCGTGATATCATAACCGCCGGCTTGGAGGAATTCCTCAACTTTAACGGTCGAGTTCGGTTTAATGCTGATAAATGAGCCGTTTGTGAGAGCAATGTCCACTTCGCTATTGGCAGAAGTCACGATGGTAACGCCTTGCTTGAGCTTCATGCCCTTTGTCAGCGATTGTCCAGAAGGATTCAGCTTTGCACTTCCTGAAACACGGGTGACCAAAATCGTGCTTGGCTCGAGGCTCAGGCGCTGGGCCTCTTGAGCGGTGGTCATAGGCATCTTGGCTTGGGCATGAGGGAGCGACACGACGAACGCAACCGATAGAATACCAGCTAAGAGAGATTGAAGGGTACGACGGGTGATGGTCATGATCAGGTAGTAACGCCCGGAAGTAGGGGTGTAAAGCGAAAAAGCCACATCTTGCGGAATTTGTTTGCCACTGCAGCGGGTCCTTCCCACATTTTGTTGGTAGGCGACAATAGGAGTGCATTTCTGGGGGTCTTCTGCTAATGAGATGAGGTTCGTCGGCGTTTTCAAAAGCATGCATCGTCCCTTAAGACTCAAAGTCGCACTCTGGTTTTTGCTCGTAATTCTGGCGGTCGGAGCGGCCGGTGTGGCTGGCTTTAACCGACTTGCTGGTTTTGTAAGGGAACAAACCGAGCAGCAGATGGCAGCAAAGGTGGACCACGTGATGGACGTGCTGGAGGCGACAGACTCTCTCTACACCAACCTCTGCTCCTCCTCAATGCATGTCCTGAGTCTTCTGACCGAACAGCTTGGCCCAGTCCGCGTCGGAACCAACGCGCAGGCTGGTAAACCTGAGCTTTTCTTTGGGGAGCGATTAATGAACGGGGATGAACAGGTCTTAGATCACCTCACCCAGATGATGGGAGGAACGGCGACGCTTTTCGTGAAGCGAGGTGATGACTTTGTGAGGGTCAGCACGACGCTGCGCAAAGAAGACGGCTCGCGCGCCGTAGGCACTACGCTCGATCAAGTAAGCCCCCCCGCAAAGGCACTGCAGCGGGGTGAAGCATTTGCGGGAGTCGTAGATATCTTGGGGGCAGCTTACATCACACACTACGAACCCGTGAGAGATGTGACTGGTGACGTGGTCGGCGCGATGTTTGTGGGGTATGCCTTGGAAACGTTGGGCACCATACGTGATGCGATCGAAGAGAGAGGCATTTTGGACAGCGGTTTTTTTATCCTGCTGGATACGTCAGATCAAATTGTCTTTCGCTCGCAGGAGGCTAATCCCAAGACCGTGGCATCGGTGGTGGCCCGTGCGACGGGACGAGATACTTCGCTGGATGAGGAGTGGCTTACCACCGTGCGAGACTTTAAACCATGGGACTACTCGGTGGTGGCGGCGCTTTATGTGCCAGACATTAATCGAATCGCATGGCAGTTTTCGTATCAGGTTTACAGCATAGGAAGCCTTGTAATTCTGGCCATATTGCTTGTTTCATTTTGGCTGGCGTCACGACTTTCAGGAGCGCTAGAAGCGGCACAAACAGCCCGTGTAGAAGCGCTCGATGCTCGTGATGCGGCGGATTCGGCGAACCGCACCAAAAGCGCATTTCTTGCAAATATGAGCCATGAGCTGCGCACACCAATGAATGCGATCATCGGCTACAGCGAGATTCTCATCGAGGAGGCTGAGGATCGCAAGCTTGCTGACTTTGAGCCCGACCTCAACAAAATCCGCTCAGCGGGTAAGCACCTCTTGTCTCTTATCAATGACATTCTGGATTTGTCAAAAATCGAAGCGGGCAAAATGACTCTGCACATCGAGGAGTTCGATATCGCGCAGATGCTTGCCGAAGTTACAACAACGATTAACCCGCTGATTCTGAACAAATCAAACACGCTTAGCCTCCGGTGCGAGGCCACCGGAACGATGAGGGCTGATCTGACGAAGGTCCGGCAGACACTTTTTAATCTGCTGAGCAATGCGGCGAAGTTCACCGAGCGCGGGCAGATTATCCTCCACGCACGGCGCTCTGGAGATGGCTCGCGCGTTGAGTTCGATGTTGTTGATAGTGGCATCGGCATGACACCAGTGCAGCTTGGACGCCTTTTTCAGGCGTTCACTCAAGCCGACGATTCAACGACTCGCAAGTATGGCGGCACGGGGCTGGGTCTCGTGATCAGTCGGAAGTTCTGTCAGCTCATGGGAGGCGACATTGCTGTGATAAGCACCCATGGCAAAGGCACGACCTTTACCGTTGATCTTCCGGCCACTGTCGCTCCCCCGATTGTCGCGCCGGAAGCTCCGGCCGAGAAGACGACCGCACAGCGATCGGCTCCACGGCATTTGATTCTCATCATTGATGACGATGCAGATGCACGCGACCTCCTCCGTCGCCAGCTCGAAAAGGCAGGCTACGAAGTCGCTGCCGCAGCCTCAGGCGAGGAGGGCCTGCAGATGGCGCGTACACTCAAACCGACGGCGATCACGCTGGATGTCATGATGCCCGGCATGGACGGCTGGTCTGTGTTAACTGCCCTGAAGACGGACGCCTTAACGTCGAGCATCCCGGTCATCATGGTAACCATGGTGCAGGATCGTCAGATGGGATTCTCTCTCGGAGCGGCTGAGTTTCTTACCAAGCCGGTGGATCAGCCCAAGCTCGCAAGCATTCTCACAAGAATGTGTGGAGAACTCGCTTCGCTTGTGATGGTTGTTGAGGATGATGCGAACAATCGGGAAATCCTCGTGCGCATGCTTGAGCGTCAAGGATACCGGACAGTCGAGGCGGAGAACGGGCAAATCGCCCTCGATCTCATTGCAGAAGAAGTCCCGTCTCTCATCTTGCTGGATTTAATGATGCCTGTGCTAGATGGCTTTGAATTCCTCGCTGCGTTACGGAAAAATTCTTCTCACGGAAAAATTCCTGTGGTGGTCGTAACGGCCAAGGATTTGAGCCAAGCAGAACGCGATGAAATCCAAGGTAGCGTGGAGCAAGTGATTCTTAAAGGTGCCGTTGAGAGAGACAAACTTCTTTCGGAAATTGCCGAATTGATTGCTCAGAATAACCCGACTGCCTAGCCTTCTCAAACATGGCCAAACTTCTCCTTGTTGAAGATAACGAAATGAACCGAGACATGCTCTCACGCCGCCTGATCCGCCGCGGTCATGAGGTCTTGATCGCAGTGGATGGCGAAGAAGCCGTCAGCCGATCGCTGGCCGATAGTCCCGATGTGATTCTTATGGATATGAGCCTGCCCGTCATAGATGGTTGGGAGGCCACGCGACGAATCAAAGCCCAAGCGGCCACTGCGGCTATTCCAATCATTGCTCTCACGGCACACGCCATGGCGGGCGACCGGGAGCAAGCCCTCGCGGCGGGATGCGACGACTACGAGACCAAGCCGATTGAGTTTGATCGCCTCTTGGAAAAGATTGCCCTTCACCTCGCTCGGGGCGGCAAGTAGTGGGTTCGAAGCAAATGCCAACCCCCATCGCCCAGCTTCGCCACGACCTCCGCACGCCGGTAAACCATATCATCGGCTACAGCGAGCTGCTGGGAGAAGAACTTGCGGATCAAGGTATCCAAGCCAATGAAGACCTGATGCGGATCCGCGGCGCAGCCGACGCCCTTCTGGTGATGATAGATACGCGGCTGACAGAAATGCCGTTGGTCACGCTTGATGAAGACAAAACGAGCACCACAATCCCTTCTTCACTCACAGATTTTGAGGATACCAAGGCAGAAGTCGCTGCGGTGGTTGGCCGCATTTTGGTGGTGGACGACAACGAGGACAACCGCGCGCTTCTTTCGCGCCAGCTGCAACGCCAGGGCCACACAACCGTCGAGGCCATGCATGGAAGACAGGCGATCGAACTCCTCTCCTCTTCCAGCTACGATCTCGTGCTACTCGATGTCATGATGCCCATTCTGGACGGCTATTCCGCCCTTCAAGAGATCAAGCTTTCTCCCACGTTGCGGCATATTCCGGTAATCATGATTTCTGCGCTGGATGAGATTGCTAGCGTGGTGCGATGCATCGAAGCGGGCGCTGAGGACTACCTGCCTAAGCCATTCAATCCTACCCTTCTCCGCGCAAGAATCGGTGCTTGTCTGGAAAAAAAGGTCCTTCGCGATTCTGAACGAGAACACCTCCGCACCATTGAGGAAACGCAACATCGCCTTGCAGACGAGCTCTCCGAAGCCGCTAACTATGTCCGCTCTATCCTGCCCGAGCCCACAACGGTGCCGTTTGCGATTGATTGGTCGTATATTCCATCCACGGAACTTGGGGGAGATTCTTTCGGATATCACTGGATTGATGACGAGCATTTCGCGCTCTACCTCCTCGACGTGTGCGGCCACGGCGTTGGGGCATCGTTGCTGTCCGTTTCTGCAATAAATGTCCTCCGCTCGGGAGCACTTTTAGAGACGGATTTTCGAGATCCAGGCGCTGTGCTCATCGGCCTGAATGCTGCTTTCCCAATGGAGCGGCAGAACAACATGTATTTCACAATCTGGTATGGAGTCTATCACCGGGCCACACGCACACTCCGCCACGCCAGTGGGGGACATCCTCCGGCTTTGCTCCTCACACCACAGGCGGATGGCAGTCAGGCGCTGGAAGAAATTCGCGAGCCAGGCACGATTATCGGCGTCATGCCCACATCGCAATTCCCCAGTGCCGCATGCACCATTCCGGAACACGCCACCCTCATCTTGCTGTGCGACGGCACGTATGAAATCCGGATGAAGGACGGTGAAATGCTTTGCTTCGAAGATTTCAAATCCTTTATTGCAAAGCACGGAACCGAGGGGGATTTTTTTGCGGCATTTATGTCCTGGATTGCATCGCTGCGGGAAGTTGG
>Ga0209490_10001961_pt1 | contig 19700 bp, 11 predicted proteins | sample MAT06_FD_187209 | JGI IMG/M metagenome (GOLD analysis project Ga0209490, IMG submission 187209) | Freshwater microbial communities from Lake Fryxell liftoff mats and glacier meltwater in Antarctica - MAT-06 (SPAdes) (version 2) | ecosystem: Environmental > Aquatic > Freshwater > Ice > Liftoff... | reverse complement strand
TGAAAGTTTGCCCACAGAAGATCGAGAGTATTTATTTGAGTTTCTTCGCCAGCAACGAATTGAGAATCGGCGGGTTGAAATTTTGGCTAATGCTCAGGAAGTGATGCAAGCTTTTAAAGATGGGACAGCAAACAGGGGAGGTGTTGATGATTTGATCGCTGATTTATTAGGAGATGATGATGGAAGTTGTCTGGAGTAGTGGATTTAAGCGATCTTTTAGGAAGATTACAAAGAAAAACCCGCAGTTAAAGAATCAAATTGTTAAGGTATTAAGGCTTTTGGCAGATGATCCATTTACACCATCTTTGAAGTCTCATAAGTTAACAGGAAATTTAGCGGGCTTGTGGTCTTGTACTGTTGCTTTTAATTGTAGAATTATCTTTAATTTCTCTGATGATAATAATTTATTAGAAATGGTTATTTTATTGGTTGATATTGGTAGCCATGATGAAGCTTATTAAATGGTAAGATAGAGGCTCATATATTACTTTGGTGGGGCGCAACGCCAAAAATATTTATGCTTCATTATCAAACCACCAAGGGTCATTGGTAGTATTAGTTTTAATCAAAATAGCTTTTTTTCGCATGAACCGTTTCAACGCTGCTGCACCCATGCGTGAGCCTCCCAAACCGGAGAATTTGAAGGCGTTTTTCTCTCCCTCGTGCATGATGTCCGTGAGTGCAGCATCGTTGATACTGATGGCACCTGCATCAATTTGATGGGCGACTTCTAGGGCTTCTGCTTCTGACTTGGCAAATACAGCAGCACTCAGCCCATAAATTGAGTCGTTTGCTAAAAACACTGCTTCCTCAACTGTGGAAAAAGGCATCACTGGCATAATCGGGCCAAAAGTTTCTTCAGTCATCACTTTCATCGAATGGTCAACTTGGGTGAGAACTGTGGGACGACACCACCAACCTCCACCCAAGTCTTCAATTACACCGCCGCAGTGAATTACTGCTCCTTTCTCGACTGCATCTAGGAGATGGTCGCTAATAATTGCTGCTTGTCTTTCGGCGATAATCGGGCCAATTTCTCCACTTTCAACTGTGGGGTAAGCTAGCTGAAGGCGATGTGCTTTGGCTACTAGTTGATGGTAAAACTTTTCAAATATCGATTCAGCAACATAAATTCGCTCAATGGAAAGGCATGACTGTCCGGTGTTGACGACGGAACCCCACAAGATTGCTGAGGTTGCTAATTCTAAGTCTGCTGATTCTAAAACGATCGCTGGATCTTTTCCCCCTAATTCCAAAAAAGCTGGAATAAACTGTTTAGCAGCCGCTTCTGCTACTTTGCGCCCTGTGGCCACACTACCTGTAAAGCACACTAAATCTACATTTTCAATCAAAGCTGCTCCGGTTTCACCTGCTCCTTCCACAAAAGTTAATACGTCGTGCAGTTTGGGTACAGCGTTGAGTGCTGTTATCAGTGGTGCGACGAAACGGGGAGCAATTTCACTGGGTTTAACAATAACTGCACAACCTGCCAGCAACGCCGGAATAGTATCAATTGTCGCCAGCAATAACGGGAAATTCCACGGACTAATTACCCCAACCAATGGGTAAGGAACCGATGTTTGTTGTAATGCAATAAAGGGAATTGCTGTATTTTTTGTAGATTCTTGCAGCAACTCTGGTGCTAACCTACACCAGCGATCAATGCTAGAGAGGAAGGAGTCTATTTCTAGTACCGAGGTTGACAATCTGCCCGTATCATTTACCAAAGCCTCTGTTAAGCGATCGCGCCCTGATAATATCCCTTGCTTCCACTGTTGTAAGGCTGCAATTCTCCCCTCTATACCCAACTGTTGCCAGCGAACTTGCGATCTGCGGGTGCGGTTACATTGCTGTACCAGCAGCCTTGGAGGCGGCGGGATAATGACGTAATCAAATTTGCCAGTTCGGGGGTTGCGGACTTCTATTGGTTTTGTCATTTGTCATTTGTCAAGAGTTATTTATTATTTATTTACCCATGCCAATGCCCCATGCCCCAATTCAAATTATCCCCAATTTAACTAAGCGCTCAATGGTAGCTTGCTGAGTTTGGAGGAAGTGTTTGCGGTCTACTTCACGCTCCAGCATAGTATTAGCAGGGTAAAAGTGTGACTGCTGGTAACTTTCGGTGTATAGTTCAAACCGTTGACGTATTAATGTAGACTCGGTAGGTCAAGGGGTAGGGTTTGTAGTGAAGACTCTAGTCCTGTTTGAGGTCTTGGTAAAATTGTTCACTGCAATTGCTTTGCTTCTCCTAAATATTCTAAAGCTGAAAAATCTGTTTGATATAAGAGTAGAGAATTTCGCGATCGCCTTGAGGAGAGACAATAAAACACTGTTGTCCAATTGCATCATTACGCAGAACAACAACAACACGCCCCTGTGGGCAAACTCCCAAACAACTGGTGCTGACAACCCGATATTTACCCCACAATCCATCAAATTTTAGGCGAGATTTCAGCCAGTTCTGTAACTCTTCTGAGGCTGTTACACCTCTATTAATTCGATGAGAACTCCCTGAAAATTGCTCTACTGTACACTGTGAACAAACTAACACTAACCCGTTCTCCCACTGGGGAACGAAAGTGGGAATGGGAGGAATAGGAATCTCTGGCGGGTGATCAGAAGCAGGAGAAATTGGTTTATCAGTGGATAAGAACTGCTGAAAAATTTGCTGGATCAGCGCCAAGATACCTTTGAGCAGTTTCTTCATAGACGAATGGCTTTGCTATTTCTCCAATAGCATCACCGAAATTTCCCGTTGAGTTTGTTCTAACAGATAATGAATGGCGATTAGCTTGTCTCTATCTTGAGCAAGGGTCGAGGAACATAAAAGGAAACTATCAAACTCAGCAGCAATTCTATAACAGCGATCGCACTTAAATTTATCCGTTGAAGTGGTACTTTTTCTTTTTCCCACTTCCCGAAATTTCTCGCTCATCCTCTTGACAAAATTATCACCTTATCGAATGAAACAGCCCTACCCTCACATGAGGTTTAGTAGGTTTCAGAGTTTTTTCTTTTTTAGTAATTTAAAGATAAGTATCATGTTTTACACAAAGCTCGACAGACACAGTATGATTTTTATTGGTGAAAAGTATGGTTTTTGGGGAGGCTAATGTGATGCGCTTACCGACTAGACAGCAACAACACCAACAATTAATAGAGCAATACGTCTTATCGCGCCGGACTATGCTAGGTCTATTAGGTCTAGCCTGTACCCCTGGTTTGGAAAACTTGGTGAGAGGCGAGACTCACCCTTCAAAGCCAAGTCCTCCTGCCAATCCGCACATCCCAACTTTACCGCAATATGATCCACTGACAACCCAGCAAGAGCGTCAACAGCAGCTAGAACAAACACGTATTGAATATCAGAGCGCATTGCGGCTACCGACTTCTGTCCGTGTGGCAACTTTACCTGTCCAAGAGGTTTTTTCTGAGGGGTATAACAATAATCGGGTAATTTTGGCCAAGAAAGTGGGAGCGAATCAACAGGCGTTTTTCCAGAATCCTCAGTCGTTTCTCAAGCTAGAAGACTACGCTGCGGTTTTTCCTGTTTTGCCTTTACCAGATGTCGCCAAGACCTTCCGAAGCGATGCTACATTCGCGCAACAGAGGCTTTCTGGCCCCAACCCAATGGAGCTAACCAATGTCTTGGCGCTCAACTATAGCCTGACTCAAAAACTCGGAATAACGAATGAGATTTTTCAAACTGTGCTGAGATATGTACACAGAAGAAGGCACATTAGGGAAACTCTCAAAAGTGCCACTCAAAATGGCAATCTGTTTGTCACCGATTATGCGTTACTCGATAGTGATAGCGTTATTCCGAAAGAGAATCGATTTCTCACTGCCCCAATCACACTCTATTATGCTGATGGCAATAGGAATTCGCGCTTAATCCCTATTGCCATCCAACTAGGACAAGTTCCCGGAATAAGTCTGCTTTGTACACCAATGGATGGAGTTGACTGGACTTTGGCTAAACTGATCACTCAGATGGCTGATTTTTATGTCCATGAGTTAGTACGTCACTTAGGGCAGACCCATCTTGTTTTAGAACCAATTGCACTAGCTAGTGTTCGTGAACTAGCATCTCGCCATCCCGTGAATGTGTTACTGAAACCCCATTTTGAGTTCACAATGGCAATCAATGCCCTTGGGGATCAGGTACTGATCAATCCTGGAGGATTCGTAGATATCATTTTAGGAGGCACTCTTGAAAGCTCACGCAATCTTGCAAATCAAGGTGTTGCTGATGTTTTTAACAACTTTAGCAACTTTGCTCTTCCGACTAATTTACGCCAGCGTGGTGTCGATGACCGTTCTGGACTGCGAGATTTTCCCTATCGTGATGACGGGTTGCTAGTCTGGAAAGCTTTAGAAGAATATGTTAGTCAATATGTGGGAATTTACTACAAATCCAACCGAGATATCCGTGAGGATTTTGAACTGCAAAATTGGATACAAGCTTTACAAAGACCCATTAGTGAGCAAGGTTTTGGTGTGGTTTCCCTGCCGCGCCATCTGACCAACCGTGACCAGTTGATTGATATATTAACACAAATTATTTTTACTGCTGGCCCACAACACTCAGCTATTGCCTGGATTCAATACCAATACATGGCTTTTATTCCTAATATGCCCGGAGCAATCTACCAGCCTATTCCGACAATCAAAGGAATCATCCGGGACGAGAATAGCCTAACTAGTTTCCTACCTGGTGTTGAGCCAACCTTTGCTCAGGTCAACCTCATGGCAGGGATTGGCACCAAGCGCGATCCCAAGGCATTTACAGATTTCGGCGTGAATAGTTTTCAAGATATGCGAGCTATTGGTGTTTTGAGAGGCTTGCAAGACCGTCTCAAAGGCTTAGAAAAACTCATCGAACAACGCAATAAATGCCGAAAGGAATGTTACCCTGGCTTTCTACCCTCCCGTATGGCTAACAGTACAAGTGGATAAGCTTCTTCTGGGCTATCAAAATAACCAATTGTTATTGGTTGACGATTAATTGTGGTTTGCGCTCTGAATTTACTAGGCCATTCATGACCGAAACAATTCAAAATTCAGAAATAATTTGTAGATAATATCATGTCCGGTTTAACACTTGTCATTGCGAACACCTCACTTTGTTCCGTACCCTTCTCCTGACGGAGACGCTACGCGAAAGGGAACGCAAAGGGCAAACGCAATGAGATATCACAAGTAATTTAGCGGACATGATATCAAATAAGGATATTGTTACAAAAGTGAGATGCACCCAAAGGGAAAGCTATCTATCTAGATTAGTGTAGGATAAATAGTCAGACAATTATGGAAGTTATTGCCGAAGGTATATAAATAACTTTGGTTAATTACTTAATCCGTTATAACTAACTAATAATTTTTGATGCAATAATACCAGTTAATACGATAAGACCTAAAGCTCTGCGAAAATAATTAACGCCTTGAAATAATTCCAGCCACGCCCAAGTAAACAAGGAGCCATTTGCTAGTACATCTAACACTGTATTGATTTTGCCAGTCGTAAAAATTAGAGCAAGTAAACTGGCTATATCCAAACAATAAGCGGTAGGTTTGGCATCTGAGCTAAAACAATATTGCCATTGCTGTCACGGAAGGTTTTATCAACAAATGTATTTTCCATATGCCTCACCATCAACAATCAACTAATATCTTAACTTGTAGACCCGAAGACCAACGTAATTATTGTTTATGATACCACATGGGAACAATATGAACAACTCTCTAATATGTTTATCGATGAATTTCCCTGGATGACTTATTTAGAAGGAACACTAGAAATTATCATGACTACCTCTCTAGAACATGGTCATCATGCAAGATGAGAATAATTCTTCATCAGTTGCAGCCATTAGAGAAGCAGATGGGATATCAAACTGTGATACTGTTTAAGATTAAATATTTAAATCTTACAATAATTCACAAGAACAAAGCGATCGCGTTTTTCTTGTCTCAGTAGCGGTAGTACAATCGTTGTTGTTACCAAACCTTATTGACTATCAATCACTGTCTGTGGATGCACAACGACAATACCTGCTGTGCTGTTAAAATCGTCTGTATTGAAAGTCAGCAAAAATGTAGATTCAGTAGCAGGTTTATTCCAACTAGTCTTCTCGTGAATAAAAACGCGCATTCCAAGATGTTGAATTAGCGTCAAAGCTTGTTGTGCCTTAATATTTCCTCTTGGCTGTTTTGACTTTGACCACATAGCGTAATACTCAACCACCGCAGCACAAAATCCATCTTCTACAATAACTCGCCCCTGTCCATCCGAATACTCTGCAAGGGTCAAACTCATACCTGCAAACGGTTTAAGGCATGAAGGTAGGTTGTTAACTGTAGGATCAGATAGTCTAACTTTACTAATTAGTCTACTTATAGCTGCTGGAGTCGTACCCACAAATTTAGCTAGTCCAGACTGAGACATTCCTGATTGTCCAGTAGTTTTAATAGTAAAGTATTCAGCACCATCTTCATCAACACTATGTAATAGTTCTTTCGATAAGCTTGACTGTTTATCTACTATGATATTCCTCAATTTTTCTTCATCAAAACTAAGCCCATGACGCTCAAAGCTATCATCTGCTTTACCTATACCTGAAACTTCCAACCTTACTTTATTTTGAAACGGAAGTTCACCTACCTCATCTGCGCTACCTAACCAATAATCAAATCCAGTGCCTTTACGCGATCGCTCAATCACTGTAAACTAAGTCAATTATTACTTCCCATCCTCTAATATCAGTGTAGACTCAGCAGTACGCCCAAATTCTTCTGGCGCATATTGCAAATGTACTTGGGCACCAGGCCAAGAAAATGTACCAGGAGTCACAGAACGGACTAAGTAATGCAGACTATAAACTCCTGGTTCCAAGTGGTCGGCGTAGGCGATAATGCGATCGCGGTACACATTCTTAAAGCTAAGTTCCCAGCTATCGGCTTTTGCTTGTAATGCAGCTGTAGTAGTTTGAAAACTCGCATCCACCGCCTCAAAACCTGCTGGTAGCGGATCTTTAATTACTATATGATCCACGGTGCGATCGCAAATGATTTCTAAACCAATATCAAACACCTGTCCAGAGGCTAAAGTCAAGGGTTTATCAAAAGCGTAAAGACCTGTTTTTTGTAAAACTTTCTCTTCATTTACTTGACTAATTTCTCGTGTTATGCGTAAGCCGTTAAATCTGCCTGATTGATTTCCCTGCAAGCGATAATTATAAGCAACCAGATAGTGTAAAGTGCCATTACCTGATTTTTGCAGCGTTAAATCATGACGACCACGAGGTAATTTATTCATCGGCACATTTAATTGTAAGCTAGGATTTTGATAGCCATCAAAGCGATTTTCTCCTAACTTATTCCCAGCTAATTCCACTGTGGCAGCAAAATTAGGCGGCGTGGGTTGCAGTTGGCTATATTCTACCAAAGCTGTTAAGGCTTGGGCATTATTATAGTTAGTTTGCCATGTTCCATTCCGTCGTAATGCGAGAAGACTTTGGAATAACTTATCTATAACTTCGGGTTTACTCTGCTTGGCAATAAATAAGCGTAAAGCTTGCGCTTGCGTCGTGGTAGATGAACTCATCCATCCCCAACTATTTGGTAAACTTACAACTGCTGTGCGACCAGTTTCATAGATATTCTCTTGTAGTTTGTTCACCAGTTGTTGAGATTCATCTTGCCATTCTGGGAATTGAGATAAGTACCGCGCCAATTTAATTTGAGTTACGACATCAAAGTTATTGCGCTGTTCATAAATATCTGCAAGAAAAGTATTGCGCTTTTCGCCCAGTTGTGCTAGTGCTATTAAAGCATTAAGTTGCAGTTGCCTTTTACATAGTTGCTGTTTGCAAAAATCGTATTCTCCAGGATTCGCCAGAACTTTTTGCAAATAAGCTTTCAGGCGAGATACCATTGCAGAATCGACTAAATTAGGGAACACCTGACTGGCTTTAGCCAAAGATTCACCCGCATAAGAAGAAACCCAAGGGTCGGATTTTTCTTGTCCGGGGAAAGCAGCAAAACCACCATCTGCTATTTGAAGCTTTTGTAATTTTTCAATTGCTTGATTTGCCTGTTGGCTAGGATTAAATTCTGCAAATGCCTGACCATATTTTTGGGCAATAGTTTGTAGATTAGCCGCAATTATTAACTGACTTGCAGCCGGTTCTGTAAACGGCAAATCATCATCTTCTAAAACCTGCTTTGCTGGTGCTTTTATTTCCGTTATCAAAGTACTCGCTAACTGAATATCTAAACCTCCCGCATCAGGGAAAGTATTTTTATCAACATTCAGGGGAATCTTCACCTGTTTTTCGGTTACACCAGTTTCAACGACTTGTTCTGTGATTTCAATTGGCTTAATTTCCAAAGGTACTTCAAAAGCATCTGCGGCTGTATTTAGCTGAGTGGTAAAGCGAACTTTACTAACTCCCACACTATCCGCCACCATTGGAAAGCGATAAGCATGAGTTGCAGATTCAGCTTTGGTTTGCAAAGAAGTAGTTGTGGGGTTTTTATCGGCAAACTTCACAGTACCGCTAAGTTCGCCATTAATTGAGAGATTTCCTGTAGTCCCAGTGTTGTTAGTTACAGATAAACCAGCAAGGATGCGATCGCCTGGACGGGCAAATTGTGGCAAAATAGCATTAGTTAGCAGTGGCTTTGTGCTGATAAACGTCGCTTCGCCATTCCCGAAACGCAGATTTCCATCGGTGGCCACAGCCATTACCCGCCATGTAGTTAAGTCATCGGGGAGTTTAAAGGTTATCTGTGCATTACCATTTGCATCGGTGAGGACAGAACCGTTGTAGTAAGCTAAGGCTTGAAAATCGGTGCGAGTGCGAGTATTTGCTGCACCAGTTGAGAAACCACCGCCATAACCCCAACCTTTGGGTTTAGCTACATCTTGTGGTTGTAATGTTACATCCGGTCGATTATCGCTAAAGCGGGTAGATATTAGCTGTTCTGCATAAACTGTATCTACTAAATTTGGCGGACGATAGCCAGAAAGTTGTAACACCGCTTCATTTACCACCATGACTGTAAACTGTCCTTTGGTGGGATTTCCTTGATTATCCTTCAATTCTAATTGTACTGTTTCTTCTGCACCAGGTTCTAGTGATGGTTGCACTGGCTTAACTTGCAGTTTTAAATACTTATCTTCTAAGTTAACTTTAAAAGGTGTAAAACCAATCTTCACCAAGTTATCTAAACTTCCCACTTCAACTTGATTTATGGGTTTACCTTGTCTTACTAACACAGCTTCGATGGCTGCATTTGGCAGCATTTCTGGTGTAACTTGAAACTTAATTTGTGGTGCGCCTCCCTGAACTTTGGTAATTTGCTGATAAAGGGGTTTGTCTTTAATTACAGCAAAATACAATTCTGCATCTGGATAGGGAGATTGAATCAGTGCAGTAGCAGTGTCACCAGCTTTAAACTCTTTTTTATCTAATTTGACTTCTAAGACATCTTGTTCTTTAGAACCCCAAAATACTGAATTTCCTCCAGTTGCCCAAATTTGTAAATCTGTGGCACTTAATTCACTTTTCGCATCGCTAAAATTAACTCTAATCCGATATGAAGCAGATTCCGGTGCTGTCAAACTTACCGATTGCGAATTACTAGCAGATGTAATTTCTGCTTGTCCAACTGTTTTATATTCAATTTGATTTTTTGGTGTCCGACTACCTTCCACTAACTGCGTAACACTGCTGTATTTAATCTGTTGTAATTCCAGGCGCACCCGTTGACCTGTTATCGGTTTTCCTGTAGGATCAGTAACAATCACTTCAATAGGAAAAGCCTTACCAGCATCAGCGACAAAATTGCTTTTTAACCCGATGAGGCGATTACTTGGTAAGGCTGTAAAAGTTTTGGAATTTGCTACCGATAGATTAGAAACATCTGCGACTTGCACATCCACTCGGTAAGTCATCGGATATGGTAAATCATTAGCCACATTTACAGTTTGACTACTTTTACCATTAGCATCTAGCTGGGCATTAGTTTGTAACACATCACTAGATATAGTCGGAGTTTCCTCCGGCCACAACCATTGTCTACCAAAAGTAAACTCCTCCCAGCCTTTAGGAATAAAATTAGATTGCTGGCGAGTAATAAAGTATTTTGCTTCTCCACCTTCTACAGGCGCACCAAATAAATAATTACTTGTAGCATTAATATCAACTTTCTCGTCAATGAGAGCAAATTCTTTATCTAAGTTGAGTTCGACTTTAAAATTGGGTGGCTTAAACTCAGCTACACGGAATTCTCCAGAAATTTCTTGTCCATTCTTTCCCTTAGCCTGGATTGTATGGTAGCCTAAGCGCTGAGTAGTTGTAATTGGCAATTCCAGAGAAAATGTTCCAAATTCGTTTGTAGTTTGCGTACCTAAATTAGTCTTTTGTCCATCAGGATTTACCAAAGTTAATTGGTAAACAGCATTTTTATCTTGCTGGATTGCACCATTTTGTAAATAGTCAGCAAACGCAGTAAACCAAGCTTTTTCTCCTGGTTGATACAACTGTCTGTCTGAAAAAATTACCCCGCGTGATTCTGGCTTACCATTTTGCCAACCTGCATCAATACCATAACCATAAACGCCGCTATATTCTTCTGTTCTAGCAAATGCCCAATCTTGATTTTCACGGGCAATTACTAATAATTGTGGTGATTTACTAGAGCTTTCATTCCCAGAATAACATTGCTGTAATCCTTCACGAGCAATTCTAAAAATTCCATTTTCATCAGTTTTACCCGTTGCACAAGGGACAGGTTCTGGACGAGATTTTGCTTGTAATTTTGATTGATAAATATCTATAGTAGCCTCTTTAACTGGCGAACCATCTGTAAGATGATTGACGCGAATTAACCCTGACTCAGGAAACCACTGAGTAAATACGCCCAAATTCGTCAATTCAACTAAACCATAAGTCGTAGGTTCTCGCCACAGTTCCTTACCATTCTCCTGATATTTATTAGTACGGGCTTGCACTCCATAAGCTAACATTCCCGTCGCAGCCCTTATTTTTTCTCGGAGAGGAACAGCAATGTCAACTGTTTGATTTTTCTTACCTGAGACTTTAAAGCTTTGCCAATCAGAAGGGTTTGGTAATAAATCATTACCATAATTAAAATAAACTAAATCTGTCGGTTTAACTACTCGATAAGCTGCTTTGTACTTCGATTCTGGTAGATTTCCCGTACTAATATTTAGTTGTAAATCTTTACTTGTGGGGAAAATATTTAAATCGGATGGTACCCAGATATCCCCGGCTAAATCTCCAGTATCATATTTAAGTGTGACAGGTTTACCCAAAGTTTGCCCAAACTTATCTTTGAGATTTCCGCCAATCGTAATTGTATAAGTCTTGGCGGGTTCTAGCGCATAAGGATTAATACTGACAATTTTATCTTCATCATTTATTTGGATAATTCTAGAAATGGCTTTTGGTGCTGGATTAATGGTAATGTTTTCTTTAGCTGAATCTGGCACTAAGATATTATTAAATTCTAGCTGCGGACTGCCTTTAAGAAATCTTCCAAAAGTTCCACCTGCATCTGGCTGTCCATAAAAGTTAATTTTCTGAAATGCCAAAGGCGAATAAGTTGCTAACTTAGTGACAAATTCTTTCTCTGTAGGTAGATTGCCATAAGCAGGACGGATTCCGGGAGAAAATACTAAGCGATAACGAGTAGCTTTTTCGAGATTTTGCTGTGGGATGAGATTATAAATCCAATTTCGTGCTAAGGGGTCAAATTTTTCTAAAGGGTCTTCTTCATTTTTTAATAGCTTTTCTTCTTTGTTGAATTCGACTTTAAAACCTGTACCTTTGTTTTTACCTTCAGGAATTAACTGTAAATGTTCTTGTACAGAAGCTAAATCTAATTCTACATTGGAAGTAAATTGTAACTTTGTTTGTAAATCAATTGGTTCAATATCAGCCTTTTCAACAGGATTCACACCGGGTAGATTAGTCAGGTTGATAGATTCGGTATTGAAAGTCCAAGGTAAATCTTTGTCTAGGCGATGATTTTTTAAATCGGCTAAACCTGCTTTGAGAGTGACTTGAAATCTTGTCGCTATTGGTAATGCTTTATCAGCTTGAAATCCTACCATGCGCGGTGTTAAAAAACGAAATTGTCCGGGTAAAGGCGGCGAAAGTGCAAATTTTTGTAATAATTTTTGCTGTTCTGGACTATCAAGACTTTCAACTGGTATTAAAGCTTCTTTAAAACGGATGCGGATTTGGTTAAGAGATTTTGCATCTCCAATGGGACTAATTTGCTCAATCCAGTCTGGTAATTTCGGCGGTGTGAGTGAGGAAACTGTTGGGAGTTGTTCTTTAGCTGAGTTGATACCAAAAAAATTACACCCTGCCATTCCTACTATAAATGTAAAGACAAAAAGAAACCGGATTAAAAATTTGATAATCATATTTTTACTAATTTAAAACCATAAATTTTCAAGTTGTATATCAATCCCAAATTAATGATTAATACCAAACATATCTCTGATATTTCTTCTCTGTGTCTCTGCGTCTCTGCGTGCAATTTAAATATTGATGTTCACAGATGCAAAATTACTATATTTTTACCCAAACTTGACTGAAAAGCTCACGCAGAGGCGCAGAGGCGCAGAGAGAAAGACTGAGCTTTCATACTCGTGTTCAGTAATGCCATTTATTTACATAGATAACTAATCTTTTGCTATTGTCAAAAAAATGACTACAATTCTTAACTATGATGAAACTAATTTCACGATCGCTACTCAAAATTAAGCACAGTAAAGTTATCCTAGCTGTGCTGCTAATCTGTCTATTAGTACGCCTACTACCTTATTTTGCGCCCATTCGTGCCGCAGACATTGCCCAAAATCAGTTGGCAATGCAATTTAGCGATCGCAATGGTTTACCATTAGGAACATTGCTCACCCGTGACCAAGAGCATACATCAGTAGTACCACTAAATCAAGTTTCACCCCAGTTTATCCATGCCATTTTAGCCGCTGAAGATGGCAGCTTTTACCATCACGGGGCGTTGGATATGAAAGCTATTATCCGCGCCAGCAAAGAAGCCATCCACGCGAAACGAATTGTTTCCGGTGCTTCCACGATTACGATGCAGTTGGCGCGGATGTTAGATCCTGTGCCTCGCACCTTCTCTGGTAAAATGCAAGAAATTTGGCTATCTTGGCGGTTAGCAGCAGGGATGAATAAAGATGAAATCCTGGCTGCATATATTAATCGGCTGCCAATGGGAGGCAATATATATGGTGTGGAAGCAGCGTCGCGGATTTATTTTTCCATCCCAGCTAGTGAATTGAATCTTGCTCAAGCTAGTTTATTAGCTGCTATTCCTAATAATCCCACATACTTTAATCCTTATGAGCATTGGGAACGGCTGAAGCAGCGACAAAGATATGTCCTTAATCGGATGATACAGGAAAGTTATATAACTGGGACGAACGCAGCACGAACACAGACTGAAAAAGTTGTGTTTCAATCTCGCCAACGGGGAATTATCGCCGCACCACACTTTTTATTTTGGTTAGCCAATCAGTTTGATAAGACGCAAACAGAACAAAATTCCCCCATCCGCACCACTATAAATCGCCCTTTGCAGCAGTTTGTCGAAGCACAGGTGCAGCAGGTAATTTCTTCTCTCGCCGCTAACAACGTCCATGATGCAGCTGCGTTGGTGATTGACAACCGTACTGGTGAAGTTTTGGCTTATGTCGGCTCACCTGATTACTTTAATGAAGTCAAATTAGGACGCAATGATGGAGTGCAAGCGCTACGTCAACCAGGATCAACACTCAAGCCTTTTGTATATGAATTAGCTTTAGAAAAAAATTTAATTCGCCCAAATACTATCTTAGCAGATGTCCCCGCTCATTATGCAATTCCCGGCGCGAAACTTTACAGCCCAACAGATTATACCGAAAGCTTTCTTGGCCCTGTGCGGGTGCGAATTGCCTTAGCAAATTCTTTGAATGTACCAGCAGTGCGGGTGTTAGAAAAGGTAGGTGTACAGACTTTCTTAGAACGTCTGCATCAACTAGGATTTGAACACCTCAATCAAACCCCAGAACATTATGGTTTGGGTTTAACGTTGGGTAGTGGCGAAGTCAGTTTATGGGAATTAGCCCGTGCATATCTGACCATAGCACGACTTGGAGATGCGATCGCTTTAGTAAGCACATTTTCTAATTCCCCAATCCAACATTCAAAACCTAAAATCCCAAATTCGACAACGTGGGAAATAATCACTAATATATTGAGCGATCGCCATGCTCGTGCAACCGCATTTGGTGTAGACTCAGTGTTAAATTTACCCTTTCCTTCTGCTGTCAAAACTGGCACTTCTTCCAATTTTCGTGATACTTGGACTGTTGGCTTTACCACAGATTACACTGTCGCTACTTGGGTAGGCAATTTCAACGGCGAACCGATGCGACAAGTTTCAGGCGTTACAGGTGCAGCACCCTTATGGAATCGAATTATGTTACATCTGCACGAACATCAAGAACCCGCAGATTTTCCATCTCCAGAAGGTTTGGTGCAACTACCTATCTGTGCAATTTCGGGGTTACGACCAACACCAGATTGTACCTCAATAGTACAAGAATATTTCTATCCAGAAGATAAAAGTAACTACGAAGGTGAAAATCAATTCAATTTGCCATCAGAGTATAATGAGTGGTTAGCAAAACAACAGCAATCAAATTTCGCTGCTACTAATTTAAGGATTTTATCTCCACATCACGGTGATTTATTCTTAGTGTATCCAGGTGAAGAAGCCAAGCAAAAACTCGAATTTAAGTTAGTGGGAAATAAATCTGCGCCTGTAGAGTGGTGGTTAAATGGTAAAAAGTTAGATACACAGTCAACTAATTCTTTATTTTGGTATTTGCGTCCTGGTAACTGGACTTTGGAAGCGAGAAGTGGGGAAATGACCGACAAGGTGAGTTTTAAAGTAGAGTTGGCTAATGTTAAACCTACCCGTCGAGGATTTTCTATTTCCTCATAAGGAACGCAAATTTAATAACGTGCAATTCTTATTTAACTTGGAATGGTGCGTTACGCTCCGCTAACACACCCTACTTTTGCACTTTATTTAATCCACATTCCTAAGCTAGCAACCGAGCCACCATCTACTGTTATTTTACCGCTATCCATTGCGTCACAGATGCCATTGCTCGCCAGCCCAAAAATTTACCAATAGGTTCCGCCCGTTGGATGGCAATACGAGTTAAATCACCACCGACTTGTTCATGCCATTGAAATAAAGTTTGCTCACCTTCTACCGTCACAACATTTGCTACTAAACGTCCACCTGGACGCAGTGCTGACCAACAAACATCAAAAAGTCCGGTTGCTGTTACCCCACCACCAATAAAAATAGCATCTGGTGTAGACAAGTCTTTCAGGGCATGGGGCGCTTTACCTTCAATGATTTGCAGATTTGGAGTACCGAGAGTGGCAGCATTATCGACAATATAGATTAGTCTAGCCGAGTTTTGCTCAATCGCGATCGCCCGACACCGAAAATCGCTCCGCATCCATTCGATAGAAATTGAGCCGCAACCTGCGCCAACATCCCACAATAGTTCGCCCGGTGTGGGTGCCAAAGCCGCTAGAGTAATAGCCCTAACTTCACGCTTCGTTAACTGTCCATCGTGGTGGTAGGCGTTATCTGGTAATCCTGGTAATCTTGGTAATGGGATAACCCCAGCATCAGCAATACAATCAACTGCGATCGCATTTAAAGCAGCAACTTCAGTTTCATTCCAGAATGCAGCCGTACCTTCCACAATTCTTTCATGAGTGCCACCCATGCGCTCCAATACGGTGATTTTGCTACCCCCATAGCCCCGATTTGTCAAAATCTCCGCAACAGTGGCGGGTGTGTTCTTTCCTTCACTTAAAATTAATAGCCGCGCTCCCGGATAGATGTAAGACTGAAGTAGGGAGGATGGACGACCATTCAAACTCAAGGTTTCCACCTCAGTTAAAGACCAGCCAACCCTGGAACAGGCGAGGCTGAAGGTTGAAGGTGCGGGGATAATCGTCATTTCTGATCCGGAAATTTGCCGCATCAAAGTAACACCAATGCCGTAACACATCGGATCACCGCTTGCGAGTACGCAGATTGACTGACCCCGACGTTCGATAATCTCCTCAACTGAAGCGCTAATGGGAGATTTCCAGACTAATTTCTCACGTTGATCATCTGTAGGGAGCATTGACAAATGGCGATCGCCTCCCACAATTACTTTAGCTTGATCGACTAAAGAACGAGCGATCGGGCTTAAACCCTGTAATCCATCTTCTCCAATACCGACGATAGAAAGCCATTTTTCGGTCAAGATATGCATAGGCGTAGCTCATCATAGACATTGTATTTACTTTGGGCATCATATACTTGGCAACTATTGCTACTGACTCTCTAATATCCCCAGGTAATTATACGATGGCTGATCGCAATATCACAGGCACTCTTTCTCTAGAAGATATCCAAGAAATTCAACGAGTCTTTGAACTCCGTTCATCCACCTTTTATACTCGTTAACGAGTCTTTTAGCTCCGTTTATCCATCTCATACCATTTCACTTTAATAATGATACAAATATGTTGGTAAGGGCATGGCAATGCCATGCCCCTACGAGAAATCTATGTGTATCAAGGTTTTTGTGAAATGGTATCAGAACTCCATCAACGAGCTTTAAAATTCCTCAACCCTTGACTTTACCAAGAGCCAGTAATCATCCCAGCAAGTAAGATAAAACCAATCCACACGTTTTGTCGGAACATTTCACCATAAACAGGGTTAGGTAAATCTTGCTGTCTTAAGCGCAGAGATTGCCAAAGCCAGCCGATAGTAGCAACTGCAAGGCTAATCCAGAAAGTCAGGTGAAGATTTATTACGACACCTAACCAAGCTAATAACAAAATTGTGCTAGCAAAGAAAATTCCTATAGCTAGAGGGGCATAATTACCAAAAAATAGAGCGCTAGAATTAATCCCAATGCGGCGATCATCGTCGCGATCGCTCATAGCATAAACAGTATCAAATCCCAATGTCCATAATACAGTCGCGCCCCAAAGTAACCAAGTTCCTTGGGAAATGGTTTGTGTTACCGCACTCCAGCTAATCAAGACGGCAAAACCCCAGGCGATAGAAAGCACCAATTGCGGCACAGGAAACACTCGTTTTGCACCTGGATAAAGCAGAATTATCGGAACTGCTGCCACAGATAACCAGAAACTCAGGGGATTAAGATAAAAGGCCAGGATAGCTGCACACGCTAGGGAGATTATAGCGACTACAATCCCAACTTTTACCGATAGGGCACGAGAAGCAAGGGGGCGTGAGCTTGTTCTCTCCACTTGTGGATCAATATCTCGATCCCACAAATCATTAACTACACATCCGGCGGCACTTGTGGCGAGAGTACCCAATATAATTACACCAACCAGAGGTAAAGGCGGTTTGCCAGAAGCAGCCAAAAACACAGCCCAAAGTGCAGGAATCATTAAAATTAACCGTCCTTCTGGTTTATGCCAGCGCAAAAGCCGGATAATCACAAGCCAAACTGGTTCTTGGGGACGTTCTGGCGTTGTTAGCATGGGATTAGGAAGTAGGTACAAAACATCTATAGAATAACGTTATTTGATATTTGTAAAAACATAACCCAAAGTGGCAACTTTAAATATCCTTAAGTAGTCATTGGGGTTATCAGGATTAGGGTGAATATACTTAGCTCAGTTACCTTCGACTAACAGTCAATCTCAGAGCAAGTGTGTTGCAATAAATATCAGTGCCAGCTACTTCAACATACCGCCGTTTTCGATCATTTCTTATAAAGAGAGAGAGATAAGTTGATGCTGAATTTATTTTCGGCTAGCTGGAAGGGCATTCTAACTCAACCAGTTAAGCAACATCGGATTATTGCTGCCATTGATCTGGGAACAAATTCTCTACACATGGTAGTAGTCAAGATTGACCCCACACTACCAAGTTTCAGCATTATCGCCAGAGAAAAAGAAACCGTGAGACTTGGCGATCGCAATCTGACTACAGGGGAGCTCAAACCGGAGATAATTAAAAAAGCGATCGCTGCTTTAGGACGCTTTCAAGAAGTTGCCAAAACCTTCAACACCGAAACAATCATTGCTGTAGCAACCAGTGCTGTAAGGGAATCCCCCAATGGGAAAGATTTTTTGCACCAAGTAGAAACGGAGTTGGGTTTAAGCGTTGACTTAATTTCTGGGCAAGAAGAAGCGCGGCGAATCTACTTAGGTGTGCTGTCGGGGATGGAATTTCACAACCAGCCCCAGATGATTATTGATATTGGCGGTGGTTCCACAGAACTAATATTAGGCGATAGTCATGAACCACGCACTCTCACCAGTACGAAAATCGGTGCAGTCCGACTCACAAGCGAGTTAATCACCACCGATCCCATTAGCAACGCTGAGTTTGGGCGTTTGCAAACCTATACACACGGTATGTTAGAACGTTCCGTCGATGAGGTACTAGCAAATCTCCAACTTGAGGAATCTCCCCGTTTGGTGGGTACGTCTGGCACAATTGAAACCCTGGCGATGATTCATGCAAGAGAAAAGTCGGGTGTTATTCCTTCCACTTTCAATGGCTACCAGTTCAGTCTTAAAGACTTGGGAGACTTGGTAAATCGCTTGCGGAAACTGAGTAACTCCGAAAGGGCTGCGATTCCCGGTATGCCAGATAAACGGGCTGAAGTTATCCTTGCTGGCGCAGTCATATTACAGGAAGCAATGACGCTTTTGGGGTGTGAATCGGTTACAGTTTGTGAGCGTTCGCTGCGGGAAGGTGTAATTGTAGACTGGATGTTGACGCACGGTTTGATTGAAGATAAGCTGCGCTACCAAAGTTCAGTTCGGGAACGCAATGTTTTAAAACTTGCGAAGAAATACCACGTCAATTTAGAATATAGCGATCGCGTTGCAGCATTTGCCCAGAGTTTATTTGACCAAACTCAAGGTACACTACACCACTGGGGATCTGACGAGGGACAACTACTGTGGGCGGCTGCAATGTTACACAATTGCGGTCATTATGTTAGCCATTCGTCTCACCACAAGCATTCTTACTATCTAATTCGCAATGGTGAATTACTCGGTTATACAGAAACCGAGATTGAAATCATTGCCAATTTAGCACGTTATCATCGCAAATCGCCGCCCAAGAAGAAACATGAAATTTATCAGAGTTTGCTAACTAAAGAACAGCGACAAATTGTGAGTCAGTTAAGTGCGATATTAAGATTAGCAGTGGCATTAGATAGACGACAAATTGGGGCGATCGCTCAAGTGCAATGTGAGTATTATCCCCAATTGCACCAGTGTAATCTGATGGTTTTCCCCTCTCAATCTGATGATGATTGTGCTTTAGAACTCTGGAATTTAGATTATAAAAAAGGAGTATTTGAGGAAGAGTTTGGAGTGAAATTAGTAGCAAATTTAGAAAAGTATAGCGTTGCTAGTAGTCTGTCAAGAAACAATTGACGAATAAATTTTCTGTAGAGACGGCGATAAATCGCCGTCTCTCTAACCATCAAGATAGGTTTGACAGACCACTAGCCTCTCCTAGAAAGTATAAATTAGGGTGCGTTAAAACAGTGTAAC